>Ga0224568_1000045_pt1 | contig 35986 bp, 28 predicted proteins | sample CLU5metagenome_FD_182727 | JGI IMG/M metagenome (GOLD analysis project Ga0224568, IMG submission 182727) | Spruce litter microbial communities from Bohemian Forest, Czech Republic - CLU5 | ecosystem: Environmental > Terrestrial > Plant litter > Unclassified | place: Czech Republic: South... | reverse complement strand
AAGCGCCGCTCCAGCGAACGGTCTTTCTCGATCGACTTGCGATATTCCCCCGGCGTGGTTGCGCCAATGCACTGAATCTCGCCGCGCGATAGAGCAGGCTTCAAAATGTTGGCGGCGTCGAGCGATCCCTCTGCCGATCCAGCTCCCACCAGCGTATGCAACTCATCAATAAAGATGATGGAATTCTGCGACTCCATCAGCTCCTTCATGATGGTCTTCAGCCGCTCTTCAAACTGTCCGCGATATTTCGTTCCGGCAACGATCAGAGATAAATCAAGCGCCAGAATGCGCTTGTCCGCCAGAAACGAAGGCACCTCGCCGTCGGCAATCCGCTGCGCTAAACCCTCAACGATCGCAGTCTTGCCTACGCCCGGCTCGCCAATCAGCACCGGATTATTCTTGGTGCGCCGGCACAAAATCTGCACCACGCGCTCCAACTCGCTATCCCGTCCGACCAGAGGATCAAGCTGGCTATCCATTGCAGCCTGGGTAAGATCGCGCGAGAACTCGCTAAGCAGTGAAGATTCACGCTGCCGTTGCGGCTGCGCTTTTTCCTGGCTGGTGCGCGCCAGCTCTTCGCGAATCGTAGAGAGCCGCAATCCGCGCTCGTGCAGAATCTCCGCGGCAAAACATTTTTCTTCCCGCAGCAGCCCTAACAGAAGATGTTCCGTGCCAATGTGCCGGTGCGAGAGCCGCTCCGCCTCTTCGGCAGCATAAGCTAGAACGCGCTTGCATTCATTGCTGAGCGGCAAATCCACCGACGTCGAGACCTTCTCTCGAATCGTGGTATGCCCTTCAATCTGCTTGCGGATGGATTCCACCGAGGCGTGCGAGCGCAGGAATCGATTAGTCAGGGCCTTGTCTTCGCGCAGAAGCCCCAGCAGCAGGTGCTCTGTCTCTATATAAGGAGACCCGAACTGACTTGCTTCGTAGCGCGCAAAAAAAATGACGCGCCTGGCTTTCTCCGTATAACGTTCAAACATAATGCCCTTCCCCTGAACCCTTCTGGCCGAGGAGGCGTTGGCTCCCGCTCGACCTACCGAAAACCTGATCCGGTGAAACCTGGTCCCGTGTCGTGTCTGGCTTGCATTCTTTGTATTCCGCCCTAAACCGCATTATGCAATCAAACCGCCACCGGCCCAAGTACCCCAACGTTTTTATAATGTTACCGAAGGCACCTGTTGAAATCTCCCCCGGCTGCCGATTGTCCCAACTCCTTGCACTTTCTCTTACTAATCTTTGCACCTTAATTTATTAGATGCGTAAAAAATAAACGCGCGAATCACACCACTAACGACTCAGGCGCGATCTCCTCAACCTGCCCACGTTCAATGCGCAGCACGCGATGGCAGCGGCGCGCAAATGACAAATTGTGGGTTGCTATTAGAGAGGTGAGCTGGTGCTCGCGATGTAATCGAGCAATCAATTCGAAAACTGCTTCCGCCGTCTGCCCGTCCAGATCCCCGGTAGGTTCGTCTGCCAGCAACAACTTAGGGCCAGTAATCAATGCCCGTGCCAAAGCCACTCGCTGTTGCTCCCCGCCCGAAAGCTCTCCCGAACGGTGATGCCCGCGTTTCTCCAGCCCAACTTCGCGCAGCCAGCGGTAAGCCTGTGGTTCAGCTTCCGTCCAGCTACAACCGCGCAGCAGCAAAGGCATGGCCACATTTTCTGCTGCGGTAAACTCCGGCAGCAAATAGTGAAACTGCCACACAAAGCCGGCTTCGCGATTCCGAAACTGCGCTGCCTGGTCCGCCGATAGCGAATTCAGCTTCAATTGGGCGCAGTATACGTCACCGTCGGAAGCCCGATCAAGAGCGCTGAGGATGTGCAACAAGGTACTCTTTCCCGCTCCTGACTCGCCAACGATCGCAAGCATTTCACCGCGCTTCACCTCGAACGACAAATTCTCAAAGAGCATCAAGTCCGATTCGCCGGACCGGAAAACCTTCTTCAATCCTGTAACCCGGAGCAGTGCGTCTTGATCCGTCACCAGTCACCCGTTACGTTTGATGCACTACACCCTCACTACGGTCCATCCGGGATCGGCTTAGGCGATCGCCGGCTTGGGCAGTAGCCGCAGCCATCTTCTCACATTAGCTTTTCGTTCCGACATGGCCCATTCGAACCATGTCGACGAAATGACGCTCGCCGCAGGCAGAAAGCTCTCACGCTTCGATTTTTTCTTCCGTGGCTGCAAGATTCTGCAACGAGTTTTGATATGGTTCGCGCGCGATGCCGCGCTCGGTAATGATCGCTGCCACATATTTTGCCGGAGTCACATCGAAAGCGGGATTTTCGATCTGCACCCCGTCCGGGACCATCTGCCTGCCGGCAATGTGCGTGACTTCCCGGGCATCGCGTTGCTCGATGGGAATCTTGCTGCCATCGGGACAGGCCAGATCGACAGTAGAAATGGGCGCAGCCACGTAGAACGGAATACCGTGCTCCTTTGCCAGAACGGCGACCGTATAAGTCCCGATCTTATTAGCGACATCTCCATTGGCGGCAATGCGATCCGCGCCCACCACAATGGCTCCAATCTTGCCCTGCCGCATCATCGCGCCCGCCATGTTGTCGGAGATCACAGTGGTCGGAATATTATCTTTCATCAACTCCCACGCCGTTAGCCGCGACCCTTGCAGAAAAGGCCGCGTCTCATCCGCATAGACGTGTATCTTTTTCCCCTGCTCAACGGCTGCGCGAATCACGCCCAGCGCGGTTCCATATCCGGCCGTTGCCAGGGCGCCGGCATTGCAGTGGGTCAGCACTCCGCCCTCGCTCGGCATAAGAGTAGCTCCATGCCGCCCCATAGCCTGGTTGGCGGCAATATCTTCGGCGTGCATGCGCTTCGATTCTTCAATCAGATCCTGCTTGATTTGCGCCAAAGGTCGAACCCGCGCGCGTTCAAACTTTTCCTGCATGCGGTGAATCGCCCAGAACAAATTGACCGCCGTCGGGCGAGTCTTGCCGATCACATCACAGATCTGGTCGAGCTCCTTTTTCAGCTCGCCAACACTCTCAGCCTTCGAATTCTTTACCCCGAGCGCAATCCCCATCGCAGCCGCCACGCCGATGGCGGGCGCCCCGCGCACCACCATGGTGCGGATCACATCGGCCACCTGCTCGTGCGTCTTGCAGGTAACATAAGTTTCTTCCATAGGCAGCTTCGTCTGGTCGATGAAGCGTACGCCGTTGTCGGTCCATTCCAGAGTTTGAATCATAAGATTAATCGCTGATTAGTCGTGGTCCATCGGTCGTCAATCGTCGCAATGCATCGAAGTCCGTTAGTTGTCGATTTTGGGTGGCGCAGCGCTTCAGCGCTGCGATAACTGCACATCCTCTTGCAACGGCTTTAGCCGCTGAGATAACCGGTCATACCCTAAAAACAGAAGGCTGCGTATCGTCATTCTGCAAAATGTGTTCGGCTCGTACATCGCTGGCTGTAAAAATCGAGATAAAAGGAGCCGGCGCAGCTGCCTTCTCCACATTCGGCCTTCCCTTCGCCTCCTCGCGCTCCACCAGGCACATCGCGCCCACAATCTGAAACCCAAATTCCCGCGCTGCTTCAATGGCCTGCACCGTGGATGCTCCGGTTGTGCAAACGTCGTCCACGATCACCACCCGCGCGCCCTTCTCGCAAAAACCTTCGATCCGTCGCCCAGTGCCGTGCTGCTTTTCCGCCTTGCGAACCAGGAAGCCATTAAACTCCGCGCTGACCACCGAAACTGCCACCACAATGGGATCGGCCCCCATGGTCAGCCCACCGATGGCCTGCGGCTTCCATCCCCGCTGCCGGATTTCGTCGGCAAAAACCTCACCCGTCAGTCGCGCGCCCTTGGCATCCAGCGTGGTCGTCCGGCAATCGACGTAATAGTCGCTCGTCCCCCCGGAAGATAATTTGAATTCACCCAGGCGAAAAGATTTGTAAGCCAGCAGCCGCAGCAGATCCTGATGCGAAGTATTCATAAAATCCTACGATACCACGGAGATTCAGGCTTCGTCCGAACCCGCTCCGCGCAAGCGTGATAACCTGAACGTTCCGCCGTAACCACGTTTCGAGGTATGAAATTGCAGAGTGTGCGAAAGCGTTTCCTTCTCCTTGTTTCGATCTTTCTTCTCACAAACTTCAGCGGTTCCGGCCTGTTGCCGGCATTGTTCGCCGAAGGCACGCGCACATGGGAACAATCAAAATTCGACGAACTGGTCAAAGGCACTGCGACGGATGTAGCCATTCGCAACGCCGGTGGCCTGGAGTTGTCGCCCACATTCAAGAGCCTCTATGCCACGCCATCGACCTACATCTGGAGCATCGCAGCCGACAGCGCCGGCAACGTTTATGTTTCAGCAGGAGCGCCCGCGCGCGTCTATCGCATCACGCCTGACGGCAAAGCGGCCATTATTTTTGAGCCCAAAGAACTTCAGGTGCAGGCGCTAAGAATCGGCTCCGATGGCGTGATCTATGCGGCCACTGCTCCCGACGGCAAAGTCTACAAAATCGAGCATAAGCCGGGGAACAAAGCGCCGGCGAAGGCCGACTCCCAAACTTCTCCCGACAAAACCAACGAGAAAGAAGCGGCGAAACCTGCCGTCGATCCTTCCTGGAGTTCCTCGGTCTACTTTGAACCAGGCACAAAATATATCTGGGACTTGGCTCTCGATAAGTCCGGCAATCTCTACGTCGCCACCGGCGATCATGGTGAAATTTATCGTGTTACGCCCAACGGCGAGCACTCCGTTTTTTTCAAGAGCGACGAGACTCACATTCGCGTCCTGGCTTTCGATGCGCAAGGCAACTTGATTGCCGGCTCCGACGGCAGCGGGCTCATCTATCGCATTTCTCCCTCTGGTGAAGGATTTGTTCTCTACAGCGCGCCGAAGAAAGAAATCACCGCCATGGCGCTCGACGCAGCAGGGAACATCTATGCCGCCGCGGTCGGCGAGAAAAAGATCTCCGGTGGTTTGGGTTCGTCAGGTTTATCCGCCGCTCTCATAACCATGGGCGCAAACGTCCCGCCCGCAGGCACAACTTCGCAACTTCCCGGCATGAGCATCACCACTGCGCCGACGGGGCCTGCCATTACCGGAGCTTTTCCATTTCCGAACCCTGGAGCCGGCAATGGCTCCGACGTCTACCGCATCGCGCCTGATGGCTCTCCGACGCGCATCTGGACTTCGCACGAAGACATCGTCTACGCCTTAGCCTTCGATTCGCAAGGACGATTGCTGGCCGGCACCGGAAATCGCGGCCACATTTTCGCCATCACCGGATTGGATGATTTTTCCGATCTGCTGAAAGCCGCGGCCTCGCAAGTAATGGCATTCGCTAAAGCGCCGAACGGTGGTGTATATGCCGCGACCAGCAATCTCGGCAAAATATTTCTCCTGGGTCCGGGACCGGCATCCGAAGGCACCTACGAGAGCGACGTTTTCGACGCCAAAATTTTCTCGCAATGGGGTCGCGCTGAATTTCGCGGCGCGGGCAGTGTCGATCTATACGCCCGCAGCGGCAACGTTGATAATCCCGACCGCAACTGGAGCGCCTGGAAAAAGATCGATTTATCGAAAAATGACGAAACCGGCATTCCAGCCGCCCGCTATGCGCAATGGAAAGCCGTGCTCCATGCCGGGAATACGGCGCCGGCCGTCGACAGCGTGGCGCTGAATTATCTGCCCAAAAATGCCGCGCCGCAAATCGACGACGTAACCGTACAGATCGGCGTCAAATATCAGCCCACCCTAAAGAACTCTGGCGCAAGCGTGGATTTATCCGGCGGATCTTCGACCGTGCATTTTGATGCCCAGCCCTCCGGCACGCACGATCGCGATTCCATCGGCGTGAAGTGGAACGCGCACGATGAAAATGACGACCAGCTCGTCTATGCCGTGTACTACCGTGGCGATGAATCGACTCGCTGGCTATTGCTCAAAGACAACATCTCCGACAAGGCATATTCCTTCGATGCCAGCCTGCTTCCGGATGGCGGCTATACGATCAAAGTCGTCGCATCCGACGCACCATCGCATTCACCGGGCGAGGCCCTGAGCGCTTCCAGGGAAAGCCGCCGCTTCGAAGTCGATACGACTCCTCCGCGCATTGAAAATCTATCGGCAGCTCTGGAGGGCGGCCAAATTCACGTCACCTTCAAAACCGTCGACGGGTTCTCTCCCCTCAAACGTGCTGAATTTTCTGTGGATGCCGGTGAGTGGAAGTATGTGGAGCCTACAGGTCAGCTCTCGGATGCGAAGGTAGAAAACTACGATTTCAAGACCACTCCGGAAAGCGGCAAAGATGGCGCAACTTCTTCCGAACATGTGGTTGTAGTCCGCGCCTACGACCGCTATGACAATATGGGCGCGGCAAAAATTCTAATCCACGCCAGGTAGGCGTTCACGCGGTCTTCGGATTTTTCCATGCAGAAAGATCGCGCTGCAGGATCGTCTCGAGTTCGTCAATCTCAGGGCGGAGCTTTTCATGCAACGGAGCCAATATATCCGCCGACAATTTAGGAAATGGCGGACCGCCTCCCAGGACAAATTTTCGCAATCGTGAGCGCTTGAACGCGCTGACTATCCGGTCCATCTGCCGCGCCTTCAGCCAGTCAGCCAATAATGTAGCGCTTCGCGTTCTGTAGTAGCTGCGGGGATGGGTCATGTGCTCCGAATCGTGCACAAACCCGTATTGCCAGCGCGCCAGTTTGAAGCGCGGCACTCCAATAAAATCAACCAGCAAATCCAAAAACGCCTGCGGCGCTTCGCGCAGATCGTCGTAGACCATGGCTAGAACTTTATCGTTGCCAAACGAACGCCGCCATAATTTCAGGTTGCTGGCGTATCTGCTCGATTCCATCAGTTCCGGGTCGCGCTCAATAGCTTCCTCAAACTCCCATGGAATCAGGCCATAGGCGCGCTTTAATCGATAGAGCGATACGATGCGCTCCACAGGATTACGGAAGACGCATACAATCATGGCCGCCGGCACGGTCTGCGCCATGCGTTCCCGTGCCGCTGTTGAAGCGAAGTAAGTTGGCGCAATTTCGCCAATTTTCCGCTGGCCGTCTGCATGGTAGTGATCCAGATACCATTTCGCCCCCCGCTGAAAATGAGTATCGAAGAATCTCGTTTCCTTCGAGGGACTGGGCAGTACGGTGTGCGGGCTCAATATTTCATACAGCCAGCTGCTGCCGGTACGCGGTGGTCCGATCACAAAAAATGATGGGAGAGATCTTTCGTCTATAACAAGCGGTTGAGCGCCAGTTTGATCGGCTACCCGCTCAAACGTCTCCTCGCAATTAGCTTCCGCTGCGCTGTGGTACTTGGGCCCGGCTGTCTGCTCCAGTTCGTCCATGTCCCCTCAAACAATAATTGTTGAGCAAACCGCCGGCTCACGATACTGATTTCGGACGAATGCTTCCGCCTTGAGTCGACGCATACTTCAACTGCATTGCAATTACGAAGTGGCGAAAAACAGACCGCTTGTGATCTGGCCTGCGATACAGCCAATACCTGATGTGCCAGTGGATAATTCGGATGAAGATTCCCCGCAGGAGGTTGTCGATTTTTTTGTGCAGATGTTTTGTTGAAGATGGAATAAACCAGTTCTACGTCAATCCGTCGCCTTCGTCCAATTCTGCTGCCACCGGCAAACTCTCCATCAAATGAAGCGGTCCAGCCCGTCGCAGATCGGGGAATAACCATGTCCAGAACGCAATCACCAGCAGTGTTCCCACCCCACCCAATACCACCGCGGGAACCGTTCCGAACCACTGGGCCGTTAACCCCGATTCAAATTGACCGAGCTCATTCGAGGTTCCGATGAAGACCATATCCACCGCCATCACTCGCCCTCGCATTTCGTCCGGCGTCCGCAGTTGCACCAAAGTGGCGCGAATGATCACGCTGACCATATCGGCCGCGCCCAACAGGACCAGCGCAATCAGCGACAGTGTCAGGCTCGTCGAAACTCCAAAAATAATTGTGAAAATTCCAAAACCCGCCACCGACCACAGCAGCGCCGGCCCCGCGCGCCCGCGCAACGGTCGATGGGCCAATGCAACCGCCATCACTGCTGCTCCCACTCCCGGCGCGGTCCGCAACAATCCCAATCCCCAGGGACCGGTGTGTAGAATTTCCCGCGCGTAAACCGGGAGCAGCGCCACCGCGCCTCCCAACAATACCGCGAACAAATCCAGTGAGATTGCACCCAGAATCAGCTTTTGCCGCCATATGAAATACAATCCCGCGAAGACCGTTTTCATTGTCATCGGTTCGCGCTTGCGCGCCTGCGGTCGGGTTTTAATCTTGAACATCGAGACTAACGCGCCCAGCGCGGTAATCATGGCGAGGGCATAAACCGCGGACGGTCCATGAAATGCCGCATACAGAATGCCGCCCAGCGACGGGCCGAGAATCGTCGCTGCCTGAAACGTCGTAGCGTTCCACGCCACGGCATTGGCGAAGTGCTCATCCGGAACCAGTTGCGGCAAAATTGATCGGCTGGCCGTGCCATTGAAGGATCGCGCAATGCCCAGCAATACCAGAACCACATAAATGGGCCGCACCGAATGAATGCCCAATTCCGTGATCAAGAGAAAGAGGCACGAGCACAGCGCGTATCCCGCATAACAGATACTCAGGACTTTGCGGCGTTGAAATCGGTCGGAGGCATGGCCAGAAACCAGAAACAGCAGAATGCCGGGAAGAAATTGCGCCAGCCCGACCAGTCCCAGATCGAGCGCGCGCTTGGTGATGTCATAAACCTGCCATCCTACAGCAACAGCCTGCATTTCAACCGCGGCCACGATGAGGAATCGCGCAACCTGAAACAGGACAAAATCCGGATGCGTGAATGCGACACGTCCAGCTTTGGGGTCGGCAGTGGCGGGCATTTGATCTTCTAATGTGCCACAGAAGATGGTAAGTGTGCTTGGTAGTGATACCATTCTTCCACGTAAGATCGCGTGAAGTCGAAGCCAGGCTTCGACGCAAATCCTCACAATGGCCATTCTCCCTAATAGCCCGATCCATTCTTCCTGGCCGGAATTACCCCTCGACGCATGGCAGGACACCTACGCCACCCTGCACATGTGGACGCAGATTGTTGGCAAGGTGCGTTTAGCGCTAAGTCCGCGCGTCAATCATTGGTGGGAAGTCCCGCTCTACGTGAGCGCTCGGGGGCTCACCACCTCTGCGATCCCTTACGGTGATGGCATTTTTGAAATTCAATTCGACTTCATCGAGCACAAGCTCGATATCTGGACAAGCTGGGGCGCGGCCAAATCTCTTTCCCTCAAGCCGGAATCCGTCGCCAGCTTTTATGCCACATTTATGTCCACTTTGTTGGCATTGGGCATCAAAGTCAAAATCTGGAGCATGCCGGTCGAAATCGCCAATCCCATTCGCTTCGAGAACGATACCCAGCACGCCTCCTATGATCCCGAATACGCGCATCGTTTCTGGCAAATATTAGTTTTGTGTCAAAACGTCTTCCAGGAATTCCGCGCCGGCTTTATCGGGAAAGATAGTCCCGTACATTTCTTCTGGGGCAGCTTCGACCTGTGTGTGACGCGCTTTTCCGGGCGCCGCGCTCCCGCACGCGAAGGAGCCGATGCCGTCACGCGCGAGGCCTACTCGCATGAGGTAATCAGCGCCGGATTCTGGCCAGGCGGCGGAGACATTAAAAGCCCAGCGTTTTACGCCTACGCCGCACCCGAGCCGGAAGGTTTTGCTCAACAACCTGTGCGGCCCCGAGCAGCTTATTATCATCCGCTGATGAAAGAGTTTCTGCTGATGTACAACGACGTTCGCAGCGCGCCATCACCGCGAGAGGCGTTGCTAAGCTTCTTGCAGAGCACTTATGAAGTCGGCGCAAATCTGGCGCAGTGGAACCGCAAAGAGCTGGAACGTTCCTAACCCGAATCTGGAGCAATAGAAATGTCGAAGAAATGCAAGCACCTGGACCAAATTAAATTCACCACCACCGATATCCACGTCTGCGCAGAGTGCGTCAAAATGGGCGACACCTGGGTTCACCTGCGCATGTGCATGGTTTGCGGCAACGTGGGCTGCTGCGATTCGTCAAAGAACAAGCACGCCACCAAACATTTCCACCACACCGGCCATCCTCTGATCCGCTCGATCGAGCCGGGAGAAAGTTGGATATGGTGCTATGTTGACGAAATCATCGCCGGCGACGCCGATGCGTAACGCGTTGCCGGGCCACGCGAAGATCGTCTCACGTTGAATGCAGCAGTTAGGATGGTTTGTAGATGAGGCCAATGGCTGCGCCCACGATTACCCATTGAATGAAGTACGCGATGGACTGGTAGATGGTCAGCTTGATGCCGATATTCAGGTTGACGTAGTTGTGGATCGCGAAGGTGCAGACAGAGAAAAGGCCGATGAGTGCGCCAAGGTATACGCCCCCTACGATGCCGCCCCCAGCGGTATAAATTCTTGCGTAGAGAATGGTGACGACCACGATGGCAATCACAATGGCGATCATGCCGTAGGGCATCACCTTCATCATCTCGTCCTTGGGACGATAGACGTTGGGATACTTCAAGAATTCAGTTTGCATGGATGGCCATGCGGCGAACAGGGCAAAGCCATAGGCAAAGTAGGCGACCAGAGCCCCAAGGGACGCCAATGCAATGCGGACGTAGTTCATATGCATGCCTGCGAATCGAAGTGGATTTTCTAGTGCGCCGCCATTCTATGTACTTATTGCAACGCGGAGCAAGATGTTCTTTGTGTGGCCACCCAATCCAACTGAGGACTGAATTCGTTACTTCTCCGCGTCACGAATCAGCACCACGTCAGCTTCGCGGTGGCCGCGAATGATGGCAAGCTGTTTTCCGTCGAAAGAATAATCGAAGTCGCGGATGAACTCGGATTTGAAATCGGTGAGTTGCTTGCCCGGCGAGCCGTCCAGATTCTGCTGCCAGAGATTGTCGGTCTCACCGTTGTGTATGGGATAGATAATCGCTTTGCCGTCGGCACTGAAAGCGATCGTCCCGATGGTGAAACTGAAGGTGAACGGCACGCGAGGCCGTTCGAAATCCAGGAAGCGCGCGGGCTGGTTTGAATCAAGAGAAAGCAGTGCAAGCTTCTCTTTCGGATCACTTCCTTGCGGATGACTCACGAGGGCAGCCAACCTTCCGTCAGGTGAGATGGTGATGCGGCTGAACACGGGAAGGTCAGCCGCCTTTTGCGAGGGCCCGCCATCGGTCGAAACTTTCTGCAGGATGGTGTCAGCGTCGGAGTAGAGCACAGTCTTGCCGTCGGGAGTGCAGGCGGGAAAAACACCGAGCTTGCCGGTGGTAAGTTCTTTAGGGTTGGTTCCGTCGGCGTCGGAAAAGAAAATCCCCAGCGCATGCCGTTTGCTATCGAGACCCGTGAAAATCACATGGCCATCGCCGCAGGCACGGGCAAAGTTCGATTCCAAGACCTGTGAAGCAAAAGGAGTTTGGGAGCCTGATTCCAGATTTGCCAGCGTCAGGCCGCCGCCCGCGGCCGACATTAAAAGTTTGCCATCGCGCGTCCAGGAAACCATGTCGTTGAACGACCCGGCGCCGAAGGGCTGCTCCTGAGAACTGCCCACTGCCATCACAGACTGGCTCAGATGCACCTGCCGCAAAACTGAAGCGGCAGTGTGGCCATCGGCAGACAGGCTGAGATCGATGTAGGAGTTGGTGTCCCGCGTGACCGGCGTGATTTTTCCATTCGGGAAGGAAACGAAGAAGATCTGCCGCTGGGCGGCATATGGGCCCTGGCCCACGAGCAGCATCCCTTTCCCATCGGGCAGCCACATGGGCTTCTCAAAAAAGAGTTTGTCATCGGTTGCAAACAGTTTTTGTTTACCGGTTTCGGCATTGATGGCGACCAGGCCGGAGAGTGCGGTTCCCGGTTGGGAAATCACACAAACGATGGTTTTGCCATCCGGGGACCAGGCGGGATCCAGGAGCTGCTCGTTCACGGGGCCGGTGGCTAGCTGACTTTCTTCGCTGGACTCCAGAGAGTGGATCGTGACTCGGTATTCTCCGGCCTTGGGGGAGTTTGCGGTTGCGTAGACAAGCTTCTTGCCGTCGGGAGAGAACGACACATTGGTGTCGATGTCGGTGACGAGCTTCTCGGGGGTGCCGCCGAGAACCGGCGCGCGATAGAGATACTTGAATGAGTTGCTTCCGATTGCCGCGCGGAGGAAATAAAGATAATTGCCGTCAGGAGAGAAGCGCAGGCCAAAGTAGCTGGTCGACGCCGGAGCGACGACCTGGGTGTTGCTGTTGGTGGGAATGTTGCGCAGCCACAGGCTCTGCTGGCCGTTCTCCGCGAGGACGCTCAGGATGTATTTGCCGTCTGGAGAAATGGCAACGTGGAGGCTCTTGCCGGTTTCGGTGACCTTGCTGACGGAAAAATTCTGAAAAGGCGCAGGGCGATTGCGGGATAGCAGCGCGTAGATTCCATAACCGGCGGCTGCGACCAGCAGAATCGCTACCATGCTGATGACGCCCAGCGAGACTTTGTGCTGTTTGGCCACGGCGACGACGGTGGAACTGCTGGCAGCACGCGCAGCGCTGGAAGCTTGGGCACCAGAGCCAGACTCCGAGCTAACGGCGGGCATTTGGCGGCTGGAGTCCGTATCGCGCTTCAGCCTCATCAGCTCAGAGCGCATTTCCTTCGCGCTCTGGTAGCGCATTTCAAGATCTTTTTCGAGCGCGCGGTTGATGATGTCTTCGAGCCTTGCGGGAATATCCGGGTTGAGACGCGCCGCCGGCACCGGAGCTTTCTCGAGAATGGCGTTGAAGATGACGGCGGAGGTTTCTCCGCGGAAGGGCAGCGTGCCGGTCGCCATCTCATAGAGCACGGCGCCGAAAGAAAACAGGTCGCTGCGGCCATCGAGTTCCTTGCCCCGGGTTTGTTCCGGCGACATGTAAGAAACGGTGCCGAGAGTCGAGCCAGGGCTGGTCAGGTGCGGATTGTCCATCGACCCGGTCATCGTATTTGCTGCGCCGATCTGGCTGGAAGACGAGTTGGTCAGAGTTACTTTGGCGAGACCGAAATCGAGAACCTTGGCGTGACCGCGCTCCGTGACAAAAATATTCGCGGGCTTGATGTCGCGGTGAACAATACCTTTGGCGTGGGCGGCGTCGAGCGCGTCGGCGATTTCAATGGCCAGCGAGAGGATCGTTTCCGTCTCCATCGGACGCCCGCCAATTTTATGTTTCAGCGTGACGCCTTCCAGAAACTCCATGGCGATGAATGCCTGACCATCCTCCTCGCCGATATCGTGGATGGTGCAGATGTTGGGATGGTTCAGCGCCGAAGCCGCCTGCGCTTCGCGCTGAAAGCGCGCCAGCGCCTGCGGGTCGCGGGCCACATCTTCGGGCAAAAATTTAAGCGCGACGAAGCGGTGCAGGCGCGTGTCTTCGGCTTTGTAAACCACGCCCATGCCGCCCCCGCCAAGCTTTTCAACGATGCGGTAGTGCGAGATGGTCTGGCCGATCATGGACGAAGATTGGGGGGATTTTCGAGTCGGTTCATCTTATGGACGAAGATGTTCTTAGTCAATGAACAGGCCGGTGATCATGAGATTAAAAGAACGATCCCAAATCCCAAATGTCTCTTCGGTTTTTCAGTGCGAGGGTTTTCAGCGCGAGAACACCACGCCGTGCGGTGCTCCCGTACCCTTCCATCCTTGCGGCCACTCTCGGTTGGAAAAGTTGAATCCGGCATTGCCGTCTGTGTCGTGAAAGCTTTCATCAATGGCCACCGCGCCGGTCGCTGGATCGAACTTCAGCAAGTAAAGCCGCTCCTCTCCCGAAGGGCCTGGGGTCACAACGATACGATTAGTCTTTGCGTCCCAGCCGGTCCAGTGCGGCCGGAACTTCTCGCCGAACTTGCATCGCGAGACCTCCACCGGCTTGGCTGCATTCGCTATGTCGAGCACAATTACGGAGTGAATGTTAGGTGAGGTTTGAATGAGGTAGTGGCCGACGATCGTTGGCACGCCGCACCAGTTGCCCGGAAAGGAGTAGACCAACTGCGAGCGAGGATGGTGGGACTCAATCTCCGTAATACGCTCCAGTCCGCAACCCAGCGTTTGCACAAATACCGATCCATCCGGCCCTACCCGCGGCTCTTCCGGACTGATCTGCGCGTATCGATTCTCGCCCACGTCGAAATATTCCGTCTTGAGCAGCGTTAGATCCGAAAGCCGCCAGACCTGGTAAGTCACACCGCTAAAGATATCGTCGTCATGCATGGAAGAGTTGGTGGAGACAACCCGGTCGATATTGGGCAGAACGGCAAGGCCGTAAGGAGTGAGCAGCGCATCGGGAAACGTGGCATCCGCGCTGCTTGCCGAGCGAATGACTTTGCCTGTGTCGTCGATTTCAACCAAGCCGCCGCTTGCCCCTCGCGCATCGGCGTGCATCTCGTGGTGTGCATGCTGGAATGTGGCGAGCACATGGCCGTTGGGCAAACGAACATAGGAATGTGGATGAGAGTACCCATCCATGTCATTGAACGATGTGACCGTTTGGGGATGAAGAGGATCGCGAACATTGAAGATAAAAGTTCGTCCGGCATCGTGATCGTTGGCGAAGAGCATGCCGCTAGCGGGCATGGTGTATTCGGTGTGGTGCACATAGCCGGTTTTCTGGTCGGTGACCAGCGTGGTGATAAGGTGCCCGTAATTTGCTGACGCGGGATCGGCGTCGATCACTGCCAGAAAATCCATGCCTTGCTGCGCCGCATCGCCCACCCAGGCAAACATGTAATGGCCCGCGACGACGGAATGCTCCTCCGCTTTTGGGCCGGCGGCTTCCGAACCGGCCGATTTTAAACCAGATGATGATGCGGGTAACGTAGCTATGCATGCCAGACCGAGGATAGCCACTATGAGCGAGACGAAACGGCGCATCTGGACCTCCGTGATTGAGTGAAAGCGATTGACTGAAGCAAAAGCCGCTGCTTCATTTTTTAAAGCATAAAACCATAACAATTAGGAATAAGGATTCTACTAGTGAAGTGTAATTGGATGAAAAAATCCGGCGGGAAAAAATTGAAAGGGCCGTGACATTGGTTATGCTCTAGCTGCTAACTCCTGCGAGGGAGTCAACCGCGTGGACGCATGTACCGTCACAGCCCCTTGATGCGATCACTGTTTTCACAGTCCCAAACCCCAACTGATCCTCGCAGAACCGTCGGTTTTATTTGCGGTTTGGCTGCCTCTCAGGTTGCCCCGCTAGGCTGATCACTCAGTCTACTTCGGGTCAGCAAGGTTTATTTCGCTGTCCCTTTCAACCGTCGACGGAAGTAACCTTAACAGAAAGTTAAAAAACGTCAACGCAAACTATTGGTGCAGTGCGACTCCGCGAACCTGTGCATATCGGTAAGTGCAAGTAACACTAATTTCACCGCTTATTAATTTGCGCTTTCAATTCGGACTGGTTTTTCACAGAAGCTTGCACAACTTCCCAAAATTGCAAAAACCTCGCGCGGAACCAAATATTCACCTTGACGCCAAAACATTCTCGGGGCATGGTGATAACAGCAGTGAACCCGTGATGTCGGAACTAGTGGCCTACGTGGATGGTGGTTGCCTGGGTAATCCGGGCCCATCGGGTATTGGAGTGATTATCGAAGGCTGCGCCAGCGGCCCCATTCGTATCGCCAAGTGGATCGGCCATCAGGATAATAACGTTGCCGAATACGTGGCCCTGATGGAAGCCTTGCAGTGCGCTGTTTCTTTGAAGGCGCAGACCCTGCACGTCTACTCCGATTCTCAGGTGGTCGTCCGGCAGATGCGTGGTGAGTACGTTTGCCGCAGCCCGCGCCTTTATTCTCTCCATTGGACCTGCTGCAAGCTGGCCCGCGCCCTCAAATTCTCCATCTCTCACGTGCCTCGCGAAAACAACGCAGAGGCAAATCGTCTGGCCAATACAGCGGTGCGCAAGCGCCCTTAAGCCGTTTGCTCCAGGAAACAGCACCATTGGCTTGTGACTTTCGAGTGTCCAACTTCTTGACAGCCATGCAGATGCAAGCGAGACTTCAATGATTGACTCCTTAAATCTGAAGGCAAGCATCACCGGGCCGCTTCGGCCTTCCTCGTTAGTTTAGTAAGACTGGTTTTGTAAGTATGGAAGATCAATCGATTCTCGAACACGCCTCGTCACCCGAGGCAACGGTGCCTGTCCCGGTTAAGCGTGTCCGGCGGCCGGAAGCCGCAAGCGTGTCCGCGAGAATTGCCGCCGCCAACGCCCGGCTTACGCTGTCTTCCGAACCCAGCCTGCGTTTCCCCGGCGAGGACTCCGGACGATCTCTGGCCGAAATGGCAGAAAGAGATCTGGATGCCGCGCTGCAACTTCTGGTGGACCGCGCCCAATACATCACCGGGGCCAGCGGAGCCGCCATCGCCTTACGCCGCGGTGAGCACAACGACATGCTGTGCCGTGCCACTGCCGGCGCAAACGCGCCCGAGTTAGGCGCATTGCTGTCGATGGAGTACGGCCTTTCCGGCGAAAGCGTGCGCACCCGTCAGGTGTTGCGCTGCGACGATGTCGAGCGTGACCCGCGAGTGAACCGCGAAGTTTGCAGCGAACTGGGAATTGCTTCGGTAGTGGTGATGCCGATTGTCCGGGAAAAGCAGGTGCTTGGAGTTTTCGAGTTGCTCTCCGGCAAACCCAAAGCCTTCGACGACCGCGATCTTTCCGCCTTACAGCGTCTCAGTGAAATGGTGGAAACCGCCGTAAGCCATGCCGTAGGCGCGCAAATTGTACCGGCGGGTCCGCCGGTGGTTGAGAGCAAGCCCCAGCCGGATTCAGTCATAGTTAAAAAAACGCAGCCCGAATCGCAGGAAGCTCCAATAACTCCGGCAGTCGTTGCGGTCGCGCCATCGCCAAGCAACGTCGCACCGGAAATTTCCTCACCCAAACCGGAAGAATCCGCAACGCCCCAACCAGAACCAGCAGCAACCATCAAACCAGAACCAGCCGCCACTACCGCGAAGAAGCCTCTATTCTGGTCAGCCGCAATGCGTGCGCAGGATAGCGGCCGCGCCAACCCGAATCCAGAAATTGCTGACGTGCCCCTGAGTTTGAGAAATCTGCAAAAATGCCAGGCCTGCGGATTTCCCGTGTCGCAAGGCCGTACCTTCTGCGTGGAATGCGAAGAGAAACAGTGGCGCGGCCATCTTCCGCAGTCTAAAACTGCGCCAGCCGCAACCCAAAATATATTGCCGCCAGCCAATGCCAAACCCGCAGCCGCGGAGACGGTGGCGACTCCAGTTCAAGACATTTCTTCACCTGCAAAAGTAACCCAATCTCCTGAAATCGCAAGCCCTCCAATCGTAGAGAAGGAACCTGCCATTTCCGCTCCGGTGATTGCAACCGTCCGGACGGTCGAGAATTCAATCATCACGCCAGTAGATCAGGCAATTTCCGAAAAATCCTCCGAAATTTCTACAGCCGCAGGTTCGGAATTGCTTCCCGATACTCCTGCGCCCGACAACTCCGCTCCTTTCTTGAGTTCGGCGATGCAGTCGGAATCATGGTTCGTCAAAAACAAATACATCCTCGGCGCTCTGTTACTGGTTATGGTCGTGATCGGCGCAATCGCCTGGCTGCACTAAACTCTTCTCATCGCCTCACGATTCTTTTCATGAAACTCTAGCCGGCCCATTACAATCTTCTTCCTGACCTTATCGTCCTTATAGGAAATCCTCGGGAGGATTGATGCAACCACGAGCAAGGCGTGCCGTCGCGCAATATTTTCTTCTGTCCCTGCTTCTGAGTGTTTGCGCCGCCGCCCAAAGCGCCGAGCAGCGCACATCCTTGTACCTGGAGCGCGTTCGCAAGCAGCCGCCTCTTCTACTGGCGTTCGTGCACGACCTGCCCAAGGGCGGAGATCTCCACAACCACCTCGACGGTGCAATCTACGCCGAAGATCTCATCGACTTTGCCGCCGCCGGCAACCTATGCGTTGACCGCACATCCTCCCGCCTGCTCGCCCCGCCCTGCGACACCTGCGAAACCTACACTGCCAAACCAGCCGCCCGCTGTGCCTATGGCGACCATGTCCTCTATAACCAGATGATCGATGCCTGGTCCATGCGCAACTGGAAGTCCGGCGATGAATCCGGCCACGATCATTTCTTCGCTACCTTCGACAAATTTGGCCTCGCCTCCCACACCCATGTAGCCGAAGCCATCGCCGATGCTACCAATCGCGCTGGCATGGACCATCTGCGATATGTCGAGTTCATGCACACCGCCGACGCTGGCGGCGCCGCGCAACTCGCCGCAAAAGTAGAATGGAATCCCGACTACGCCAGGATGCGCGAAGCCTTGCTCGCCGCTGGATTGAAAGACGTAGCCGCCGATACCGGCAAGCGCCTCGCCGCCGACGATGCTCGCGCTAAAGAAATCCTCAAATGCGGAACCCCCGATGCCGCGCCCGGATGCAACGTAACCGTGCGCTATCTCTACCAAGTGCTGCGTGGCCTGACCCACGAAATCGTCTTCGCGCAAATCCTTCTTGGTTTCGAACTCGCCTCTACCGATCCGCGCTTTGTTGGCCTGAATTTAGTTATGCCCGAAGATTGGTACGTTCCCATCCACGACTTCAACCAGCACATGGACATGCTCGATTACCTGCACAGCGTCTATCCCAAGGTCCACATCACGCTGCACGCCGGAGAACTAGCGATGGGCCTCGTTCCACCGGAAGATTTAGCATTTCACATTCGCGCCTCGGTCGAACGCGGCCACGCCGAACGCATTGGTCACGGCGTCTCGGTCATGGACGAAAAAGATCCCATCGCGCTTTTAAAAGAAATGGCCGAACGCAACGTGCTGGTGGAAATCGCGCTAACTTCCAATGACCTGATCCTGGGCGTAAGCGGAGATGATCACCCGCTACCGATTTACATGAAGTACGGAGTACCAGTAGCGCTCGCCACGGACGACGAAGGCGTATCACGATCCGACATGACGCAGGAATACCTGCGCGCGGCCGAGACCTACCGCTTCACCTACGCAGAGCTTAAACGCTTCGCCCGCCAAAGCCTGGAGCACAGCTTCCTCCCCGGCCAAAGCTTATGGGGGGATACCAAGGTGGTCTTCCGTAAGACACAAGCATGTATTGGTGACGCGCCGGATGAAGAGAAGCCGTCAGCAACATGCGAACAATTTCTCGCCGCCAACGAGCGTGCCCGCGAACAATGGAAGCTGGAAACCGAATTCGCCAGGTTCGAAAAAAAATACTAAGCTGCGCCGTTACAGATCCGATTTTGGGTGGCGCAGCGCTCGGCGCTGCGATAAATTCTTATCCAAATGAAACGGCTTTAGCCCTCGAGGTACTTGCAAGCGCACTTATGGACAATCAATTCACCCAAGCCGAAACCGCAGCCCAATCCATCCTGCAACGAACTCAGCTCCGCCCAAAAATCGGTCTAGTACTCGGTTCCGGCCTGGGCGCCTTCGCCGATTCCCTCACCAACCCCACCCGCATCCCGTATTCAGAAATTCCATCCTTCCCCCGCTCCACCGCCATCGGCCACGCCGGACAAATGGTCATCGGCAAAGCGGATGACATTCCCGTAGCCGCCATGCAAGGCCGCGTTCATCTCTACGAAGGTTATTCCGCGCAGCAAATAACCTTTCCCATCCGCGTCTTCGGACGCATGGGCATCCGCGCCGTCATCCTCACCAACGCTGCCGGAGGCATCAACCTAAACTACCAGCAGGGAGCGTTAGTCCTGATCCGCGATCACATCAACCTGCAAGGAGCAAATCCGCTCATCGGCCCAAACGATGACCGCTTTGGCGTTAGATTTCCCGACATGACGCAAGCTTATGCGAAAGAGTATCGAGCGATCGCGAAGGAGGAATCGGCGAAGTCAGGGATTGTATTGCAGGAGGGCGTTTACGCTGCCCTGCCAGGCCCCAGCTACGAAACGCCTGCGGAGATCAATTACCTGCGAATCATCGGCGCGGACTTGGTAGGCATGTCGACCGTCAGCGAGGTAATCGCCGCAAACCACATGGAGACGAAAGTTCTAGCCATCTCCTGCGTAACAAACATGGCCGCTGGAATCATCGACCAGCCACTCTCCCACAAAGAAGTCATGGAAACAGGCGAGCGCGTCAAAGCCAGCTTCGAAGCCCTAATCCGTGCCGTGCTCCCGCGCATCGCGCGAGATGTATCCCGGTAAGCGATACTCCTCCATCGCACAATGCCTTGTCATTCCGAGCGAAGCTCCGGAATCCCTACCTCACCTCTGCGACCGCGTAATAAACAACTCCACCGGCGCTTCACCCCATATGTCCCCTCAAATTACTCAATTACCAAATTACCCAATTACAAAACTTTCCCTCGCTCCGATCTATAATGTCTTTTCACACAGCAAGGAGATATTCATGCCAGAAGCGATTCCTGAAAAGTACCGTGATCTTTTCCAAAAGCGCGCCTTTGCCAGCCTGGGCACGATCATGCCCGACGGACGCCCGCAAGTCACGCCCGTTTGGGTCGACTACGACGGCGAACACGTCATCTTCAACTCCGCTAAAGGCCGCCAGAAAGACAAAAATGTCCGCCGCGACCCCCGCGTCTCGCTGGCGCTCATAGATCCCGAAAATCCTTACCGCTATCTGGAAATCCGCGGCCGCGTGGTCGAAATCACCGAAGACGGCGCCAGCGCCCATATCGACAAAATGGCCAAGAAATACCTGGGCGTCGATAAATACCCCTACGGCCAGGCGGGAGAAGTCCGCGTGATCTACAAAATCAAACCCGAACATACGCAAGTGATGGGTTAACGCTGCCGAAGCGAGCGAGAGTTTTGAAGGGGCGCGGCTTCAGCCGCGCCACAACACTTGCGTACCACCGTGGAAGAGCGGCGCTTTAGCGCCGCGTACAGTCACGAATTGATCAGGGCTTTAGCCCCGCGAGGCCATCGCATCCACACCTACAATCTCTGCTTCCTGGGCTTCGGCAACGTCAACCGTACGCTAGCCCAACTCCTGCTCGACCGCGAAACAGAACTCCGCAACCGCTACGCAATAAACTTTCGCATAACCGGAATCGCCAGCCGCCGTTTGGGCTGGATCGCCGATCCAGATGGTCTGGATCCGGCTGGTGTGGAGCGGGCGCCTTCGCCCGCTAAGAGCCGGGAAGTGAATCAGCAGCCGACAAACGTCCAAGCCTGGTTGCAAGCCGCCCAAGCCGACATCCTCTTCGAAGCCACATCCCTAAACGTCCAAAGCGGCCAGCCCGCCATCGACCACATCCGCGCCGCTCTCCACCACGGAGCCCACGCCATCACCGCCAACAAAGGACCCATCGTCCACGCCTACCGCGAACTTCGCGACCTGGCCGCCGCGCAAGGCAAGCGCTTCCTCTTCGAATCCACGGTAATGGATGGCGTCCCCATCTTTTCCCTATTCGACCAACTCCCCGCCATTCACCTGCAAGGTTTTCACGGCATCCTGAATTCGACAACAAATGTGATCCTAAGCGAAATGGAAAACGGACTAAGCTTCGACGAAGCGCTGAAGAAAGCTCAATCGCTAGGCATTGCCGAAACCGACGCTACCCACGACATTGACGGCTGGGACGCCGCCGTAAAAACCGCCGCGCTGATCACGGTCCTAATGGATGTCCCGATAAAGCTGGAGGAAATTGAGCGGAAGGGACTTCGCGACCTGAGCGCAGACGCCATCCGCACGGCTAAAAAAGAAGGCCGCCCCTACAAACTAATCTGCCGAGCGAATAAAACAGAGCAGGGAATCAGAGCCAGCGTGCGCCCCGAACAAATCCCGCAAACCGATCCCATGGCGCAAATCGCCGGTGCCTCGTCCTACATCTATTTTGCAACCCACATCTTCCCCGGCCTGGCCATCACCGAAGAAAATCCCGGCCTCTACGCAACCGCCTACGGCATGCTCGCGGATTTCGTAAGAGCCACGACCAAGTAGAAGTCATGCAAGCAAGCAGCCTGCACCACCGTGGAAGAGCGGCGCTTCAGCGCCGCGTCAGCCAGGCAATTGGGGTACCTGAACGCTTCCATCGAACATCGCGATAATGGTCAGCGTACAACGAAAATATCGTACTTGACGTACGAATCATTCGCGCCGCCCTTGTCTTCAACTATTTTCCCAATGCACTGAACGCCATTGAGCCACTCATACTTCTTTGCCGAAGTTTCGAGGGTTGGCGCCGTAATGAAATAGTGGTCATGGGAGGTTAGAACCTCGCCTTTGTCGGCACGGGCCTCGCTTTCTTTCGTGTCCTTGATGATTCCGTTGTAGGTCAGGTAAATCAGCGCGCCGTCGTCCGTTTTTATAGTCGCCCGAACATCCAGACGATAAACCCCCGAGGGCATAGCGCGTAGCCAATCCCCACTGGGAGCTACGACCGTGCCGTTGATCTTGGGGCCTTTGACTGACCCTCCTGGCCGAACGTTATAGATGTGAAGCGACGAATCCACGTCCTGGGCAGCGTCCAGCGGCGCATAGATGGTCATTAAATACTCAGTCGATATCTTTGTCGTCTGCGCAGACAGCATGCACGGAGAGAAGAGCAACGCAATGCAGGTAAGCAACATGAGACGATTGATCGGGGTGAGCAGTTTCAAAAGTTCCTCCTTGGCTTTGCTTGCACTTTATTCCAGTGACGGGACTGTTGGCTATCTTACCCGCAGCCCCAATCCCATGGTGCAAATCGCCAGTGCGTCGGCCCTACATTTATTTCGAAACGGATATCTTCCCTGGGCGTGGTGCGCTCAAATGATCCTGGCTGCTGATCTCCTGCCTATGGCCCTTTCTTCTGGGTTGAATGGACGCGCGCCTCCATCCGCCCAAGTTGCACATAGCAGACTGGCCGAAATGGATGTACTTCGAATGGCCGACCAGTAGTGGCTGATGTCCTTTAGAAGATAAGAATTCCGATATACTCCTTGCTGTGGTTGAGATTGCAATCCGGATTCTTATCGGCGGCTCAGCCTGTCTTGGCGCTGTGGCATTGCGATATTGGCATCTCTCCTCGAGATACGAAGTCGGGGTACGGCGAGGGAAGGCTTTACTGATAGCTTCGCTCCTCGGTGGATCAGGAGTTTGTGCTGCCGGCCTGGCACTCTCGCTATACGAATCGCACCTCATTGTCTTCGAAATCGAGGGCAAGATCGAAGGCGTCGAAGTTCGTCGAGGCAAAACTGTCCGCCCTTATCTGTATATCCATACGACCGCAGGAGACGATATCGTCGTACATGCCTCGGGAATGAGCCCTTATTTTCGGAGGCGGCAGAGCGTAAGGCTGCGCTATCAAGATAAGACCGGAGAAATCTTAACCGCAATTTTTCTCGCAGGGGACGGTCACATAGAAGCCGTATTTAACGATAGCGAAACGTGGCCATCACCCTATTTCATCGCGCTGGTCGGAGCAACCATAGGTTGCTCTGGGCTTACGAGATATTATCGCGATCCGCAAGGATCGAAATACCCAACACTCTGGGATCCTGTTTGGAACACATCTGTAGATAAGGCCTCCCTACTTAATCTTTCCAATCATTAGGCTGCGCTGACCATGCTCACAACTTCAGACTTCATGCCCGCTACCCTCGATCTCGCCCACATCCGCGCCCAATTCCCCTCCCTAGCCCAAACCGTAAACAACCACCCCGCCGTCTTCCTAGACGGCCCCGGCGGCACCCAAGTCCCGCAGCGCGTCATCGAAGCCATCTCCGACTACCTGCGCCGCGACAACGCCAACACCGGCGGAGCCTACTCCACCAGCCGCCACACCGACGCCATGCTCACCGGTGCTCGCGCCGCCACGGCCGACTTCCTGAATTGCGCCGCTGACGAAATCGTTTTCGGCCCCAACATGACCACGCTCACCTACATGATGAGCCGCGCCGTCGGCCGCGATCTCGGCCCCGGCGACGAAATTTTGGTAACGCGCCTCGATCACGATGCGAATGTTTCCCCGTGGCTGGCGCTGGAAGAAAAAGGGGTAACCATCCGCTGGGCCGAAATTAACGAAGAAGATTGCACCCTCGACCTGGCCGACCTGGCCTCGAAGCTCAACCAAAAGACCAAATTAGTAGCCGTCGGCTATGCCTCAAACGCTGTAGGTACCATCAATCCCGTAAAAGAAATCGTGCGCCTGGCCCACGCCGCCGGAGCGCTGGCCTACGTTGACGCAGTCCACTACGGCCCGCACGGCCTCATCGACGTGGCCGCGCTCGACTGCGATTTCCTTGCCTGCTCCACTTACAAATTTTTCGGCCCGCACATGGGTGTGCTCTACGGCAAACGCGACCATCTCCAGCGCCTGCGCCCCTATAAAGTCCGCCCGCTAACCGACGCGATTCCCAACCGCTGGGAGTGGGGCACGCTGAATCACGAATGCATAGCCGGAATCACCGCCTGCGTGGATTACATCGCCGATCTCGGCCGCCGTGCGAATTCCGAAGCGGCCGATCGCCGCGCAGCCATCGAAGCTGCCTTCGAAGCAATCCATAATTACGAACGCGGATTGATGAACGGCCTGATCGCAGGCCTGAAAGAAATCCCCAGCCTGAAGATCTACGGCATCACCGACCCAGCGCGTTATGCAGATCGTTGCCCCACGCTTGCCGTGCGAGTCATCAATCAGACCAAAGACCAAACGCCGCTGGCCCTCGCCACCAAACTAGGCGAGCGCGGCTTCTTCACCTGGGATGGAAACTATTACGCCCTCAATCTGACAGAGCATCTGGACGTGGAAAAAACCGGCGGCTTTCTCCGTATAGGCCTGGTTCACTACAACACCATGGAAGAAGTGGACCGCCTGTTGGAAGCGTTAAGGGAAATCGTACGCTAGGCCGTCCAACCGACCAATGTGCCAACCTAATTTGGAAAAGGGAAGAGCGTATTTTAAATGGGCACACCTTGGGGGGCCTGCTTAGGCTTGTCGTAGGCGGGCCGTCTGGAATCGATTGGAGAAGAGGGAGTTAGCTCTTGAGGGATGTCAGAGCGTCGATGAAAAAACAATGGATGAGGCTAATTCCTACGGCCACCGTTTAGCCGTATCGTCCCACCCCGCCGCCCGTACTGGCTGTGCTGCCACTACCGCGGGAGAAGGCACGCGAATCGGCTGCTGCGGCCCATTCACCGCGGTCGCCAGAGTCGGTTTCGCTATATCAGAGATTTCCTTTTCCTCGGAGAGCAACGGAGCCACCAGCCGCAGCGCTTCTACCTCTTTCTCCAGGCGGGTCAACTCCATTTCCTTCTGCCTCAGAACCTCATAAACATTCTTCATAGAATTTCGGCACCTTGCGAATTGTTCAGAGTATGCAGCTTTTCCGCACTTTAGCAGAGTTCTAACCGTTGTCAAGGCATTAAAACACGGGAAATTTTACCTCTTTTGCTCCAGCAAAATGCCTAGCAGCCTGCGAAATACCTTGCCCAGAGCGCCTTTTGCCCGATATTCACAGGCGCGCGACCGCGGCAAAAAAACGCAACATCTTTCATCCCAATCGTTTCATAATGAATCCCGCATCTTCGCGCGCATCTCTGGGCAAAACCTTTCTCCAGGCTGCACCAAATTCTGTCACCGCCCTGTGCAGAGGCTGCACTTGCCTGAAAACAAACCACATAAACTCGCCATCTTTTCGTTGACTCAATTTTTAAAAGGAGTACAACAAGATCGTTCTTTGACAGTTTCTGAAGTTTTTCCGGTTGGTGCGGCGTCCGGGGCTCAAGCCAAGTCACCCTCACACCGCAAGGTGATGCAGGGAAGGCAGGCAAGGGTCTATAGCAAAGCGCTGGTCGAGGAGAACGGGAAACCCAGTTAAAGGCAGGATAGAGTTCCGAGGCGTTGAGTAGGTTTTTCCGGTTGGCGGTAAGCCCGGAGCCCGAGCAAAGATCGCGCGCGGCACCCCGCAAGGGAAGCTCCGTAGCAGGTCAAGCAAGGGTCTAACGCGAGCTACTGGCCGAGACGAACGGACACAACACCACCTCGGAACTCTTTAATTTTTTTCCGTCAAACTTCCCTCGCTTTATTGACTTGCTTCATCTCCGGCCCTAACATTCAGGCGACTGGCCCACCTTTAGATTTTTTGCCGAGATCACCACGACAGAGGGTGCCCCATCCTTGCGCACTTTGCAAGGGTGGGTACCATGGACGCATACGTCTGGAGAGAATTCCGGAACTACTACTCGCCGTTCGCGAAGATTTCCTTACACAGAACGCCAGGACGGGTACCACAATTGTAAGATTCCGGCAATTCTAAGCAGACGGATGTTTCAAAACCTCCGCTAACGCGCGCATCCGCATGGAGTCCGCCGGAGTCTTCGCGGCCGCCGCGCTCGTTTCCAACGGAGACGCCATACGCTGCAATTTTGCGGTGTCATTCTTGGCCAGATGCGACTTCTCCGCTTTTCTGATGGCCTTCTGCAGGTCCGCAACCTGGTTTGCCGGCAGCGCTTGTGATCTCGACAATTGATCGAGGTAGGCTTTGGCTACTGTCAGGTTCGTAGGCCACTCGATTTTTTGCTGATTCTGTACGTTGAGCGTTTCGACCTGCACGGTTTTTGCGGCGTCAATTTCGTTCTGGGTTAGGAATTTGGTCGGCGTCAATTGGAACACATCCAGGCCGCGCGCGATTTCCGAACCGTAGATGAAGCCGTTGTACCAGTAGGCAGACCAATCGCCGCCCAGCACCAGCATTTTCGGGTCGATCGGTCCGCGGTCGAAGTAGGCGATCTCAAATGGGTTTGCCGGATCGGTGAAGTCCATCACGGAGATGCCGCCCTGATACCAGGCTTGCACTTCGATATCGCGGCCCGGAACCGGGATCAGCGAACCGTTGTGGGCCACACAGTTCTCGGTGTCGCTTTGCGCGGCGGGCAGCTTGTAATAGTTGGCGAAAGTTAGCTTGTCGTTATTCAGGCGGAAGATCGCATCCGCGCCCCACTTATTGGGATCGTTGGGACGGCAACGCGCTCCCAACCCTCCTCCCCATTCGTCGGTGAATACGACTTTGCTGCCGTCATTCGAAAACGAGGCGGAGTGCCAGTAGGAATAATTCGGATCGTTGACGGCATCGACTCGTTTGGGATGTACAGGATCCTTGATATCGAGCAGAATTCCATTGCCCGAGCACGCGCCCGCGGCCAGGCCCAGCGCTGAGTACACGGTAATGTCGTGGCATTGATCGGTGTCGGCGGGCTTCTCTGCGCCTTTTTTGCCGTGCGTGCCGCCGTTGTTCAGGCCATTCATCGCGCCGGTGCTGGCATCGATAAATACTCGCGGGCTGGAAACGATGGCTGCATTTTGTGGCGCGGCGACAGGGACCTTGATCACGTCGATGCGAAACAGCGCGGTGTTCGGATCCTTGTCCGGCTTTTCCCCCGAGCAGCCGTCCAGTTCCTCCGATTGACGAACGAACGACGTCCCCGACACATAGATGTACACATTATCTTTGTCGTTGGGATCGACGACCAGGGTGTGCGTGTGCGATCCGCGGCAGGTTTGCACAGCAGCGACCTGCTTCGGATTTTTAATGTCGGAAATATCGAAGATTCTCACGCCACGGAAGCGGTCTTTCTGCGCCGAGGGGATGTGGTGCTTTTTCTTTTCCTTTTCCTCTTTATCCTTGTCGGCGTCGGCATCCTTGCCGTCAGCATTCTTGGCCTGGTCTGAATCCTTATCCTTATCTTTTGCCGCATCCGCATCCTTATCCTTCGCGGCATCTTTTGCGGCCTCCGCCTTTTTCATTTCCTGCTCTTCTTCCGGTGTTAGCGGATCGGGGGCAAATCCCTGCATGCCGCAATCAAGGCGTCCATTCGGCATCTCGACCGACATGAACATCAGGTTTTTATAAACCGATACATCGCCCTGCCCGCCCGGGCAAACCATCGAGGTCAACAAAGTTGTCTTCGCGGGATTCGAGATGTCGAAAATATTCATGCCATAAAAATTTCCCTGGAAAAGATGGTTGCCTTCAAAAGCCATGTCGGAATTGGCAAAAGCCAACTGCGCGATCACGAGCTGAATCTCCTTGGGAATTTTCCGCGTGCGTCCCACGCCAAGCTGCGCAATGGTCTTCTGCACCTTGGGGTCGTCGGGATCGTTGGCCCCGAGTTGGAATGCGTCCGGCTTCTTGAATAACTGAAGATGCTGCATGCCCATCGACGTTTCGCCGGCGTCATATAATCCGGGCGTTAACTTGGCGCGCGGATCGTTCGCGTCCGACCCCATCATCCCCGGCGGCAGCGCCGGAGCGGGCTCGGGCGCAAAGGGATTGTCGTTGTCCTCATCGTCATCTTCTTTGGCTTTGTCAGCCGCCTTGTCTGTGGACGGAGTCGCAGATTTCTGCGCCTGATCTTTTGTTTGATCTTGTGTTTGACCTTGCGAAGACTGCGGCGCGTCTTGCGCTTGGATTTGAAGTACAGAGGAAAAGGAAATACCGGCGACCCACACCACACACAGGGCAAGACGGGACAAGCGGTTCATTATTTATGTTTCTCCTCAGAGGCCTGTTTCTTCAGCATCGTTTCCATGATCTTGATTTCGGCTCGTTGCGTATTGTCGGCATCGGTGGCGAAATCGAACAGCTCAGCATCCTGCCCGGCGCCGGCAGTGTTGAACAAATCTTTTACCATGGTCAAGGCGCCGTTGTGATGCTGAATCATACCCGATAAAAATAATCGGTCAAACTCCGCGCCCTTCGCTTTGCGCAACCCTTCCATTTGTTGCGGTGTCAGCATGCCCGGCATCAGGGCCATGCTGTCCTCCGGCATGTCCATGCCGGGCATATCCTTTGCGGCTGTATTCGACGTCTTGGAAATGGATTCGCCACGAGCGGCGAGCCAGCGCTTCATGAACTTGATCTCATCGGATTGCGAAGAACTGATTCGCGCCCCCAGGGATCGCAGGTCTTTATTCTGCGTGTGCGACTCAATCATCGCGGTCATCTCAACCGCCTGGCTATGATGCAGAATCATTCCCTGCATAAACCCCACATCGGCGGCAGATCGCGGCGGTAGCGTTGCCCGCGTCGACGGAGGCAGAGTTTTACTCGGTTCGCCCGGCGCGCCTGGTTGTACGATCACGGGCTGAGTTGAGCCGGCCTGTTGCCCACCAACCGCGGGCACGAACATAACAAAGACACCAAAAATGCTGGAGGCGAGAAATGTACGTGCTGTCCGCATTCGTGGCAGGGGGTCCGCTTTCCGTTTTGCTGAAATCACCACGACTGAGAGTGCCCCATCCTTGCGCACTTTGCAAGAGCCTGCCCCGAGCGCAGTCGATGGGGTAGGTGCCACGGACCCATACATCTGGGAGATCCCGGAAACGCTACCCGACGCGTCGGCCTCCTAACCCTTCTTTCGCGGAACGATAACCCACACCGTTCCCCGGCCGTCGCAGAATCGGCAACTGTCCTCGCCCAGTGATTTTCCTGTCCCGTGGCATTCCAGGCAGTTCGCCACTATATTCAATTCCTGCTGTGAACTCTCCGGCAACTTGGCCGGATCCTTAAAAGTTTCGGCGCGATGATAGTCGCGCAGCCAGAACACAAGCTTTCCTTCCAGGTTCTCATGCTCTTTACCGCTGAGTTGCGCCGACTTCTGCGGCCACCATTCCAGAATGCAGCCATAGCAGACCAGTTCGCCGCCATCGAACATGGCGCCCGGGTCGGACCGCCGCACAAATTTTTTGCACCACGCACACGGATTGACCCCAAGTAAGGCGAACGCATCTCTCATACGTTCGATCTCCAGCGCTTGCCGTGCCACGATATCTTCCACGCATTCCTCGCGAGTATTACCCATAGTTGATTCCAGCAGAAAACTTATGTGTGTTCAGAATATACCGCTCATCCTGAAGGTCTAATCCACATGCTCGCCCACTTCGAAATCGTCTTGTTCGGCAATAGGCAGCACATCCCGCTCCCCGGCAATCCACACATATAAGGTAGGCAGCAGGAAGATGCTCATCACCAGGTCGGCAATCAGTCCACCGACAATCACAATCGCGAACGGCCGCTGCGAGTCCGAACCAATCGCATGGGACAAAGCCGCGGGCAACAATCCCAATGTTGCCACCAGCATCGTCATCATAATCGGCCGCAGTCTCAACACCGCTCCTTCAACCGCCGCGTCTTCAATGGTGAAGCGTCTCGCCCGCAGCTGATTGATGTACTCCAGCATGATGACTCCGGTTTGCACCGACACGCCAAACAGCGCCAGAAAACCCACGCCAGAAGACACGCTGAAATTCGTTCCCGTAATCAGCAACGCCAGCAACCCGCCAAAGCGGGCCATAGCCACGTTGGCCAGAATCAACAACGCCCATTTGAAAGACTTAAACATCGTATAAAGGATGACGAAGATCACGAGGATGGTGATGGGGAGCACGATGAGCAACCGCTCGTCCGCCCGCTTCTGGCTCTCGTACTCTCCCGCCCAGTCGATGTGATATCCGGTCGGCAGCTTCACCTGTTCGTTGACCTTCTTCATTGCCTCTTCTACCGCACCGCCCAGGTCACGGCCGCGAACGCTGTACTTGATGGCGACGTAACGCTGATTGCCTTCGCGATAGATTTCAGAGCCGCCGTCGGCTTCGGTAATTTTGCAGAGCTGCGCTAGCGAGACGCGCTCCCCCGATGGCGATAGCAGACGAATGTTTTGGATCGCTTCCTGTGTACTCCGGTACTGCGGTAAATAGCGCAGCGTAAGGTCGTACCGCGCCTCGTCCTTCAACACCTGGGTGAGCGCGTTCCCACCCACCGCGGTCTGCACCGCATCCTGCACATCGGCGACATTGATCTGGTAACGCGCTGCCGCCTCGCGGTCAACCGTCACGTTCAGGTTGGGCTGGCCCAGCACGTGAAAAACTCCAAGGTCTTCGACTCCCTTCACCGTTCCCATAATGCCGGCGATTTCAGCGCTCTTATCTTCCAAAGCCTTCAAACTGTCGCCATAAACTTTGATCGCCAACTCGCCTTTTACGCCGCTGACAGCCTCTTCCATGTTGTCTTCAATAGGCTGGGAAAATCCCCAGACCACGCCCGGGATTTTGCTGAGTTCGCGATTCATGGCGGCTATCAATTCATCCTTATTCTGGTGAAAAACTGGCCGCCAGTCTTCTTTCGGCTTTAAATCGACAAAGTATTCGGTATTGAAAAAGCTGGTCGTGTCCGTGCCGTCATCCGGCCGGCCGGTTTGACTGGTGCATTGCGGGACTTCGGGGAAAGAGCAAAGAATAATCCGCGCTTGATTCGACACTCGGATGCCTTCGTCCGGCCCCGCGCTGGGCGCAAGCGTACCCCTTACCCAGAGCGCGCCTTCATCCAGGTGAGGCAGGAATTCGGAACCGATGACGCCGCTGAACGCAAGAAAAAGCGTAAACAAAAAACCGACTACGCCTATGCCCAGAACCAGCTTGCGGCGGCGAATAGCCCACCGCACCGCGCTGCGGTAGTGCCTGACCGAAAACTCCATGATCGGGTTGTGCCATTCCTTCGCTCCCTTTGCGAAGGCGAAACTGGCCAGCACCGGCGCAATCAAAATCGAGAACAGCAGCGCGCCAAGCAGCGCAAAGGCTACCGTCCAGGCCATGGGATGAAAAAGCCGCCCCTCCACGCGTTGCAGCGTGAAGATCGGCAAATAAGCCGTAATAATGATGGCAATCGCGTAGAAAACCGGCCGCTGTACCTCGTGCGAGGCCTCGCTGATTTTTTCGTTTGGAGTCTTCGTACCCTCGTTCTTGTGGCCCAAATGGCGCACAATATTTTCGATCATCACCACCGCGCCATCCACCACCATGCCGAAGTCCAGCGCACCCAAAGATAAAAGGTTGGCGGGAATATGCCGCAGGTCCAGACAAATCGAAGCAAACAACAAAGAGAACGGAATCGTCGCCGCCACAATCAGAGCGCCGCGAATGTTACCCAAAAACAAAAACAGAATGATCGAGACCAGGATCATTCCCTCCGTCAGGTTGTGCAGCACAGTGTGGCTGGTGTAGTGAACCAGCGTGCTGCGGTCGATGAAGGGAACGATCTTCACTCCCGGCGGAAGAATGTGATCGTTTAACTCCTCTACTTTTTTGTGGATGCCTTGTAGCGCCGTATCCGCTGCCGCGCCCTTGCGCAATAACACAATGCCCGAGACGACATCGTCGTTATCGACAATGCTCCCGTCCTCCCGATGAATGGCCTTGGCAAATTGCCCCAAACGAATCTTTGGTCCCTGCGAAACTGTTGCAATGTCTTTCACCCGCAGTGGTGTGCCGTTCTTGGTCAGAATGACTGTGCGTTCAATGTCCTGAGCGCGGTCAACCAATCCCACCGAACGCACGTTAATCTGTTGCAGGCCTTCCTGAATGAAACTTCCACCCGCGTTCGCATTGTTGTTTGTCAGTTGCTGCTCGATCTGCGCCAGGCTCAGGCCATAAGCAATCAATTTGTTCGGGTCCACTCGAACCTGATACTCGCGGGTCGGTCCGCCAAAGCTCGAAACATCGACAATGTCCGGCACCGCCTTAAAATTCTTTTCGATGACCCAGTCTTCCAGCGACTTCATCTCCATTGGGTCATAAGCGGGATTGGTGCTGCGTAACGTGAAGAAATAAATCTGCCCGACCGGGCTCCAGTCCGTGCCCATCTGCGGCACCACATTCGGCGGCAAAGTAACCTCACTCAGCCGCTCCAGCACCCGCTCCCGGTTCCAGTCGTTATCCGACTCGTCGTCGAAAATCATCTTCAAATCCGAGAGTCCGAACAGCGAGAACGAACGCAGATGCACTACATGCGGAATGCCATTCATCACCACTTCGAGCGGAATCGTGACCTGCTGCTCGATCTGTTCCGCCGAAATGCCCGGCCATTGCGTGATGACCTCAACGTAGTTGTCGGCTACGTCGGGATAAGCCTCAATGGGCAATCGCTTGAACGAAACGATCCCGCCGGCGAAAAGAATCAACGCCAGGGCCAGCACCAGCAGGCGGTTGTTCAGCGCGAAATCTACGACGCGGCGAATCATTTATTGCTCCACCGTGTTTTGCAGTGCCAATGCATTGGATACCACTCGATCTCCGGATTTGATCCCGGAAACAACTTCCTGCATGTTGTCGGGCAGCATTTTCCCCGTAACCACCTCCAGCCGCTTGAAGTGGTCGGCATTGATTGGCGCGTACACCCATTCACGATCGTGCAAATGCAAAATGGCCGCGGCCGGAACCGCAGCCCGCGTTTCTTTTTCTTTCCCATAAAACGTGGCTGCCACAAACATGCCCACGCGTATGAGACCGGGATTCGCCAATTCCAGCCGCACCTTCGCCGTTCGAATGGTGGGATCGAGAACCGGAAGAATGTTGTCGATCCGTCCTTTGAATACGCGATTGGGATACGCGCTCAAATGAATGTCGGCATATTCGCCGACATGTACTGCGTCGAGATCGTTTTCGTAAACGTCGCAAATAATCCAGATGAAAGAAAGATCGGAAATCGTAAACGGATTCGGCGACCCCAACCCCTGCACGCCAGATGCATTCGTGATCTGCTGGTCGGTAATCACGCCCGAAATCGGTGCTTTGATATCGACAATGCCGGAAGGATGATCCTTATCAATTCCCAGCAGGTGCAGTTGTTCGCTGGCAGCATCGAGATCCGCCTGCGCATCTTTTTCAACATCCTCCGCCTGCTCCAGCACGCTCTTGGCCACAGCACCTTTGTCATAGAGCGTCTGTTGCCGTTCCCTCTGCAAGCGTGCCAGCAACTCATCGTTCACCGCTTTGCGATAACCCTGGTAAGCTCCGGAAACATCGTTGCTCTGCACTCTCATCAGCAACTGGCCCTTTTGCACCGTGTCGCCGATGCGCGCCTTAACTTCCACCACCCGCCCGGAAGCTATCGAAATCACCGGCACGGCGCGTGCAATATCCGGCTGCACCACTCCGGTGACATTCAAAGCGGGAGCTTCCTTGTACTCAGCCGCCGTCGCCAGCGGAAATTGGTCCGGATGATCCACCTTGAAATTGTTCGCGTCCAGATCCGCTTCCACCTTCGCCGGCGGCGGAGCCTCTGCCTTCGGGTCCGCTTTGCCGTCGTTGCAACCGACAGAAAAACAAGCCGCCGCAAAACTCAATACAACCCCGACGAAATATCGGAAGATTATTTTCTTCATTGGATAACCTCTTTGCCCACGGCCTGATTCAATTGCGCCGCCGCGATCAGGTACGATCCCACCAGATTCACGTAATTCAACTGCACGCTGCGGTAGTCGCTCTCCGCATTCAGAAAATCCAGCAGCGACGCTCCGCCGTGCTGATAAGAAAATAAAATCGTGTCCCGCACCCGCACCGCCTGCGCCAGATATTTCTGTTTGTAGGGACGAAGCAGAGTCAAATTGCTCGCCATTGTGGCGTACGCCGAATCCACATCGCTGAATACCTGTGCCTCCGAGGCATCGCGTAATCTTTCCTGCCGTGTGATCTCAACCTTCGCCTGCAATTTATTTCCCTGATTGCGATCGAAAATCCGCAGCGGGATGCTCACATCCACGCCAAAATAGAAATCAATCGGAGGATTCCGCCCTACGTCCACGCTAAACGTCGGATCCGTCGATCCATTCGAAACCGCCAGCTTGTAATCGGTCTGAGCTTTATCCACGGACTGAACCGCCGCCTTCAAGTCCGGACGGTTATCCATCGCGATCTTCCGGTAAGCCTCCAGCGGATCGATCTGATCGTTGAAATCGAAAACGCCTACTACATCAAACTCGTCCACCGGCGTGCGGTCATTCATCAGCATCAGCATTTGAATCTTTTCCGTCCGCAGGTTCACCGCAGCTGTCTGTAAATCCGACTCATACTGCACCCGCTGCAACTCCAGTCGGTCGTAGTCAATCTGTGCAATGTCGCCCGCTTCAAAGCGGTCGTGGCTGATCTTCAACACATGGTCGTAATATTCGAGATTGTCCTTCGAAACCTGCACCACCGCTTTTGCCTGCAGTGTCTGCACAAACGCGCTGCGCAGGTTGAACAACAATCCACGCTCCAGATCATCCTGTTGCGAAACTCCAACGGCCGTCGCTTTCTTCGCGCTCTCGGTCCGCAACTGCCGCTTGTGCGCCCGCTCGTATAAAAAGCTCACCGTCGCCGAAGGCAGAAAGTACGCAAACGCACCGTGATCCGGCCCACTCTGAAATGGATCGATCTGATCCCCCAGCAGCGAAAGATTCGGATTCGGCCGCAAGTGCGCCGTAATCTCCGCCGCCTGCAATTCGCTGATGTTCAACTTTCCCGCCAGCAGCGTGGGATTATTCAACTCCAGTCGGTCCTTCACCTGATCCCACGTCCATGCCTGTATTCGAGGCTGCGCCGGAGTCTGCTGCGGTACGGTCTGCGGCGCCGCTTGCGCCGCGGCGCACACCACGCCAAAGCTCGCCACCATCAGCAAACCGCAGCCCCGCAAGAATAGTTTCGGTATCGATTGCTTCACGAATGCAACTCCGCAAAATGTTTCAGAAAGCTTGATGACGGCGCCGCTGCCATGGAAAACTGCAGCCCGCGCGCTTCAAGTGTATGAGTATCGTGGCTTCCGCGTAAGAATTCCCTGAAAATGGAATCGCTTTCGTTGCGGATAAATTGCCGATTGTAGTCAGCAATTAGACCCACGATATGAATCAGGAGATTCGGCGAATTAGCCGGGGAAGGTAACAGGAGGAGCACGCCCCGCGCGCAATACGCAGGCCCTTGCCAGCGGTGTTAAACCAATAACCGGAAGATCGGATGGCGCAATTTCCGGCGCAGGCAGCCACACCGCGCTCGCCACCAAAGCCGGCGGTCCTTGCAGCCGGTTCAACCATCCGGAATTTTTTTCGTTGCTGGCCTGCCGCACCGCGCGCTTGCTCGTGGCCGACTCTTCCATCTCGGTGCGCATCGCGTGCAGATCGTCGGTCGCCGAGATCACTGGAAACAGCAATACCAGCACGCATCC
>Ga0224568_1000044_pt1 | contig 36120 bp, 32 predicted proteins | sample CLU5metagenome_FD_182727 | JGI IMG/M metagenome (GOLD analysis project Ga0224568, IMG submission 182727) | Spruce litter microbial communities from Bohemian Forest, Czech Republic - CLU5 | ecosystem: Environmental > Terrestrial > Plant litter > Unclassified | place: Czech Republic: South... | reverse complement strand
ACCCGCTGGCACAGGGCCACCTGGCGCCGGGCCACCTGGCGCCGGGTACCCCGCGCCGCCAGGCATCGCGTATGACGGCGCCTGATACTGCGTCCCCTGGTTCGGCGCCCCGCGGTACTGTGCTCCCGGGTTTGGCGTTGGGCCGGCCGGTGGCGTCTGGCTTCTGCTGGGCAGCCCGCGCCGGGACTGGGCGCGGCCAAGCTGGGCGTGTGCGGCAGAGTAAGCGGATGACCGCGTCCTGTCATTGCGGTCCGGCATACGAACCATCGCACCTCCCGCACGTTCCCGCACCTAGACATCCAAGTGCGGCCGGTCCGTCGCGCCGGTCTCGCGGTCCATGTGCGCATGCAGTCTCAGTGACCATCCTATCACAGAGAATCACCAAGACCGCCTGCCCGAACACGCCGGCGTGCACCCTGAGATACGGCTGCAACACGGACCGGGTTCAGCGATTCGCGAGCCGTGCTGCTTACGAGATGATGACGGAGCCGCCCGTCATGCAGAACGACGTGCGATGAAGACCCACTCCCGGCCCGGACGATCCGGCGCGTCACGCACGTCGATGACCATGAAGCCAGCCTCGGCCACAGACTCGTCGATCTCGGTGCGGGAGCGGAACCGCAGGGTCGAATCCGAGGTAAGCGTCGCCCCGTCGGCCGCGAACACGAACCAGTGGCGGAAACTGACGTAGTCACCATGCACCGCGGTGAGCTCAGCCCACGTCTCGACCTCGCCCGCGCCAGGGATCTCAGCGCGCTGGAAGGTCGCCTCGCGGTTCCAGTCCAGCCACGCTCGCCGGGCCGGGTCCCGGGTCTCGAAGACCAAGTAGCCGCCGGGACGCAACGCCGCGTGTACAGCGCGCAGCGTCGCCGACCAGTCCTCGTCGGTCAAGAACACCTGGGCAACATTGCCGGTCATCGTGGCGAGATCGACCTCAAGCGGCGGCAAGCTGCCCGCGTCGCCATGCAGCCAGCGCACCCGTTCCGCGCCGGGCTTGGCCCGGGCGATGTCGAGCGAGGCGGCGGCCGGATCGACGCCGGTGACATTGATGTCCCGCTCAGCTAGCAGGCAGGCGAACGTGCCCGTCCCGCAGCCGACATCCAGGACGCTGCGCGCGCCGAACTCGGCAGCCACGCCTAGGTAAAGATCCAGATCGCTACGATCCGGGTCGAACGGATCGTAGATCGCGGCGAGCCGTGCGTCATCGAAGATCGGGTCAGGCACGGCTGACACGGTAGACCGGCCTCGCTGTCAGGCGCGAAGTATTTTCTGGCGCGTCGGCGCGGCCCCGGATGCCGCAGCCAGTCAGCCCGACGGGGCCGCGCCAAACGCACTCCGGCACTATCCCCCCCACCAGGTCTGGTGCCGAGCCTGACACTATCTCACCGGGTGAGATCGGGTCAGTAGGGATAATTCCCTACTAACCGACAAGCCCGTGCTCGAGCGCGAACAGCGCCGCGCCGGCCCGGGTATACGAGCCGATCTTGCCGTAAACGTGCTGGATGTGGTGGTCGCATGTCTTAGGCGAGATGCCCAGCTGGCGTGCGGCTTGCTTGGTGGTCATGCCACGGGCGATGAGGCGGAGTACCTCGCATTCGCGCTCGGACAATCCGGCCGGGCGGTAGAACAAGCCTTCCTGCTCCCCGGCCGCCAGCTCCCGCTGGTCCGCTCCCGCCCGGTCCGCCTCCTCGGGCAGCTGCCACCTGACTCCTGAGCCCGGTCCCACGACAGCCAGCACAGCCGCGACGGCTTCTTCTGGCTGCCGTCCCGCCGCTACCTCGCTGCGCAGTTCGGCCGCCGCCGCCGCCGCGTCCAGTGCGGGCCGGTACGGCCGTGGTTCCCGCATGGCGCAATAGCAATCGGCGGCGGCGAGCAGCCACGCGGCGGGCGGGAGTTCTTCGTCCCGGCTGCCCCGGTGATAGCCAGATCCGTCCCTGCGCTCACCATGGGCACCAGCCAAACTGGCCAGCGGGCGCAATCCGGCCGCGACGGTCAGCACCCGCTCGCTGTGGTAGGCGTGCAGCCGGACGCGCTCCCAGTCATCCTGGGTCAGCCGTCCGGGCTTGGCCCAGACGCTGAACGGCACCGTCACCCGGCCGATGTCGTGCAGCAGAGCGGCATGGCGAAGCTGCCGCACCTCCGGTTCCGTCAGCCCGGCCGCCAGCCCGGCCGCCTCGGCGAGCCTGGCGACCCCGCGCGAATGCCCGGCCATCCACATGCTCTTGAGGTCGGTGAAATCCGCGATCGCGGACAGGCAGGTGTCCACCTCGGCGCCGGTCACCACCGGTTTCGGTCCCGGCTCCGCGCTCATCGCATAGGCCCAGACCGACCGCACGTCCAGGTCCGCGTACAGCTCATCGCCCAGCCCGAGCGCCAGCTTGACCACATCGGGGTCGAGCCCCGTGCCGGCATGCTCGGTCAGTACCCTGCTCGCGAACGCCGTCCCGCCGAACTGCCACGCCACGTCGGCGTCTTGGGCGACCTGCATCAGCCGAACCGCGATGGGCACGGCGTCGCCGCGCAGCTCACCCGGCATGCCGTTGCCGTCCCACCGCTCATAGAGGTGCCGCAGCGCTAGCTGAGTCTGCTCGGACAGGCCCATTCGCGCGCCAAGCAACCGTGCCACGTCGCAGTGGCTGGCGGCCCACTTGCGCAGCTCCGCTACGCCGGTAATGGCCGACCTGGCCATGACGGCCGCCCGGGCGAGCGGGGTGCTGCCGGAGTGGACGACCCGCATCATCGTGGTCATCAGGCTGAACCGGGTGCCGAACTGGGCCGGCAGCATGCGCGCCCGCGCGGCCATCTCGTCGCCGAAGAAGCGCGCGTCGATCTCGCTCTCCGCGGTGCATCCGGCGAAGTGCAGCAGGCCGGTGTAATAGACGGTGACCTGGTCCTGTTCAGACAACCCGGTTTCGCGGGCGAGGCGAAGCGCGATGATCGCTGTCCGCAGCCCGTGCTCAAGCGGCTGGCTCATCGCCAGGTCGGTGGCGAGCGACAGCGCACCGGCAACTTCGGCCAGCCGCAACGTTGTCATGGCTCCCGCCCGCGCTCGCGCATCGCCCTATCATGCCTTCGCAAGCCGGCCGCGGGGTTCGGGTTGGCGCATTCGCCGTAACAAGCTTGGAACATAACCGCCTTCCGCCGCATTCCCGGCCTCGCGCCGCCGCACCTGCGGCTGGACCGCCTGCCGATCGCCTGGACGCCCATCACGCCGGAATTGTGGCCCAGCGGACTTGCCGTCAGGCCGCACGCCACAACCGGACCGGCGGCTGCGTCGTCGTCGTTAAATGCAGCCCGGCGGTGAGCAAGCGCCGGGCCGGATGCCGAGGAGACGGAAGGACATAACGCCGATGGTGAACAAGCAAGCAGACATGACAGCGGCGCTGCGGCGAGTGCCCTGGACAGCGGCAGGCCAGCTGAACTGGCGTAAGGTAACGGCCATCATCGCGGCCCTGACAGCCGCGACGGTCATCGGCACTGGGACAGCCGGAGCGGCCACCGTGTCACCTCGGACAATCTGCTCCGGCGCCTGTCGCTGGGAGCTGCTGAAGGCGCCCCAAGGCCTGGCACTGGACGTCAAAGGCCAGCTCGCCGCCTCGAATACGCCGATCATCGCGTACCGGCCCGTCGTGGGGGATCCCGCCGCCGACTTCACCGCGGCCGCCGACGCGATGAACGGCACCGTTAAGCTGCGCTATACCCCGTACGGCACCTTGGCCAATGCCGAGGCGCTCGCGCACGGCAGCTCCAGAACCGAGGCTGAGGCGGCCTATATCAGCGGCGGCACGCCCCGGTTCTGCGTCACGGTGCCGTCGGCCGCGAAGGGCGCGCACCTGGTCTTGCGTCCGTGTGCTGACTCGATCACCCAGTGGCAGGACTTCAACACGGTAGACAAGTCTGGTTATGTCCAGTTCCAGACGTTCGCCACCGGTGTCGGGTCCACGATCATGGCGCTCAACGACAAGGGTTACGGCGGCGACGGTTCGCCGATCATCAACTGGCCGACCGGTGACGACGCCAACGAGTTCTTCTCCCCAGCCGCCTACGCCTAGGCAGTCCGCGCCAGCATCCGATGCTCGGTTACCGACCCCGGCTCGTCTTCCAGCTCGACGTGCCTTACCTCTCCGGTCCCGACAGGCAGAGGCTGCGTTCAGGATCGGGAACCGCTGGAGGCTCTCAAGGAGGGTCTGTACACGGTTGCGTTGCCTGATCGACTCAAGCGCCAGTTCCTAGTTCACGGGACAATCACGTCCGACCAGGCTGTCACGAAGGAACCTAATGAGAAGGCCCGGGGGCGTGGCGGTGGTCAATACAGGTCGAAGTATCGACCAGGATCACTTGGCGCCGTCCCGCCGACGCGGCACCGCCGTAGCGCAACCGTCTAGGGCCGCCAGGCGTTCGGCGCTCTCCACCGGGATCAGGGTTTCCGCCCGCGTGGACCGTCGCAAGGCCGCCGCAATCTCGTCAACGGAGTCGAGCCCTAAAACCTAGCTCCTGAGTCACGCAGCCACGTGAACGGGCTAACCCATGCGACGCTAGCCGCAGAGCATGCATCGGGAATCTTGACTCGCTTCTTCGACGCCGGATCGGGCGTCTCGTGGGTGACTACGGTATAACCCAACGTCAGCGCCTGAGCGACGATGAAGTAGTCTGCCGCAGCCAGAAAGTCAGAGACAGCGGCCGGCTTGAACCCTGCCCCATTGACCCACGCGCTCACAGTCGCCAGACCGGCTGAATCAGCTGAGCCAGCGGCGATCCGAAACGAAGTCGGCTGAGCCTTCATCCACGCCGCCAAGTCGTCGCCGCCGCCGACGATCTCGTCGTAGACAGCTTGCACCGTAAACACATTGCCAGCCTGGTGCTGCGCGACTAGCCAGTCCCAAAAAGCAGGAACGATGTCGAAAGCGAAGTACCTGTTTTTGGCGTCAATGAAGACGTTCGCGTCTAGGAGGTACATCAAGCGATCCCGAGGCGATGACTTAGTTCCACAAAGGTGGAGACCTTCTTGAACCCCAGGAGCCGGAACGCATCTCGATGCAGTGTTCGCCCCTCAGCCGTGTCAGTGACTAGTGCGCGGGCAAACGTACGGCTGACTCGTATCGGTTCGGTGTTGTAGAAATTGCCGCCACTTCCGCTCGAAGCCGCGAGCTCAAGCACACGCTCAAGCTCAGCCTCGTACGCAGGCCGATAGACATGCCACGCCATCAAGCCCGCGTCGTAGATGCGACGCAACACGACAAGAGTGCTGACCTTGTAGAACTTCGCCAGCCGATCCAACTCAGTTGTGAGATCAGGGCTGGAGACGTACTCCTGGATGATCGATGTGAGCGGAACCAATAGCTCAGCTGCCACCCGATTGCACCAGGATTCGACGCCCGAGCCCATATCCATCTCTGCCAAATCTGGGCGCGAAAGTGCCGAGCCGCCTAGCGCCAGGTGAGCAAGCTCATGGGCCAGGGTGAAGATCTGCGCAGCCTTGGTGTCAGCACCGTTGATGAACACGACCGGCGCTAGCTGGTCGGCCAGAGCGAAGCCTCGGAACTCCTTCGGATTCAACCTCCGGTGAGTGTCGCTGCTAACGACGCCATTGATCATGACCAAGACACCGACCGCCTCGGCACGATCTCGAAGGCCGTCAAGCGTCTCGGCCCACGTCCGAAAGTCGACGCGGCGGGCAAGCCCAAAGCCCAACAGATCACGAAGCTGAGCAGCGGCTCTCTCAGCCTCGTCGTCGACGGTGAGGCTCCCAACGAGTTCAACTTCGTCGTAGCCGTGGGCCTCCGCGAAGTCTCGATACCAGTCCTGACGAAGCTCGCAGGCATAGACCGTATCGAGCAGATCGGGCGTGGGAGTGCGTACCTCTCCATCACCGAAGGTACGGAAGTCCGGCAGCGGAACCTCCTCCACTGGCGGTTCAGGGAGAAAGAGGAATCCGACCGGCGTATGGGTCGCCTTGGCGAAGTCCTCAAGCTGGCGCATCGTCGGAGCCAGCTCACCGCTCTCCCATTGCCGCAGTTTCGGGAAGCGCTTGGCGAAGTCACTCGCTTGTCGGCCCGAACGCTTGCGGGCCCATACCAGCATCTCTGGGGCGACGCTCACACGGTCAACCATGGCGTCGCTTCCTCCTCTCAGCTTTTTCGCACTCGCTGGACTTCACCAGTAGAGCCACGGCCGCTACCGATGGGGTAACGACCTCTGGTTCATTGGTACCGCATCCCTACGACAATTCTACAAATGGGCATCTCAACGACCTATACGGTCAGCATGACCGCATCGATCACAACCCTCCGTAGTTGTCAAAGGCAGAGCCAGGCTAAAGCACGCGCGTTCGGTGGCGCGACCAGTAGCTACGCAAGCGACCGAAGCCCGCGAGACGCCCGGCCAGCGCGTATCTGGGCTGGTCAGACGCCAGTGAAGAGAGCGCTCCAGACTAGACGTTGAAGCGGAACTCCACCACGTCGCCGTCTCGCATGATGTAGTCCTTGCCCTCGATGCGGGCCTTGCCGACGGACCGGGCGGCCGCGACCGAGCCCGCCGCGATCAGGTCCGCGAAGGACACGATCTCGGCCTTGATGAAACCGCGCTGGAAGTCGGTATGGATCACGCCGGCCGCCTCAGGGGCGGTCGCGCCGATCTTGATCTCCCAGGCGCGCGACTCCTTCGGGCCTGCCGTCAGGAAGGTCTGCAGGCCGAGCGTGCCGAACCCGGCCCGGGCGAGCTGGGCCAGGCCAGGCTCGCCGAGGCCCGCCTCCGCCAGCAGTTCCGCCGCTTCGTCTTGCGGCAGTTCGGCCAGGTCCGCCTCTGTCTTCGCGTCCAGGAAGATCGCCTCGGCGGGCGTCACCAGCTCGGTCAGCCGCTTGCGCAGCGCCTCGTCAGCCAGCTCGGCCAGGTCGCTGTTGAACACGTAGAGGAACGGCTTGGCGGTGAGCAACTGCAGCTCACGGACGGCGGCCAGGTCGGCGGGGGTGAAGCCGGACCCTGGCGTGGCCGCCGCGGCGAACAGCGAGGTGCCCTGGTCCAGGATCTGCTGCGCGGTGCTCGCGGCCTGGGCGACCGCCGCCCGCTCCGGATCCTTGGCGAACTTGGTCTCCTTGGCGAGCCTGGGCAGCGCCTTGTCCACCGTCTGCAGGTCGGCCAGGATCAGCTCGGTGATGACGGTCTCGATGTCGCGTTCCGGCGAGACGTCACCGTCCACGTGCGTCACGTCGGGGTCATCAAAAACCCGGACGACCTGGCAGATCGCGTCGGTCTCGCGGATGTGCGCGAGGAACTGATTACCCAGCCCCTCCCCCTGCGAGGCACCACGGACCAGGCCGGCGATGTCGGTGAAGCGCACCGAGGCAGGCACCACCCTGGCGCTGTTGTACAGCTTGCCCAGCTCATCCAGGCGCTGGTCAGGCACGCCGACCACACCCACGTTCGGCTCGATGGTCGCGAACGGGTAGTTGGCGGCCAGGGCCCCGGCGCGGGTCAGCGCGTTGAACAGGGTGGACTTACCGACGTTGGGCAGGCCGACGATACCGATGGACAAACTCACCCCGCGAGTCTAGGCCACCGCCGCCCTGCCAGCGGACACCAAGCCAGCGGACCGGCCGGTGTACGCACTCCTGGTTATGGTCAAATTTGTTTTCGCCAGCGTGTCAGGGCCGGGATTGCGGCGGCCTTGTGCCAATACTGGAGCGCATGGCCCTTGTTTGCATGCTGCTGCTCGGGATCGTGATCGGCGCGGCCATCGGCTACCTGCTCGCCCGCGGCCGGGTCGCGGCCGCCGACGAGCGGACCCGCGCGGCGCAGGAGAAGGCGACGCTGATCGAGGGACAGCTCGGTTCGCGCTTCGCGGCGCTGTCCGCCGAGGCGCTGGACGCGAGCACCGCGCGGTTCCTTGAGCTGGCCGAGGGACGGCTGGACAGCCGCCGGGCGGCGGTGGAGCACATGGTCGAGCCGCTGAAGATCACGCTGGCCAGGGTCGAGGAGCAGCTGCGCGAGTCCGACCAGGCCCGGACCAGGTCGCACGCGGCACTCGCCGAGCAGGTGCATCTGGCCAGGCAGACTTCCGAACAGCTCCGCGATCAGACGGCGGCACTGGTCACCGCGCTGCGCCGGCCGGAGGTACGCGGGCGCTGGGGCGAGCTGCAGCTGCGACGCGTTGTTGAGCTGGCCGGGATGAGCGCGCGGTGCGACTTCGACGAGCAGGTGTCTCTCGACTCAGGCGCGCTGCGGCCGGACATGGTGGTGCGGCTGGCCGGCGGCAAGAACATCGTGGTCGATTCCAAGGTGTCGCTGGCCGCCTACCTGGAGGCCGCCGAGGCCAGCGACGAGGCCGTGCAGGCGCTGCGGCTGGACGCGCACGCCCGTCACCTGCGCGAGCACGTCGACCGGTTGTCCGCCAAGGCCTACTGGAGCGCACTGAGCCCGTCGCCGGAATTCGTCATCTTGTTCATCCCCGGCGAGGCGTTCCTCGCGCCGGCCCTGGATCGTGACCCCGGGCTGCTTGAGTACGCGATCCGCAGGCGGGTGCACATAGCGACGCCGACGACGCTGATCAGCATGCTGCGCACCGCGCAGTACGCGTGGCAGCAGGACGCGCTCTCGGACAACGCGCGGGCCGTCTTCGATCTCGGCCGGGAGCTGTACGAGCGGCTCAGCGGGCTGGGCAAGCACATGGACCGGCTCGGCCGGGCACTGAACTCCTCGGTGACCGCTTACAACCAGACGGTCGGATCGCTGGAGAGCCGGGTCATGGTCACCGCACGGCGGCTGAACGACCTCGGCCTGACCGATGGCTCGCTGGACGCGCCGGAGCTGGTGCAGGAGCAGGCACGGGCGCTATCCACACCCGAGCTCGTGCTTGATACATAACAGAGAGTAATTATATGGTAACTCTGTGCACAAGACAGGAACGCTGGTCCAGCCGGGGACGGGCACCGAGCGCGCCGCCGCGCCAACGCGGCCCCCGCCTCACGCCGCGCCCCGGCCAGGGCCACCAGGACGGGCCGGGCCGAACCCGTCAAGCCGGAAACAGGCCGGCCAGGACCGGCATAACCCGTGGCGGGACGGTCCGGTGGCCTTCCGGCTGACTGCGCGCGGCGCGGTGCTCGCACTGTTCCTGCTGTGCTTCCTGACCCAGCTGCTCGCGTCGCCGACCGGCTGGTCCGCGGTACCCGACGTGGCCTTCATCGGCGGCTGCGCGGCGGCGGCCTGGTACACCAAGCGGGGCGCCCTGCTGCCGATAGCGGTAAGCCCGCCGCTGGTCTTCTTCCTGACCTGCCTGCTGGTGCAGTGGCTGACCACGTCAGGATCCATCGCGCTGCTTACCGGGGTCTTCGTCACCTTGGGCACATCAGAACCGTGGCTGTGCACCGGTACCGCGTTGGCCGTGCTGATCGGCCTCTACCGCGGCCTCGGCGGCGAGGTAGCCGACCTGTTCGCCAGCCTGCGCGACCTCACGTTCGGCCGTTAGCGCCGCAGCCCGCGTGGCGGGCCGAAGAACATCTTCTCCTCCACCGCCTCTACCTCTTCCACGTCGGTGAACCCGAAAGCGGCGAGCTTGGCGAGCACCTGCTCCACCAGTTCCTCAGGTACTGAGGCGCCGCTGGTCAGGCCCACCGTGCGGACGTCGTCGCCGAGCCAGCCCAGGTCCACTTCGCTGGCGTCGTCGACCAGGTAGGCGGACCGTGCGCCCGCGTCCTTGGCCACCTCGACCAGCCGGACCGAGTTCGACGAGTTGGTGGAGCCGACCACCAGGACCAGGTCCGCCTCGGGGGCGATCAGCTTCACCGCGGCCTGCCGGTTCTGGGTCGCGTAGCAGATGTCGTCGCTCGGCGGGTTGAGCAGGTTCGGGAACCTGGACCGCAGCGCCGTCACCGTATCGATGGTCTCGTCCACCGATAGCGTGGTCTGGGACAGCCAGACGATCCGGTCCGGATCGCGGACCTCGATGTCGTCGACCGCGGCCGGGCCGTCCACCAGCCGGATCCGGTCCGGTGCCTCCCCGGTCGTGCCGACGACCTCTTCGTGGCCGGCGTGCCCGATCAGCAGGATGTCGTAATCCTTGGCCGCGAATCGCCTGGCCTCGTTGTGCACCTTGGTGACCAGCGGGCAAGTGGCGTCGATGGCCTTCAGGTTCCGGCTCCGCGCCTGCTCCCTGACCTCCGGCGCGATGCCGTGCGCGGAGTAGACGGTGACGGCGCCCTCCGGCACCTCATCGAGCTCGGTGACGAATACCGCGCCGCGTTTCTCCAGCTGGCTGACGACGTATGTGTTGTGCACGATCTGCCTGCGGACATAGACCGGCGGGCCGTATCGTTCCAGTGCCGTCTCGACGGCCTGCACGGCACGGTCTACGCCCGCGCAATAGCCGCGGGGCTTGGCGAGCAGGACCCGGCGGGGACTTTCGTCACGCATGTTCCCCATGGTAGGCGAGCAATAAAGGGCACTGGCCGGCCGGGTTACACGCCCATGTTGCGGGCAGTTGCTGTGAGCGGCAGGATAGCCCGGCAGGGACCGGCTATTCGTAGGAGAGTGACATGCGTGTCCCGCAAGTGAGCGAACGTATTAAAGAAGCCCCCGTACACGCCCTGCGCGGTGTTCTGTCCAGCATCGGCCAGGTATTGCTGTTTACTGACAAGCTCAGGAACAAGAACGCCACCGACGACGCGGCGCAGGCTGCCGAGCCGGCCAGCGGGGCGGTTCCGGACTCCGCTACTGCCGCGTCGGCGGCGCAGGCTCCGGTCACCACGCAGGTGCCAGTTACCGCCGCAACCGAAACGGCGGATCCGGCAGTGGTACCGGTACCTGGCGAGACGGCGGCCCCGACCGCGGTTAAGGCGGCACCCGCGAAGGCCAGGACTACGTCGGCGGCCAAGACCGCGGCTGCCAAGACGGCATCAGCTAAGGCCACCGCCACGCCCGCCAAGACCGCACCGGTCAAGGCGAAGCCGACACCGGCTAAGGCCAGCGCCGCACCAGCCAAGACCGCCGCCACCAGGACGCGCAAGCCGCGCCCGGCGGTCGGGCCGGCACCGGTAGCGCCGGTCCCGGTAGAGCTGCCGTTGCCGGGCTATGACGACCTCACCGTCGCCTCGATCAGGGCCCGGCTGCGGAACCTCACCGTCGCCCAGATCAGCACGCTCGCTGACTACGAGCAAGCACACGCTGCCCGCGCCGAAGTCATCACGACGTTCCAGCGTCGTATCGCGAAGCTGGAGGCAGAGGGCTAGCCGCACCGCGCGAGCGCGCTTAGCCGGTTTCCCGCGGGCTGACGTCCAGGGGTGCCCCCGGGCCCTCACCAGCACCGCTACCCAGATGAACGTGGGCCGTGGACTTCGCAACGCCGTGGTCCACGGCCGGTAATCGTGATAATGCGGGCCACGCACAGCGAGACAGCCAGCCATTCCCAGGCGAAGGGGCGGGGTTAGTGCCGCTTGAGACGTCGGCAGAACAGCCGGTACCGGTGCGCACGGTGCTGCAGTTGGTGGGCGGCTGGATCGGGCGGCTCGGCCGGGTATGGGTCGAGGGACAGATCGCCGAGCTCACCCGCCGCGGCTCCAGCGTGTACCTGACCTTGCGCGACCCGATCGCCGCCGTCTCGGTCCGGGTCATCGCGGCTCGCCAGGTCTATGACGACGCGGGCGCGCCAGCTGAGGGAGCACGCATTGTCATCTACGCAAAGCCCGACTTCAACGCCAGCCGCGGCTCGTTCGCACTGGCCGCGCTGGAAATCCGCGCGGTCGGGGTCGGTGAGCTGCTGGCCAGGCTGGAGCGATTGCGCCGCGAACTCGCCGCGGAAGGACTTTTTTCAGCAGAACGAAAGCGGCAGCTTCCCTTCCTGCCTGGTGTCATCGGCCTGATCTGCGGGCGTGACTCGGCGGCTCAGCGGGATGTGCAGCAGAACGCGTCCCGGCGCTGGCCGGCCGTCAGGTTCCGGGTCGAGCAGGTCGCGGTGCAGGGACAGTACGCGGTAGCCGAGGTAACCGACGCGCTGCACCGGCTGGACGCCGATGCCGAGGTCGACGTGATCATCATCGCCAGGGGCGGCGGTTCGATCGAGGACCTGCTGCCGTTCTCGGACCAGTCACTGGTCCGCGCGGTCGCGGCGAGCCGGACGCCGGTGGTGAGCGCGATCGGGCACGAGCAGGACACCCCGCTGCTTGACTATGTCGCCGACCTGAGGGCGTCCACGCCGACGGACGCGGCCAAACGGGTGGTGCCGGACGTCGCGGAACAGTTCGCGCTGATCAAGCAGCTGCGGGACCGGGCGCGCCGGTCCGTGACCGGCTGGCTGGACCGGGAGACGGCCTGGCTGGAGTCGGTCAGGTCCCGGCCGGCCCTGGCCGACCCGGTGCGCGAGATCGAGCGCCAGGGCGAGCAGGTGGACGCACTTCGGCGGCGGACCAGGGTATGCGTGGACGGCACGCTGACCAGGAGCGCTGACGACCTGGCCCACATAACAGCCCGGCTGCGGGCGCTCTCCCCCGCCTCCACCCTGCGCCGCGGCTACGCGATCGTGCAGCGCGCCGAGGATAAGTCGGTTGTCCGTGCCGCCGCGCAGCTCACCGCGGACGACGAGCTGACCGTCCGGTTCGAGACCGATCAGGTCACTGTCCGGGTCAGCGGATAGGGTTAGCGCCGTGCCAGCGAAGGCAAAAGCAGAAGCAAAAGCCGAGGAACTCTCCTACGAGCAGGCCCGCGAGGAACTCGCCTCGGTGGTCAAGCGGCTGGAGACCGGCGGCCTGACCCTTGAGCAATCCATTGAGCTGTGGGAACGCGGTGAGAAGCTGGCCGCGATCTGCGAGCAGTGGCTGGACGGTGCCCGGGCCAGGCTGGCCGCCGCCATGGCCAGCCGGCCGGATGAGAGCGCGGTCGAGGCGAGCCCTGACGCTCCGTTCTGAGCACCGCGCCCGGCCGTCCCGGTTAACCCGCTTCCGCCGCTTCCCGCCAGGTGGTAGCTAGGATCAAGGTCATGGACGAGCACGAGCCCGCGACGCACGCCCCAGACCGCAACCTGGCGCTTGAACTGACCAGGGTGACCGAGGCCGCCGCCATGGCGGCGGCCCGCTGGGTGGGCAGAGGCGACAAGAACGGCGCGGACGGCGCGGCCGTGAATGCGATGCGGCTGCTGATCAACTCGGTGTCGATGCGCGGCGTGGTGGTGATCGGCGAGGGCGAGAAGGACAACGCCCCGATGCTGTACAACGGCGAAGAGGTCGGTGACGGCACCGGTCCCGCCTGCGACGTCGCGGTGGATCCGATCGACGGTACGCGGCTGTGCGCGAACGGCATGTCCAACGCGATCGCGGTGCTCGCCGTGGCCGAACGCGGCTCGATGTACGACCCGTCCGCCGTGTTCTACATGTCCAAGCTGGTGACCGGGCCAGCCGCGGCCGGCGTCGTGGATATCACCGCGCCGCCGGCCGCCAACATCGCCGCGGTGGCCAAGGCCAAGGGCGGCAGCGCCCACGACGTGACCGTGGTGATCCTGGACCGGCCCCGGCATGACGAACTGGTCGCCCAGGTCCGGGCCACTGGAGCGCGCATCCACCTGATCACCGACGGGGACGTGGCCGGCGCGATCATGGCGGCGCGCGAGGGCACCGGCATCGACCTGCTGCTCGGCATCGGCGGTACCCCCGAAGCGATCATCGCGGCGTGCGCGCTCAAGTGCCTGGGCGGCGTCATCCAGGGTCAGCTGGCACCTCGCGACGAGGCCGAACGGCGCAAGGCGCTGGACGCGGGACACGACCTGAACCGGGTGCTGACCACAGATGACCTGGTCTCTTCCGACGACGTGTTCTTCGCCGCGACCGGCATCACCGATGGTGAGCTGATGTCTGGCGTCCGGTACAGCCACGGCGGCGCCAGCACGCACTCGCTGGTAATGCGGGCCAGGTCAGGCACGATCCGCAGCATCAAGAGCGACCACCAGCTGTGGAAGCTCCGCGCCTATTCCTCGATCAACTTCGGCTGAACCAGCCCGGTCAACCCCGGCTGAACGGCCGCCGCAGCCGCCGCCTGGCCTTAGGCGGCGTGTGCACGACCAGCTTGCCGCCGAGGATCAGTGCCTGCACGCTGATCACCGGCGTGTCCGGGCCCGCCTGCAGCGCCGCCGCCCCGTAGTTGCGGCCGACTGACTTGCTGCCGAGGAAGGCGCGCCCGGTCACCTCCACCCTGATCCCGTCCGGAATGTAAAAGTGGATCTGGCCCGCCACCGCGTGCGCGAACACCTTGACCCGGCTGGACCGGAGCAGCGCCTCGCGGAAGTCGACCACGACCGTCGACCGCACCGCTGTCACGGTCAGTGACTCCGGCACCACCCAGCGACCTTCCCGCCGGGCCGGATTGAATATCCCGGCGACCACCCGGCCCGCGTCCAGGTGCACTACCGGCGACTCCGCCAGGTCCGACGTCAGCCCGGCCAGCTCACCTAGCGTCCTGGCTGAACAAGCAGTCGATAGCCGGTCAGAGAATTCTTCCTGAGTCAGACGCCCGTCCGCGGCCGCGTCAGTCAGCACAGTGATCACCCGATCTCGGTCAGCATCGGATGCTCGCAGGTCACGAGCGGTCATGTGCAAGACAGTACCGGCCCCGGCGTGCTAACCATTAGTGCATGACGGACATCGACATCGACGCTGACCAGATTCGCCTGGTCAGGTTTCTGTACGCCGATCACGGCGGGATTATTCGCGGCAAGGCCGCGGGCACGGCGCGGCTGCGGGAGCGGGTAACGAGCGGCATCGGGCACACGGTGGCGATGATGGCGATGTCCATGCTCGATCAGCTGACCTCTGTTGACGGCATGGGACCGGTCGGCGAGGTGAGGATCTTGCCCGACCCATCCACGTACGTGCCGCTGCCGTACGCCCCCGGATCCGGCGCCATGCTCTCTGACCTGGTGCTACCGGACGGGACACCCTGGGATGCCTGCCCCAGGACGTTCCTCAAGCGGGCCATCGCCGAACTTGCCGCGCAAGGTTACGGGGTGAACGCGTCGTTCGAGCCTGAGTTCAGCGTTGGCTACCGCGAGTCATCGCCAGCCGGGCCGTCCATCCCGGACCGGCTGGTGCCGCTCGATGACAGCTTGTGCTATTCCTCGACCGGCTTCCACCTGGGCAACGACTTCATCATGGACCTGGTCGATGCTTTCACGGCGCAAGGTCTGGAGGTCGAGCACTACTATCCGGAGCTTGGCCACGGCCAGCACGAGCTATCCATCAGGTACGCGGACGCGCTGCGCGCGGCGGACAACCAGGTGCTGTACCGGGAGACCGTGCGCGGCGTCGCGTTCCGCCGCGGCCTGTGGGCCAGCCTGGCCCCCAAGCCGATACCCGACCAGGCAGGCAACGGCTGTCACCTGCACATTTCCCTGACCTCCGGGGATGGGTCGAACGCCTTCGTCGACCCCAGCGACCGGTACGGGCTGTCCGAGGTGGGCTACCACTTCATCGGCGGCGTGCTCGCGCACCTACCCGCGCTGGTGGCGCTGACCTGCGGCAGCGTGAACAGTTACCGGCGGCTCGCACCGCAGATGTGGGCCAGCGCGTTCACCTGCTACGGCATGGACAACCGGGAGGCCGCGGTCCGGATCTGCTCCGCGCTGCGCGGAGATCCGGAGTCGTCGGTAAACCTGGAGCTCAAGCCATCTGACTCATCCGGCAATCCGTACCTCGCCCTCGGCGCCTACATCCTGGCCGGCCTGGACGGGATCCGGGGCAAGATCGACCCGGGCGAGGCCGTGAACCAGGACCCGGCCGTCATGTCCGACGCGGAACGGGCCCGGCTGGGCGTGCACCGGCTACCCGCCTCGCTCAGCGCCGCACTGGACGCGCTGGTGACCGACCAGGTGCTGATGACCGCGCTGGGGCCGTTGCGATCTTCGGCATACCTGGCGGTGAAGCGATCAGAAGCCGCTCACTTCGCCCAGTCCACCGACCCCTACTACGAGTGCTTCCAGCACTTCGCCAGGATCTGATGCTTTCCCCCTGCACGGAGAGTTCGTCCGTCGCCATGTCCACGCGCGGGGCATTTGCACGGACAGCTACGGCCCGATCACGAGAGGGTGACGTCTAGGGCGTTCCGGATGCAAGGACGGAACCTGTCGCGTTTCGCTTAGACCTTCCAGCGCGGCCGACCGTGTCGCGCAGGGGGCTCAGGTGAGGAGAAGACGCAGCGGTTCTGGGTGACCAGCACCTGGAAGCTGAACTTCCAGTTCAGCTGCAAGTCGTTCGGGCAAGCCGGGAACTTCATCGTCTTGGAGGACGGCGGTTCGGACTTCAATGGTGCCGAAGTCAACGACCTCGCCATGAGCAAGACCGGATCAACATGGGCCTACGGCGACGCGGGGCGCCACGACCTGGAGGTCATCAGCGAGACGCTCGGATGAGAACAGGGCACTGGCCGTCGGCTACCTACTGCTTAACCACCGGCTTGGTCGTGGTGACCGTACCAAGCCCAAGCGTTAAACCCGCACTCCTTCGACCTTGCCAACCCCAGCGGACACATTGGTAGCCCGAGCAACAGCATCACCGTCTCGGGGCACTCGGAACCAGGCCGTTCCTTTATCGTGCGGCTGTTTCCCCCTCCCGCGGGGGAAACAGCCGCACGATAATCGCCGATTGCACGTAGGCGGCGGTCATCTCAGTGCTCGTCATTACTCCGCGCCAGGCGGCGGGAGCAGGTCGGTCTTGTACTCGGAGGCGAGCGACTTCGACTTGGCGATGAAGGCCGCCTGCGCGTCGGCATCGAGCGGCGGCGGGGCCTGCGTCCTGGCGGCGACGGGCTGGCCGACCAGGGTGAAGAACTCTTCCTGCCCCGCGGGTGCGCACATGCACAGCAGCCGCGACGGCGTATCTCCGGCGTTGGTGAACGCATGCGGCGCATTGGCCGGCACGTTGATGGTCTCGCCAGCGCGGGCAACGAGCGTCTGGCCGCGGAAGGTCACCTGGACTTCGCCGTCGAGAACGGTGAACATCTCCTCGAAGTCGTGCCGGTGCGGTGGCGGCCCGCCGCCAGGGGGCACGTGCATGTCGATGAGGGTGTACTTCCCCGCGGTGTCCTCGCCCGTTACCAGGATCGTGTAGGTGTCGCCGACGAGCCCGATGTGCGGCAGGCTCTGGTCGCTGTCCGGTCGCGCGACAGTGAGCTTGCGGGACAGGTCATCGGGCGGGACGGGCGCGGGCTGACCGGGCATGGGAGTCTCCTCGCGGTGCGGCGGATGCGGACCTGCCGGGCGGACCCGGCGAAGAAAGCCCCCAGTGTGCGCCAGAGCGGCCCGATGACCGGTGGGCCGGCACCTCTCAGCACTCAATCCGGAGGATTTCGTCCGTTTAAGTCTAGCCCCTCCCCATCAGTATCAGAAAGCGGCTTCAATGAGCGCATGACTGTCCCGAGCGAGCGCCATCCGCGCGAACAGCGCAGCGACGCGGCCCGTAACCGCGAGGCCCTCGTCCGTGCCGCGACCGTGGCCCTGCACCGCGCGGGCCCGCACGTGTCCATGGCAACCATCGCGGCCGAGGCCGGCGTCGGCATCGGGACGCTCTACCGTCACTTCCGGACCCGCGCGGAGCTGCTTAACTTCCTTGCCTACCGTTCCTTCGAGCGAGTCCTCTCGAACGCGCAGGCAGCGGAGCTCGACGGCACGACGGCCGGCGACGCGCTGCGGCGCTTCATCGAAGCCGCGATCGTCCAGCGAAACGAGCTCGTACTGCCGCTCCATGGCGGTCCGCCGGTAACGGCCACGGAAACCCTTGCGCTACGCGACCAGGTCCACCGCACCGTGCAGCGGATCATCGATCGCGGCCAAAGCGACGGCACGGTCAGCAAGGACGTGACTCCGCGCGATGTCGTGATCTTCGGCGCGATGCTTGCCCAGCCCCGCCAGCCCGATCCGGACTGGGACGCGACCTGCCGCCGGCTGCTCGCCACCTTCATAAACGGCCTCAGACCGGGTACCGCCAGCTAACGACGCGGCAAGCGCCGGTCGTCCGGGCCGGTAATGGCCGCACCGCGCGACAAGGCCACCCGGTGCATTTACATGAAATCGCGCCTTACGGGCAGCTTGCGGACGACGCTGAAACAGCCAGGAGAGGCAGGCACCTTCGTGTGGCACGTGCTGGAACATCGTGAGATGAAGCGCCTGGCCCGCACCCGCGCGGCGGCTAAGCCGGGCCCGCTCCCCCAGCCCGCGCTCCCGGCCGGCACGGATCTGCTGCCTCAGATCAAGCACATCGTGGTGCTGATGATGGAGAACCACTCCTACGACAGCTACCTCGGCATGCTGCGCGGCCGGGGAGAAGGGCTCCCGCTCGGTCCCCGCGGTGAACCTGACGTGTCTAACACCGGCACAGACGGCGGGGTCGTCCGCGCGTTCCGGCAGCCCGCGACCAAGCAGCATCAGGGCGTGCCCTCGCAGAGCTGGCGGGCGAGCCATGTCCAGTGGGGACAGGGGCGCAACGACGGCTTCGTGACCAGCACGCAAGCGGTCCAGGCGGAGGCCAGGGCCGGAACCGGACCGGCCGCCGACACCGCCGTGGCGGCCGCGGGTACTGGCATGGGTTACTGGTCAGAAAGCGACCTGCCGTTCTACTACGGGCTGGCCAGGACCTTCCCGCTAGCCGATCACTGGTTCTCCTCGTGTCTGGGACCCACCTTCCCCAACCGCCGGTTCCTCATCGCGGGCACCGCGCACGGCCTGATCGATGACTTCTCTTATGACCTGCTCGACTATCCCCCGGCCGGGACCATCTTCGACACGCTGACCGAACACAACATCTCCTGGGTCAACTATCACGCCGTGGCCAAGGACGGATCCCGGTGGAAGCATTACGCCCGGCACAAGCAGAAGATGATCCGCCGCGGCCTGCGATCGGCCGGCCGGTCGCTGCCCGCCGTGACCCGGGACACGCGGAAAGACATCCAGTTCACGGCCGACGTCTTCCCGCTCGGCATCGGCCGGTACATGGAGCACATCCGCGGCACCGACCAGTTCTTCACCGACGCCGACGACGGCACCCTGCCGGCCTTCAGTCTGGTGGACCCGGACTTCGGGAGCTATTCCGAAGAGAACCCTCAGGACATCCAGCGGGGCGAGAGCTTTGCCGCGGAGGTCATCAACCGGGTGATGCACGGCAAGGGCTGGCCGGGCACCCTGCTGATCTGGGTCTACGACGAGCACGGCGGGTATTACGACCATGTCCCGCCGCCGACCGCGATTGCGCCAGACCAGGTCGAGGGCCGCAGCGTGATCGGGCACACGCTGCTGGGCTCGCTGCTGCGGCCGGTCCTGCCGCACCTGGTCAAGAGCAAGGAGAACCAGGACGCCGGGCCGCACCGCTATGACCAGTACGGATTCCGGGTCCCGGCGGTAATCGTGTCGCCCTACGCGCGAGCCGACTACGTCTGCTCCGAGCTCTTCGACCACACCTCCGTACTCAAGCTCCTTCAGGAGAAATGGAACCTGCCCCCGCTCACCGCGCGGGACGCCGCGGCACGCTCACCGCTGCACGCCCTTGACCTGACCGGTACTCCGGCTTTCGCCGAGCCGCCGTCACTGCCCGAACCCAGCCTGCGCTGGGGAACCTGGTAGCCGGAGGGCACGCCTGTTCCGGTCCATCGCGACTCAGGATCCGCGGGCGCACCACCTGCATTCCGCCGCGCTAGGCACACCCTATTCACGGCTTATGACATTTACGCGAATCCGGCGTGACATCGAGTGCGGCGGCTTACTGGATTTAACACAGGCACTCAGGCCGCATTATTTAAAAAAGACACCAAAAATGTCCAGAAATAACATTGGACTAACCTTAACCAGTGGATTCAGCAGTACCACGAGCACGCCTGCGTCGAGACCGCCTACGTCTGCACCGCTAAGTCCATGGGCCTGCGCGGGCTGCTATTGGCCACTGCGACGACTCGGGCCCACGACACACCGCCCCGGACACATTCCGCTACCAGGCCTGGCGCCTCCCCGGCCAGACTCGCCCGCCACGCCCGCCAGCAAACCCTCGTCATCAGCCCCGACTGGCCTCGGCCGATGCCCTCCTGACCTGCTGGCAGCGGCCCTACGCTCCTGTCAGCACCCACCCGACCAGCACGAACAACCCCAGCGACCGGAAGGATGACCATTCAGGCGCGGTCGGATCCGGTGCGTACCTGGGCACCCTGGCATCTCGTGCACTGCCCGGCCGAAGGGAAACGGAAATGAGGCTAAAAACGGATGTCAGCACAATCAGTAACCAGCCCTCAGGGTGCCTGAACGATAGCGGCCAATGACCATGTCACACGATTTCCGGATACGTACAGATCGGCAGCCACGGAGAAGAAGCGTTACCGGTGTGTGGTCAGGGTTTACCTGTGAACGAAATTGATCAGCTCGCTTTTAGCGTCAGGACCGGCGGATCAGCTGCGTTCGACGCATTGGTGGTCGGCAGTTATGACCACGTGTGGCGCTTCTGCGCGGCGCTGGTCGACCGGCAGTCGGCGGATGACCTGGCACAGGAGACCTACTACCGGTGCATCGGCGCGCTGCCGCGGTTCAGGGGTGATTCATCGGCCCGCACCTGGCTTCTATCGATCGCACGCCACGTATGCGCCGACGAACTGCGGTCCCGGTCCAGGTTCCGCCGGGCCGACCTCGACGACATCGAGAGGACCGATGCTCCGGTGACTCCCGATATCGCCGATGAGATCGCCATATCGGATCTGCTGGCGAAGCTGGGCGCCAACCGGAGGGAGGCGTTCCTCCTTACCCAGATCGTCCGGTTGTCATACGGGGAGGCTGCCTCCATTTGCGGGTGCCCGGTGGGTACCATCCGGTCCCGTGTGGCGCGGGCACGAGAGGACCTGATCACTATGCTCTGCGCAACGGACGGTTCCAGCCAATCACGGGTATCTTCAGGCTGCCTTGCGTAAGGTCGCCGCGCGCACTTATCGCTGGAGTAATCTGCCATGTACGTCACCACAGATACAGTCACGCCCACTGAAATCGAACAAATTTTCTATAATATTATCCGGATTCTTCTGCCGTACCGGCGGAGCGACTCAGATCATGAGCATGAGGGAACCGCTCTCTATAACTGTTTCGCGCCTCAGTTCGGTCAGCTCCTGCCGTTCATCGCCGACCGCGCGCCAGTGCTGTTCACTCTCCCCGCTTTCCCGTGCAAGTCACCCAATGAGCGGAAGGTGCTCGGCCATCTTCCTGATATGGGAGAGCGGGCGTCACTCCGTTTCCTCCAACGCGTCTGCCAAAAAATTGAAGAGGTATACCCACCCGGCGCACGGATACTCATATGCTCGGATGGGCATGTGTTCGGTGACCTTATACGCGTGCCGGACGAGCACATCACCGACTACGCCAAGGCGCTTCGTGAAATGGCAGTCGAAGAAGGCGCATCGTCCTTGGGCTTCTTCAGCCTGGAGGACGTCAGCGGGAGCCAGACGTTCGACGAGAAAAGGAGCCGGCTGAGCGCTGAATTCGCCGAGACAATCGCGTTCCTCAGGGAGCAGGTGCGGCACGACGATAAGGCCCTGGCGCTGTACCGCGGGATAACCAGGTTCCTGGTGGAGGACGCCGGCTCCACGCACCAGGGAACCAAGTCCGCCCTGTTGCGGGAATGCAGGCAGCGGGCGTACGGCGTCGTCCAGCGGAGCCGCGCGTGGTCGAACCTGATCGCTGGCTACTATCCCAGGTCGGTCCGGCTGTCGATTCACCCTCAGCCGTGCAGCTCGGCGAAATTCGGCATAGCGCTCCTGGAGTCGACGGACAGCTGGGTAACACCTTGGCATTCTGTGGCGGTTCACCAGCCCGATGGAATGCTCACCCTTATGAAGCGGTCAGAGGCAGAAAAGATAGGTCGCGTGGTGTCCCTGAACGGGGCACCGAGCCATTTCATCGTTAGCGAGCAGGGCGCCTGGTAACTCGGCGGCAACTCGGCAACTCCGCGACAACTCGCGGAAGCGGCCTACGCGATAGCCCGCGGCGTCCCCTGGTCCGCTTCGAATACCGGCGGCCGGAACCGTGACCGGTGCGCCGCTGAGCTGACCGGTGGCGCCCGCGCGCTGCGCCAGACGACCTGGGCACGGGCCCGATTCCGGCATCCCGGCAACGCTTGACGAAGCGCTGCGACCTGGCAGGCGAGCCGGGATGCCGCAACCTCCGAAATTGACTCCTCGATTAGACCGAAATAATGCGAAATGCCGGGAACCGTGGCCGGGCTCCTGCCGACTACCCCTATGAGAGCTAATGAGAGACGGCCAGTTCGCTCGGCCAGCGCCACGGCCGAGGACCGGCAGGGAGTGCTGAAGGGGGTGCGGTCCTGGAACAACGAAGACGCTGACTGTCGTAGATAGTTCATCACCGACCTGGCATCACTGCTGCCTACTAAAAGTATTAGCACCTTACCGTTCATCCATGACGCCGCTTTCGCGCCGGAGTGTTTATATGGAAATCGCCTGCCCGTTCCCGCTGTACGGGGAAGAGTTCAAACGCGACCCTTATCCGACCTATTCCCTGCTCAGGCAGGCTGGCCCCGTCCACCAGGTGGAATTCCCGAGCGGAGTTGTCGGCTGGCTGGTCACCGGGTATGCCGCCGCACGGAGTGCCCTCGCCGATCCCCGCCTCGGAAAGAACCACAGCCTGGGCAATGATGGGTGGCGCAGGCTCGCCGCTATCATGCCCGAGCCGCAGCATTCGACCCTGCAGGTGCATCTGCTGCACCAGGATCCGCCACGGCATACGCTCATGCGCAGGCTCGCCCTCGATGCGCTGGCGCCACGACGCGTCGAAGGAATGCGTGCTCAGTTCGAGAAGATCGCCCACGAACTGCTGGACGGGGCCGCCGGATCCGGCGGCATGGACCTGGTTCAGTCCTTCGGCATTCCTTTCCCGTTCAGGGTGCTCAGCGAGGTCATCGGGCTGCCCGCCGAGTACCAGCGCCGGTTCGATCGCGCCTGGTGCAAGGTGGTGCAACCCGTGGGACCGCAGGACCCGCGACGTTCGGCATATATCGGGCTGCTGACCGGGCTGGAGCGCTACATCAGCGAGGTCATCGCCCATAAACGGGAAAACCCGGACGACGACCTGCTGACTAGCCTGGTGCTCGCCAACGAGCGAGGCGAGATCACCGACGCCGAACTTTCTTCCTCGGTATTCCAGCTCCTGGTCGCGGGCCTGGAACCGGTCACCAACCAGATCAGCACGGCTGTCATCGCGCTGCTGACTCACCCCGAGCAGTTCACGTTGCTCCGGGGCGACCCGTCGCTTCTGCCGCAGGCCGTCGAGGAACTGCTCCGCTTCGATGGCGCGTTTGAGCTTACTACCTGGAGGTTCTTCGGCGAGACCAGCAGGCTGTACGGCACGGAGATCCCGGCAGGCGACTCCGTCATCGTGTCGCTGAACGCCGCCAACCGAGATCCCGCTCAGTTCCGTGATCCCGATATGCTCGATTTCACCAGGAGCCCGAATGCCCATCTCAGCTTCGGTCATGGCATACATTTCTGCGCTGGAGCCGTGCTGGCGCGCATAGAGCTTGAGATCGCGCTCGGCGCGCTCATCCAACGGCTGCCTGGCCTTCGTCTCGCGGTCCCTGAGCAGGAACTCAAGTGGATCCAGGCCGTCCTTGGGCGCGGTACGGAGAGCCTTCCCGTCGCGTTTTAACAGGGAGGCTGGGCATTGCTGCCGGGCAGCGGAAAAGAGGATGCGCAAAACATTTTTGCCATCCTTACGGAAGCGCTGCCAGCGAAGCACGCCTCGACCGGAAGACCACATCGAGAACAACCAGGAGCAGGCATGCCGAATGGATCGGCTGACAGCAAGGAATACGCGCTGCGCCTTAGCGCGGAAGAAATCAGGCGTTACCGGTCGAAGGCGGAGCACGCGGCGCGGACCGAGGCCGCGGCCTGGGCAGACTGCGGCGTCAAGCCGGGTGCGCGCGTCCTGGATCTTGGCTGCGGACCGGGAGCCATCCTGCCCGAGGTGGCCGCGCGTGTCGGCCCCGGCGGTCTGGTTGTAGGCATCGACCAGGATCGTGACGCGGTCGCGACCGCCGCCGCTCTCGCACAGGAAGCCAAGCTGGTGAACGTCTCCGTGAGACAGGGAAGCGCGATACGGACGGGGCTCGACCCGGACAGTTTCGATGTGGTCATGATCCGCAATGTCCTGGTGCACGCGGGCCAGCAGGCGGGGGAGATCGTCGGCCACGCGGCTTCCCTGCTGCGCCCGGGCGGTTGCCTCTACCTCGCCGACATCGACGGCACCGCGGTGCGCTGGGACGCTGTCGACGGCGGACTCGTCGACCTGTACGGGCGCTTCGAAGACTTCCTCGTGGCCACCAGGGGCGCCGATCTCTCGATCGGCCCCAAGCTGGGCTCCTACCTCCGGGCGGCGGGCCTCGACATCATCATGCGGCAGGCCTTCTATCAGAGCGTGAACCCCGTTCCGGACGGCGGCGCGCCGTGGGCGGCCCGGGAGGCGATGGTGCAGGCGGGCTTCGCCTCGGCTGATGACGTGGATCTATGGGAAAAAGCGATTAGCAGGACCGCCGCCAACCCCGACAGCGTTGTCTTCGTGCCGACTTTCTCGGCTGCGGGGCGACGGCGCGAGCTCGGCGGCACCGGGTAGCGAACAGCGCGATGATCGAGGTTATCGGAGCCGGCTTCGGCAGACACGGACGGCTTCCGGCTGAGGCCTCTATGCCTTACGACGACCAGAGCCGCCATAATGAACTATTATGTTGCTCATGGCAGGCGTTAATAACTCTGTGACGCCGCTCGCGGTCGGGCGGGGCTTGCGGGTTCTAGGCGAGCACGTATCCACCTGGCGAAAGCTGCAGCGGCTAACCGCCGCACAGGTGGCCGAACGCGCGGGTATCAGTCGTGACACGCTGCGGGCCATCGAACAGGGCAAGGGCACGGCATCTACCGAGAATCTGCTCCGGGTCCTGCGCATCCTCGGCATCCTGGACTCCGTGGTAGCTGCCGTGGACCCGTATCAGACCGATGTCGGCAAGCTGCGCGCTGATGAGATCCTGCCCAAGCGGGTGCGTGGATAATGGCTGGACGAGAACCCATTGAGGTTACGGTAGAGATCGACGGTCAGGAAATCGCTGCAGGCACTCTCTGGATTCACGAGCAGCGCACCGAGTCCGCGACCTTCCGTTACTCCGATTCTTACCTGGCCAGCCCGGCCACCTATGACTTGGACCCGGCGCTGCCGAAATCAGCTGGCATCTTTCAGTCCCCGCCAGGAAAACCGCTCTTCAACGCGTTCGCGGACAGCGCTCCCGATCGATGGGGCCAGAATCTCATGCGCCGTGACGAGCGCGAGCGCGCCACGGCAGCGAACACCACACCGCGCAGCCTCCGCGATGCGGATTTCCTGGTTGGCGTACGAGACGACGTCAGGCAAGGAGCCATCCGGTTCCGGCATCCTGGCACCCGCGACTACTACTCCACGCACCGCAGCGCCGTGCCGCGCCTGATCGAATTGCCACACCTATTGCACGCGGTTGATCACCTCGGTGACGAGGCGGACAGCCAGGACCTCAGGGACTTGATTGACGCCGGGAGTTCGCTCGGCGGCGCCCGTCCCAAAGCCGCGGTCATCGCCATGTCAGGGCGACTGGCAATCGCTAAGTTCCCGCGTTCAGACAGCGACGAATGGGACGTAGCAGGCTGGGAAGAAGTCGAGCTCCGCCTTGCCCGCCGCTCTGGCCTCACAGCCAGCGACTCCCGGCTCAGCACGGTGGCCGGCCGCCACGTCCTCATCGTGCACCGCTTCGACCGTCCCGCAGGTCGGCGCGTCGGCTTTGCCAGCGCTCTCACCATGCTGGAGGCAACTGACGGCGAGCAACGCAGTTACCTGGAAATCGCCGAAGTGATCGAAAGGCACTCCCCGACTCCGACGTCTGATCTGCGAGAACTCTACCGCCGCATCATCTTCAACATCCTGACCGGCAACACGGACGACCATCTGCGTAATCACGCATTCCTGCGCCGGCGCCAAGGATGGATCCTGTCTCCCGCCTACGACCTGAACCCGAACCCGAACCGGCCGGACAGGCTCAGCACGGCTATCGACCTCGATGTCACCAAAGCAGACATCGCTACCACCCTGTCTGTCAGCGGCTACTTCCGGCTGAGCCTGGCCGAAGCCCGGTCGGAGGTCGCATCCGTCCGCGATGCGACCTCCGGATGGCGGGGTGAAGCGATGAAGCTGAACCTGCCTCATCGAGAGCTGGAACTCATGGCGCAGGCATTCGAGACCGATCAAAGACGCGCCGCAAGCACCATCGAGTGATAGGCCAGCAACCTGACCATCAGCTTGCGTCGCTACGGTCTCTCGCAGCGCGCTAGTCCAGGTGCGGCCAGGACCGGTCCAGATAGTCCCGGAGCTGCCGCCATTGCGTCGGGTGAATATCAAGATCCGCTAGCTCATCCGGCGCAAACCAGGCGACGTCGCTCGCTTCCTCATTGGCCGACGGCGTCCCGCTGACGGGGCGCCCGAGCAGGATCACCTCGTACTCCTGACGGACCTCGCCGTCAGCGTAGGCGACGATATGCGCCGGGTCCGAGTAGATACCGAGGATGCCCGTCACCTCAGTTACGATGCCCGTCTCCTCAGCCGTTTCCCTGATCGCACATTGGCTGGGGGTCTCCCCTAGCTCCATCTTGCCCATCGGGATAGCCCACTGACCGGTGTCGCGACGCCGCTGCAGCAGCAGGCGGCCTTGCTCGTCCACGGCGAGGATGCCACCGGCGGGAACCAGGCTGTTGGGCTGTGGCGCGTTCGGATCGTGCCAGTACTCGGTGCGCCCCATCTACTTCCTCCCAGCTGCGCCAGCCGATCAGCTACGCCGGCCGATCAGCTACGCCGGCCGAACTGTGCCAGCAGACCCACGGTACCCCCGCCAAAGCGGCGCGGATACGGCACCCGCGGATAACCGTCCCTGACTGTGCACGTGTTCTAATCAGGCCATGGAACAGCCGCCTAGCAAACCGGGGGTGCGGGCGCACATCAGCTACCGCCGCGCACCCCACGATGGCGGCATGGTCCCCGAGCTGATCATCCACGTGCGCCGGCGCCTGCAGTGGCAGGTCCGCGAAGTGCTCGATCACTGGGAACACCCCGATGGGGTCAGGGCGCGCGGGGCCGCCGTGCGGCAGGCCTGGCGGATGCGGGTGTTCGGACCGCTGCCTTACCAGCCACAGGAGGACGGCGAGTTCGTCATGGTGGCCAAGATGTACGCGGATCTCGGCGGCTGGTGGATCACCCCGCGAGCCCGGTAAACCTCGCGCCGCGGACACCACTGCGGTCCAGGAGCCGATTGCCCCTGGACCGCGGTGACCACAGACCGCGCTCGGCGTGACTAAGCCCCGGTCAGTTCCCAGCTTCCGGTTCCGGGCTGGACCGGCCGGGCCGGAAGCTGGCCTGCGCGGGCTTGGCCATGACGCCAAGCGGTGTCGCGACGTCCTCAAGCGACTTGCCTTCCGCCGCGACGCCGAGGAACGCGGCGACCAGGCCGCCCGCGATCATCGCGATCGCACCGACCAGATAGCCGGCGTACAGCGTGTTCCGGTCGTGACCGGTGCCGATCAAGTGGCCGTACCAGTGCGAGCCCAGCGTGCCGAACGCCTGCGCGATGGCGAAGAAGACCGCGATCGCCTTGGCCCGTACCTCCAGCGGGAACACCTCGCTGACGGTCAGGTACCCGGCGCTGGCGCCCGCGCTGGCGAAGAAGAAGACCACCGCCCAGCAGATGGTCTGCGTGGTCGCGGTCAGGTCGCCGGCCTTGAACAGCTGCGCCGTGACGACCAGCAGCACCCCGGCGATGATGTACGTGCTGGAGATCATCTTCTTGCGGCCGATGGTGTCGAACAGCCGGCCGATGGTGAGCGGGCCGGCCAGGTTCCCGGCCGCGAACGCGAAGAAGTAGTAGCCGGTGTCGGTGGCCTTGACGTGGAAGAAGAACTCCAGCACCAGGCCGGAGGTGAAGAAGATCGCGTTGTAGAGGAACGACTGGGTGATCATCAGCGAGGCGCCGAGAACTGACCGGCCCGGATATCTGCGGAACAGCACCGCGAGCAGGCGCAGGTACCCGATCTTGGCGGTCGGCGTGATCTCCAGTGCCTGGCTATCATCGAGCGGAGGCAGCGTGCCCTTGGTTCTCTCGACGTCGGCCTCGATCTCCGCGATCGCGGCCTCGGCTTGTTCCTCACGGCCGTGCATGATCAGCCAGCGCGGGCTTTCCGGCAAGTTGCGGCGCACGTAGATGATGACCAGCGCCAGCACCGGTCCGACCAGGAACGCGTACCGCCAGCCCAGGCTGGGCGCCACGTTGTTGAGTACCCACAGCGTCACGATGGTGCCGAGGATGGCGCCGGCCCAGTAGGTGCCGTTGACCGCGAGATCGACCCGGCCCCGGTACTTGGCCGGGATCATCTCATCGATCGCCGAGTTGATCGCCGCGTATTCACCGCCGATGCCGGCTCCGGCGATGACCCGGGTGGCGTACAAGAACAGGAACCATTTGCCGCCAGCCGGCGTCGCCGCGGTCAGCCCGCTGCCCACCAGGTACACGCCCAGCGTGACCATGAACAGGTTCTTCCGGCCGAGCTTGTCCGACAGCGAGCCGAAGAAGAGCGCCCCGATGATCTCGCCGATCAGGTACCAGGTGGCGATGTCGGCGACGCCGCCCGCGGACATGTGCAGCGTGGTTTTCTGGGTCAGGTCGGGGCCGACGTTGCTGGCGATGGTGATTTCCAGCCCGTCCAGGATCCAGGCGATGCCGAGTGCCAGCACCATCCTGGTATGGAATCTGGACCAGGGCAGCCGGTCGATCCGGGCCGGAATGAGGCTGCGGATCGCCTGGGTTTGCGGCGTAATGCTCAAGACGCGCTCCGTTCTCGCGACGGTGCACGGCGGGTCAGTCCGTGGTGCTATCCGGGTACCATGGTGCAGTTGTTTAAAACGCCCTCAACAGCGTCATTTAACTGAGCGGTCACGCAATCGACACCGCGAGATGATAGGCAGCGGTGCCACCACCCGAGCCGCAGGGGCCACAGCCGCAGGGGCCACAGAAGCCGCAAAGGCCGGCGACCGGACGGCTCACTTGAACGGTCCGCACCCAGCGGCAGCGCCGGACGCGGACCGCAAGACGGCGAGATGCCGCGAGCCCCGGTCTGGTGCGGATCGGGGCCCAGTAAAAGCGCTCGGTAAAAGTGTGGCGGCGACGCCGCTGCTAGGCCGGACGCGGACGGGGGCACCGCGGGCTTAGCAAACATCGTGCGGACGGGGGCACCGCACGGCGCGGCGTCGCCGCATAGCGTCAAGATACAAGAAGCCTCAAATATGTACAAGTCGTGACCGTCAAGACACTGAGAATCGCATTCCCAGCTAGCGAGACCGCGCATATGTCACGCGCGGCCGATTGCGGCCGCCGCCAACGCCAGCCGGCCGCCACACGGCCGGCCAATCTGACCCTTAAGCGGCGCACATCACGGCCGGAGCTAGGGTGGAAGCAGGAGCTAGCGGGAGGGTGCTCAACGTGGCGGAGTTCGCGTTTACCGAGTTGCTGCCGACGGGACCGGATACGACGCAGTACCGGGTCCTCAGCGAGGGCGGCGTGACCAAGCGGGCCAGCCTCGGCCGGGATTTCCTCGAGGTCGACCCGGCCGCGCTTACCTTGCTGACCTCAACGGCCATGCATGACATCGCTCACCTGCTGCGCCCCGCTCACCTCCGTCAGCTGCGGTCCATCCTGGACGACCCGGACGCAAGCGCGAACGACCGGTACGTGGCGCGGGATCTGCTGCAGAACGCGTGCATCGCGGCCGGCGGCGTGCTGCCCATGTGCCAGGACACCGGCACCGCGATCGTGATGGGCAAGCGCGGCCAGCAGGTCCTGACCGACGGACGCGATGAAGAGCACATCGCCCGTGGTGTCTATGACGCGTACACCACGCTCAACCTGCGCTACTCCCAGCTCGCCCCGCTGTCCATGTGGGATGAGCGGAACACCGGTAGCAACCTCCCGGCCCAGATCGAGCTGTACGCCACGTCGGGCCAGGAGTACAAGTTCCTGTTCATGGCCAAGGGCGGCGGGTCAGCCAACAAGTCGTACCTATACCAGGAGACCAAGGCGGTGCTGAATCCGGCCCGGATGCTGGCCTTCCTTGAGGAGAAGATCCGCTCGCTCGGCACCGCCGCCTGCCCGCCGTATCACCTGGCCATCGTCATCGGCGGGACCAGCGCCGAGTTCGCGGTCAAGACCGCCAAGTACGCCTCGGCCAAGTACCTGGACGCGCTGCCGACGGCCGGCTCGGCCAGCGGGCATGGCTTCCGTGACCGCGAACTTGAGCAGCAGGTGCTGGACATCACCAGGAAGATCGGCATCGGCGCGCAGTTCGGCGGCAAGTACTTCTGTCACGATGTCCGGGTGGTGCGGCTGCCCCGCCATGGCGCCTCGTGCCCGGTGGCCATCGCGGTGTCCTGCTCGGCGGACCGGCAGGTGCTGGGCAAGATCACCGCCGACGGGGTACTCCTGGAGCGGCTGGAGACCGACCCGGCACAGTACCTGCCCGAGCCGACCGCGCAGCAGGCCGAGGGCGACGTCGTCGCGATTGACCTGAACCGGCCGATGGAGCAGATCAGGGCCGAGCTCACCAAGTACCCGATCCGGACCAGGGTGGCGCTGACCGGCTCGCTGGTCGTCGCGCGTGACATCGCGCACGCCAAGATCGCCGAACGCCTGGACGCGGGCGAGCCGATGCCGTCCTACCTGCGCGACCATCCGGTGTACTACGCGGGCCCGGCCAAGACCCCGGCCGGGTACCCGTCCGGTTCGTTCGGCCCGACCACCGCGGGCCGGATGGACTCCTATGTCGCGCGGTTCCAGGAAGCGGGCGGGTCGCTGGTGATGCTGGCCAAGGGCAACCGCTCGCCCGCGGTGACCAAGGCCTGTGCCCAGTTCGGCGGCTTCTACCTGGGCTCGATCGGCGGCGCGGCTGCCCGGCTGGCTCAGGACTGCATCACCTCGGTCTCGGTGATCGAGTATGCGGAACTCGGCATGGAAGCGGTATGGAAGATCGAAGTCAAGGATTTTCCCGCGTTCATCATCGTTGACGACAAGGGCAACGACTTTTTCGCCGACACCACCGGCCCGCTGCTCAGCATCGGCACCAAGCCGTGACCGCTACCCGGATCGAGCACGACTCGATGGGCGAGGTGGCGGTGCCCGCGGACGCGCTGTGGGGCGCGCAGACACAGCGGGCGGTGCAGAACTTCCCGGTCTCCGGTGAGCGGATCGGCCGGGACATGATCGGGGCGCTGGCCTCGATCAAGGGTGCCGCGGCGGTAGTCAACGGCCACCTGGGCATACTGGACGCCGAACTGGCGGCGGCAATCCACGATGCCGCCGCCGCGGTAGCGGCCGGCCAGCACGACGATCAGTTCCCCATTGACGTGTTCCAGACCGGGTCGGGCACCTCGAGCAACATGAACGCCAACGAGGTCATCGCGACGCTGGCCGCGGCCGCGCTGGGCGCCAAGGTGCACCCGAACGACCACGTCAACGCGTCCCAGTCATCTAACGACGTGTTCCCCTCCGCGATCGCCCTGGCGGCGGCCAGGCTGCTGGTCCGGTCCCTGATCCCGGCGCTCGAGCACCTGGCCGGCACGCTAGCGGCCAAGGCCGCCGAGTTCGCCGACGTGGTCAAGGTCGGCCGGACGCACCTGATGGACGCGGTGCCGGTGACGCTCGGCCAGGAGTTCGGCGGCTACGCGGCCGCGACGCGGCTGGGCGTGGCGCGGCTACGGGACACCCTGCCCCGGCTGGCCGCGCTGCCGCTGGGCGGTACCGCCGTCGGCACCGGGCTGAACGCGCCGGCCGGCTTCGCCGCCGCGGTCATCGCCAAGCTAGCCGCCGACATGGACCTGCCGCTGACCGAAGCCGCGGACCACTTCGAGGCGGCCGGGTCCAGGGACGCGCTGGTGGAGGCGAGCGGCTCGGTGCGGGTGGTCGCGGTCAGCCTGTACAAGATGTGCAACGACCTGCGCTGGATGGGGTCGGGGCCGGTGGCCGGCCTGGGCGAGATCACCATCCCCGACCTGCAGCCCGGGTCCTCGATCATGCCGGGGAAAGTGAATCCCGTCATCTGCGAGGCGGTCTGCCAGGTCTGCACGCAGGTGATCGGGAACGACGCCGCGGTGGCCTTCGGCGGCGCGGCCGGTAACTTCGAGCTGAACGTGATGATGCCGGTCATCGCGCGGAACCTGCTGTCCTCGCTGCGGCTGCTGGCCAGCGTCATCCCGCTGCTGGCGGACAAGTGCGTCGCGGGTATCGGCGCCGACGCCGCCCGGCTGCGCAAGCTGGCCGAGTCCTCGCCGGTCATCGTGACCGCGCTGAACCGTTACATCGGCTATGAGGCCGCCGCCGCGGTGGCGCACGAGGCGCTGCGGACCGGCGCCCGGGTCCGGGACGTGGTGGTCGCGCGCGGCTACGTGCAGCGCGGCGAGATCAGCGACCAGGACCTGGACGCGGCCCTCGACGTCGAGTCCATGACCAAGCGCACATAAGCCGTCCAGGTTTCCCCGCTACTTCATGGCCAGGGCCAAGCCTGGACGCAATCGGCGTTAATCGGAGCGCGCTAGGCTTTGCGCCAGGGAGTGATTTCTGAGCGAAGGGGGTCCGGCGGTGAGCTGCGTTCGTCCGGGCCGCGGACGCGCTAGCATACGCCGAGGCAGGTGCCCTCGCACCTGCCGCCGGACAGCACCTTCGCAGAAGGCAGTAGGCCAATGACGCCGTTGGCGGACACGGGACGGGTCATCGCCGGGCGCTATCGGCTGGAGGCGCCCATCGGCCGTGGCGCCATGGGCATCGTCTGGCGTGCCCGCGATCAGCTGCTGGACCGGGACGTGGCCGTCAAGGAAGTGCAGCTGGCCGACACGCTGTCCGCGGACGAGCGCGCCAATGCGTACCAGCGGACGCTGCGCGAGGCTAAGACGGCGGCCCGGCTCTCCCATCCGGGCGTGGTCTCTGTCTACGACGTGGCCGACGACGACGGGCGCCCGTGGATCGTGATGGAGCTGGTGCACGCCCGGTCACTCGATCAGGTGCTGGCGCTGGAGGGACCGCTGTCGCCGCTGCAGACGGCCGAGATCGGCAAGCAGCTGCTGTCCGCCCTGTCGGTCGCGCACAATGCCGGGGTGCTGCACCGCGACGTCAAGCCGTCCAACGTGCTGCTCGGCCAAGATGGTCGCGCGGTACTCACCGACTTCGGCATCGCCACCTTCCAGGGCGATCCCAAGCTCACCCAGACTGGCATGGTGATGGGCTCCCCCGGGTTCACCGCCCCCGAGCGGATCCGCGGCGGCCCCGCGACCCCCGCCTCCGACCTGTGGTCGCTGGGGGCGACGCTGTACGCGGCGGTGCAGGGACACGGGCCCTATGAGTCGCGCGGCGGCGCGATCACCACCATGTCCGCGATCATCAACGAGGACGCCCCGGCCGCGCCCGCGGCCGGCCAGCTCAGCCGGGTGATCGAAGCGCTGCTGCGGCGCGAGCCGGCCGAACGCCCGGACGCCAGCACCGCGACCCGGATGATCGCGGACATCTTGCCGCAGCTATCGGACCGTCCAGCAGAGAACGCCGGCTACGAACCCACCTCGCTGTCCGCCGCGGCGCCAGGCGGATCACCCGGCGACGCGATGCCGGCGGCGTCGACCTCGATGGATCCGGCCAGCCAGCAGCCCGTCCAGGCCAGTAAGCAGCCCGTACCTGACGGCGCGGCAGCCGCCCAGGTCCCGTACCCGGCCTCGGCCTGGGGCACGCCCGCCGCGTCGGTGAGCCCGCCGACGATGCCACAGCCGACCCAGGATGACACCCCGGCTCCGGTCGCCAGCCGCGGCGGCCTGAATCACCCGAGCAGCCAGCCGCCCGACTTCTCCTCCTGGTATTCCACCGCCCGTCCCGCGGACCAGGGCACCGCATCCGGATCCGCCGACAGCCAGTCCGCCGCGTTCGCGGGGCAGCAGTCGGCCTATCCCAGCCAGCAGTCTGGCTACGGGGCAGCGCAGACGCACCGCGACGCCTCCGCCTGGCCGCAGGCGCCACCCAGCTCAACCGGGCAGGCCCCGCGCCAGGGCGGCGCCTCAGCAGCGGGCCAGGGCCCGGCCTCAGGCGGCACCAGGCGGCGCTGGCTGCTGATCCTGCTCGCGCTGGCCATAATCGGGGCCGGCGCGGGCGCCGCGACGGTCTTCGCGCTGCGGCAGTCAAGCAGCACCACCGCGGCAACCGCGGGCGCGTCCACGAGTCCCCAGGGCACCGGCGGCGCGTCGGCCACCGCGCCGGGCGCCGGTACCAGCGCACCGGACGACATCGCCAAGGCCCTCGACAGCCCGTCCAGCACGGCCCCGGCCGGTTTCACCCGCTACACCCTGCCGCCCAGCTCGGCCGGCACGACCGCGGGCTTCGCCCTGTCCTACCCGAGCGCCTGGACAGTGAGCCGATCCGGATACCAGACCTACTTCCGCGACCCCGCGCTGAACGCGTACGTGCTCGTCGACCTGACCCCGCACACCTTCCCCGGCGACATGCTGCGCGAAGCGCGGTACATCAAGCTCCGCTCGACCAGCGGCCATCCCGGCTACCGGCAGCTAGGCACCATCAGCCGGCTCTCGATCAGAGGCGCGGCCGGGGCCCAGTGGCGGTTCACCTACACCAACACCGGCGGCCCGCAGGAGGCGCTCGACCTGCTCTGGGTGGCCAGCACCTCGGCGGGCAGCCAGTCTTACGCGATGTACTTCACCGCGCCCGCGGCGAACTGGGCCTCACTCCGCCCGATGTTCTCCGCCATGGCGCAGTCTTTCCTGCCGGTAACCGGCTAACGGGCGGCGTCCCCGGATCGTCAGGGAGCGCCGCCCGTGGCCGACCGTAACACGGGCAGACCGTAACACCAGGCCGACCGTAACGCCAGGCCGCCGGTAAGCCGGATCAGTACCAGCCGTCGTCCTCCTCGTGCGCCCAGGCGCCACAGGGCGACCCGTAGTCACCCCGGATGTACTCCAGACCCCACTTGATCTGGGTGTACGCGCTGGACTCCCAGTCGGGTCCCGCGCTGGCCATCTTCGCGCCAGGGAATGCCTGCGGGATGCCGTAGGCGCCGTCCGGGTTCTCGGCGTACACATTCCAGCCGCTCTCCCGCGCCCACAGCGGCTGGAGGCAGGAGTACTCACTGCTGGACCAGCCGAACTGCTTCAGCATCGCCTGCGCGATCTGCTCCGGTGAGCCGGAGTCGTCGTGCCGCGCCTTCTTCTCGCTGACCGCGGCCGCCACCGCCGCCTTCTGCTTCACCGCCGCCGCCCGCTGCGCCCTGGCCATTGCCAGCTCCTGGGCCCATAGCTTCTCCTCGTCCGCACGGATCTGCCGGGCGGAGACGGCGAGCTTGGACTGGGCCGAGGCGGCCGGCTTGGACTGGGCCGCGGCGACCGCGCTGGTGAACGAGGTCAGCTGGGCTGTGCTCGCCGAGGCTCCGCTCGGCCAGGCCACCCCCGCCGTGGTCGACGCGGCGGCGAACGCGCCACTCGCGACAAGGGCTACCAGCTTGGATTTGGACCGGTTGCTATGGATCTTACGATGCCGTGACAAGGGAGCCCTTCGGTTTCGCGTGTCACGCGTGTCGTGTCACCCCTGATCGGGACTGCCTTCACGGGCAGGATCTGCCTGTGGACGTGGCGCGGGGCAGGGCGCCGGCTGACTCCCACGGAGTCGTCGTCTCACGGGCGGGGTGCTTCGGCATCCACGATGCCGGACGAAAACAGGTTTTTGTGGCCAGACTCGGTGTGACCAAAATCACGGAACCCGGCGCGGCCGTGATGAATCCGTTAGAAACCTGTTGTTTACCTTAGTATTCGATGAAGAAACGGCGTCCCCGTAAATGCACTATGACGAAGGTCACACTGACCCGAGAATCGCCCACTATTTGCCTTTACTACCCAAACCAGGCAGCGACGCAGACCGGCATTAACGTGGCGACAAGGTCACTTAGCGCATTTCTTTTATACATTTAGCGAAGTTCTGATTACCTAGCGCTTAGTAGTAGCCGTTTGCTTCCTCGAAGTCCCATGCCGCGCAC
>Ga0224568_1000043_pt1 | contig 36984 bp, 38 predicted proteins | sample CLU5metagenome_FD_182727 | JGI IMG/M metagenome (GOLD analysis project Ga0224568, IMG submission 182727) | Spruce litter microbial communities from Bohemian Forest, Czech Republic - CLU5 | ecosystem: Environmental > Terrestrial > Plant litter > Unclassified | place: Czech Republic: South... | reverse complement strand
CGTGTGGAAACAGGAAATGGCGAACTGATCTCGAGATAGCAGCCGCCTAAACTTAAATCCGTAAGCTGGCCGCGAACTGGAGGATCGTCTTTCTCCGCATCGGGAGAATTCCGGCCCAACCAGTCGCGCAACTGATGCGCAACCTCCGGAGACGGATTGACGAAGCGCAATCCAACCTGCGTTCCGCTTCCCTCCCAGGCAAATTCTGCGGGAACTTCGATGCGGTTATTCGCGCCGGGAAGAGTGAAAAACAAATTCCATTTTCCATTCAGCTTGCGACGTCGCGGCAGATTGACCGCCAGCCCGCCTTCGCCCAAATCGGTGCTAAATACCTTGAGGTGAATCTCCGACCCTGCGGCCGACATTTCCACTGGAAGGTTCACCGACACTCTGGAATTACGCCGCCGTTCCCTCTTCATTAAAGCCCGCGCCGCACGGAAGCTCGATTTCGCACGTTCGGCCGAAACCGGCTTATAAAGTGTGAAGTGTGCGCCGCTGTCGAATGCCGAACGTAGACCGTTCTCCGGATCGAGAATCGCCACCGCGATCGCCCGTTTGTTGCAAGGCGCGCTACGGGCGCCGCGAAGGACGTTATTCGCGCCTAAATCTGCGCAATCGACAATAATGGCCTCAAAGCGGTCACGGGTAAGATGGCGCAAAGCCGTTTCCGGGTCGGTGCAGTGCTGGATGCCGATATCGAGATCGCCCAAAGTACGCCGTAGAACGCGCACAATTTTATCGTCGGAACAAAGCAACAATGATTTCAGATTCATGCGCGGCCTGGAATCCCTGGACTCACTCCTTATGACTACTGCGCTATGCACCCGAAAAACAGGAATGTAGAGCGCAGCTTCCACTGTAAAGCCGCACACCGGGTCAATCAATCGCGGACTTGTAAAGGCCGGTTACGCCTGTAACTTACGGGACACGACCTACCAAAACAGGTTTGGCTAATACAAGAGCGCCAAACCTCCAACTGCACTATTTACAATAAATTAGACCAATTTCATCAACCCCATAATGCACGTATTTTTGTTGACTTTATTTTAAAATCGCCCTATGATTTTACGTTCCCGATTAGCTTTCTGAGGTTGGTTAGGATGGCCTTAGCCGTGGGCTGGGTTTGATTTGCCTGAATCTCGTTTAGCCGTCGGAGAATCTTATTGATAGCGCAATTTTTGAGATTGATTCCCCTTTTGCAAGAAAGGCATGTTCATGGCGAAGCGACGCGGAAATCCAAACTGGGGCAAGCCGGAGCCAATCGGCCCGATCGTCCCTACCATCACCGAGTTCGAGCAGGTAGTGCGCGAGTATAAGCTTACCCCCGACCAATATTTGCGTTCGACCCGCCTGCGCGAGTGGGCGCGCAGGAACAAAAATTCGAAATACATTCCTGAGCCACTTCTGGAAGCATGGGGTTTTGAGATCGAGTCCACCCTGTAAGTCTCGGTTTTATAAGAAATGCATGGGCCGCAAACGCGGCCCTTTTCTAATTTTCTCTTCATTCGTGAACGATAATTAAATTCCGATTTTGGAATTATTAGGTACTCGCCGCGAACATCCTGGCATCGTCCCCAATAGCCAGGGCATCCAATTCACATAGGTCTTTCTATGACAATTTTTGATGAGAATTATAGAGTCATAAGTGTCGAAGCCGACCGATTGCTGGTGCGAGGAGTCCACACCGGCGAAATCCTCACCATTGTCAGCCCAGAGCCGGAAATTCCTCTCTCGGGAGATGAATATCCTATTGGCAAACTGATTGCGCTGACGAATCCTGCGGACGCGGACACGCTACCGAACTAGCGCGACCGAGGGAAAGCATGCGAAAAGCCACGGCAGAAGCCGTGGCTTTTCTTTCTCTCTTTAACACTTTAGCTGGCTTTGCGGTATCGATCTGCGCTTTCGGCAGTCGATCCCGTATCGATCACTTCCTTACGCCGTTCGCGTAACCGGTCCTGAAAAATATCCCAGCGTCCGCCGATTCCAACCGCGCTGTCCCTGATTTCCACCGTGCTCGTCCCTGCGGCAAATCCCGGCTTAATGAATTCCGTATCGTCGAGTTCAACCGGTTCGCTTGCCGCTTCCGGAGCAATCGCGTTCCTTCCACTCACCGCTCCAGAAGCCAGTTCAGAGTTCGGATTCCCTTCCATCTGCGGTATGGTCGGCGTGATATTCCTATCCGTCCCCTCCCGGTGCATCACCGGATCTGACACCCACTTCGAGCGATAACGTCCTTCGTAATCCGCCCACTGTTCATCCGATTCCAGATCAGTTTCCTGATAGGGCGGAAATTTCTCAACCTGCTCTTTCGTCAGATTAACGGAGAAATCATCGTCGTGTTTTGCCGAAGCCCGAATGCGGTCTACTGGAACGACAAACTGTTTGGTCGACAGCCAGCCTCCGGTATCGACCACGATATAGCGGATCAACCCTGAGGTGTGGTCGAAGATTACGTCGTCAATCTTTCCCAACTTCTCGTCATTTACTCCATAAAGCTTTGCGCCGCGAATGTCTTCCGAGGCATCCGTAAATTGATAGTTCCGAAGCATGCCGTAGTTCGCCATTTAGGTTCATCCTCTTGGAGATTTTTTTCCTCGTACAGCTTCTTGGATGTCATTCCGACCTCTGGCGTATACCAGCTAAAAACTGTATGCCGCCGTGTACCTCTCATTCTCTGGAATGGATAAATCGTGCAGAAACAGGTAATCGTTACGATACGTCCCCGCAAAGTCTACCGCTCCTATCGTCTATAATCGCGAGAGGTACATCCAACCACAATGCATCTGTTTCCATACCCTGCTCTCTTCGTCGGTGGCGAAGTTGTCGATCTCATTAGCAGCACCGGTCCGGTCGCCAAATTCGTGTTGCTCACGCTGCTGGCCTTCAGCCTCATTTCCTGGGCCATCATCCTTACCAAGTGGAGTCTTCTGCGCCGCGCCCGCGTGCAGAGCGGACGCTTCCTTCGCGCCTTCCGTAAAGCCCAGCGTTTGCAGGATATCGCCAGCGTGGCCGATCAATTCCGTCCCAGCCCACTGGTCGGCGTCTTTGAAGGCGGATTTCTGGAATACAAACGCCAGATGTCCACTCCCAACGCAATACTCCGCAGCTTGACCGCAGTGCAGCGCGGCATGCAGATCGGAGCCTCGGAAGAAATCACGCGCCTCGAGCGCAACGTTCCCTGGCTGGCCATCACCGCCGCAGTCACTCCGTTTATTGGACTGTTCGGCACTGTCTGGGGCATCATCGACGCCTTCCACGGACTCGGTACCGCCGGCGGAGCCACGCTGCGCGCCGTTGCCCCCGGCATTTCCGAAGCTCTCATTACTACTGCCGCGGGTCTTGCCGCCGCGATTCCGGCAGTTATCGCTTACAACTTAATCGGCAACTCCATCCGCGTTTTCGCGGCTCGCGGCGACGACTTTTCTCTGGAAGTGCTGAACGCTCTCGAGAGTATGCAACCGCAAGCGGCCGCCATGTCGGGTGAGGTCAGGCGCTAATGGCTTTCACCACTTCAAACGGCCGCACTCAAACCGCTCTCGCCGATATCAATATCACCCCGCTCGTCGATGTCGTCCTCGTGCTGCTCATCATCTTTATGGTGACTGCGCCGATCCTGCAATCGGGCATCGAGGTCAATGTTCCGAAGACTCGTACGGTCAAAGAGATTTCCGAAGAGCGCACGGTCATTACCATCAATAAGGATCAGCGCGTCTTCCTCGGTAACAACGCCATCAACATCAATCAGATTGCGACTACCCTTCGCCAAAAAATCCGCGATCCTCACAACCAATTCATTTTTATTCGCGCCGACGAAAACGTTCCCTTCGGCGCATTCGCAACTGTAATGGATGCGGTCAAGCAGTCCGGCATCACTAATGTAAGCATCGTCACTCAGCCTTTGGAAGAAAATGGCGCAAAACGCTGAGATATTTTTCGAGCACGATAGCTGGCCTCGCGCCCTCGCCTGGTCGGCAGGTTTCCACGTTGCAATTACTACGATCATCGTCTTATATGCTGTATTCATCGCCGGAGCGCGCGGCGAAGGCTGGGGCGCCGGCGGTGGTGGCGATGCCATGGGCGTAACCCTGGTCAGTTCAGTTCCCTTGCCTGCCACGCCTGCGCAAACGCAGAACGTTCTCGCCAATGAATCCAAGGGCGTAACGCAATCGCAGCCCAAGGTAGAAGAAAAAGAACCCGACGCAATCGAGATCCAGGGTAAGAACGCGAAGATCAAGAAAAAGCCACCCTCTCCAACCAAGGCCAAGCCTCAGCCCGAACCCCAGGAAACCAATCAGGCAGCCTTCGGCGAAGGTGGTCCCGTCAGCGGACCCTATGGCAATTTTGCCGCCGGTGGCGCAAAAGGCGGCTTCGCGGTCAACGGCGGTGGCGGCGATTTCGGCACGCGATATGGCTGGTATGTGCAGGTCATTCAGCGAAAAGTCTCGGAGAACTGGTTGAAGTATGAGGTCGACCCGCGGATCACCGGAGGGCAGCGCGTCTACATCACGTTTGACGTTGCCCGCGACGGCCATCCGTTTAACGTGCAGGTCGAACAATCGAGCGGCGTACCCTCGCTGGATATTTCCGCTGTACGCGCGCTACAACGGATCGACACCTTCGGCGGCCTGCCGCCCGATTACAACGGCGGCAAAATTTCTGTGGAGTACTGGTTTGATTACAAGAAATAAATTCGTATCCTTACGTATGCAAAACAGCATCCATAAGATGCATACCGGAAATGGAAACAGTGTAGGGCTTGGGGTGGTGCAGTGCCCTTCGACTTCATTCAGAACAGGCAATGGCGCTGGATAAGTAATCCAAATAATCAGGCATACGCCGCGGCGATGATGTTGTATTTTAGTATTCCAATTTACGACAGAAGCGATGGACTTTATCTTGCGAATCACAACATATCGGAGTACGATATTCTCGTACGTTGTATCCTTTTACCTGCGTTTGAGTAATGGCTCCAAACGGATGTTCGACAGCCCTCTCCAAACTCCGCTCCCTATTCGTGTCGTACTCATTCGCGCTTTAACCCTTCTTGTACTGCTTGCAACCGCTACGGTTCTCCCTGCACAGGATTGGGTTCGCACCGGCTCCGGCCTCGGCGTGGAAAAAGTCCGCCTCGCCGTGCCCGACTTCAAACCCTCCAGCGGCGACCCGCAAACCACCGGGTTGCTTAAGACCTTCAACGACACTTTCTGGAACGACCTCGATAACTCCGGCGTAGTGGAACTTGTCTCAAAGAGTTTTTATCCGCTCCAGATCCCCGGCCAGCCAACGGAAGTCACCTTCGGCATCTGGAACTCCCCGCCGCCGAACGCCGCTATGCTGGCATTCGGAAACGTGGCTATCGCTGCCGGCAAACTCACTGTGCAAGGGTGGCTCTACGACGTAAAGAACACAGCCTCCCCTCTCGTGCTTGGCAAGCAATATACCGACGTTCCCACCGATGACGCCGCCCGCCTCATCGCCCATAAATTCGCCGACGAAATCATCTTCCGCCTCGGCGGCGGCATTCAAGGCATAGCCGAGAGCAAAATTTATTTCGTTAGCGATCGCTCGGGCCACAAAGAAATCTGGGTGATGGATTACGACGGCAGCAACCAGCGCCAGGTTACCCATCAAGGCTCCATTGCGTTGTCACCGCGCATCTCGCCTGATGGCACCCGTCTCGCCTTTAGTTGTCTGACCAAGTCCGGTTGGGAAATTCTGATGTACTCCACTGACCTCAACCGCCTTGTAAGTTTTCCGCACTTCGGCGGAACCAATCTCTCGCCTTCATGGTCTCCCGATGGAACACGTCTTGCGTTTTCTTCTTCACGCGGCGGCCATTCGGAAATTTACGTCTCTGATTCTTCCGGCGGCAATCTTCATCCTATGACCACGGGCCGCGGACCGGATGTTTCGCCCGCATGGAACCGCAAAACCGGCGCGCAAATCGCTTTCGTCAGCGGCAGCACCGGGTTGCCACAGATCTATACCATGGAGGCCGACGGCACCAATCAACAACGCATGACCGATCAGGGCTATGCCGTTTCGCCGAACTGGTCGCCGAACGGCCAATTTCTGACACTGGCCTGGACGCGCAAATACGGCCCCGGCGAGCCCGGATCTTCCGACATTTATCTGATGGATATCGCCAGCAAACAATGGGTGCAACTCACCCACGATGGCGGGCGTAACGACTTTCCCCAATGGTCGCCGGACAATCGCCATATTGTTTTCCAGTCCAGCCGCTCCGGCAAGGAAGAAATCTGGGAGATGCTGGCCGACGGCACCAAGATGCATCAGCTAACTTTTACCGGCCGTAATTCGCAACCGAACTGGAGTTGGAAATAAATACCACTTCGTCTGAACTCGAACTCGATTTCGGGCTCGCAGGAGGAAATGTGAAGAAGACCACCCCGCAACCGCAACTTATCAAGTCACTGTTCACTGTCTTAGCTCTGGGTGCAGCCCTGATGCTCGGCGCCTGCCACAAGAAAGCAGCACCGCCGCCACCGCCACCACCTCCGCCGCCACCGTCGGTCACGGCTTCTATTTCCGTGAGCCCCGATACCATTCAAGCTGGACAGTCCGCCACACTGACGTGGCAGACTTCCAATGCCACCGATGTTTCTATCGACGGTATCGGCGCAGTGCAGCCCAATGGCTCGCAGCAGGTGAGCCCGGCCGCTTCCACCACGTATCATTTAACAGCCAAGGGCTCCGGTGGAACACAGGACGCGACCACGCGCCTCACGGTCACGCAAGCGCCTGCACCGGTCACCTCGACTCCGTCGCCCAACGAAGAAGACTTGTTCGGCCAGAGCGTAAAGGACGTCTACTTCGACTACGACAAGTCTGACCTGCGCGGCGATCAACAGTCTGCCGTTCAGCAGGATGCCCAATTCTTAGGCCAGCATCCTGACATCAACTTCACCGTCGAGGGACACTGCGACTCCCGCGGCTCGACGGAATACAACCTGGCTCTAGGCGATCAGCGCGCTTCTTCTGTGAAGGCCGCTCTGGTGGCTGCCGGCGTCAGCGCCAACCGCGTCAAGACCATCAGCTACGGCAAAGAAAAGCCGTTCTGTATGGAAGAGAACGAAGCCTGCTGGCAGCAAAATCGCCGCGGCCACTTCGTTTATCAGAAATAACTAATTGTTTGTCGCCAGGGGCGGACCAACCTCCGCCCCTGCCTTTCCATGTTCGGACACTTCATTTCACAACCAGGCCGCGCTGAATCCATCTAAAATGGCTTGAAGACGATACCGAGTTCAAACTGCAATAGGAACCGATTACTTATGATACAAACTCGACTTTCCACCAAATTTATCCTTCTCTTAACTCTGGGAATCGCTGCAATCCCCGCGCTGGCCGTCAATAAAGAAACCATCCAGCTCCAGACTCAGGTCCAGCAACTGCAAGAGCAGATGACGGCCATGCAGCGCAGCTTCGACGAGCGCATGGGCGTGATGAATAATTTGGTCCAGCAGGATACCGACGCGGTCAATAAAATCGCCACCGCCATCACCACCCTGCAAACTACGCTGCAAAAAGAGCAGGGCGATTCGTCCTCGCACGTCGACCAGCTCTCCGGCCAAATCCAGGCGCTCAATGACAGCCTCGACGAGCTCAAAGCCCGCCTCGCCAAAGTCAGCAAACAACTCGAAGATATGCAATCGTCGCAGCAAAGCGCCGCCGCCGCGACCGCACAGAAAGACGCGCAACAACAGGCCATGGCTGCAGCCCCGCCACCCGACGTTCTCTACAACAATGCCCTGCGCGATTACAATGGAGCGAAGAACGACCTAGCGACGCAAGAGTTTTCCGACTACGTCAAGTTCTACCCAAATACCGATCTGGCTGGTAACTGCTATTTCTATCTGGGAGAGATTCAGTTCCGCCAGGGAAACTATCAGCAAGCTGCCCAAAGCTACGACCAGGTTCTTCAGAACTTCCCCACCGGAAGCAAAGCCGCTTCCGCGCAGTTGAAAAAAGGTTTCTCGCTGATTGAACTCGGCCAACAAGATAGCGGCGTGCAGGAACTCCGCCACGTAATTCAGCGTTACCCGCGCTCTCCTGAAGCGCTGCAAGCCCGTGAACGGCTGCGCAAACTGGGAGTCAGCTCGACCGGGCGCTCTGGTGAGTAGTGCTTTGATAAGGAAAGTAACTCACTTATAAATTCTGATCTTATGGATAACGGTTCTAACTAGCCGAGTCCAACGCTGCAATATAAAAAGGCCACGACTCGCATCGTGGCCTTTCTTGATTATCCGTGGAAATCGGCGCGAGCCGCGGCTAAGAAATCAGTGCCGATTCCCGCCGCCCGGACCACCGCGTCCACGCCCGCCACCACCACCACCATGACGTCCGCCACTACCACCGCGCCCACCGCGTCCGCGATCCCGCCCGCCACCGCCACCCGGCCGTCCGCCGCGTCCTCCGCTATGCGGCGGCCGGTCGTTTCCGCCGCCGGCGGGTTGCTGACGCGTGGAATCACGATTGAAGTTCGGCTCACCCTCGGCTTCTTCCGGAAAATTTCCGCCACCTTCAATCACCATGGTGCCGGTCATCGCCGGAACGCTTTCTCCCTCGGCCGCCGCAGTAACTTCGCCGCCTTCAACGCCTCCATCGCCACCGCCCCCCATCTTTGCGCGCTGCTCCTTCAGAATCGCTTTGCGCGAAAGCCGGATACGATTACCTTCGACCGCCAGCACCTTCACCAGCACTTGGTCGCCCTCGTTCAACTCGTCGCGCACATCCGCAATGCGATGTTCCGCTACTTCGCTGATGTGCAGCAGCCCTTCGGTTCCCGGAATAATTTCCACGAACGCGCCGAAATCCGCCAGCCGCGTGACTTTGCCGAGATAGGTCTTCCCTACCTCTGGAACCGCAGTCAGATCGCCGATAATTTGCAGCGCCTTCGCCGCCGACGCCTGATCGCTTGACGCCACTTTCACCAGCCCGGAATCTTCCACATCGATCTTGACGCCGGTCTGTTCGACGATGCTTCGAATCATCTTGCCGCCCGGCCCAATCAGGTCACGAATCTTGTCGACCGGAATCTGCACGGTGTAGAAGCGCGGAGCGAAATCCGAAATCTTTTCGCGCCCCGATGAAATGACCTCTTCCATTTTGTCCAGAATGTGCAACCGGCCGCGCTTGGCCTGCGCCATTGCCTCGCGCATAATCTGCGAGGTAATTCCGGCAACTTTAATATCCATCTGCAATGCCGTAATTCCATCGCGCGTTCCGGCCACTTTAAAATCCATGTCGCCGTAGTGATCTTCCGCGCCCGCAATGTCGGTGAGAATGGCGTACTGATCGCCCTCCTTCACCAATCCCATCGCCACTCCAGCCACTGGAGCCTTCAGCGGAACGCCCGCATCCATCAGCGAAAGCGACGCGCCGCAAACCGTCGCCATCGATGACGATCCATTCGATTCCAGAATGTCCGATACCACACGCATCGCGTAAGGCCACGACTCTTCCGAAGGCAACACGCCCGAGATGGCACGCTCCGCCAGCGCCCCGTGCCCAATCTCTCTCCGTCCGGCGCCGCGCATAAACGCTACCTCGCCGACCGAGAACGGTGGGAAGTTGTAATGCAGCATGAATCTTTTCTTGGCCTCGCCTTCAAAGCCTTCCAAGCGCTGCATATCGTCGCTGGTGCCCAGCGTGGTCGTAACCAGCGCCTGGGTTTCCCCGCGGGTAAAGATGGCGCTGCCGTGGGTGCGGGGCAGGATGCCGGCTTCGATCCATATATCGCGCACTTCGTCAAAAGCACGCGCATCCGGACGCCGCTTCTTCTCGATTACTTCCTCCCGGAAAATGCGCTCGCGCAGCGTCTCGTAATACGTTTTCAGCTTCGCCAGCGCCTTTTCATCGTCTTCCGGAATTTCCGCCTGCAACTTCTTCTTAATATCTTTGACCAGCGTGTAGCTCTCAGCTTTGGGATGTTTCTTGGTGTCGAGCGCATCCAACAACTGCGCGCCTACTTTCTTCTTAAGCTGATCGTAATATTTCTGATCGAACTCCGGCGGCGTGACTTCGCGCTTCGGCTTGCCGGCCCTCGATCGCAAGTCGTTGATCGCCGCACAAATCTTCTTGATCTCAACGTGACCAAACTCAATCGCCTCAACCACAACTTCTTCGGTCACTTCCTTTGCGCCCGATTCGATCATCACAATGCCATCGGAAGTTCCGACCACCATGATGTTCAGCTTGCTTTCGCGCATCTCGTCATACGTGGGATTGATGATGAACTGCCCACCGATCTGCCCCACGCGCACTGCGCCAATTGGACCAAGAAACGGAATGTCCGACAAAGTTAGCGCACACGACGCGCCATTGATTCCCATAACATCGGGATCATTGCTGCTGTCTGCCGACAACACGAACGCAATCACCTGCGTCTCGCACTTAAAGCCTTCGGCAAACATCGGCCGCACCGGACGGTCGATCTGCCGGCTGGTCAATACTTCGCGCTCGCTCATGCGCCCTTCGCGCTTGATAAAGCCTCCGGGAAATCGTCCACCAGCATAGGTGTATTCGCGGTAATCGACGGTAAGCGGGAAGAAATCAATGCCTTCGCGCGGGTCTGCATTGGCAGTCGCGGTCGCGAGCACAACGTTATCGCCCATGCGGACCACGGCTGCTCCGTGGGCTTGCTTGGCTAATTTTCCAGTTTCGAATGAGAGTTGCTTTCCGCCGGCAAGGTCGACGGTTACGGTGCTAACTTCTGGTTTCATTTTTTATCCTTAATTGTGATCAGGAGGGTAGCAGCGGTTTTCCGCGTTTCGCTTGTAAACCGCGCCTGGTAAGAGGCGCTGAATGGTGAGGATGGAAAATAGCGTTCGTTCATGGATATACGGACGCCATGAGAGGCGGTTCGGGAATTCGCTTCTAAAATACGCACGCTGGATTGGCTCAACGCTGTGCCGGCTTCAAGAGGAAGGCGGCTTCTCAGAGATATGTTGAAAAATCAGCTTCCCCATCCTGTCGCAAGAAAACACGCCAGGACGGAGCATCCACAATAACGAAGGGTACCAAACTATTTGCGGATGCCGAGCTTTCCAATCACTGTTTTATAGCGCTCGGAATCGTATCTCTTGAGGTAGTCGAGCAAGCGACGCCGCTTGCTGACCAGCATTAGCAGGCCGCGGCGCGAGCCGTGGTCCTTCTGGTGCGCTTTGAAGTGATCCGTCAGTTGGCCGATGCGTTCACTGATAATGGCGATCTGAACCTCGGGACTTCCCGTGTCAGTCGCGTGCGTCTGGTACCGGTCGATGACAGATTTCTTTTGCTCTCTGGCTAGCACTACGCTGGTGCACTCCTGTTCTAGTTTCGATTTATCTTAGTGACGGATAAAGAATATCACGGGGGTGGGATGAGGGTAAAGCACAGGTAAGGTGGATCGAAGGATAGTGCGTGGCCCGTACAATGCCATTGGAGAAACACCGTGAAAAAGCGTCACATTCCGAAGCCTCTACGTGATTTCAATTATCGCTTAGTTGCAGAAAAGCCCCCAATCCTCGTCCTCTGAGGAAAATGCAGGGACAAGAGTGGCGGCGTAGCTCATCCTTTCGCGTTCTCGGCGGAAGGAGGAATTCCACAAACCTCAACCTGGTGGGTTTTGCTTTCCTCTCAGCTCCGGCTTCCAATTTAGAACCCGTCCGCGTTTTTACGGAAGGAAATTGCATGTTTTTACATAGGCACAGTAAAGCGTTGCCTTCCCAAAAAAACCATCACTTCATGTTGTCAAGAATAGATCCCACAATTCCTCCGACCACGCCGCCCTCCACCGCTTGCCTTGAATGTTCGCGGGGCAGGTATTTCTCGATGGCGTGAGCCAGCCTGGCAATAGGCAGGGTTTGCAGCCAGACTCGGCCGGGGCCGGTGAGGGCGGCCAGGAAAATTCCGTCGCCGCCGAAGATCATGTTTTTGATGCCCGGGACCGTGGTGATCTGGAATGAAACGCTGGCCTGAAATGCGCCGACGTGGCCGGGGTGAACGCGCAAGGTCTCGCCGGGTTGCAGATCGCGTACGACTAATTCACCGGAAAGTTCCAGCCATGCCGTGCCTTGTCCGCTGAGGCGTTGCAACAGGAAACCGTCGCCGCCGAAGATGCCTGCGCCAAGCGACTGCTGGAAGGCAACACTGATTTGAATCTGCGGAGTGGCGCAAAGGAAACCATGGCGATGGATCATGTATTCGTGTCCTTGCGACACTTCAACGGGGACGATGTGGCCGGGCAGTTTGGTGGCAAAGGCTAGTTCGCCGCCTGCGCCGAGGGCGCGGTATTCGGTCATGAAAATGGAGCCGCCTCCGGCCACGCGCTTGAGCACGCCAAACAGGCCTCCGCCTCCGGCAAACTGGGTGTGCGTGGTCATCTGGATGGAACTGCCCATCCAGGAAAGTTCTCCCGCTTCGGAAATGATCGAGTCATTGGGATCGAGGAGGAATTCGAGAACGGGCATGGTGGTGCCGGTGATGCGGCTCTGCATAAGTGTGTCCCTCTGTACAGTGAATGATACGACGGCAAGCAGGATTCGGTTCCGAGTGGGACATCCTAACGTGCTTTGTGAAGGGTGGATTCTACAACTTTCACGTGGTGGGAGTCGATTTCCGCTCCAGCGCGGACTCGAATATAGAGGTGAAGAGAATCACATAGGCCCCTTCGACAGATTCAGGCAAGCTCTAAGCTTGGCGAAGGCAGTGCTCGTCCCACAAGGCCAAATTACTGGATTCGCAGAAAAACCTCGTAAACGAAGGACGAGGTCAGGTAATAACCCACGACTGTTCCGGCGGTTTTGATACCGGCAGGAGCGGTATGAACAAAATGGAAATCCCCATTCCCCGCCGGTGCGGGAAATGGGGAGCACACATAGCTAGATGAAGATTCTGATTATCGTCGATACAGCATTAAGTCGACGTTACGAGCAGCACATACCAACTTTGGCGGTGTCGGTGATGCAAACCTTGCAGCTTTGCACCGGGCAAGTAGCGTTGGTTGGAACAGCGCCGGCAATTTCCTTCATGACTGGTTCGTCCAAATCCCGCAGGGTCACTTTCTTGATTTCAAGTTTCTTGAATTTCTTCATGTCGATCTCCTTTGGGTTGCGGAGTTTAGTTTCAAGGCGGACTTTGGGCTCGCGCCATAGCCTTATCGAACACTATTTGCAAACAGTAGTAATGCACGAGGTTTGATGGGTTGGTTGCACGGTGGTAGTGGGTTGAATCGTGCCAGCGGCGGCGTTTTCAAGTTGAGAGTCGTCCAAGTCTTGGAGAGTGATCTTCTTCACTCCGAGCTTCTGGTTTTGCTCCGTATCCGTTTTAGTATTTTTCTTCACTGGGATTCTCCTTATGCGGTTAACTGGCGGGTAACTTCAAGTGGCTTGATCGTAGAACTGCGTCTACAAGACTGTCAAGCTGGAAAGGATTGAGATATCCACAGCAACTTACAAATAGGCAGGATGGAGTATTGCGACTTAGTTAAACGTGACTAAGTGAGTGATTGAATGAGGGATTAGTCATTCAATCGTCGTTTGTCACTTTCTACCCGAACGTACCGCGGCACGCAATTCGCTTACGATTTCCTGCGAGGCTCGGATCGCTGCCGCATGTTGATTTACATTGAAGGATATGGCTCCGACACGCGCGTGTCCACCACCGCCGTAGCGCTCACAAATTTTCGCCAGATTTACCACCGGTTCCTCGGGCGCCCACGGATTCGATCCCACTGAAACCTTGACGCGGAAGCTGCTCTTGCTTAAACCCACACTGTAAATCGATTCCGGATGCAGATAATAAGGAACGAACTTGTTGTAGCCCTCCAGGTTCTGATCTGTGATGTCGAAGAAAATTGTCCCGCTCGTGCACTCAGTTCTCTGCCTCAATATTTCGATGGAGATTTCGTGGCGTTTGAGTAGCGGCGGGAGAAGCGGAGCGATAAAAGGCGCTTCCAGAATCGCCGCCAGCGGCTTGGTAGCCAGCAGAGGAATCAGGTTGGGAACAAATCCCTGATCCGGCGCCGATTCGATCACCATCGTCAGCTTCATTGCCGGCGCTTGCATTTCCACGGCAGTCTTTGCGTCAGGATAAAGTGCACCATCGATCACATCGGTCCAATGCACAAGATCCGCTACCGGCGCAGGATCGAAGCCGAAGCGCTGCTGGCCGATCATGGCAATAAAACTCGTACAGGACTTGAATGCAGGATCATAGAACTTCCGATTGCTCTGGTCGCGCTCAAAATGGTCCGCATCCGCGGGAGAAAGAAACGCGCTCTCGTGATGATCGAACCACCAGGTAATTTTCGGCGAGCTCGAATACTTAAAGTCGACGATGGCGTTCTCGTCGCCGGTGAAATGAGATTCATCGAACAGCGCTCCGGCGCGATGCAACAACCCGGAGAACTCAAAATCCACATCGCTACGGATGCGCTCGCGGTAAAAACGAGAAAAAAGCGCCGCGGAGGACGCGCCGTCGAAACACTTATCGTGATAGAAAACTTTGACTTTCAATGGTTGCCCCAAAATGATTGCCCCAATGCGCGAAATTTTCCGTACCCTCACGCGCCGAACTCGCGTAATGAGCCGCGGAGTAAAAAGCTAATAGGAATGACAGCTTAGCAGAGGAAAGTCAAGCGCTGCGCTGTGAATTCGCCTGGATCGAGGGTTAAAACGGTATGGATGGAAAAAGGCCGAAACCTTATAAGGTTCGGCCTTCATGATTTTAACCAAAATTTAACCGGCCTGCTTTTCCGCCAGATCCCCAATGATGGGCAGCTTGAACATCAATCCCTGATTGGCTTTCAGCAGCAGAACGATCCAGAGAATCAACGCTCCCAGCGCTACCAGCATGTGCAAAGGCGCGGTGAGCAGGATCAGAAAAGGAACGACAGTCAGGAACGATAGCCCAATCTGGATCACGAATACGGCTACACAAAAGAAAATGCTCTGAAAGGAATGGAACCGGATAAAACGGCTTTTGTTGTAGGGTGCGGTCACCAAAAAGATGATCGCCGGAATAAAGGTGACATAAGCCAACATTCCAGCTACGTTGTCAGCCAACCCGGAATTCGTGACGGCAGGCGCAATCGCTGCCTTGCCGCTACAAGCGGCGCATACTGTTGCACCCTCGGCCACCTGCGCGCCACACATGTTGCAGAATGCCATTGGAAAGCCCCTTTCCTGATTTCTACTGTGGCCGCGCGAGTTCGCCCGGCAGCGTTGCGGCAAAATACCAGAAAGAGGACTACGATGCAACGAAATATGTTCACTGGGCAGCGCTTTGCACTTCTGCAAACTCGCCGACCAGCGGGAGTTTCAGCATCTTCCCTTGCAGAGCTTTTACCAGCATCACGCCCCAGGTGACGAAAAAGGCAAGGCCGGTCAGCATAGATAACAGCAGAAGCCCGAGCACGGGAATCAGGCCCAGAACCGATCCGAAGATCCAAAGCACTGCGCCAACCCCGATGCCGGCGAACAATAAACCTGCACACTGAAAGCAATGAAAGCGCACGAAGCGATTCTTGTTATAGGGGCCTACCATCAGGAAAACGATGATCGGAATGACGCAGTAAGCCAGCGCGCCTGCGGCGATCTCGGGAAGCACTCCGACTTTTCCATGAGCCCGTTCCTCGGGTCGCATGTCACAGCCGCACTCAGCGCAAAACGCGGCATCGTCCGGCAGAGTGGCCTCACACTCGGGGCAAATCGTAGACATAAATTCAGGTTAATCTGTAACCGCAAACAGTTCCAGTATCCGATGCGAAAATGCGGGCTGATGTTTCTCCTCTCCTTCAATAGAAAAGTCCGATATAATCTGCGGCTAACCCCATGGACTTCGATCAGCTCGTTACGTTTCTTGAGGTTGCCCGGCAACGCAGTTTTTCTCGCGCCGGCGAAAAGGTTTTCCGCTCGCAATCGGCGGTAAGTGCACAGATTCGCCAGCTCGAGCAGGAATATGGCGACCGTCTTCTCGACCGCTCGGGAAAAACCGTCAAGCTAACTCCGGCTGGCCAAATTTTTTACGACTATGCGGTTCGCCTGAAGAGCTTGCGCGACGAATCCCTGGTAGCCGTTGCCGATCACGGGCAGACCCCGCGCGGCACGCTCCTGGTGGGCGCTAACGAAGCCACATGTTTATATGTTTTGCCTGAGGTTTTTGGCGAATATTGCCGCCTGTATCCCGACGTGCAGATCAGCATCTACCGCAATTTTACTTACAAAATCGTCGAAAAGCTGGAGAATGGCCAACTTGAGGTGGGTGTACTCAGCCTTCCCATACAATCACCGAGCCTGAAGGTTCAGCCGATTTTTCGCGACCGGCTCATGCTGATGGTGAGCCCCAAAAATCCTCTCGCAAAAATGAAGGTGGCGCACGTCAGCGACGTTGTGAAGTACCCATTACTGCTACCTAAAACCGGCCACACGCGGAGATTATTAGACAAGCTCTTCCGGGAATACGGCCCCGAATTGAAAGTCAGAATGGAATTACCGAGCATCGGCATGATTAAAAGTTTCGTGGCTGCGGATCTCGGCGTCTCGCTGATCAGCGCATCGTTTGCGCGCGATGAAGTTGCAGCCGGGCGGGTTAAGTTGATTGAGCTGGAAGGTGCGGACCTCTGGCGTGAACTGGGATTGGCCTACCGGCGCGACCGCACGCTCTCAGTCGCAGGAAAAGCGTTTATCACGGTGTCGCGGCAACTCGCAACGCATCCCAAGAAAAGCGACACGCCCGCGCACGCATAAAACACTCGAGCCTTCGACAACAAATGCGCAGGCCCGGGAAAAGGACACTCTCTGCCTCACGACGAAAAAGCTGGCTATAATCGCTTCCTGCTGCTGGTCGCAGGACTGGGCGGTTTGCTCTATGGCGTGGACGTCGGCATTATCGCGGGCGCGCTTCCCTACCTTGAAGCCACTTCCGGTTTGAATGCCGGTCAGCTTTCCATCGTAGTTGCGGCCGTGCTTCTCGGCAGCGTCATCTCCACTCTTTTCGCCGGCACGCTAGCCGATTGGATGGGCCGCCGACTCCTGATGGCGCTCAGCGGGATACTGTTTGTCCTCAGCATCCCCGTCATCGCGCTCGCGCATGGCTATGAGCCTCTGGTTCTCGGCCGGTTGCTGCAAGGCGTCAGCGCGGGTTTAATCGGCGTCGTCGTTCCTCTTTACCTGGCCGAATGTCTGGCAGCGACCAATCGAGGCAAAGGCACAGGCATCTTCCAGTGGCTGTTGACGCTTGGAATTGTGGCCGCCGCAGTTGTCGGAATGTTTTTCAGCATTCGCGTCGAAGAGGTCGCGAAACTTGGCGATCCGGCAAAGCTGTTCGCTTTCAAAGACACAGCATGGCGCAGCATCTTCTGGGTATCGTTGCCGCCGGGAATTTTGTTTGTCATCGGCAGCCTGATGGTCGCGGAATCTCCTCGCTGGCTATTTCGGCGTGGCAGGCGCGATGCCGCCTATGCGGCCCTGCTCCGCTCTCGCGCCCCGCAACAAGCCGATCTGGAACTCGCAGAAATGGAACACGCCGCCCAGGCGGAGAAGACGAGTACTTCCAGCGGGAGTAAGGCGAAAGAATCACTTCTGCGCCGCAAATATGTCATCCCGTTTGTACTGGCTTGCGTGATCCTAGCCTGCAATCAGGCAACTGGCGTGAACTCGATCATCGGATACAACGCCAATATTCTTTTGCAAAGCGGATTATCCGACGTGCAAGCTCATTGGGGATACGTCCTTTTCACGATTGTGAATTTTCTGATGACCATCGGCGGCATCGTGCTGGTCGACCGCAAAGGACGCAAATTCCTGCTCTCGCTTGGCAGCGCAGGCATCATCCTATCGCTGCTCTGCACCGGCACACTGTTTCACCGGACTGAATCGCAGCGCGTAGATGCTCGTGATGCATTGCAATCGATGGTAAGCGCGGACCAGAAGATCTCGCTTCTCTACGACGCAAAATCCGCGGAATCTTTGACTTCAGCCGCCGGTAATGCCGGCAGAGCCATCGCCAATCAGCCGACATCCCTGGTGGTCATTTATTCCTGCGGAGATTTCCGCGCCGCCACGAAAGTTGTCCGCTCCGACGATCCTGCAGCCAAGCCCATTGATATCACTCGCGAGAGCTGCCTGCCCTCAAACAAAGTGGTGGCCTTCTTTTCCAATCCATTCAGCAGTCTCGAGGCCTCGCGCCAGGCCCCGCTCCGAATCGATAATGCGCTTATCAGCCCCGTGCCCAGTGTGCAAAACGGCTGGTTGGTCGCCATCACGCTCTTCGTTTTCATGGCGTTTTACGCGGTTGGGCCCGGCGTCGTCGTGTGGCTGGCGCTCTCTGAACTGATGCCCACGCGCATTCGCTCGAATGGCATGAGCATAGCCCTGTTGATCAACCAGGCGGTCTCAACAGGAATTGCCGCGACTTTTCTGCCGACGGTTGGCAAGTACGGTTACTCCACCATGTTTTTCGCCTTTGCCGGATGCACCGTCATCTATTTCCTAACCGCCGCGTTCTTCCTGCCAGAAACCAAAGGTAAAACGCTGGAAGAGATTGAGGCGCACTTCGAAGGCGCAGACAAAAAGCCCGGTCTCGCTTCCGCATAAACCTTGAATTACGCGATCATAGTGCTCAACGATACGCGGTAGTAATGGGACGGCACTCTAGTGGTGTCCCCGTGGCACTTCAGTGCCATTTACCAAAATCCCGGCCTGTCCTATTCTCGTAATCGAGCAGCACTTGGGGGAGGGCTGATCAACAGACGTCCCAAGACTCAAATCAGAGTCTGGGGCGTTTTGTTTTGTGCTCAACATTGACAATCACCCCGATTCTCCCTGACCATCTTTCCTGGTACGTCGATCTCAAGCATTAGGCTGCATCCAAGTCCTATATGAAACAGCGGATCTACACCCTCGCCGCCGGCCTTCTTTTTCTTGCTGCTTTCTCCTTTACCCCAACAGCATCCGCCGATGCCCTTCGCGGCACGCTAGTCCATGAAGAGACCCTCCGCGTCAGCCCCAGCGCAGATTCCGCGCGCGTCGGCGACGCCTTGCGCGGGAACGAACTCATCATTATCCAAACCAGCCGCGACTGGACTCAGGTAGAAGCGATTCTTCGCGCACCGAGCAATGAGGAAGGTGCAACCGAAGAAGAGGCCGAAGGCAAAGCCATCACCGGCTGGGTGCTCGCCAAAGCCGTAGTTATCAGCACTACGCAGGATGGCGACCGCATCATCTTCGGCGAGGCCGCCGACTCAGAAGATCAAGCCAGCAGCCGTCGTGGACGCCGCGATGCCGCGCAGGATGCCATGCGGCTCTATTACCGCGTCTACGATCTGATGCCCGCCTCGCCGCTGGCCGCCGAAGCGCTATACCGCTCGGCCGATATCCGGTGGCAGATCGAGCGGGCCGATGTAATGACGCGCCCCTCGGCGCGCCAGCGCGAATCCTATATGCGCGGGCAGATGAAAGAAGACTGGATGAAGCTGGTAATCAAGAAATATCCTTCCACCAAATGGGCTGACCTGGCTGCTTTTCGCCTGATCGAGAACAAACTCTGCGGCGAGTGGGAAGGTTTGTGGAAATGTCCGGACAAAGAAGCGGACATGTACGAGAGCTATGCGAAAGAACGTCCGCAATCACCCGCTGCGGCAGAAGCTCTGTATGACGCGGCCTGGCGTCGCGCCGCGCTGATTGAAATTTATAAAAACGAACCCAATCAGAAAAAAGCCGCTGAATCAAAAGATCGTGCCATTTCCCTGGCCCAAAAAGTTGTCAGCCAATACGGTCAAAGCGATTGGGCTTACCGTGCCCAGCGCCTAATTTTTTACATGCAGCAAGACATTGCAACCTACGGAAACACAAGCTACTAATCCTCAGCAATGTCTGCGCGCAGTTCTCCGCAAATCTCTGGATTCGCGGTTGGGCCATAACGCGTAACACCAACAAACTTTTTCTGCGATACTGTTCGCTCACCTCGGAGGACGATTGAACGACTACCTGCTGTCCCTCATATTAGGAATTGTCGAAGGCCTAACGGAATTCCTGCCCGTCAGCTCGACCGCGCACCTGCGCCTTTCCGAAGCGCTGCTGCACATTAGCCTGTCGGACGGCTACTGGAAGATGTACTCCATCGTCATTCAACTGGGCGCGATTCTCTGCCTGCCGGTCTATTTCCGCAGCCGCATCGCTAAATTCCTATCGACCTTCCCCCGTGGCGAGCGTGGTGACCGCACAGTGCTCACGCATCCTCTGGGGTTGGTTATGGTCGCATTCGTCATTACCGCCATACCGTCATTTCTCCTGACCAAGGTGATTGGCAAGCATCTGGAGAGCGTAACGATCATTGGCTGGTCATTGCTGATTGGCGGAGTCGTAATGTGGATCGTCGACGCCATGAATGCAAAGTCTGAGGCTGCGGGGCCATCCGCCGGCGGAGGCCGCATCCACACCTGGAAGATGGAAAGCATGAGCCTGGCGCAAGCCGCCTGGATCGGCTTCTGCCAAATCTTTTCGGGAGTTTTCCCCGGTACATCGCGCTCCATGTCGACCATCGCAGGCGGTCAAATCGCAGGCATGTCGCGGGAGTCGGCGCTTGAGTTTTCGTTCTTCCTATCCATTCCAACCATGCTCGCCGCTACGGTATACACGCTGTACAAGTCTCTTCGCGGCAAGGGCGAGAATCCCATCGGGGTCGCACAGATCGATGCCCACGGCTGGATCGTTCTGGCTATCGGCTTCGTGGTTTCCTACATCGTGGCTTACGCGTCGGTGGCGTGGTTCATGGCCTACGTGCGCAGGCGTGGCTTCGCGCCTTTTGCTGTCTATCGAATTATTGTGGGAGCACTGGTGCTGGTGTTCGCGGCGAGATTGGCGGGGTAAACTTCGCTATTCCAGGGTGAGAGCCATTTCGAGGGCTCGGTACAGTACCGTCAAGAAAGTATCGCACCGCGTGCGAGGAACGGACCCGGGACGCAGACGCATATCTAAACCGACGGCAATCCACCGGGAAGCCAACTGTACACTCCCACCCAATTCCTCCATTGCCCCCACTCCCGCTTCTTGGCATAATGGTGAGGCTCTGGCCGATTTGCGCCACGGGACAAGTTGTGTCCGGTGGGAACAACGGCCCACATGCATTTTCTGGCAAGCATCTTTGTCCCCACGGGCAATCGGCGGCTCAATGAGCTGATCGGATTCCTGTTATGCATCTCTGCGCTCCTCCTTTTTCTCGCACTCGCTTCGTATTCGCCGCTTGATCCCTCGCTAAATAGCGCCTCGGTCTTGACCGGAACTCACGCCGCGCGCAACTGGATCGGTGTAGTCGGCGCCGTAATCTCAGACTTAGCTTTGCAATTCTTCGGCATTGGTGCGTTCCTTTTGCCGATCTTCCCAACTGTACTCGGGCTGCGCTGGTTTGCTTCGCGGAAGATCCAATCTCCGATCGCGAAGACCCTGGGCGGAATCTGGCTGCTGATGTTTGTACCTGCGCTTTTGGCTCTACTGCCGGGAAATTTTCGCTGGATGCACGCCATCCCAATTGAAGGCCTGCTAGGCCGCGTGGTCGGAGATGTATTAATTCATTACTTGAATGTGGCGGGAGCGTATATCGTTTGCGCCAGCGTACTGGCGACAGCGTTGTATCTGTCAACCGCGTTTTCATTTTCTTCGATCCAGGTTTGGGCTCCTACACGCTTTGCCTTTGTAACGGCATTGTGGAATCGCTATCAGGATTGGCAGGCAGAACGCTCGAAACGTCAGCAGCAAAAAGAATTGGACAAGCGGCGGATTTCGAAGCCTGTGGTCAAAACGCAGTTGATTCCCTCGCGCCAGCCTTCGGCTGAGCCGCAAGTGCAGGCCCGGGTTGCTTCGGAAACTCGACGCACAGGCATTGAACGAATGATCGAGGATGAGTCGGGGCAAACATCCGCTGGCGCTTCGACTGGCGGAATTCTGCCTGAGTCGATGCCATCCGTTGGAGCGCAAGTTGATCCCGAGGTCACGCAGCGTGCCGACAGCGATCACAAAGCCAAGACCACCATGCCGCGAATCGCGGGCGGATATAAATTGCCTTCGAGCAGCCTGCTTCAGCGCCCTGACGAGCAACAGGCGGTAGACGCCGATGAATTAAAGCTTCTCGCGCAGGTGCTTACCGAAAAATATGCCGAATTCGAAGTCCACGGCCAGATCACGCAAATCAATCCCGGTCCCGTGGTCACTACGTTCGAGTTCAAACCCGACGCCGGAATTAAATACAGCCGCATCACCAACCTCACCGATGATCTATGTCTCGCATTGAAGGCTGAGAGCATTCTGATTGAGCGCATGGCGGGCAAATCGACTGTCGGCATTCAGGTGCCGAACCGCGAACGCGAGATCATTTGGCTGCGCGAGAACATCGAATCGCAGGAGTTCATGGGCCATAAGTCGAAGCTGACGATGGCTCTCGGGAAGGACATCAACGGGCGCATTCAGGTTGCCGACCTGGCTGGAATGCCGCATCTGCTCATTGCAGGATCGACCGGCGCCGGCAAGAGCGTGGCCATCAATGCCTTCATCATGTCGATTCTGTACAAGGCGACGCCGGACCAGGTGCGCCTGATTCTCGTGGATCCGAAGCGGCTGGAACTGGGTAACTACGAAGGCGTTCCGCATCTGTATACGCCGATCATCACTGAACCAAAGCTGGCGGCAAACGCGTTGCGCAACGCCGTCCGTGAGATGGAACGTCGCCTGAAGCTGCTGGCGGCGAAGGGCGTTCGAAATATCGATCAATACAACCGGCTGTTCGATAATGGCGGCACGCCCAGCCTCTTCGAGGAAGAGTCCGACGACAAGCCGATTCCCTACATCGTAATCATCATCGACGAATTGGCTGACCTGATGATGCTCGATTCTTCGAACGTCGAGGAATCGATCACGCGTCTGGCGCAGATGGCCCGTGCGGTTGGCATTCATCTTGTGCTGGCTACGCAGCGGCCATCGGTCGATGTGATTACTGGATTAATCAAGGCAAACTTTCCTGCCCGCATTTCATTCCGCGTCGCGACAAAAGTGGATTCGCGAACGATCCTCGATTCGAACGGCGCCGAAGCGCTGCTCGGTAAGGGCGACATGCTTTATCTGCCCTCAGGTTCGGCGCGTGTGCATCGCTTGCATGCGCCGCTGGTCACGGAAAAAGAAATCGCGGCCGTGGTCGAATTCTGGAAGCAGCAAGGCGCGGCGGAATATCAGCAGCAATTCCTGGAAGCGCCAAAAGAAGAGCGCGAAGCTGGAGCGGCCGGTGGAGGGGAAGGATCGGAGAGCGGCGAGGCCGACCCTCTCTATCAAGATGCGGTCAAGCTGGTCATCGAGTTCGGCAAAGCCTCCACTTCCCTGCTACAACGCCGTCTGCGAATTGGTTACGGCCGCGCGGCGCATCTTATCGATCTGATGGAGCAGGATGGAATCGTCGGAGCGGCCGATGGTCCCAAGCCGCGTGAAGTACTGAAGCGTCCCGACTGGATCTCTGAAATCGAAGAGACGATGCGCTAGAATTTTTCTGTGCACGATTCCTCCCCACCGAAACGCCAGCTCCGTGTGCTGAAGTGGCTGGGAACAATGCCTGCCATCGCCACCTGCACATCCTGCAATCGCGAATTCCGGGTTCCTCTCGATATACTCAAGCGCGTGGGCGGGGCACCAGAATATTTAAAGCTTCAATTTGCCCGGCATCAATGCGAATCTGCGTCTGAAGAAAATCCAGCGCGTCAAGAATAGACGCGCTGGATTTAATCCTCAGGAAATTTACCCGCAGCACTTTATCGGTGATGTCGTTCCTCTGGCCGTGCATGCCCTTCGTGCGCCGCACGTCTCTCGCCTTCGTCGCGGCGGATTAAAGGGTGACCTTCTGCGCGCCGCCCGGCATCCCACCGTCGCACTCCCGGCCCATACGGGTGAGCGTAGACGCCACGGTTTGCCCAAGTCCTTCCCCACGGGTGACCGGCGATGATGACACCGTGTCCTACCCAGTCAAAGTGGGTGAAGCCCCATCCCCATGGTTGAAACGCTACGCCCAGGCCGATGCCGAAGCCCCATCCGATCGCCCCACCCACAAAGAATCCCGCACGCGGCGCGGCAAACACAATGAATGGATCGTAAGCCGGCACGTAGACAAACGCCGGATCGATGGGATCAATCGTGATGTACGGGCCACCGCTTACCGCGATCTGGCCATTGCTGCGCAGATAGCCGAAATCCTTGGCCTTCTGGCGCATGCGTTGCACCGCATCCATTACATCCTGCTTTTGCGCAAGAAACGCATTGCCCAAGTCGGTTGTCCAGTTTATGTCCGAAGCCATCGTATCCAGCACGGAAGGAAACGGCAGCAATGCCTGCACGCTCGGGTCCCAAGGGAGTTGATCGGCGGTGATCGCTTTGGCGAGATCGTCACCCCTCAGATAATGATGTTCATCCGCCCATTTGGAGGCATCAGGAATTTGATCGGGAAAGGTCGCGCCCGCCAAAACCTGCGCCAGCAACGGGTCTGGATACAACGCAATCCGCGACACCATCTTGTCTAGTTGATCTGGAGAAAAAGAGGGCGGCGGGGCCTGATCCTGCGCCGTAGGCGGAGCTTGCTCCTGCGGTGGTGGCGGCGCTTGATCTTGTGCCAGTGATGGAGCGACGGAATACGCAATCAACATCGCTGAAGCCAAAAAGGCTGTCGTAATTTTCTTAACAAATTTAGAAGTTCGCATGCACTTCCTCCTAGTGGCTTAAACCCTGGTGCACAAGAATGGATGCGGTTCGTTCGCAGTTTGTTGCGGAAATTGCGCGGCAATATATTCACGCAAGCGGGGAACTTTCTGGTGAAAAACGGGTTGCATTCTATAGAGTCGAAAGCAGTTCTGCCATAAGCAATTTTCTGTTGACCCCACACTATTGATCGCCGCAAAAATCCAGCTTTCTCAACAGCGCCGGCCCACCAGAATGGTTAAACCGATCGTAAGCCCACAAGGGAGGTAATCAAGAAGTATGCCGCAAAGCGTAAGTGATCGCCCAAAGGGTTGAACACGCAGCTCGGATAGAATTCTTGCAAGGAGTCATTCATCCATGAAAGTTCTTACTGAATACTTGAGGTTTCATACCAAACACATCGCGCCTACGTCCATCTCACGCCACAAGTGGAAGAAATCGTTCGCAAGAGTGGAGTAAAAGAAGGCATGGTTCTGATCTCGGCGATGCATATCACGGCCGGCGTATATGTAAACGACAACGAGAGTGGCCTGATCGAAGACATTGATCAGTGGCTGGAACATCTGGCGCCTTTTCGAAAGAACTACAAGCATCATGAAACCGGCGAGGACAACGGCGACTCCCATCTCAAAGCACTTCTGATCCATCATGAGGTGATCGTGCCCATAACCGCAGGCAAGCTCGACCTCGGCACATGGCAGCGCATCTTCTATGCCGAATTCGACGGCCAGCGCGATAAACGGGTGATTGTGAAGGTAATGGGAGAGTAAGGCGGTCCCGCCATCTAGATCAGGTGTAATGGCTGGATTCCCGCGGTGGGCCAGTTTGTACGCCACACTTCCAGCGCGATCCTCTGCCGCAAGCGAATTGACAAGGGGTTATTCTGAAAAGCGCTCGGAGAATAGGCAGTCAGGAGAATCAAAATGCAGGACGCTGTTGGAATAGGGTTTCTGCTTGCAACGGCCATTCTATTCAGATTGTACTTCCAATCCACAATTGCGCTTACGATCACCCGTCACGGCATAATACGGGCATTCCCTTTCAATCTGAGCGCGTTTTGGGTGTTGCTCATGATTGCCGGACTTTGGCTGCTCGCCGTCGGATTTACCTACATAGCTCGCCCGCACTAGCTGTGGAAATTAACCTGAACCACTGCCGATTCGCATGTCTCCTTGCCACAAAAAGGATCAACCCGTACTATCGATGACTGCGAGAGTTGGCTTTTATCAAATGCCTGGGAGAACGATATGAGTGATGAACTTCAGGAATTGAATGAGCATGCTGAGCATGCGCGCGAAAATCCAAGCCTTGCGCCCGTGTCTTTGACAATGGCTGCGCTCGCAGTGTTTGTGGCAGTCGTATCTCTGCTGGGCCACCGAGCGCATACAGAAGAAGTTGTATTGCAGGCCAAATCTTCCGATCAGTGGGCGTACTACCAGGCAAAGAATATCCGCCAACACGAAGACGAATTGTTCGCGGACCTCACCACTGCCGTCGCCAGCAAAGACGCCTCGGCGATGGATAAATTTCGCGACAAAAGTTCACAGGAAGCGGACCGCTATAAACACGAAAAAGCCGACATACAGGACGAAGCGCACAAACTGGAAGGCGAAGTCGCCATGGAACGTAACCGGGCGGACCGCTACGACCTGGCCGAAGTGTTCCTGGAGATCGGTCTAGTCATCACTTCGATCACCCTGCTTTCCGGAAGACGAATCTTCTGGCAGCTCGGAATCGTGCTGAGTGTAATTGGAATGGTCATAGCTGTAACCGGAGCATTGATCCATTAGTTTCGTAGTTTCGGAACTCCAGTTGGCGTTTCAGCCTGGAGTCCCGAAACCCAAACATTTAAAGCCTATGCCTTGTCTAGGCTGCCTTCTTCCCTGCGCGGATCTTCGCCCACCGCGCTCGCTGAGCCGCAGCGATCTTCTTGCGGGTCGCTTCTGAAATACCCGTAGGTTTAGCGACGGTCGCGTTAGCAGCGACTGGCTTCGATTCCTTCCGCACATTCGCCCACCGGGCCCGCTGAGCCTGCGCCATCTTCCGTCGCGAAGCTAATGAGATCACACGAACTGGCTTTGCCTGCGACGGTCCTGAACCGTTCAATGACTCTATGACTGAAATTGCCTGATCCAACTTCTCCACCAGCGACTGCACTCGACCACGTTCCGCACGAAGCTCTTGCAGCGCAATACTTAACTTTGGCATGTTGCCCCCCTTGGTCTAACAACGAGAATGATTGTATAGCTTTACCAATGTATTCCGTCAGGCAAGAAGGCCTTAGAAGCGGAACTATCATTGCCTATACCCCTGCCTTCTTCGAGCTTTCCAGGCATTTTGAGCAGCCGTTCAGGTTATTTCCGCCACCGTTCGATCAACCCCATGGAAAGAGTTACGCGACCAAATGCAATTTTCTGTATCTAACCAATTCGATCCAAGCAAAGAACTGTGTAATCATCTCTTAACCTGAAACCGGGACCGAGCATGGCCAAACCAATTTTGCTAAGCGTGGATGACGACTCAGATGTTTTGCGGGCGATCGAGCGCGATCTTCGCTCACAGTACGGTGCCGAATACCGTGTGATCGGAAGCGATTCGCCCGAAGGGGCGCTCGATCTACTGAAACAGTTGAAGGTGCGCAACGACAGCGTGGCACTGCTGCTGGCCGACCAGCGCATGCCGCGGATGGACGGGGTGGAATTCCTGCAACAGGCGATGGGGATATTCCCCAGCGCGAAGCGGGCGTTGCTCACCGCTTATGCCGACACCAATGCAGCGATCAGCGCCATTAACCATGCCAGCATCAATTATTTTTTCCTGAAGCCGTGGGATCCGCCCGCAGAGCACCTCTACCCGCAACTCGATGATTTGCTTGACGACTGGCAAGCTTCCTTCCGCCCAACATTCCAAGGGATCAGATTGCTGGGCACCCGCTGGTCGCCCCGGTCGTATGACTTGCGGGATTTTCTGGCGCGCAACCACGTTCCCTATCAGTGGATTGATGTTGAGCTATCGGCCAATGATCCGGAAACCAAACGCCTTCTGGAAGCTCTGGGACCGGAGGCGGCTAATCTCCCCGTGGTGCTCTTCCCCGACGGGACGAAGCTTCTTGAAGGTGTACCTGCGGACGTCGCGCAAAAGGTTGGCTTGCGTACGCGCGCCCAAACCAACTTCTACGACCTGGCAATTATTGGTGGCGGCCCTGCTGGTTTAGCCGCTGCCGTTTACGGAGCTTCTGAAGGCCTGCATACCGTGATGGTTGAGCGGGAAGCGCCCGGCGGTCAGGCCGGCATGAGCTCGCGCATTGAAAACTATCTTGGATTTCCAACCGGGCTCAGCGGCGCCGATCTCGCCCGGCGAGCCGTGGTGCAAGCCCAGCGTTTCGGAGTGGAAATCCTATCGCCGCAAGAAGTAGTTGGAGTCCGAACGGAAGGGCCTTACCGAATCCTTAAGCTGGCGGATGCAAGCGAGATCTCTTGCCACGCTTTAATGGTTGCGACAGGAGTGCAGTGGCGGCGGCTGAAAGCTCCAGGAATCGACAGATTGCAGGGTGCGGGAATTTACTATGGCGGCGGCGCCACGGAGGCTTTGTCCTGCAAAGGCGAACTCGTATACGTGGTCGGCGGAGCGAACTCTGCCGGTCAGGCGGCCATGAATTTCGCTAAATATGCCGAGCGCGTCATAATTCTGGTGCGCGGCGAATCGCTCTCCAGCACCATGTCGCAATACTTGATCGACCAGATTCAAGAAACACCTAATATTCAACTGTGGACACACGCCAGCGTATCCGAGGCCCACGGCGAGACGCATCTGGAAGAGATTTCGGTGCTTTGTTCCGACACCAATAAGATTGAGCGCGTCCCGGCGAGCGCGATGTTCATTTTCATCGGAGCCTTGCCTCGAACAGATTTTCTGGCGGATTGCGTCGAACGCGATGAGCGCGGTTTCCTTCTAACTGGCCCCGATCTTATCCGTGACGGACAACGCCCAAAAGGATGGACGCTCGACCGCGATCCGTTCCTGCTTGAGACCAACGTTCCCGGCATCTTTGCCGTCGGCGATGTGCGCCACGGTTCTATAAAGCGTGTGGCTTCCGGAGTCGGAGAAGGATCCGTCGCGGTGCAATTCATTCATCAATACTTGAGCAAGGTTTAAATGGTCGATAAATCCGAATTACTTCGCTTCCCAACCTTCGCCGATTTACCGGACGATCAGATCGACTGGTTCATCAGCCAATCGCAAGAACTGAATCTCAAGCCAGGTGACAGCTACTTACGCGTGGGATCTCCAGCCGATGCCATGTTTGTAATTCTTGAAGGGCAACTTCAAGTCAAGGGCGAGCTCAATGGCGAAACCGTGGCCTTCGAGCTGGAGCCGGGTGACGTGACCGGAGTGCTGCCGTTTTCGAGGATGAAGCAGTTCAGTGTAGGCGGACGAGCTATCACAGATAGCCACGCCTTGAAATTTCCCGCTTCGCTGTTTCCAGAGCTTGTGCAGAAAATGCCGGAGCTGACCCAGCGGCTGGTTGGCCTGATGGCCGACCGGATTCGCGAAACCACCCGCATGGAACAACAGCGCGACCGGTTGGTTTCTCTTGGGAAACTTTCGGCAGGGCTGGCGCATGAACTCAACAATCCAGCTTCCGCTGCAACACGCGCTGCCAGCCAATTGCGCAAAATGCTAACCAAGATTCGCAACGCAAGTCTCGAGCTTGGAAAGCGTGATCTCACGCCTGCTCAAAAGGCGGAAATTGAAAAGCTGGAAGCTTCGTTCACACAACCGGATGTTGTTCCCCCGGATCCCTTAACTATGAGCGATCTGGAAGAACAGATCGATTCCTTATTGCGCAGTCATGGACAGAACGACTTGTGGATGCTCGCGGCGGGCCTTGCGCGAAGGAACATCAAGCCGGAAGCGGTAGAGTCCTTGTTTGCGAGCCTTGCTGCGGACACTGCGCGCGCCGCTCTGGTGAGGATCGCAACTTCGGTGGAGATCGCAAGCTTGTTGCACGAAATCGAAAGCGCTACTTCGCGGATATCGGATTTAGTGGGCGCCATCAAGGAATACACCCACATGGATCAGTCGCCGGTGCAAAACGTAGACGTGGTAAAGAGCCTGGAAACCACGCTGACAATCCTGAATCACAAGCTGAAACAAGGAGTGGTGGTGCAGCGCGATTACCAGCGTGTGCCGCTACTCGTGAATTCGTTTGGAAGCGAACTCAACCAAGTCTGGACTAATATCATCGATAACGCGATTGATGCGATGCACAGCAAAGGCGAGCTTCGCATCCGAACCTATCGCGACGACGCTTGCGTGGTAGTTGAGATTGGCGACAACGGTCCGGGAATTCCTGAAGAAGTGCAGCCTCACATCTTCGAGCCTTTTTTCACCACCAAGGGAGTTGGGCAAGGCACTGGTCTCGGCCTGGATACAGTTCAGCGGATTGTGAAAAAGCACCGGGGAAATATCCAGATTAATTCCAAACCCGGCGACACGCGTTTTCAGATCTGGCTTCCATTAGGCGATGCCGCATCCTAAATCCTCTGTCGCATGTGGCTTGAATATCGCAACGCAGATATTGACCCGTTCACGTTGCAAGCAAGCCGCGGGACACGATAACATGAAGACGACGATGCCCTACACGTACCCGCGTGTAGAATGCAAAGAGTCGGCGCAAAATCCGGTGCAGTCGGAGACGCCCTCAAGACGCCGACGTAGTTAAGCTGCTGAGTACATGTAATTTACAAAGTGCGGAAGTGGTGGAACTGGCAGACACACCATCTTGAGGGGGTGGCGCCGAAAGGCGTGGGGGTTCAAATCCCCCCTTCCGCACCAATTTAAACCATCCTCAATTCACTCTCTATCTCACCACCCGGAAATCAATGTTGCTTTTGAGTATCCCTCCGACGTGACCACTTCCACAGTGCCCGAAGTTGCGCCGGACGGAACTGCGGTAATGGTTTCCGTCGGTGACTCGACTTTGTAGTTTGCCGGCGTTCCATTGAACGTAAGGCTGGTCGTTCCCGTGAGATCGTTACCCAGAATCACAATCCTCGCGCCGGTCCTGCCTGAAGTTGGCCGGGTTTCTGCGAACCGAGCAAGCCCGGCTGACAGGGTCAGCGCCGTCAGCGCAGGCGGTCTGCGCGCAAAAAAACTGTAAAGCGTAGCTCCGGCAAAGTTTCGTGTCCAAATCGCCCCGACGGCACCAATTTACCTTAATCATTCGTTTTACTGAATAGCCCTTCCCGCCACCGCCCCGATCCACACGCCGGCAAAGCCAATCACTACGCTTAGCGCCACGTTGAGCATCGCGCTCACCATCTGGCCATCTTGAAAAAGACGGAAAGTTTCATACTCGAAGGCAGAAAACGTCGTATACCCACCGATAAAACCGATGGGAATCAGATACCGCCAGTTCAGGCTCCACTGTGTCCTCCCGGCCAAAACAGTGAGCACCATGCCGATCAGGAACGAGCCGGTCATGTTGACGGCAAACGTGCCGTATGGGAAACGGCTGCCCAACCGCCCTCCAATGTAACTGCCAAGCCAGAATCGCAAAACGGATCCGAGCGCGCCTCCGATCGCCACCATCAAATATTTCATTGCCGGTCATGTTCCTTTCTTAATGAACGGTTTCGTGTTAATCCTCGACATTCGTCGCGAACGAAATATCGGTTTCAGATACGCATCAAGATGCAAGCTGCACAGTCTGCATACGAACGCACATCAACTACATATTTTCTGCGGATTCTTGCCGTTTGCCATGACTCCGTGACAAGGCCCGCTTGTCAGGAGTCATCAGCTGTTCCCGGCTTAAGAAAGGGACAGCGGTTGAAATACGGCGAACTCCTTCACCGTTTACCGCTCACCACCATGATGCAATTGAACATCAGCCGGAGTCAAGAAATTTGGATACTTAAACATTACTTCCAAGCAACGCAGCATCGATTCAGCTTCAAAGCGTTGGGATAAGCGAGACAGCTTCATTCCTCGCCAATGTCTTCATTCCAGATATCGGGATGCGCGTTAATGTATTCCGCCAGCATGGAAGCGCACTCGGCCGAATCGAGGTCGATGACCTTTATTCTGAGCGAACTCAGCCAATCCACTCCGCCCTTAAAATTTCGGCTCTCTCCGACAATCACCGTTCCAAAGCCAAATTGCCGAATCAGTCCGCTGCAATACCAGCAAGGCGCGAGCGTCGTCACCATAATTAAATTGCGGTAACTGCGCTGGCGGCCTGCATTTCGGAACGCGTCAGTCTCTCCGTGCGCCGAAGGATCGCCATTCTGCACCCGCCGGTTATGTCCCGAGCCAATCAATTCGCCGCTCGCATCAAAAATCGCAGCCCCAATGGGAATTCCGCCCTCCGCGAAGCCTTTGCGAGCTTCTGCCAGCGCGACTTTTAGCATCGCCGAATAATCGAGTGTAGACATAGCGGTGATTATATCCAGCGCTGAAATGCACCCGGTGGAAGTGCGACTCTCATGCAAAAAATCGATGATACGAATGCGAGTTAATGATGGAAGAAGTTAAAGCAGATCGTCAATTTGAGTGCTAAGTCGTTTTAGTTGCAGGGATTGTCCCTGATGCACTTGGCATGGCCGTGCCGCAGGCGGGCTGCGCATTTTGCAATAATCACTTCAGCCCCCAATCAATGCCACAGAAAACAATTGACGCAAGCGCGAGATTCATCCTACTATCACTTTCGATATGACTTCGCTGCGCCATCATCGTCACCACCATCACCATGCGATGAGCGTGTCAGCGGAGCATTTTGGATAAGACCTAAGCACTCATAGGAAATCCGAAGCCCGCTGACGCGAAACGCGCAGCGGGCTTTTTGTGTTTGCTGCACGGAGCGGAAAGAACGGGAAGAAAAGGACGCTTCGATGGAAATCGACTTCGACAAAATGGGAGGCCTCGTGCCAGCCGTGATTCAAGATGAAGCCACCGGTGAGTTGCTGATGGTCGGATTCATGAATCGCGATGCGTTAGAAGTGACTCTGAGCACCGGCTTCGTCACTTTTTACAGCCGTACCCGGCAAGAACTCTGGACTAAAGGCGAAACCTCCGGTAATCGTTTGCAAGTGGTAACTGCCTGGTCGGATTGCGACAACGACACAATATTGCTCCGTGTTTGTGTGCTGGGCGCGGGCAAAGTCTGCCATACCAGATCGAGATCGTGCTTTACGCGAGAGTTGCAGGTACGCGTGGAAGCCCGATCTCTGGCGGCAGAGGTTCAGCGATGAAACTCCGTCTGGGCATCCCCAAAGGAAGCTTGCAGGAGGCGACGCTTAATCTATTCGCCCGCGCCGGACTTCGCGTTTATACAAACGCGCGCTCTTACTTTGCTTCCACCGATGATCCTGAAATCGAATGCCTGCTCATCCGCGCGCAGGAAATGGCGCGCTATGTTGAGCATGGTGCGCTCGACGCAGGCCTGACCGGGCTCGACTGGGTTCTGGAAAGCGGACTCGACGTGGCCTGCGTCACCGACCTGATCTACGCCAAACAAAGCCGCGGCAAAGTGAAATGGGTGCTGGCTGTGCCTGAAGATTCAAGCTTTCAGAAGCCCAAAGACCTCGAAGGCCGCATCGTTGCCACAGAGCTGGTGAATTTTACTCGCAATTATTTTGCCGGCAAGAACGTCTCTGTGCGAGTCGAATTTTCCTGGGGCGCGACGGAAGTGAAGCCGCCGCTACTCGCCGATGCCATTGTTGAAGTCACAGAGACGGGGAGTTCGCTACGCGCCAATCATTTGAGAATTATCGAAACCGTGCTCGAATCGAATACTCAACTCATCGCCAACAAAGCGGTGTGGGCCGATCCCGCGAGGCGGCGCAAAATTGAAAATCTCGCGGTGATGTTGTGTGGCGCCATCGCAGCGCTGGGCCGTGTCGGCCTTATGCTCAACGTGCGCAAAGCGGATTTGACTGCAGTACTGGGCGTGCTGCCGGCATTGAAAAAACCAACGGTGGCGCCGCTGGCAGATGGCGAATGGGTAGCAGTTAATACCGTCATCGAAGAAGACACTGCCTGGTCGTTGATTCCAAAACTTAAAGAAGCAAATGCGCAAGGAATTGTCGAGTACCCGCTGAACAAGGTGCTAATGTAATGCGCATTCTCGATGGCGCTAAGAGAGATCGTTACGTACAGACCCTGGAGCAGCGTGGGGCAAGCGACTTGTCGAAGGTTGAACCGATTGTGCGGCGCATTGTGAACGATGTACGCAAAAATGGTGATCGTGCCCTGCGCCGCTACGCCGTGCGCTGGGACAGCTTGAATAAAAACGATGCTTTGCGCATACCAGAAACAGATTTGCAGAAAGCATGGCATAGCATTTCTCCAGTGTTGCGGAATGCGATTACGCAAGCCGCGAATAATATCCGCCATTACTGCGAATGGCAGAAGCCGCAGGAATGGCGCCGGAAAATTCATCCCGGAGTTTGCGTGGGACAGCTTGTTCGCCCACTGGAATCGGTTGGTTGTTACGTTCCCGGTGGCCGCTATCCATTGCCGTCCACTCTGCTCATGACGGTAATTCCGGCGCAGGTGGCGGGTGTGAGAGATATTCGCGTCGTGTCGCCAAGGCCGGCGCAAGCAACACTGGCCGCTGCCGCATTTCTCGACGTGCGCGAGTTCTATTGTGTGGGTGGAGCGCAAGCCATTGCTGCGCTGGCCTATGGGACTAAGAGTATCCCGCGAGTCGATAAGATCGTGGGCCCTGGCAACCGCTACGTAACTGCAGCCAAAAAGTTGGTTGCGTTCGATTGCGCCATCGAATTCCTGGCCGGCCCCACCGAAGCGGTATTCATCAGCGAAGATGGCGATCCAAAGTTCATCGCGTCGGACATGGTGGCGCAGGCGGAACACGATCCCGATGCACTCGTCGTCTTCATTACGAGTTCGCAGCTTTTGGCGAAAACCGTGCAGAAAGAAGTTCTGCTGCGCACTCGAGTGAATCCGATCGCTGCCGAATCTCTTTCCAAACGCGGCGCAATCTTGGTAGTCTCCTCGCTCGATCAAGCGGTCGAACTGGCTAACTGCATCGCGCCCGAACACCTGACGCTGCCCGCTGCGCTCGAGCCCATTGTGCAAAATGCCGGCTCGATTTTCTTGAACGAATTCACGCCACAGTCCGCGGGAGACTATATTTCAGGTCCGAATCATGTCTTACCTACAGGAGCGATGGCTCGCGTGCGCGGCGGGTTGAGCGTGCTCGATTTCGTTCGCATTATCTCCTGCCAGGAAATTTCCCGCGAAGGTATCGCCCGAATTGCTCCTGCGGCTATTGCGTTAGCCGAAGCTGAAGGCTTGCTCGGACACGCCGAGTCATTGCGCGTGAGGTGCACGAATGCTTGAAGCTCGCAGTGCAGTCAAGAATTTGCATGCCTACCACCCACCATTGGCAGGCCGCAAAGGGTTACGTCTCGATTTCAACGAGAGCCTAATTGGCTGTTCGCCCAAGGTGTTAGCTCGTCTGCGGTCCATGGATGTCGAAACACTCGCGCGCTATCCCGAGCGCGAACCGGTCGAAGCTGAAGTCGCCAGTTTTCTTGGGATCAGCCCAGCGCAAGTCCTCCTGACAAATGGAGCAGATGAAGCGATTCATCTCTTATGTTCGACATACATTGATCTCAATGACGAAGTCATCATCATCACACCAACCTTCGCCATGTATAAACTCTTCGCGCAGTCGGAGGGTGCCCGCCTAGTTGAAGTGCTCTCCGATCAAGATTTTTCTTTTCCAGCCAAAGAGTTGCTCTCGCGAATCAACGAACGCACACGGCTTATCACGATTGCAAATCCGAACAATCCGACAGGAACAGCGGTGGATTGCGAAGCCCTGCTAGAAATCGCCGATGCCGCTCCGCAAGCGGCAATTCTGGTAGACGAAGCCTATTTTGAATTTCATGGCAAGACGATGCTGGGTCGTTCTTCATGGCCGGAAAATCTTTTTGTGGCACGCACTTTTTCCAAGGCTTATGGACTGGCTGGCCTTCGCATTGGCATCCTCGTTGGAAATATCATGCAAATGGCGATGCTGCGCCGTGTCGCTTCGCCCTACAACGTGAATGCGGTTGCATTAGCCATTTTGCCGGAAGCGCTGCGGGATCAGCGGTACGTAGAAAATTATGTCGCAGAAGTAAGGCGCGGCCGTGAACGATTGCAGCATGAACTCAAAGCTCTTGGCCTGCGCTATTGGCCGAGCCATGCCAACTTCGTGCTCGTGCGCATCGGCTCCGCTCACACAGAGTTTGTTCAAGCACTGCGTGTGCGCGGAATTCTGGTGCGCGATCGCAGCTCTGATCCGGGCTGTGAAGGCTGTGTGCGGCTGACTGTGGGATCAGCAGAGCACGTGCAAATCCTTATCGATGCCCTGCATGTGGTGGTTGAAGAAATCGGATTGCATCGCGAGGTGAGAGCGTGAGAAAAGCCACGCTTCATCGCAAGACCGCCGAAACCGATATTCAGATTGCCCTCACGATTGAAGGCCGGGGGAGATACGAGGTTTCCACGGGAATAAGATTTCTCGATCACATGCTGGAGTTGTTCACGCGACACGGCGGGTTCGATCTGAAGCTGAAAGCAGCCGGCGATCTCGATGTGGATCAACACCACACTGTAGAGGATGTCGGCATCGCACTGGGCGAAGTCTTCGATCGGGCCTTAGCAGACCGCCGCGGCATTTTACGTGCCGGTTATTTCGTCATGCCTATGGACGAAACTCTCGGGCTGGCCGCCGTTGATTTTGGTGGACGCGCGGTAGCTGTGGTCGATACCAAGGTTCGCGCAACGCGAGTCGGCGATCTGCAAACCGAACTGGTGCCCGATTTCTTCGAGGGCTTCGCCCGCGCTGCCCGTGCCAACGTTCACGTCCGCGTGCTCTACGGCCGCTCCAGCCATCACAAAATAGAAGCGCTTTTCAAAGCATTTGCGCGAGCCCTACGCGTGGCCTGCTCGCGCGACCACCGGCTGGGCCGCATGTTGCCCAGCACCAAGGGACTTTTATGATCGCCATCATCGACTACGGCGCAGGCAATTTGCACTCTGTGAAAAAGGCATTCGATCACCTTGGAGCCAAAGTCGTGGTCACTGGCAATGCGGAAACCATTGCGCCCGCCGATAAAATTGTGCTCCCCGGCGTAGGGCATTTTTCTTCTTTGCGAGTGCTGGATCGAACCGGAGTGCGCCAAATATTGCTGCAAGCTGTTTCCGTCGGCAAACCGTTTCTGGGAATTTGCCTCGG
>Ga0224568_1000042_pt1 | contig 37974 bp, 30 predicted proteins | sample CLU5metagenome_FD_182727 | JGI IMG/M metagenome (GOLD analysis project Ga0224568, IMG submission 182727) | Spruce litter microbial communities from Bohemian Forest, Czech Republic - CLU5 | ecosystem: Environmental > Terrestrial > Plant litter > Unclassified | place: Czech Republic: South... | reverse complement strand
AATCGATCACCGCGCCATCCGGCGGATTGGCGGCGGCGGGTTCGTCGGGTGGAAGCGGAGTATCGGTGTAGGTGTCGCGTTGTATGCGATAGGCGGGCGCGGGCGTGAATAGATGAGCTTCGCTGCCGGAGATTGCCGGTACTTCGCGCAAGGGAGCGATGTCATCGAGAATCCAGAAGCCGCGGCCATGGGTGCCGACGATCAGATCGTTTTCGTGAATCCAAAGATCGCGCATGGAGGTGTGAGGCAGATTCAATTGCAGCGACTGCCAGTGGTCGCCATCGTCGAATGAAACCCACACGGCATTTTCCGTGCCGGCATAAAGCAGACCTTTTCGCTCAGGATCTTCCCGGATCGTGTCTACAGGGCCGATGTCGGGAAGGCCGGTGATAATCGGCTCCCAGGTTTTTCCACCGTCGTGTGTCCGGTAGATATAAGGATGCTCGTCATTGAGGCGAAAGCGGCTGACCGATGCGTAAGCCGTTTCCTCATCGAAATGCGAAGCGCTGATCTGCGTCACCTTGCTCCACGGCGTGAGTTCTTTGGGAGTAATGTCGTTCCACTTTTTGCCGCCGTCACGAGTCAGCCAGAGCAGGCCGTCGTCAGTTCCAGCCCAGAGAGTGTCAATGATTTTGAATGAAGGTGCGAGCGCGTAGATCACGCCACGTTTTTTATCGGCTTCTTTGGGGACAAGGTTGCCGGCGCTCTTGGGAATTCCGGGGTTTTTGCGCGTGAGGTCGTCACTGATAATCTGCCAGGAATTTCCGCCGTCGGTGGTTTTGAAGAGAACATTGCTCGCGTAGTAGAGCGTGTGCGGATCGACCGGTGAAAACATTGTCGGCTCGGTGCGGTCGGTGCGGTATTTGGCGTTGCGAACCGGAATCGGCGTCACGTTTTGCACCTGGCCGGTGGACCAGTGAAACTTGGAAACTTCACTGCGGCCGCCGCCATAAATAATGTCGGGATCGAGTGGATCGGGCGCGATGTAGCCGTATTCGATTACGCCTACGGGATGCCACTCGCGGAAGGTAATCGCACCGTCGTTGCCGCGAGTGGAGATGCAAACCGAGCCGCTTTCCTGCTGGCCGCCGCACACTTTATAAGGAAAGGTTGGCGTAACGGAAACGTGGTAAATCTGCGCGGTGGGCTGGTTGTACCACGAACTCCAACTGGCTCCGCCATTGACGGTGACCAGCGCACCCTGATCACTCACCAGAAGAAGAATGTTGGGATCGTTGGGGTTGATCCACAAATTCTGATAGTCGTCGCCGCCGGGCGCGCCGCGAAATCCGGCCCAGGTTTTGCCGCCGTCCGTCGAGCGCATGGTAACGGTGCTTACACAGTAAACAATGTCAGCGTTTTTCGAGTCGACACGCGGGATTGATAAGTCGCCGCCGCCGATGCGTCCGGAGGGGCGGGGATCATCCGTAATCTTCGCCCAGTTGTCACCGGCATCATCGGAACGGTAAACGCCGAGCGCGCCGGATGCGCCGCCGACGGTGGCGTATAAGCGGCTTGAATTTGTAGGCGCAATTGCGACATAGATTTGCGAGAGATCTTTCGGCAAGCCATTGGTCAACGGGTGCCAGGTATTTCCGCCGTCGGTCGATTTGAATAATCCGCCGCCGGTGCCGTTGACTTCGTTGCCGTCTTCCCACGGGCCTTCGCGAACTTCCCACATCGAGGCATAAATTACATCGGGATTCGAAGGATCGATTTCCACGTCGGAAGCGCCGGTATTTTCATCTTTGTAGATTATTTTTTGCCAGTTTTGGCCGCCGTCGGTTGAACGAAAAAGCCCGCGCTCTTCGTTCGGACCGTAGGGATGGCCGAGCACTGCGGCGTACACACGATTGGGGTCGCGCGGATCGACGGCGAGCGCGGGAATTTGGAAACCGTCACGCAGGCCGAGATGAGTCCAGGTTTTGCCGGCATCGGTGGATTTGTAGATTCCGTTGCCAATGGAGAGGTCGGGGCGGTGCAGCCCTTCACCGCTGGCGACATAAATAATGTTGGGATTGGAAGCGGCTACCGCGATGGCCCCGATGGATTGCGTGGACTCGTGATCGAAAATCGGATTCCAGGTGCGGCCGTAATCGTCGGACTTCCATACCCCGCCGTTAACCTGGCCGATGTAAAAAATGTTCGGCTGGCTGGGCACGCCGGTGGCAGCGCGGGTGCGGCCTCCACGAAAGGGGCCGATCATGCGCCAGTGGAGTTCCTGATAAGTATTTTCGGGAACTTGCTGCGCGGTGATGGACTTGAACGAGAAAAAGACTGCGCAGAAGACCGCGAGCAAGAAAAAGAGACGAAAGATGCGGGATGCAGTCACATAGCCCCCTGAAAGCTCGACAGTAAACTTTACAGAATAAACTAAAAAGAGTTTCGGGCTTGATTCGTTGCGGCCGGCGCTGAGTTCGTAGAGAAACGCAGATCACGCGATCGCGGTCAACACTTCTTTCATGCTTCCTGCCGGAGCGGGTGTCCCACCGCGTTGGCTGGAAACCCACGCCCCGACGCGGTTGGCGGTTTCATTGATTTCGGCTAGCTGGCGGCCCTGAAGATATCCGTGAACAAGGGCGGCAGTGAAGGCGTCGCCCGCCCCGACCGTATCGGCGACTTTGACCTTGAAGCCGGGATGTTCAGTAACTTCGTCGCACGACATCAGCAGGCTACCGTTGTCGCCGCGCGTGACACAAATCAGTTTCAAATCGTATACAAGAAGCAGATGCTTTGCGGAATCCTGCTCGCTGCGATGCTCCCAATCGAACAGGCGCATCACTCTGGGTAGTTCATCGTGATTGAGTTTCACCACGTCCGCCAGCTTCATCGATTCCGCCACGACCGGTCCTGTGAAAAAATGCTGGCGCAGGTTGATGTCGCAAACGCGTATGGCATTGGGCCGGGTTGCGAGCAGGAAGCTGCGCATGGTGCTGCGGCTGTGCTCCGAGCGTTGCGCCAGCGTGCTGAAGCAAACCGCGTCGGTCCGGCCAGCCAACTCCTGCCAGCGGTGCGTCCAAGCGAGAAAATCCCAGGCGACAAATTCTGAAATTTCAAAACGCGGTTGTCCCGCGCCGTCTACTTCCACTTTCACCGTTCCTGTGGGGTGATCGGTATCCTGCTGAATGAACTCCGTGGAGAGGCCCAGTTTGCCGAGGCGCTGCAAAGCTTCGGCGCCCAGCGCATCATTCCCCAAGCGGCTGGCGGGAATGCCTTCATTGCCGAGCAAAGATGAAATGTAAGCGAAATTGGCGGGCGCTCCACCAAGCTGCTTGCCGGCGGGAAATAAATCCCACAATAACTCTCCGAGGCCGACGACGGTGGGTTTGGCGGTCAACATGGGAGTATTCCGGAAAGAACAATGTATGGGGCGGCGCGGCGAACTGGCGGAGAATCAGAACTCGCGCGGCGCGGTCGGATCATATAATTCGTCCCGGCACACAATCCTTGTACACAATCCAGCAATTCGAGGGCGTAACAACCATGACTCATGTGATGCAGAATAAACGCTGGCTAGTCCTGTTGGCCCTGACGGCGGCGCTGGTTTCACAGGATAGCGCAAGTTGGCCGTTTGCGGCATGGCGGCGGGTTTCTGACACTCCGGTGATCGCGCCCGAAGGAAACGGGTGGGAAGCGGCAGGTACGTTCAATCCCTCGGTGGTTTTACGCGACGGCAAAATCGTTATGCTCTATCGCGCGCAGGATAAGAGTGGAACTTCGCGGATGGGTTACGCCGAGAGTGCGGATGGAATTCATTTCACGCGGCGCAGCGAACCGGTGTTTTCGCCGGAAATGGATTACGAAAAAGACGGCGGGGTGGAAGATCCGCGGCTGGTGCAATTTGGCGACACGTTCTATTTGACTTATACCGGCTACAACAAAAAAGACGCGCAGTTGTGCTTAGCGACTTCGAAGGATTTGATTCACTGGGAGCGAAAAGGCGTGATTCTTCCCGCTTACCAAGGAAAGTGGAACGTTCGCTGGACGAAGTCGGGCGCGATTGTGCCAGAGAAGATCGGCGGGAAATATTGGATGTATTTTCTGGGAACGGCTAAGGATAACAACGATCAGGTTGGGCTGGCCTCTTCTAGCGATTTGTTGCATTGGGCCGAAGAGACGAATGCGCCGGTGTTGCCCGCGCGGGCGGGTATGTTCGATTCTCGTGTGGCTGAGCCCGGACCTGCGCCGATTGTGACCTCGAAGGGAATTGTTTTGATCTACAACGGAGCCGATGACAAACTTATTTATCGGACGGGCGTGGCGATGTTTGATGGCAACGATCCGCGGAAACTAATTTCGCGAACCGATACTCCGATTTTTGCGCCGGAGAAGCCATGGGAGAAAGTTGGGCAGGTTCCGAATGTGGTGTTCGTGGAGGGGATGGTGCGGCAAGGCGAACGCTACTTGTTTTATTACGGCGGCGCGGACACGAACGTGGGAGTGGCAGAAGCGCCGGTAATTCGCTAGTTCATACGATGCTCTGGGTTATTTCAACTTTGTCCGAATTTTATTCCGCGCGTTGCCAGTTCTTGGTGCGCTCCACCGCTTCTTTCCAGCGCGCGCGCAGTTCCCGCACTTTTGCACGCGGCATTTGCGGTTCGAATCGGCTTTCGTGCAGCGACAATTCGGAGATTTCTCCCTGCTGCTTCCAGAAGCCTACAGCCAGACCCGCCAGCAAGGCCGCGCCGAGAGCAGTGGTTTCCGTCATTGCCGGGCGGACCACGGGCACTCCCAGCATGTCGGCTTGAAATTGCATGAGAGCGTCGTTAGCCGATGCGCCGCCATCCACGCGCAACTCCGGCAGCGGAGTCGCAGTGTCGGTTTGTACCGCATCCATTAAATCGGCGACTTGATACGCGATGCTCTCCACCGCGGCCCGCGCAATGTGCGCGGCGGTGCTGCCGCGCGTAAGCCCGAAAATGGACCCGCGAGCGTAGGAATCCCAGTGCGGAGCTCCCAGGCCGACGAAGGCGGGCACGAAATAGACGCCGCCATTATCGGAGACGGATTTTGCCAGGGCCTCCACTTCAGAAGAAGTGCGGATGATGCCTAATGCGTCGCGCAGCCACTGCACTACGGCTCCGCCAACAAATACGCCGCCTTCGAGCGCGTAGTTGGTTGTGTCGCCAATTTTCCACGCGATGGTGGTGAGCAGGCGATGATTGGACGCGACCGCGCGGGCGCCGGTGCTTTGCAGCATGAAGCAGCCGGTGCCATAAGTGTTTTTGGTGAGGCCGGGAGTGGTGCACCGTTGGCCGAAGAGCGCGGCTTGCTGATCGCCGGCGATGCCGGCGATGGTGATGCCGTTGAGTTCGGGGACGGAGCTCACTTCGGCATAGATTTCACTCGAGGCGTGGACTGTCGGCAATATGGAAGCCGGGATGTCGAACAAATCAAGTAGATCCTCATCCCACCGTTTCGTATGGATATTGAACAACATGGTGCGCGAAGCATTGCTGGCATCGGTAATGTGCAACTGGCCGCCGGTGAGCTTCCATATCAGCCATGCGTCGACCGTGCCAAAAGCCAGACGGCCGGCTTCGGCCAACTGGCGGGCGTTGGCAACGTTGTCCAGAATCCAGCGAATTTTGCTGGCGGAGAAGTATGCGTCAATCAGGAGGCCGGTGCGCTGTTGAATCAGAATCTCTTTGCCTTCGGCCTTCAGTTGCTCGCAGAAAGCGGCGGTACGGCGATCCTGCCAGACGATGGCGTTATAGATGGGTTTGCCGGTGGAGCGGTCCCAGACGATGGCCGTCTCGCGCTGGTTGGTGATGCCGATGGCGGCGATATCGCCGGGCTGCGCATGTGCTTTCGTCAGTGCTTCGAGCGCGACTGCGATTTGCGACGACGCAATCTCTTCCGGGTCGTGCTCCACCCAACCCGGCTGCGGAAAAATCTGCCTGAACTCGCGCTGGGCCACGGAGCAGACTGCGCCTTCGTGATTGAACAAGAGAGCGCGCGAACTGGTTGTGCCTTGATCGAGAGAGAGAATGTAGCGCACGCGCCTCCTTCAATTTTTAACGAAACCTATTTCATCAACTTTATTGTTGGTCATGCGCGGACTGCGCCCCGCGCAGAAATCGGCGAATGCCAAAATCGTAAACCGCTGCGCCAACGAGCCCTCCTATTAAAGGAGCAAATACCGGAACCCACCATACGCGAGGGCCATCGGTGAGGCCGTTGTTTTTGAATCCGGCGAGGGCGGTGAAAAGCCGCGGACCAAAATCACGCGCGGGGTTGATGGCATATCCGTGCATGCCGCCGAAGCTCATGCCGATGGCAACCACGACGAGGCCAATCATCAGCGGCGCAAGGTTTGCCCCCGGCGGCATATTCAGCTCATCCGTAATGGCCAGCACCATGAGCAGCAGCAGAGCCGTGCCGATCACCTGGTCAAGAAACCCCGCTTGCGGCTGCGCGGGAAATGCGGGGAAGGTGGTGAAGACGCCGGCGGTTTTTTCCAACTGAGAATCGAACTGGTGAAACGCCGGAAGATAATTTTTGTATACCAGCGCGGCCGCGAAAAATGCTCCCATAGTTTGCGCGATGGAATAGGGCAGGACTTTTTTCCAGGAAAAGCCGCGGAACACGGCCAACGCCAAAGTAACGGCGGGATTGAGATGGCCTCCCGAAATTTTGCCCGCGATGTAGATGCCCATCGTCACCGCGAGGCCCCACCCGAGAGTGATGTTGGTGTAGCCGCCGTGAACGGTGGCTGCGGGATCGCTGGTGGGGAATAGAACGACCATCGCCACCACGCCGGTGCCGAAGAGGATCAAGACAAAAGTTCCAAAAAACTCGGCGATCAATTCGGCGAACAAGGTGGGCCTCTGGCTCATCCGGCGTTCTCCTTCCAATACTCGGGCGCGTTGGACCGCAAGTAGTCTAGCAAGATTTAAAGCCCGGTTTTGTTCGTAGATTTTCCGCGCGGGAAGGCTGCGCACACAACGGTAACAAAAAATGCAAGCGCCAAGGGCAATTGGGGATTGACAGGAGGGGCCATGCCTGTATGATAGGAGAATAATTATTCATTCATATGAATAATTATTCATCATGAATAAAACTTTGCGGCAAAGAACGGTCCTGGATGTGTTGCGGCAGGGGCCCATTGCCAATCAAGACGATTTGCAGCGGGCCTTGCGCAAGCGGGGATTCAAGGTTGGCCAGGCGACGCTGTCGCGCGATATTCGCGACCTGAACCTGAGCAAGACGGCGGGCGGATACGCGCTGCAGCAGGGCGAGGGCGCCGCCGCCTTGGCATTGCCGCCGGTGCAACGGCTGGTTCGAGAGTTTGTGCTGGATGTGCGGCCCGCGCAAAACTTACTGGTAGTGAAAACGATTATTGGCAGCGCGCAACCGGTGGCTGCGGCATTGGACGAGCAAGGGTGGGACGAAGCCGTGGGCACGATTGCGGGAGACGACACGATTTTGATTGTTTGTCCCGATCGCGAGAAGGCAAGGGCAGTGGCGGCACGAATTGCGGAGATGCTGGGCTAGTGGCGGCAAAGCTGAAAACTGCGGTGCTGGGGGCAAGCGGATATTCCGGGCTGGAATTGACGCGTCTTCTCGAACGCCATCCGCAACTTGAGAAGCCTCTACTGTTGCGCCGCGAAGGAGCAGACGGGGCGACAGATTTGGCCGAAGTTTTTCCCGAGCTGTCCGGCAACGGTGGATATCCACTGCAGCCATTCTCATGGCCGGAGTTGAAACCGCAGGGGGTGGAATTACTTTTTCTGGCGACGCCGCATGAAGCTTCGCGTTCGCTGGTTCCCGAGGCCATTGCGCAAGGCTTGCGGGTGATCGATCTCAGCGGAGCGTGGCGATTGAAACACGCGCAACATCGTGCGATTTATTCGTTTCAGGACGCGGATGCAGAGACGGCGGCGGAGTTGACTGAGAAAGCAGTGTACGGGTTGCCCGAACTGAATAGCGATCGGATAAGGTCGGCGCAGTTGGTGGCGAATCCCGGGTGCTATGCGACATCCGTAATTTTGGCGCTCGCGCCGTTGCTGAAATCTGAGCTGATTGATTGCGCGCGCGGAATTATTTCCGATTCGAAGTCCGGAATTTCAGGCGCCGGCAAAGCACCGACGGCGCGCACGCATTTTGTTTCCGCCGCCGATAATCTCTCGGCGTATTCGGTGTTCAATCACCGGCATTTGGGAGAGATGGTAGAGCAATTAAATCTTAATGACTCGGAGTTAACCTTCACGCCGCATCTGCTGCCAATCCCGCGCGGAATTCTGTCGACCATTTACGTGCAGTTGACGCGGACGATGAAGGCAGCGGAAGTAGAAAGTTGCCTGCGCGATTTTTATGCGGACAAGCATTGGGTGCGGATATTTGCCACGCCGAAGTTGCCGGAGTTGCAGTTTTCACTGCGCACGAACTATTGCGACCTTGGTTTCTGTCTGGCAGACGACGGCCGCCGCCTGGTGCTGGTTTCCTGCGTGGACAACTTAATGAAGGGCGCGGCCGGGCAAGCGGTGCAGAACATGAATTTGATGTACGGCTGGGAAGAGCGGGAGGGTTTGCAGTGACGATTGTAGTTAAGATCGGCGGAAGGGCGATCGAAGACGCGACGACATTGCAAAAGTGCGCGCAGTCGGTTGCAGAGCTGGCGCGCGATGGGCATCGCGTGGCGGTCGTCCACGGCGGCGGCAGCGCGCTGACGCGGATGCTGGAGCGCTTAGGCAAGAAAAGCGAATTTGTCGACGGCCTGCGCGTAACCGATGCGGAGACGCGCGACGCCGCGTTGATGGTGTTGGGCGGACTGGTGAATAAGAAGCTGGTGGCCGCGATTCAGGCCGCGGGCATGCCGGCGATTGGCTTCAGCGGCGGCGATGGCATGACCTTCCGCGCGCGCAAAAAATATGTACACGGACGCGATTTGGGATTCGTGGGCGAGATTTGTTTCGCCGAACCGTGCTGGATTGAAGCGCTGTGGGCGCACGGAGGAATTCCAGTGATGGCTTCCCTCGCGCTGGGCGCGGACGGCGAGTACTACAACGTGAATGCCGATGAAATGGCTGCGTCGTGCGCGGCTGCCTGCCATGCCAACGCGCTGATTTTTCTTACCGATGTGCCCGGCGTAAAAGATGCCGCTGGCACTGTGATGCCGTGGTTGAACACCAAGCAGGCGGCGGAACTGGCCGCCAGTTCCGTGATCAGCGGCGGCATGTTGCCCAAATTGCAGGCCTGCGGCCTGGCGCTGAAGCAGGGCGTGGGCCGGGTGAGAATTCTGCCGGCGAATGAGGTGGAAGTGCTACCGCAGTTTTATTCAATGAAATTGTCCTGTGGAACGGAGGTTACGTATTCATGAGTTCGGCAATAGTGACTAGAAATTCTCCTCGTCCGGCGAAAAGCGCGAGACATGGTGCGCCGGCGACAAACGCGGCGCCCGGGCAGGTGTTTGGCTGTTCAGATCTCATTTCGACTCGCGATCTCGGACCGAGCGGCGTTCAGGCCGTGTTGAATCTCGCGGAAGTGATGAAAGCGCGTACGGCGGATTTTCGGCGCGCGCTCAGCGGCAAGCAGATGGTGATGTTTTTCGAGAAGCCCTCCTTGCGAACGCGGCTCACGTTTGAGGCAGGCATGGTGGCGCTCGGCGGGACGGCGATGTTCGTCGACCAGACGCAGGAGCGGCTCGACGCTCGTGAAAAACTGAGCGATGTGGCGCACAATCTGGAGCGCTGGGTTGACGTGATTGTGCTGCGCACCTTTTCGCAGCTGACGATTGAAGGCATGGCGCAGCATGCGCGCGTGCCGGTGATCAATGCGCTCAGCGATATCGAGCATCCCTGCCAGGCGCTGGCCGACTACCTCACTTTGGCGGAGCGCTTCGGAGACTTGAAAGACCGTTGCCTGGCTTACGTGGGCGATGGAAATAATGTGGCGCACTCGCTGCTGCTGACGGCGGCATGTTTAGGATCGTCGATTCGAATCGCGACTCCTCGTGGCTATGAGCCTGATCCGCAGATCGTGGCCGATGCGCGGGAGATTGCCGAGGAAACTGGAGCGCAGATCGAATTGCTGACCGATCCGTATGAAGCGGTGGCGCAGGCCGACGCTGTTTACACGGATGCCTGGACCAGCATGGGTCAGGAGCGCGAAGAAGCGAAGCGCGCGAAGATCTTCCCACCCTATCAGGTGAATGCTAAGCTGATGGCGGAAGCCGCGCCCCATGCGGTGTTTATGCACTGCCTGCCGGCGCATCGCGGCCTGGAAGTGACCGACGAAGTGATGGATTCGGAGCAATCCGTAATCTTTGAGCAGGCCGAGAATCGCCTGCACGTTCAGAAGGCCATACTTTATTTATTGCTGGGCGGCGGAGATCGCCTGCCCGCGAGGAGTGCTCATGCCTGAAAAAATTGTGCTTGCCTATTCAGGAGGTCTCGATACCTCCATCATTATTCCCTGGCTCAAGGAAAATTATTCCTGCAACGTGATCGCGATGGTCGGCGACGTGGGCCAGGGCGACGACATCGATGCCGTCGTCGAAAAAGCTTATGCCACGGGCGCAAGCAAGGTTGTTGTGGAAGACCTGCGCGAGGAATTCCTGACTGGATACGTTTTCCCGGCATTGCGCGCGGGTGCGGTGTACGAACATAAGTATTTGCTTGGCACCTCGCTGGCGCGGCCGGTGATTGCCAAGCATCAGGTGGAAGTAGCTCTGCGCGAAGGCGCGACGGCCGTGGCGCACGGCTGCACAGGAAAAGGCAACGATCAGGTTCGCTTCGAGTTGACCTATCAGGCGCTGGCACCGGAGCTGAAAGTGATTGCGCCGTGGCGGGAGTGGACGCTGAAGTCGCGCGAAGATTGCATCGATTATGCCGAGAAGCACGGCATTGCGGTTGCGGCCAGCCGCGAAAAGATTCACAGCCGCGACCGAAACTTATGGCACATCAGCCACGAAGGCGGAGAACTGGAAGATGCCGCGAATGCTCCGCTCGCGACTACCTGGCAGATCACGCGCTCGCCGCAGGAGGCGCCGGATAAGGAAGAGCAGGTCACCATCGGTTTTGAAAAAGGCACTCCAGTTTCTGTCGGCGGCATAAAGAGCGATCCCGTATCGCTGGTCGAGCTGCTGAATGAAATTGGTGCACGCAACGCGATCGGCCGCGCCGATATCGTCGAGAACCGTTTTGTTGGAATCAAATCGCGCGGTTGTTATGAGACGCCGGGTGGAACCTTGCTAATTGCGGCGCATCGCGAGCTGGAAGCATTGTGCCTGGAGCGCGAGGTTGCGCACTACAAGCAGCACGTTGGTTTGAAATACGCCGAATTGGTTTACTTCGGATTGTGGTTTACCCCGTTGCGCGAAGCGCTGGACGCTTTTGTCGACAGCACACAGAAAGAGATGACCGGCAGCGTGACACTCTCTCTATATAAAGGCAACGTTTCGGTGGTGAGCCGCAAATCGGACTTTTCGCTTTACCGCACCGATCTGTCGTCATTCACGATGGGGGAGGAGTACGACCAAAAAGATGCGGCGGGATTCATTCGCATTCTTGGCCTGCCTTCGCGCACCCGTGCCCGCACCCGGGTTGAGGTTGAGCGATGAAGATGTGGTCGGGGCGCTTTCGGCAGCCGCTCGATCCGCAGTTCGAACGCTGGCAGCGGTCGTTTGAGTTCGACTGCAGGTTTTTGCGCTATGAGCTGCAGGCCAGCGCTGTGCATGCTCGGGCTTTGAAAAATGCCGGAGTGCTTTCGGCAGATGAGCTGATTAGTGTGCTTGAGGGACTGGAGAAAATTGGGGATCAAAATCCCCAGGGGCACCCTGTCGATGACGAAGCTGAAGATGTGCATCACTTTGTGGAAAAGCAGCTGGTAGCGCGGATCGGCGAGGTGGGATACAAGCTTCATAGCGGGCGCAGCCGCAACGAACAGATTGCCACCGACTTGCGCCTTTATGTTCGCGCGGCGGTCGATCAGCTGCGCAACGATCTCGCTGATGTGTGCGCAGCTTTCGTTGATCGCGCTGAACAGGCTGGGAACACGGCCATGCCGGCTTACACGCATCTGCAACATGCCGAGCCAGTGCTGGTGGGCCATTGGCTGCTGGCTTATGTCGAAATGTTCCTGCGCGATGCGGACCGGCTGGCCGATTGCAGAAAGCGTTTGAACGTATGCCCGCTGGGATCGGGGGCCGTTGCTGGTGCAACTCTGCCGCTTGATCGAGCATTTATGGCGAAGGAACTTGAGTTCGACGGCCCGACGACGAACAGCATCGATGCGACCAGCGACCGCGATTTCACTATTGAGTTCGCTAACGCGCTTTCGCTGCTGAGCCTGCATTCGAGCCGGTGGGCGGAAGAGATGATTATTTTCTCTTCGCAGGAATTCGGCTTCGTGCAATTGCCGGAGGCTTATTCGACGGGCAGCAGCGCCATGCCGCAGAAAAAAAATCCCGATCTTCTGGAACTGATTCGCGGCAAAACCGGGCGCGTAATCGGAAACGCGACCGCGCTCATGATCACGCTGAAGGGCTTATCTCTGGCTTACAACAAAGATTTGCAGGAGACGCAGCAACCGTTGTTCGATTCAGCGGAAACTATGCTGGCTTTGTTGCCATTGGTTGCAGGATGGATGAGGGCGGTAGAGTTCGATCACGAACGAATGAGTGAAGCTGCTCAGTCGGGATTTATGAACGCATGGGCAGCCGCGACTTATCTGGTAAACCGCGGCGTACCTTCGCGCCTGGCGCACGAGCAGGTTGGAAAAGCGGTGAAGCTGTGCCTGGAAAAGAATTGCGAGCTGAACGATCTTACGCTCGACGAATTGCGCGCCATGAATCCTGCATTCGATGACGGATTTCGTGAATGCCTGAAACCCGCCGCAGTGCTGGCGATTCACGATGTTGCCGGCGGGACTGCGCCGAGCCGTGTGCGGCAGGGAATTGCGGCGGCGAAAAATAAAATCCAATCCTTGCGCGAGGAGGTCAGGATTCATGCGCACGCGTAAAGCGACACTGCCCGATGCAGAGCACATTCACGACTTGATATCGGCCTACTCCGGCGACGGCACTCTGCTTCCGCGCACGCTGCCCGAAATCTGCGAAAACGTCCGCGACTTTGTCGTGCTCGAAGACGAAGGGCGCATCATCGGCTGCGGCGCGCTGCATCTGTACGGAACGCATCTGGCTGAAATTCGCTCGATCACCGTAGGCCCGCGCGTGCAGGGGAAGGGCGGCGGCAGCCTGCTCATGAAAGCTTTGATGGCGGAAGCCAAGCGGCATCGTGTGGATTGCATTTGCCTATTCACGCGAGCGCCCGAATTTTTTGCGCGGCAGGGATTTCAGATGGCGCAGCGCGAGGACCTGCCTGACAAGATTCACAAGGATTGCCACGTCTGCCCGAGATATCATCGTTGCGATGAAGTCGCGATGGTGCGCGGAAAGCTGCCCACCTTCGCTATTCTTCCCGAGCCGGCGAACTGGCTGGTGAAGCTGCAGGTAACCGGATAGTTCGCAACCAAGGCTCAGTTTGGAATATTCGGGCGGCATGCCTTAAGGCATGCCCTGATACAAATACTAAAACTCACCCTCTATTCGTATCTCCAATCCGTTCGTTGCGGGTGCTATGATTCCGGTGCAGTAGTAACTCAATCTGCGCACGGAGTGTGCCAGTTATCATGCCGATCGGAGCCCCGAGCAGCTCTCATCCAACAACAGGATCACAGGATCAATCGAACTACGGCGGCCCGCTGGCGGTTGTGACCACATTGTTTTTCATGTGGGGATTTCTCACCTGCCTTAATGACATCCTGGTCCCGCATCTGAAATCGATTTTCGATTTGAACTATGCGCGGGTCATGCTGGTGCAATTCGCGTTCTTCGGAGCATATTTTCTCTTCTCGATTCCTTCCGCGAAAATCATCGATGCCGTGGGCTACCAGCGGTCGATGGTTATGGGTTTGCTTACGATGGGAGTGGGAGCGTTTTTATTTGTGCCCGCAGCCAGTGTGCCTTCTTATCCATTGTTTCTGGTTGCGCTCATCGTTCTGGCCGCTGGCATCACCTGTTTGCAGGTCGCAGCCAATCCTTATGTAACTGTGTTGGGAAAACCGGAGACGGCTTCAAGCCGCTTGAATCTGACGCAGGCGTTCAATTCGCTGGGAACTTTTCTTGCGCCTTTCTTCGGAGGAATGTTGATTTTGAGTGCGGCGCCCATGACCGTGAGCGAAATTCGCGCGCTTGCTCCCGACGCGTTGCAGGCTTATCGCCTGCATGAAGCGGCGACGGTCAAATTGCCTTATGTTGGCCTGGGTATTGCGTTGGTGTTGCTGGCGGTTGTGATCGGTATGTTTAAGCTGCCAAAAATTCCGCAGGCGCAACACAAAGTCGGGGAAAAAGTAAACGATTCCATATGGAAGCATCCCAATGTTATTTTTGGCGCGATCGGAATTTTTGTTTATGTCGGCGCTGAGGTCTCCATCGGCAGCTTCCTGGTGAATTATTTCACTCAGCCGGAAATTGGCGGGCTCACGGAAAAAGTTGCGGCCAGCTTTGTTGCTTTCTATTGGGGTGGAGCGATGGTCGGGAGATTCATCGGATCCGGCCTGCTTCAGAAGGTGCGTACCGGAAACCTGCTTGGCGTCTGCGCGGTCTGCGCCGGCGCCCTGGTCACTATTTCCATGTTGAGCACTGGGCATTTCGCCATGTGGAGCATTATCCTGGTGGGCTTCTTCAACTCCATTATGTTTCCCAGCATTTTTACGCTGGGCGTAGCGGAGCTTGGTCCGTTGACCGGAGATGGTTCTGGGCTGCTGATCATGGCTATTGTTGGCGGAGCGCTTATTCCGTTAGCGCAAGGGGCGATTGCCGACAAGATTGGAATTCATCATGCGTTTTTTCTGCCGGTTATCTGCTATCTCTATATTTTGTTTTTTGCGTTGAGTGGATCGAAGCCGAATAGCGAGCGGCGAGCCTAGTGGAGTAGCGCGCGACCCCAACGATTAAAGCCGCATTATCGTTGTGGTCTTACGCGGCGCTAAGGCCGCACTTCCACATACCAGCAGACGCCTTGATGGCACCGCTGAAGCGGTACGCCACCCAAAAGCCAAATCTTGGATGACCTGCTGCCTTCCTTGTTCACGGCTGAACAATCTGCCCGGCTTGCGGATGCACTTGCTCATTCTGGATTTCGTTTGCATCCCAGCCGCCACCAAGGGCTTTTACCAGGTACACGGAGCTGACCATTTGCTGGCCTAACAACTGTGTCTCCAGGCGTTGGCTGGTGAGCAGAGTGGTTTGTGCGGTGATTACGTCCAGATAGTTTGCGATTCCACCGACGTAGCGGTTGTTGGCGATATCGAGCGCGCGCCGGGCGTCTTCCACGGCCGCGCCTTGCGTGGCCAGCGCCTGCGAAAGCGTGCTCAGATTGCTGATGCCGTCTTCGACCTGCTGAAATGCGGTGAGCACAGACTGCCGATAGTTCGCTACGGATTGATCGTAAGCGGCGCGCGCGGCGGCGAGATTGGCACGATTGCGTCCGCCTTCAAAAATTGGCTGCAAGGCATCGGCACCGATCGACCAGAACAGGCTGGGCGCGTTGACGAGATTTGAAATTGATGTGCTCTGCCAGCCGCCGCCGGTATTGCTGATCGAAATATGGGGATAAAAAGCGGTGTGCGCGATTCCCACCTGCGCATTTTCGTATGCCATGGTGCGCTCGGCGGTGGCGATATCGGGACGGCGCTCCAAGATGTCGGAAGGCACGCCCAACGGGACGGGCGGCGGCATGGCCTGTAATGGCGCCGCCGGAACGGCAAAGTTAGATGCGACCTGACCCAGCAGCACGGCGATAGCGTGTTCGTATTGCGCGCGGGACTGCTGCACCAGCGAGAGCTGCGACAAGGTTGCGTCGAGCAGCGCAGCCTGTTGCGCGACTTCAAGTCCGCTGGCAATGCCGCCTTTGTGGCGGTCTTCGACAAGATTCAATCCCTTGCGCTGGTAGCCGACCGATTCCTGCACCACGTTAAATTCGGCATCGAGTTCACGCAGCGAGAAATAATCCGCGGCAAGCTCCGCGGTAAGAACTAACTGCACATTTTGCAGATCGGCTGCGTTCGATTGCAGAGATGCGTTCGCCGCTTCCAGATTGTGGCGCACCCGGCCGAAAAGATCCACCTCGTAGCTGATGTTAAACGGAACGGTGAAGATGTTTTGCGTGTAAGGAGGAACTACTTGTCGAATGCCATTGACGATGGTTGGCTGTTGACCGTTCAGCGGGCGGTTGCCTGAGCCGCGCTCGCGTATCGCGCTGGGATCGGCAGACAGTTGCGGGAAAAAATCGGCCGTGGCCACGCGTGCCAGCGAGCGAGCCTGTTGGAGCCGGTCACGCGCCGCGATTAGAGACTGATTCGCCTGGAGCAATTGTTGTTCGTACGCATCCAGAGCGGGATCGTGAAATACCTGCCACCACGCGCCTTTTGGAATTGCATCCCGGGGGTCGGCTTGCTGCCACGGAGGCTGCGTCTTCCACGCATCCGGCGCCGGAGCGGGAGCTGCAGCCCGGCTATAGCGCGGTCCCACGGTGCATCCCGAGGCAAAAGCGAGAAGCGCTAGAACAGGCAGAATGACAGTTCGCTTCACTGTGCGCTGCCTTTCTGCTGATTGTTTTGCCCTGGCGGCTGGACCTGCGACGAATGGGCTGGAAGGCCCTGGTTCGGCGGGGCCTGTGCTACATTCACCGGCTGGCCGTCTTCCAGCGAATCGGGAGGATTGACGACAATTTGATCGGTGGGAGAGACGCCGCCAAGAATTTCCAGCGTGGTGCCGTAGTCGCGGCCGATGTTGATAGTGCGCAGTTGAATCTTGTTGTCGGGACCGACGACGGCGACCTGCGCTCCCTGCGCGCGGAACAACATGGTATTCACCGGAACGGTTACTTTATTTACATTGTTGCCGACGGCGAAGTGTACCTCTCCAAACGAGCCGGGTAGCAAACGGCCATTTTTGTTGGGAACGTCGACTTCCGTGAGCAAAGTGCGGGTGTTGGTATCGATTGATTCCGCAGTGCGGGCTACCGTAGCGATGAATTTTTCGCCGGGAAATTCCTGTAACGTGATTACGGTCTTTGCGCCTACTTTGATATAGGACGCATATGCCTGCGGCACGCTGGTGTAAACGCGCAGAGGATCGACGCGCGCAAGGTCGAATAACTCGCGGCCGGCAGCGCCGGCTCCGGCGTTGATCAGCGCGCCGGGATCGACGTTGCGGCGAGTTAGTACGCCATTAAACGGCGCATACACTTCCTTAAATCCTTCGAGTTGCTCGAGGCGGCGCACATTGGCATCGGCTGCGGCGAGATTTGCCTGCGCCTGTTTGTATCCGCTGGTTTCCTGGTCGGCTTCCTGCGCCGAAACCGAGTCCGTTTTGCGCAGTGCTTCCCAGCGGTCGGCGCTGATCTTGGCCAGCTCCATTTGCGCGACAACCTGCTGGCGCGTGGCTCGTGCCTGATTTAATTCCTGATCCACTTCCGGAGTGTCGATCCTGGCCAGCAACTCGCCTTGCGTTACGCGGCTTCCGATGTCCTTGTACCACTTCACGAGATAACCGCTGGTGCGGGCGTAAATGGGAGATTCTTCGTAAGCCAGCAACGATCCGGGCAGAATCAGATCTTCATCGGGCTTTTCGGATACGGGGTTCACCACGGCAACAGTCGGCACCGTGTCGCGCTCCGTCTCTTTTGCCAGGGCACGCTCGTGGCTCATGCGGCTGAACATGGTGAAGGCGCCAGCAAGCAAAAGGAGAATGAGGAGAATGCCAACAATCGTGACCGCCGTGCGCGGAGAGGCCGGTGCAGTGTCGGGAGGTTTTTGGATCGCAGGAGGCTGGTGCTTGGAGCGCTTCTGAATCTCTTCGATCTCGGCATCCCGTTGCGCTTGAGCGCTGACAGGATGTTCTCCCGCAGGGCTCTGATCGTTGGTTTGCCCCTCGGGCGATCGTTGCGTGTCTGCCTGTGGCTTGAATTTATTTTCTTCGTTCATACCCGGCTCCGGTCCATTCGACTTCCGTATCTTTAATCTTTACGAAATCTGATTATGCTTGGCGCGCCCGCGCTTGTTTTGCCTGACGGCGCCCATGGAAAATTGCAAACACGCTGGGCACAAAAAACAAAGTGGCAACTGTAGCGAATAACAAACCGCCAATCACGGCGCGGCCCAGCGGGGCGTTCTGCTCACCGCCTTCGCCGAAGCCAAGCGCCATGGGCACCATGCCAATGATCATGGCAAGGGCGGTCATTAAAACCGGGCGCACGCGCGTGTAACCGGCGGTGACCGCGGCTTTGACGACTTCTACACCTTCATCCATCTGCTCGCGGGCGAAACTTACCATCAAGATGGAATTCGCAGTAGCCACGCCCATGCACATCACAGCGCCCGTGAGCGACGGAACACTCAGCGTGGTGCGCGTAAGTAACAGGAACCAGCAAATGCCTGCCAATGCTCCGGGCAGCGCGGCGATGATGATGAAGGGATCGAGCCATGACTGGAAGTTGATGACGATGAGCAGGTAGACCAGAACAATTGCGCCGACGAGGCCAACGCCCAATCCAATGAATGATGCGCGCATGGTCGTGACCTGTCCGCGAACAACGATCTGCGTGCCGCGCGGCAGGTGGCCTTTAAATTGATTAACGACTTTATCGGTCTCCGCGGCGATTGCGCCGAGGTCGCGATCCTGGACGCTGGCGTAAACATCGATGGCAGACTGGATGTTGTAGTGGTTGACCGAGGCGGCGCGGGTGGCCGGGGTCAGCTGCACGAGGTTGCCCATCAATTGCGGGCCCTGTTGGGAGGTTACGGGAATATTCAGCAGGTCCTGCATATCGGTCATGCGATATTGCGGGGACTGCACCGCTAACTGGTAGGTGACTTCGTTTTTTGGGTTCAGCCAGTAGTTAGGCGAGGTCTGGAAGCTGCCGCTGAGGGAAATCAGAGCGCTGGTGGCAACATCACGCGCGGTGAGGCCGACCTGGGTGACCCGCGTGCGTTCGATATCCATATGCAGCGTGGGCAGCGAGAGCAACTGCTGCACATGCACGTCGGCGGTGCCGGGGATGTGGCGCATCTTGTTGGCAATTTGTTGCGCGATATCGTAGTTGCTGTTCATGTCCGCGCCTATGATTTGCACGTCGATGGGCGCGGGAAGGCCGAAGTTGAGGATTTGCGTGACGATATCGGCGGGCTGGAAGAAAAACTCCACGCCGGGAAATTCGCGGGGCAGGACTTCGCGCAAATGGCGCGTGAGACCGGCGGTGGGCAGATGATGCTCGGGATCGAGCGCAATCAGGATTTCAGCGTCGCTCGTGCCCATGGTCCCGTTCGAAGCGTAAGACAGGTTAATGCCGGAGTTGGGCAGACCGATATTGTCGACAACAGTCTGCAACTGGCCTTGCGGAATTTCCCGGCGCACGACAGCTTCCACTTCATCGCACAAGCGAGCGGTTTCTTCCACGCGCAATCCGGCGCGGCCGCGCACATGCAGGCGGATCAGGCCGGCGTCAACTTGCGGAAAGAAATCCTGGCCGAGGAAGAAAAAGAGGCCCAGCGAGAGAATGCAAAAGGCGAGGAAAGCGATGACGAAGATGTTGCGGTGTTCGAGCGTGGTTTCGAGCACGGCCTCGTAGCCGCGGCGGAAATCTTCGAACTTACGTTCGAAGCCGCGCTGGAAGCGGCCGAGGAACGACTTCCCTGTTTCCGAGCGATGCTCGTGACCGCGCATGATGTACATGACGAGCGTGGGGATGAGGGTTCGCGAAAGGAAATAGCTGGCGAGCATGGCGAAGCTGACGGCTTCAGCCAGAGGCACGAACAGGAATTTCGCCACGCCCGAGAGGAAGAACATGGGCACGAATACGATGCAGATGCTGAGCGTGGAAACCAATGCGGGGACAGCGATTTGTTGCGCGCCATCGAGAATGGCCTGGCGCATTTCCTTGCCCATGGCGAGGTTGCGCTCGATGTTTTCAATTTCGACCGTGGCGTCATCGACCAGGATGCCCACGGCGAGCGCGAGGCCGCCGAGGGTCATGATGTTGATGGTTTCGCCGATTGCGCCAAGAAGAATAATCGAGACGAAGACGGAAAGAGGGATGGAAATCAGAATGACAATCGTGGGCCGCCAGTCGCCCAGGAAGATAAGGATCATCAAGGCGGTGAGAGCTGCGGCAATGGCGCCCTCACGGATCACGCCATAGATGGAGGCGCGTACGAAAAGAGATTGGTCGAAGAGGGCGGTGACTTTGAGTTCCGGTGGCAGCGCCTGCTGCGCCTGGATGACGATGTTTTTAATTCCTTTTACGATATCGAGGGTGGATGCGCCGCCAATTTTATAAATCGACATGAGCGCGCCGCGGTTTCCATCCTGGCGGACGACGTTGGTTTGCGGCGCGAAGCCGTCGCGAATGTGGGCGACATCACGCATGTATAGCGTTGAGCCGTTGACGGTCTTAACGGGGAGATCGTTCAACTCCGAGATGGTTTGCGGAGTGCCGTTCATCTCTACGTTGTATTCGAGCTGGCCCATCTTGATGGTGCCGGAGGGAAGAATAATGTTTTGCGCGTTGACCGCATTGACGATGTCGTTCGGTTGCAGGCCATATTGCTGCAGTTTGGGGAGATCGAGATCGACCTGAATCTGGCGAACTTTTCCGCCATAAGGATAAGGCGTGGCCGCGCCGGGCACAGTGGCGAGATAGTTGCGAAGAAAATTCTGGCCGAGATCGAAAAGCTGCTGCTCGGGCAAAGTTTTGCTGCTCAGGCCGAGCTGGATGATCGGCGTAGTAGAGGCGCTATAAGAAATGATCAGGGGCGGGGTGGTGCCGGGCGGAAGGCTGCGGACCGTGGTTTGCGCGATGGCGGTGATCTGCGCGATGGCGCCTTGCACATTGGTTCCAGGGCGGAAAAAAACTTTGATGACGCCCATGCCGTAGACTGACTGCGACTCCATGTGCTCGATGTCGTTGACGGTAGTGGTAATGCCGCGCTCGGAGTTGGCCACGATGCGGTCCGCCATATCCTGCGGCGCCATTCCGCTGTAATACCAGACGACGGAAACTACCGGGATATCGATGCTGGGGAAAATATCAACCGGAGTGCGGGCGAGGGTCACGAAAAACAAAATAATGATGACGAGCGCCATCACTATGAACGTATAAGGACGACGAAGAGCCAGCGCAACAATCCACATCGAGTAAGCACCATCCGGACTTCAAAAAGAAGAAGTTCTACGGAATAAAAGATAGATTCCTATCCTGTCGCAAGGACATCCGTCAATCTTCGTTTAGATTCGATACTGCCCGTATTGGATTCTAAATGCCCAACGTTGATTATATGTTACTGTAGGGCCATGCGCCAGAAACGTTCGTCACATAAAAACGGCGAAAGCGGCGTCAAGCGCGCTCCCGGGCGCCCGCGCAGCGAATCGGCGCGCCTTTCCATTCTACGCAGCACTTTAAAGCTTCTTGCCCAAAGAGGATTTCCCGAGCTGACAATTGAGGCCGTAGCAGCGCATGCCGGCGTGGGCAAAGCCACGGTGTACCGCTGGTGGCCGGATAAGGCCGCTCTCATTGCGGACGCATTCGCAAATAGCACCACGCGCAATCTTCATTTTCCTGACACAGGCTCGGTTCGTACGGACATGAGCCAGCAGATGCGCCAGTTAATTAAAGTTTTTAGCAGCCGCCGCGGGCGTATTGTCTCTGCCATGCTAGGCGCTGGGCAGAGCGACAGTAGTTTGATCGGAGCTTTTCGCGAGCGCTTTCTCATGCCGCGGCGCCAGGAGGCTTACGCCACGCTTCGGCGTGGCATTCAACGCGGTGAATTGCGAAAAAATGTGGATATGGATTTGATCCTCGATTCTCTTTACGGCCCGATTTACATGCGGTTTCTAATTCGGCATGGAAATCTGACACCGGAGTTTGTCGAAGGTCTTTGTGAACTGACATTGGGCGGAGCTGATCCGCGTTCACAATCGAACCGCAGAAAATAGATTTGGGATTTTCGGCATCTTCAGCAAGTGACGATTGGAAAAGAAGGAATCATGATTTCGCGCGGCCCAATTTTCTGGGAAGTTGATCCGCAGGCCGATTTCATGCTTCCGGGTGGAAACCTGTACGTGCCGGGGGCGGCGCGATTGCTCCCCAACTTTCGCAAACTCACGGATGCTGCGCGTCAGGGCCGAGTTTTTCTCGTCTCGCATGGTTGCTACCACACACCAAACGATCCTGAGTTTAAGATTTTTCCGCCCCATTGCATCAAAGGAACCTCCGGCTCCGCATTTGTTCCCGAGGCGCTCACCGACAAAGTTCTCACAATCGCGAACGAGCCGGCAGTCGAGATTCCGCACGATCTCTCACCCTATCAGCAAATTCTTCTGGAAAAACAGACGCTCGACATTTTCGAAAGCTGCCACGCGGAGGAATTGTTGAAGCGATTTGGAAACGATGTCGAATTTGTCGTCTTCGGGGTGGTGACGGAATACTGCGTTCGCTTCGCGGCCAAGGGATTGCTCGACCGCGGACGCCGCGTGTCGGTCGTCCACGATGCGATTGAAACACTGAAAGCTGAAGAGGGAAATCGAACTCTGGATGAATTGCGCGCCCTGGGATCGAGATTTCTTTCGACTGATCAGGCGCTGGCCCTGGTAGTGTCCTAATTGCGGAAGCCAAAGCCTTTGATCGCAAAGGCCCGCGAAGAAAGAGCTCCATCCGAGATTGTTTTAACCTGCAAGCCCTTCGATTGCTTGTATTGCATCGGACGAAAGAGATAGCGATAAGCTGGCCAGGTCCTGCTGCATGTGTTCGGGGTTCGATGTGCCGGTCAACGGCAACATGCCTACGGATCGCGCGAAGGCGAAGATGATTTGGGCGGGAGTGGCGCTTATACGCTGCGCGAGATTCGCGATTGCCGGATGGTGCAGGACTTCCTGGTTCGCGGTGAGCAGCGAAAATCCCTGATAAATGATTTTGTGCTCGCGGCAGAATTGTCGCACATCGCGATCCCAGCCTAAACGCGCATAGCAGCGGTTCTGCACGAAGGTGGGAGCTTCTTTGTGGAAGGCGACCATTTGCTCGAGATGGTGCAGTGAGACGTTGCTCATTCCGAGCATGCGCACTCGTCCGGCGTCGCGCTCTTGCTTCATTGCTTCCCAGACTTCGGCGTCAGCTTGGCTCCAGCCGTAATTGGAGGCTGGGCCGTGGAGGATGTAGCTATCGACGTAATCGGTCCCAAGATGGTCGAGCGAGCTGGCCATGGATTGTGCGACCTGCTGCGGGAAGCTCGCGTTGGGATCGTAGGGGAGGCGATTGTCCTGGCCCGGGCGGTAGGTGAATTTAGTTTGCAGAAAAAGATCGGAACGGGTGACCATGCCGTCGCGATAGGCCGCGGCCAGAGCTTCGCCGACTCCGGCTTCGAAGTAGTGGCGGCGCTGATTGGCGGTATCGATGGCTCGAAAGCCGACGCGTAAAGCCGATTCTACGAGAGCGGCGGTGCGGTCTTCTTTCCAGGCGGTTCCGTAAAGGAAGCTGGGGATAACCGGAGAATGTGCCTTTGGCATGAAACATTCTGCCATGAGCACGTGCCACAAATTAAAAACCGGAGACGGTTGCCCGACTCCGGTGTGCTTACGTTGTGGTGTTTGCGAAAGTTATTGAGCTTGTGTCTGATCGTCCAGCTCTATGTTGTCGCCGGTGTGAATGTCTTCCATGGCGAAGACAATCATTCCGGTTGCGGTCGTAGGCGTGGTCCCGATCACCACGATTTCTCCGACCGCGCGCCGGGGCAGATCGCGGACGTGAATCACCGGACCATTGGACTTGGTGAACATCTTAGGATCGACCGAGGGTTGCTTTAATTGCGTGTCTTCGCTGACGGCAGCCTTAAACGATAGCGAATCGACCGGATCGTCCAAGTCGGCCTGGTAGCTGCGCACGGCGCGGAAATAATCGCCAATCTTTATTCCCTGGTTCGCGCCCACATTCATGTAAACCTTCTGGCCCGTGCCCAGCTCGGAATCAAAGTCTCTCGACATCACGATGCGGCCGGATATCTTGCTAACCGTGGGCAGAAAGCGGTCGAAGCGCAGCGGCGGATGGAACGCGACCATGCTTTTTTCGGCGAACGGAATCACGGTGTCGCCGGGATTAACGGGATCGCAGGCATATTCAATATGCCCAACCGCGGTTTTGTTGCGAGTGTCGATGATGCGCACGCGGCCTACTTCTTCATAAGGCTGCCCGGTTTCTTTGACCAGTTTGCGCTGGCCGGGAAACATCTCATACTCGTTAATGTCGCGCAGAGCGCGGATGATCTCATATTCCGCGCCAGTCGTGTAGCCCGTTCCATACAGATAAATAATGTCATCCCGCGTGAACTTGGTCGTGGTTGGTGTTTCCAGGCCACCGGCCACGAAATTGGCATCGGGCAAAGTCTGCTTATTGATGAAACCAGCGCAGTAAACATCCGCGTAGGTGGGCATCTGCACCCGCTGAATCGGGAAACTCGCCGTCGTGGCGATCGTGCCCTCGGGGGTAGCGCCTTTGGAAGCGGCAATTATGTCATCCGATTGCGCCCAGGTTGCGGTCGCGGCCAACAACAATAAGTATGCTATTTTCTTCATGTTACCTCCGAGTCGAGGTGCAAGGCGCACCCTTCCCCTAGTCGAATGCCTAAACCCAATGCTGCTGAGGGAAAGTAACAAGCGGGTAAGAGGGGGTCAAGGTTACGAGGGTGTCAGGCTGGGCGTGAAAACAGTTTTTTCGACGGAATTGTGAATCCGGGGTTGCATCTGTAATTCGACCCTTGTAAGATTCGCGCCGAACCCATTGTTTTAATTCGAACCTGTTGATTCAAGATGATTTCTGCTCCTAAAAGCTATTCGCCCCGGCTGGTGCCCTTGCGGCTGCCACGGGTTTGCGTCGCTGTCGCCGCTTCCGACCCCGCTGCACTGGCGGAAAAAGCGGAAGGCCTGATTCGAGATAACTCCTTTATAGAGTTTAGGTTAGATCATTTACCGAAGCCTGCTCTCGGCCTGCCCAAAATCAAGCACTTTCTCGAAGCCCACCCCGGCATCATCGTGATCGCCACCTGCCGCCGGGTGGCAAGCGGAGGCAAGTTTCGCGGCTCCATCGCCTCGCAGCTCGACATTTTGGCCAAGGCGTCGGCCATTGGCTGCCAACTGGTGGATGTGGAATTCCAGACGGCGCTGAAGTGCAAGCCCGATCAGCTGCAAAAACTCCGCAAAAGTGCCGCTCTAATCCTTTCGTTTCATGACTTTCGCGGTACCAAGAAGCTCGACGAAACCCTGGAAAAAATGCGCGCCTACCCGGCCGATTTTTATAAGGTGGTGAGCACGGCGGCTACGCTCCTCGACAACGTTTCCATGATCCAATTCCTGGGCCGCGAGGGGGATAAGGATTCGATTGTCGGCGTATGCATGGGAGAACAGGGAATCATCAGCCGCGTGCTGGGAGTGCGCGCGGGCAGCGTCTTTACCTTTGCCGCGGTCAGTCCCGGCGAGGAAACCGCTCCAGGACAAGTCAGCGCGCAGGATCTGCGCAGCGTTTATCGTATCGAGCAGGTCGACGCGGCCACGCGTGTCTATGGTGTGGCTGGAGATCCAGTGGCGCACTCGCTCTCGCCGGCAATCATGAATGCGGCGTTCCGGCGCGAAAACGTTAACGCGGTCTATCTCGCGCTGCATGCCAAAACTTTGAAGGATTTGCTGGCCTGCGTTCGCGAAATCCCCATTCACGGCTTAAGCATCACGATGCCGTATAAGGAAGCGATTCTTCCCTTCCTCGACAACACCGATTCGCACACCACGAAAATTGGCGCATGTAATACAGTCGTGCGCGCGCAGGATGGCAAACTGTACGGCTTTAACACCGACACTTCGGGCGTGGTGCGGCCGCTGGAACGCCGCCTGAGCACGTTGCAGGATGCGAAAATTCTCGTCCTCGGTGCGGGCGGGGCGGCGCGCGCAGCCGTGTTCGGATTGGCGGAGCGCGGCGCGGAAGTTTTCATCTTGAACCGCAGCCTCGAAGCGGCGAAGAAACTTGCCCGGCGCGCTCATGCGCACTCCATAAAACGCGCCGACTTAAAGAAGCACGTCTTCGATGTGATCATCAATGCCACGCCTGTAGGGATGGGCAACACGCGCGAGACCCCGCTACAGGAAAAAGAAATCAACGCGCGCTATGTTTTCGACATGATTTACGACCCGTTCGAAACGCGCCTGCTGCAACTGGCGAAACAACGCGGAGCGCAGATCATTCCTGGCATAGAAATGTTCGTGCATCAGGCGGCGCGTCAATTCGAAATCTGGACCGGTAAGCCCGCACCCCAGGACGACATGCTGCAGGTGGTGATGCTGGCGCTGCAAGAGCGGGCGAGAGCCGCGGCGGCCGTGAAGAAAAAGTGACTTAGCCGATCTGCCTGGGAAATAGTGCAAAGCGCTGGAAATCTCAAGATTGAGATTCGAGTCGAACCGTCTCTAAACACCACAAAGCCGGGCTGGTTGGCCCGGCTTATCTTTGCGTGGACCTGGTTCGGTCACTCTTGTTTCGACAGACCGATCCAGAATGTCCAAAATCTGGATGTGCTCTTACATCACCATTGCAAGGTTTTCCAACTCGTGTTGCAGCACGGGCAAGGCACACCCGGCCATCTCCACACGGCTGGCGGCATCCAACGCCGCTTTGGGTGAGACGCCGTAGCCGCGGCCCATGAGAAATACCTGTAGAAGTTCGGCGGCCTCGTAGGAATCGATCATGCCGCCTTGCAGCAAATCGCTGCGCAATGCGGCCAGCTCAGTCACCGTAAATCTGTCTTTATCGTTATTAAAGCTCGTAGTCACTGCGTTTTCGAACCTGGTTTCTTCAAACATGGCCGTCATCACCTCCGACTCCGACCTAACTTTTGCCTATTAGACTCACCAGCAGTCGTACAAGTTGCATGCAATCGTGCTGCCGTATCTGGCGGCTACTTTATAGTACGGCTAGCTGGCCGCTTTAGATTCATAAACCCCTCTGAATATCGGAAGTTGCAGCGAACCGCCGATAGCCCCCAGCTTTTCTTGAGATGCCTTTGGTACCTTTTCCAGTCTCAAAACTGACACGGAGTGTCATTCTGGTCGGGAATGGGCAACCGCGCGGGGTAATGAAAAATGTTACCCGGATGTCGCGAGGGTATGAGGTGAAGCAGATAAACCAGGTGGACGGAACGCGCGGCTTGGGCTGGAGTTACTGCCTAGCTTGATAGTCAGGCGGTTTCTATGGTCGCTTCGTCGATCAGCATGATGGGAATGTCGTCTTTCACCGCATACACCCGGTGGCATTGCGTGCACTTCAGGCTTTCCGGATTTTGGCGATATTCAAGCGCCTGCTTGCAAGCCGGGCAGACCAGAATTTCCAGCAATCCCTTGGAAAGCATGAGGGCATTGTACGCGAGAATCTTCCTAGCGGAGGTGCTGAGGTACGCGGAAAATATCCGGCTGCTGAATGCCAGTTGAGGACAGCACCGTGCTGTTGAAATTTCTATGGCGGGCGCATTCATCGCCTTAGGCAGTGTAAGATTTTCTTTCCGGAGACCGAAATGTCTGCCCGAATTCTTGACGGCACAAAGATTGCGAACAGCATCCGCAGCGAGGTCGCGGCGGAGGTCAACGCCATGGCTGCCGCGGGAGTTCGTCCCGGCCTGGCGGTTGTTCTGGTCGGTCATAATCCCGCGTCGGAAATTTACGTGCGCGGCAAAGTGAAGGCCAGCGAAGAAGTTGGCATTTACAGCGAGCAGCACACGCCGCCTGAGACTTCGACCACAGCCCAGCTCCTCGCGCTGATCGAAGACCTCAACCGCCGCGACGAAATTGACGGCATCCTGGTGCAATTGCCTCTGCCTCCACAAGTCGACTCGAAGCGCGTGCTGATGGCCGTCGATCCCGCCAAGGATGTGGACGGGTTTCATCCCGTCAATGTCGGCTTTCTCTCGACGCAGCGTCCGGGCCTGGTTCCCTGCACGCCTGCGGGAGTCATCGAAATCCTGAAGCGGAGCGAGATTCCGATTGCGGGACGGGAAGCTGTATTCGTTGGCCGTAGCGATATCGTCGGCAAGCCCGCAGCTATGCTTTTGCTCAACGCTAACGCTACCGTAACCGTCTGCCACTCAAAGACGCCCGATCTGCCCGCCGTTTGCCGCCGCGCGGATATTCTTGTTGCCGCCATCGGCCGGGCTGGAATGCTCACGCGTGATTTTGTGAAGCCGGGGGCAACGGTAATCGATGTTGGTATGAATAAGGTCACCGATCACGCGGAATTCGAGCGGTTGTTCGCCGGGAACGCCAAGCGGGAAGAAACTTTCCGGACCAAAGGCTCCACGCTGGTGGGAGATGTTCATCCCGAGGTAGCCGAAGTGGCGGGAGCGCTTACGCCAGTACCCGGCGGAGTGGGACCGCTGACTATTGCGATGCTGATGTACAACACCGTGAAAGCCGCGAAAATGAGGAGAGGCAGGGGTTAGTGGGTAGGGGCCAGCGGGCCATAATCTTCGCTATGTATGTTTTTATTTTCCTTGAATCCGCGCCATTTCAACTTGCAACGATGATGCCTAACTGGCCCCTAGCCACTAATCACTGGCAACTGGTTCTATGCTGAAAGTCGGCCTAACTGGCGGCATCGCCTCGGGCAAATCCGCGGTCGGCGAGATGTTCGTGGCTCTTGGCGCTCACCTCGTCCAGGCGGATCGAATCGCTCACGAACTCATGCATCCGGGCCAACCGGTATACAACGAAGTCGTGCGCCACTTCGGCGGCGGCATCCTCAATCCTGACCTGAGCGTGAACCGCGCCAAACTTGCTGAAGCTGCCTTTGGACCGGGTAAGTTGTCTCCAGCCGCAACTGTGGGAGCTGATTCATCCATGGCGCGTCCCTCGCGTATTGAAGAGTTGAACCGCATTGTTCACCCGGCAGTGCTCCGCGCCCAGGAAGAGTGGATGGAGGAAGTGGGCCGACAAGATCCCCATGCTGTCGTCATGGTGGAAGCTGCGCTGATTCTCGAGGCGGGCGCGGCCAAACAATTCCATCGCCTTATCGTGGTCACTTGCAGTGACGAGCAACGCGTAGCCCGCTTTGCCGCGCGCCAGAAACTGCCGCTTGCCGCCGCGCGTGAAGAAGTCAAGCGCCGCATGGCCGCGCAACTGCCCGATGCGGAAAAAATCAAAGCCGCCGATTATGTGATCGACAACTCCGGCCCTCTCGATCACACGCGAGAGCAGGCGGAACAAATATGGGGAACTCTTCGCGCCGGAGCGTAACTCCTGAAAACACATTGCATGGTTCTGCCAGCGTGATCGAATGCGATAGCGTCTTGATTTACAACCTAAAAAGCGTTTAAACGCAGAGAACGCAAAGGTCGCGAAGAAAAACAGTATCGGAACTAGGGCACTGCCGAATGGGGCGAAATGAGTGCCTACGACCGGAACATTCGCTAGAATTGAATCTGGGTATTTTTATGCGAATCCTACGACCTGCACTTCTGGCTCTGGCAATCGCCGGTGGTTTTTTCTACTTCACTACCTGGCGCTCGAATTCGTCGAATATTTTTCACTCCGGTGACTGGCTGAGTCATCCGGCAAACGTCGAAATTACCGAGGCTGCCGGCAACGAAGGGCTCGACAGCGAAGAGCAGAACAATATTCTTGTTTATCGCAAGAATCTTCCCTCGGTGGTGAACGTGACTTCGCGCGCCATGGCCTTCGACTTCTTCAATGGGCTGGTGCCGCAGGAGGGCCAAGGATCGGGCTTTGTTATCGATAAGGATGGCCACATCCTCACCAACTATCACGTCGTCGCCGACGCTCGCCAAGTGGAAGTCACCCTGCACAATCGGAAAAAATATAAGGCAACGGTGATTGGCACCGATCCCGCGCACGACCTGGCCGTGATCCAGATTAAAGCGCCCGAGTTGATTCCCGCAGTATTGGGCGATTCGCGCAATTTACAGGTTGGGCAAAAAGTGTATGCCATCGGCAATCCCTTTGGCCTGGCGGGAACGATGACGCGCGGTATCGTCAGCTCTATTCGGCCGGTGCGCGAGCCGAATGGCGCGACCATCGAGGAAGCGATCCAAACCGATGCCGCCATCAACCCCGGCAACTCCGGCGGACCGCTGATGAACTGGCACGGTGAAGTGATCGGCATCAATACCATGATTCTTTCGAGTGTCGGTCAGAACTCCGGCGTAGGCTTCGCCATTCCGATTAACACCGCGAAGGCAGTGCTCAACGATCTGATGACGCTGGGACGGGTGCGCCGTCCAGCGCTGGGTGTACGCACAATTCCCATCAGCGCCGAACTTGCCGATGAAATGGGATTGCCCGTGGATTACGGTCTGTTGATCGTGCAAGTCATTCCCGGAGGATCCGCAGATCTTGCAGGCCTGCATGGCGGTACGGAACGCGCATACCTCGGCAGCACCCTCATCATGCTGGGCGGAGATTTGATTGTGGCCATCGACGGCGAAAAAGTGGAAGATGGAGACACGCTGGCCGAGATGATGAACAATCATCGCGCCGGAGATATGGTGAAGGTGACAATCTACCGCAATAAGAAAAAGATAGATGTGAACGTGTCACTGGCCGAGGCGAGAGAACAAGTGTGAAGAAGTGTAAATTGTTCCGCGGCTCGAGCCCAGCAGCACGCGTTTGCGAAGTGATCCACAAGGCGGACTCAAAGTTGTCAAACATTTGTAAAATTAATCCTTGAATTACTACTGCCTGTCGTAGTAGTATCCGTCCGCTGCACGGTGGAACGATCCCGTGTCCGTACGCTTCTGCCGCGGAAACATCATTCTTTTTTAATATTATTCTTCGCCTTATCGCTTTTTGAATGTGGTTTTACCATTCTGATTCGGTGCCGAGGAGTCCGGCCATGCGCGTTACGAGGCGTTCGCAGATTCGCACCCTCCCCCAGTTTGCTACGTCACTTTCTGCTGCCGCGTTGTTTTTTGTAACCATCGTTCTCACGTGCAGCCAACAGGCCAACGCCATACCTGCCTTCGCCCGTAAGTATGGTTTGCGTTGCTCCGCCTGCCATGAGTCCTGGCCGATGCTGAATTACTTTGGACAAAAGTTCAAAGACAACGGCTATCAGCTCATGAACGACCGCGACGCTCCGATCTGGCAGAACCCCGGCTACTGGCCGGTCACCTTCCGCATGACGCCCATCTGGCATCGCTACAGTGTGGGCAAAGAGCTAGTCGATACATATTCTGCCGGGAGCACTACCCCAACAGGCTCGGCGGTGCAACGGCTCACCACCTCGGGTTTTGACCTTAGCGGCCTTGACTTCCACACCGGTGGCACGCTCGAAAAGAATTTTTCGTTTTACCTGCTGCCATCCTCGGACCCCACCGGCGCCTTCCACTTTGAAACCGTCATGGCGCGCCTCGATAACTTATTCAATAGCCCGTGGCTTAACGTGAAGCTGGGCAAGTTTGAACTCGATAACCTGCTTTCCGAAAAACGCATTCTCACCCTGACCGCCAATGGCGGTATCTACCAGCTTTACCATTTCATTCCCACCGGCGATGGCAACATCTTTGGGCAGATGGGAGACAACCAGCTTGGCGTGGAAGTGCTGGGCCACTCCTACAATGATCGGACTCGCTACTCGGCTGCAATCCTAAGTTCCAACGACGGAACGACGCAGTTGCCCTACGGCAATGCTTACACCGGCTTCTTCACCGGCAGCCAAGCTTTTGATACCGGCAGAGCCGGGGTGCAACGCGTTGGTTTCTACGCCATGGTCGGCGAAGCTCCGACCACCTGGCTCACGCAAACTGGACCCAGCGGCGCGACCATTCTTCCCGGCTCCGGAATTGGCAATAAGTCATTCAGCCGTGAAGGCTTCGTGGGTCAATTTTATTTCGGCCAGCATGTCGATCTCACGGTTATCACCCAGCACGGTGAAGATAATGCCTGGTTCGGGCAGGGCTACGGCGACTTCATCGACGGCATTGCTACCGCCAACAACACGACTGGCTCCACGCTTCCCGTCGGAGCAAAGAATCCAACGTGGAACGGAGTGCTCTTCGAACCGCATTACGTCTATAGCCCGCAGCTCATCTTCATCGGGCGTTACGAGACGATGCGTATGTCGCAAGAGGCCAATGGAGCGGGATATACCGGGGTTGGACCTACCGGAATCATTGGTCCATCGCCTTCGAATTTGGGCAATCTCTCCACCTACACCATCGGCTATCGCTACAACCCGTTTATGACCAGCCGCGCCGGCTTTGCGTGGCACAACGAATACAACTGGCTGCACCAGGATGGAATAGGCCCGTCGCTAGGGCTTAGCAGCGCCAACCTCAACACCAGCGAGTTGCTGTTGGGATTCGATTTCGACTTCTAGGTTGATTCAAAGAGGAATTTCAAAAGGGATTTGACGAGGAAAAGACATGCGGACAAATTTGCGGAAGTGGTCGCTACTGTTAGGCGTGGCTGTGGCTTTGCCGCTTACTTCGTCGGCGCAACTTACCAATCAGGATATTGACGTTCGCAATGGCATCGAATCCCACGTCGGCAATATCACCGGCCATGTTAAAGATGCCAAGAGCAGCTATCGAAGGTTTTGTGTCGGCTGCCATGGCCCCCTGGGCGATGGCAACGGCGAGAACTTTCCCTGGGTCGATCCCAAGCCTCGCGACTTTCAGATGGGCGTGTTCAAGTGCCGCTCCACTCCGACCGGAACTTTGCCCACCGATCAGGATCTCTTCGACACCATCGCGCGCGGTATGGATCGCTCGAACATGCCGCAATGGAGCCAGCTGACGAAACAGGAGCGCGCCGATCTTGTCGCCTACGTAAAACACTTCTCTCCGCGCTGGGTGGGCGAAAAACCGGGAACCCCGATCACCATTCCAGCGGAGCCCGAGGTAACTCCAGAGCGCATTAAAGCGGGCCGGGATGTCTTCGCCAGAGTGCAATGCTGGAAGTGTCACGGCGTCCAGGGCATGGCCAACGGCCCATCCGCACCCACGCTTACCGACGATCTAGGCCGGCCTATTCTGCCCTTCAATTTCACCGAAGGCGCCCGCCCCAAATGCGGCGATACGGATAAGGACATTTATCGCATCTTTATGACCGGCCTCGATGGCACTCCGATGCCGTCCTATGCCGACAACATCAAGCCCGATGAGGCTTGGGATCTTGTCTTCTATCTCCGCACCTTCATGTCTCAACACAGCAAGGAAAAAGACATGGCGAAGAGCCTCGGGCTGAAACCAGTGGATCCAAATGCGCCTGCGGGCCAACAGTAGAGACTGCAATCAGCATCGCAGCCTGAGCATTCTGTTTTGCAGCAATCGTTTCTTAGTAATCCAGGAGAGAGATTTATGAGAAATGCACCCAAACTCGCAGTAATACTATCGGCGGTAGTCCTGGTAAGTTGCGGCGCGCTGATTCTCAGTCAAAACGTCAGCGCCGCGGGAGAAGGCAAAATCACCGGTTCGGTCAAGCTCGACGGCGCGGCGCCCCATATGAAGGGCATCGACATGTCGAAAGATCCCTACTGCTCCAAAGCGCATGCCAGCGACCCGGCTCACCTGGAGACTGTCGTAGTTGGTTCCGATAACGGGTTGGAGAATGTTGTCCTTTATATCTCGGACGGCTACAGCGGCCCGCCAACCGCGTCGACAACCGTTCCCGTCTTCGACCAGAAGAACTGCATGTACACACCGCACGTACTCGCGATGGATGTGGGCCAAAAGTTCGATGTAAAGACCAGCGATCAAACCACGCACAACATCCATCCTCTTCCGAATCCGATGACCGGCAACATTCCGTGGAATCAATCGCAACCGCCCGGAGCGGGGCCGGTGGAGAAGAGCTGGAAGTCAGAGGAAGTGATTCCCGTGCAGTGCAACATTCATCCCTGGATGCACGGCTGGTTTGTCGTAGTGAAAGGTCCTTACGCAACCACGGACAGCAGCGGCAATTACACCATCGAGAATGTTCCGCCCGGCAGTTATACCGTTACGGCGTGGCAGGAAGACTACGGCAAGCAAACGCAAAAAGTAACGGTGGCATCCGGCGGCGCAGGCACGGCCAACTTCACGTTCAAGGCCAAATAGGAGTTTGCGTCATAGCTTGATCAACAAATGAATCGCCGCAGTCCATGCTGCGGCGATTCACAATTAAGGCGAATCCGCCCCAGGACGAGGCGATATGGCGAAAATCCTCGCGGTAACCATCGTAGTGATTGCGATTGCTTCGGCAATTCCCATTGTGATGCACATGTGGCCTCTACCACAGGACATTTCGACGCACGGCCACATCATTGACGAGCAGTTTGCCGACACGATGGTCGAAGCCGGAATCTCTTTTCTCGCCTCGCAATTTCTCCTCGCCTTCTTCATCTGGAAATTCTCCAGCCCCAATCCCGGCGGAAAAATAAAAAACTTTCCCGGCGGCGCGACGGGACTCGTCATCGCGGCTTTCTTACTAGTGGGCACGGAAGTGTTGGCTCTGGGCGCATTCGGCGCGAAAGCCTGGGCGGGCGTCTACCTCACTCCGCCGGGAGCCGGCGCACTTCCCATTCAGGTGCAGGCCGGACAATTCGCTTTTTACTTCCGCTATCCCGGCCCCGATGGGACATTCGGCCCGCTGCATCCCGATCAGATCAGCGAAGCCAATGCCAACTTCTTTGGCCTCGACACCACGCACGATCAGGATTCCAAAGACGACATCGTCACCGCCGAAATGGCGATTCCCGTGAACCACGAAATCCACCTGCTGATGCATGCGAAAGATCTTGGACATTCTTTCTATGTCCCCGAATTGCGCGTGCAGCAGGATTTCGTCCCCGGACTCGACGTCTCGATCCATTTCACGGCGACGAAAATTGGCAAATACGAAATCGTCTGCACGCAACTTTGCGGCCTGGGCCACTACAACATGAAAGCGTATCTGGAAGTGAAATCGCAGGAAGATTACGACGCCTGGCTCAAACAACAGGCCGCGCTGCAATAGCTGTAAGAATGAGGGGGTTCAGCCCCGAGGCACTGCCCGGAGAAACTACCATGCACGATATGTCTGCTCACGCGGTACAGCACGGAGCTCCTACCAGCTTCATCCGCAAGCATATCTTCAGCCTCGACCACAAAGTCATCGGCAAGCAATATTACGCGCTCGCTCTGGTTGCCGCCGTGGTTGGCATGGTTCTGTCGTGGCTGATGCGCATTCATCTGGGGTGGGGCAGTTTCGCCATCCCGGGCTTGCATTTTCTTTCCAAAACCGGCGCCCCGGGCGACATAATGACGCCCGAATATTATCTGCAACTCATGACCATGCACGGTACCATCATGGTCTTCTTCGTCCTGACTACGGCTCCGTTTGCAGCTTTTGGAAATTTCTTTCTGCCCATCCAAACCGGCGCGGAAGACATGCCTTTCCCGCACTTCAACATGATGTCGTTCTGGGTCACCTTCGTAGCGTTCGTGGTGATGGTCTCGGCATTCTTCGTGGGAGACGGTCCCAGTCTCGGTGGCTGGACGCAATATGCCCCTCTCAATTCGGTAGGTACTGTTGCTGGCCCGGGCCAGGGCATGGGCGTGGTTCTCTGGATGGCGTCGATCGCCATCTTTTGTATCGGACAACTGCTGGGCTCGCTGAATTTCATCACTACCACGCTCGACATGCGTTGCAAAGGCATGTCTCTCATGCGCCTCCCGCTCACCGCGTGGGCATGGTTCATCACCTCAGTCATGGGTCTCACCGCCTTCGCGGTCCTGATGCCCGCCTGCATACTTGCCATTCTTGACCATGTCGCCGGTACCAGCTTCTTCGTCGCATCCAACCTCGTAATCAACGATCAGGTCTTGCCGCACCAGGGCGGATCGACGTTGCTCTGGCAGCATCTCTTCTGGTTTTTCGGACACCCCGAGGTCTACATCGCCATCGTCCCTGGGTTGGGTATCGTCTCTCACGTTCTGATCACCAACATGCGCCGGCCCATGCTGAGCCATCGCGTTCTCATTTATTCCATGGGCGCGCTGGCCGTTCTCAGTTACATGGTTTATGGCCATCACATGTTCGTCAGCGGAATGAATCCCGTTTCCTCGCTGGCATTCTCATTCCCTACTCTAATCATCACGATCCCCTCAACCATCGTTGTTCTGATTTGGCTCGGCAGCCTGTACGGCTCTAAATTGCGCATCAACTCCGCCTCACTGTTCTCTCTCGGTTTCATCTCCATGTTCATCAGCGGCGGTATCAGCGGATTTTTCCTCGCACAGCCCTCCCTCGACATCCTGCTGCACGCGACTTATTTCGTAGTCGGCCACTTTCATCTGGTGATGGCGGTCGCCGCCATGTTCGGCATCTTCGCCGGAACCTACTTCTGGTTCCCTAAGATGACTGGCCGCATGATGAGCGAGCCGCTGGGCAAACTTCACTTCTGGCTGAGCTTCGTCGGCGCCTACTGCATCTTTATGCCCTTCCACTACCTTGGAATGGCCGGGAACGTCCGCCGCTATCAGGCTTTCACCGACGATTATCTAATCCCGCTGATTCCGGTTCACAAGTTCATCACCATAGCCGCACTGGTCACCGGCCTGGCGCAGATCATATTCGTCTACAACTTGATCTATAGCCGCTTCAAAGGCGCGCCCGCTCCGGATAATCCATGGCAAGGCACCTCGCTTGAGTGGAGCACCGCGACGCCTCCGCCCCACAACAATTTTGGCGATCACATGCCAGTCGTTTATCACGACCCGTATCAATACAGCGTGGAAGGGGCAAGCGCCGACTACATCATGCAAACCTCGCCAGAAAAAGCACACAGCCCCGACGAGGAGAAATGATGAAAGGTTTTAGGTAGAGAACGGCTTTTAGCGCCGGAGCGAATTGGAGCAGGAGAAGTATGGCCACCACAGTTCACGAACCGCCAAAAATCGAACGTCTCCCGAGCCACAACTCCGGCAACGGCTGGCGTAATCTCGTCCCCGTTAGCGGCGAACTGCGTGTGAAAGATCCATCCCCAGCCCCGGCCAGCACCGGCATCTGGGTCGGCCTGGCTGGGATCACCATGACCTTCGCCGCCTTCACCAGCGCCCTTATCGTTCGCCAGGGGGGCGCGACAGATTGGCAGCACTTCACGCTTCCTTCAATTCTCTATCTGAATTCGCTAGCCATTCTGGCAAGCAGTGTTGCGCTGGAAATCGCGCGACGTAAAATCGCCGCGTTCATGGCGACTTCGAAAACTCACCAAGGCGCACCGGCGAGCTGGCTGTACGTAACTCTTTTGCTCGGGCTGCTCTTCGTAACCGGACAAACCTTTGCGTGGCTGCAACTCAAATCACAAGGCTTTGGTCTCGCCACCAATGTGAGCTATTCCTTTTTCTATGTTTTAACCGTAGCTCACGCGATCCACTTACTGGGCGGGCTTGGCGGTTTGATCCGAGTAATAGGCAAGCTAAATAACTTGACCCTAAAACGCAGCACGCTGAACGCCACGGCACTTTACTGGCACTTTATGGGCGCGCTGTGGCTGTATTTGCTTTTGCTGCTGTGGATGAAGCTCTAAAGAAAACGCCGGAGGCAATGTGAGCGAAGCTGACTTAACCATGGGACATTCCGCAGCCCACTCCTCGGCCATGGCCGAACCCACATTCTCCGTCCCCGCGAAAAAGATGGCGATGTGGCTGTTCATCATTGCCGATACTGCCACCTTCGCCGGCTGCCTGGTAGCCTACGGCTTCATCCGGAATGCGACACCCGACTGGCCGCGTCCTTTTCACAGCATCACTAATGTCGCACTCATGACGTTCATCCTGCTCACCAGCAGCCTGACCATGCTGTTTGGAGTGAGGTCGGCACAAAAGGGCGACAAAGCCGGAGCTTTCCGCTGGACTATGATTACGGCCGTCGCCGGAATTCTGTTCGCCGTCCTGCACATTCGTGAATGGATGGGA
>Ga0224568_1000041_pt1 | contig 37992 bp, 23 predicted proteins | sample CLU5metagenome_FD_182727 | JGI IMG/M metagenome (GOLD analysis project Ga0224568, IMG submission 182727) | Spruce litter microbial communities from Bohemian Forest, Czech Republic - CLU5 | ecosystem: Environmental > Terrestrial > Plant litter > Unclassified | place: Czech Republic: South... | reverse complement strand
GGTCTGTTCCTTGCCGACGACGGCGATGTTGTTCTCCGACTGGCAAGCCACCATGCAGTTGTTGCAGCCCACGCACTTGTTCAGGTCGATGGTCATACCCCAGGCGTAGGCTTCTTCCTTATATGGATAGGGCTGGTAGAGCGTGAGGCCGGGCGCGGGCTGTTCTTCCTGCGCGAAGTTCGGCTCCTTGCGGTATTCCTCGAGAGAAGTTTCGCGGACCAGAGGACGCGTGTCACCGTTGGGCGTATCCATCGACTGGTAGCCCTGCGTCGAAGCCAGTTCGTAGATGTCTCCGGTTTTGCGTATCTGCACGCCAGTAGTGAACCAAGGCGCGGCGCTGGTGCGCAGTTGATAAGCGTCGAACCCGTTGCCGGTGCCGACCCGGCCGGCGCGCTTGCGTCCATAGCCGAGGAACACCGTGACGGAGTTATCGGGATGTCCGGCCTGAATCCAAGCCGCGCCAGTAACTTTTTTGCCATTCAATGTGAGCTCGACAACATCTTTGGACGCGATCTGCAACCGCTCCGCCATCTTGGGGCCGATGAGGACGGCGTTGTCCCAGGTGAGCTTGGTCATCGGCTTAGGGAGTTCTTGCAGCCAGCCGTTGTTGGAGAATTGACCGTCGTAGATGGTGGGGTCGCGGCGGATGTTGAGCTCGATGGCGTTCGCGTCTGATCGTGCCGCTTGCGGAATACCACTAATTTTTGCTGTTACAGATTTTGGAGTGAATGTCGTACCTTCAATCCAACCATCGTGCAGCGACTTGCGCCAGAAAGTCTCAAAGTCTCCATTGTGTTGCTTCTGCCAGTAGGCGCGAACCAGGTCGTAACCGGTCGCATCAGTTTGGCCATTCAGCAGCGCCACAAACTCGATCGCGCTCTTACCTTGATACAACGGCGCAATCAAGGGCTGGATAATGCTGGCCGTTCCATCGTAAGCGCGGGCATCGGCCCAGGATTCCAGCTCGTGCGCCGCATTAACGTGCCATTGGCAGAGCTCGGCTGTCTCGCTGTTGTACAAGCCGTGATGCACGCGCATCGGGACTTTATTGCTCTTGAGAAGTTCAGCGAAGTTCAGATCGGCTGGCGCATCATAGGCCGGATTGCCGCCAAGGACGAATAGCAAATCTACTTTGCCAGCGCGCATGTCCGCGACGAGATCTTTCAGTGATTCAGTTTGATTGGCTGGGTTCGCGTCGACTGGATCGGTATAGAAAACAGTTTTGCCGACGTTGCCTAAAGATTGGTTAATCGCATAAGCCCACTGATGCACAACAGGCGGCTGATGATCCCCTGCAATCACCAAACTCGCCCCATTATGAGACTTGAGCTCTTCGACGACTCGGCGGAGAAAAAGCTGCTCATTCTGAGCAAGGGATCCGCTTGGCAGAACAGAACCCTCGGCGGGATGCACATTCTTAGCCTCGTCCGCAGAGAGCACCCTCCGAGGCATAGTTGTGTCAGTCCAAGTAAAAAATAATGATGCCAAAGTTTCAATTTTCGCAGCCTGCAACGCCAGCCGATGATCCGCCTTCGCACCCGTGCTCGACATCCCGCTCTCGACCACATACAGCCGGTTCATGTTGCCACTGTCGGGATCGCGCCGCTTGGCGAAGTCGCGAATGTAGCGCGTATTGCCGGGATATCCGGCATACAAAAAATCCGCGTCGAGCGAAACAATGACATCGGCTTTCGAGAAATCGTAGCGCGTCTCAACTGCCTGGCCGAAGGCCAGCTTCGCGCCTTCGAGCACGTTATCGCGATTCACCGGCTCATACACATGCCACTTGGCCTGCGGATAAATCTTGAGGAAGCTGCGCAATTGGTCGGCCAGCGTGGGCGAAGAAATGGTCGGCGTGAGAATGCGAATGCCCGCGCCCTGCACGGCTTTTTGCGCGCTCAGCGGACCGCGAATGGCGCTCACAAAGCTCTGCCAGGATCGCTGGTCGCCCATCGAGACCACGCTCTGCGAGCGGTCGGGATCGTACATGCCCAAGATGGACGCTTGCGCAAAAATGTCGGTGCCGCCGAGCGAGGCAGGATGGCGGTCGTTACCCTCGATTTTTGTAGGGCGTCCGAGATGGCTTTCGACCAGCAGCGGGCTGGCGTAGCCGCCGAGGGTCATGGCCGTGGCGTAAAACATTGGACGACCGGGAATGATTTCTTCCGGCTGGCGAACGTAGGGGACGATGGGCTCAAGCGGCAGGCGCACGCAGCCGGTCATACCGGCCAGCGCCATGGACGCGCCCATCACTTTCAGGAATCCACGGCGCGAAACGGAATCGACCCACTCGGAGGCGCCTTTGGGGAATTCGCGGTGCAACGCTTCCTGAAATTCAGGGTTGCCGGCGAGCTCTTCGAGGCTGCGCCAGTACTCCGGGCCGGAGACTTTGTCGATTTCGGCGCGGACGGAAGCGAGATCGAGCTGCCCCTTTTTCGAGGGGCAAACGTCTTCGCGCTTATTTGTTTTTTGCTCGTCCATTCTTTCGCCCCTTCGGGGCTTCCTAAACTTTTCTTTCTGACAGCTTGCGCTGTGGAGCCGTATTCTTAGGCCGCTTGGCGGCGTGTCACCTATGGCATGTGCTGCAACTGGTAATGTCCTTCACGTTTCGCACGTTGTATTTCTTCACTAAAAAAGCACCCAGATCAATTTGATCCGTGAAATTCTGGCCATCTACTTTCACCGGATGCGTGCTTGTAGGCTGCTGGTAGCGCATATTGAACACCTGATCGCGTGGCCGCAGGTTATTTTGCGGGGCGCGATGGCAGTCGAGGCACCACTCCATCTGCAAACTTGCCTGTTGATACATCAGCGGCATCTGGTCAACCGGGCCATGGCAGGTGTTGCAGCCTACACCTTTTGTTACGTGAATGCTGTGATTAAAGAAGACGAAGTCGGGAAGCTGGTTGACGCGGGTCCACTGCAGAGACTGGCCGGAGCGATAGCTGGCGCGGACCGGCTCCAGCAACGCTGCATTAGTCCAGATTTGCGAGTGGCAGTTCATGCACGTCTTGGTCGGCGGAATGCCGGCGAAGCTCGAGGTTTCGACCGAGGTGTGGCAATAGCGGCAGTCGATGCCCAGGCCGGAAACGTGGTGCTGATGGCTGAAGGGTACCGGTTGCGGCTTGCGGACCCCCGCGTAGGTGACGTAAGGCGAGCGCTGAATTTCCATGGCCATCCAGCCGAGCGCAGCCAGCACGAAGACCGCGCCAAAAATCGTGGCCCGGGACAGAGTGTTCGCGCTGCGATGGAAAATCTGCGACATGCTTACTTATGAACTCTAGGAAAAACGAATGAGACCGGCAGAACCTTTATATATATGGAAGCTTAATCGTTACGACGCAAAAAATACCTACTGACTTTTTCGCGCCAGCTAGCAGAACTCGAAATTATAAATACTTCGCGTGCAGTTGTCGCGTACTTTCCCATGAACATATAAAAAAAATCCCGAAATTGAACCCTGCTGAAAAAAATCGGCTCTCTGTGACCGAACCGCTTGAATTTTCACCACGGAAATAGCAACACGGTGTTTTAAAGCGAGAAGAGCATCCGATCCAGCCGGGCCGGCTCTTTCGCAAAGAACGCAACATTCAGGATGGCGCGTGACGCCGCTTAAGCCAATGTAGCGAGCACTTCGCGGGCGGCGCGCTCGCCAGACTCCGCACCGCCTTCCATAAATCCCTGAAAGTTGTACGAGGTATGCTCGCCGGCAAAATAAATGCGCCCCTGCGGCACTTTCTCATAGCCAGCGAACTCAGTGTACTGGCCAACCTTATAAGTGCTGTAGCTCCCGAGCAGGTTCGGGTCGCCGGTCGGATAGCTGAGAGTCGCAAGGCCGGTGTAGTGGCCGCCCACGCCCGGCCACACCACTTCGAGTTGATCGAGGAATTGCTGCGCGTAGCTGGCCGTGACGATGGAGCCGCGGCTGGTTGTGTAAGGCCCTGGCGGCTGGTAGGAAGCGCCTTCCTTGCCGCCCGTGTAGTTGGTTAGCAAGCCATCGGGGCCAGGTTCGGCGCGACTGCTGTCCCACGTGCTCTGGAAAGGAAGATCGGTCTGAATGAAGCCGTCGCCGATCCCTGGCCAGACACCCCGTCCATTCCAATAGCGGTCATCGAACTGGAGGACCAGCTTGGAGTTGGTTCCGTAGCCGAGCTGTTGAATCGCAATCTGCTTCAAGGGATCGAAGTCCGCGCGGCTAAAGTCGAGGCCGCGCAGCACGCTGAACGGTAGCGCCAGGATCACGAAGTCAAAAATTTCCGAGCGTAGTCCGGAAGCGGTAGAAAAAGTCAGCGTAACCTTGGCATCGTCATTTGCGGCGATCGAGGTAAGGCGCCAGCCTCGGCGGACAGTTCCACTGGGAAAGCTTGCGGCGATAGCGGCCGGAAGCTGCTGGTTGCCGTTGCGAATGTGGAAGCGCTCGTCCGAATCCAGTGGAAAGATGAAGTTCAGTGAACTCTGCTGAGCCGTGTCGAGGCCGTTCTCGGTCACGGTCGCAACATCGATGTATTGGCCAAGCCGCGAAGCGTGCCCGCCCGGCACGTAGGTCTCAATCCAATCGTAGGCACTGAGATGATCGAAGTAATAGCCGGCCGGCGTGTAGTTGTTGTAAACAGCGATAGGCCCGATCTCTCGATTTTGCTCGGCCAAAATCGGTGTTATCTGCTTAACATCGTGCGACAGCTCGGCGCCGGTATAGTAGCCGCCAAGGAAATAATTGGTGTCGACGGACCCGCGTGGTTCAGCGGCATTCACATCCAACAGCGTGAGGCCAAAGCGGTTCGCCAGGCGGCGCATCACAGCGTCGGTCGTGTCGATGAATTCGCCGCACCACTCGCTGGTCTGGCCGTCTCCCCAGAAGGAGTGGTTGGAGTGCATGCGGCCGCCGATCCTGCCGGAAGACTCATATACCGTGCACGGCAAGCCGGCATCCTGCAAAGTTAGCGCGGCCACAAGGCCGGCAATCCCGGCGCCAACAATCCCGATGCGGGGAACCGCGGAACCCAAGAGAGAGTTTGCGCGTGATCTGCCGCCGAACATCGGCTCACCCAGCAGCGCTCCGCCCAGAGCTAAGCCTGCCACCTTGAACAGATCGCGCCGGCTCAACAGAGGGCGGTCTGGTTGGGTCTGTTCGATCTGGCGGTTAATCGCCTGCCGGATTCGCCTCATGGCGCGGCTTCGCGACATCGCATGCTCCTCTGGAGTTGGCGCTGCTCCAACCCTAGCGCAGGTTCATCACCAGCAGTTTCGGTTCCGTCATCTCTTCGATCGCGTAACGCAGTCCTTCGCGGCCCAGGCCGGAATCTTTGACTCCGCCATAGGGCATCTGGTCGATGCGAAAAGATGGAACATCTCCGGCGATCAGTGCGCCTACTTCCAGCTCGTCATATGCCTGGAATAGCCGTTTTGCATCACGGGTGAAGACACCTGCCTGCAAACCGTAGGAAGAATCGTTCACTCGCCGCAAGGCTTCCTCGAAATTCTCGTAAGGCTCCAGCGTGACCACCGGGCCGAAGATTTCGCCGCAGTTTACTTTCATCTGCGGACTGGTGCTGGTGAGAACCGTGGGATTCACGATGGGACCTTTACGGCCTCCGCCGCACAGCAGACGCGCACCAGAGTGCACGGCTTCGTCGATCCAGTTGGTAACGCGGACGGCATCGCTTTCGCGAATGAGCGGGCCAACGTCGGTGGATTCTTCCATGGGATCGCCGGTCTTTAACTTCTTCACACCTTCCACCAGAAGGTCGGTGAATTTGCCATAAACCGATTGCTCAACCAATATGCGCTGCACCGAGATGCAGGTTTGCCCGGCGTAGCCGAAGCCTCCAGTAATGCAGCGCTCGGCGGCATAAGGGAGATCGGCGTCGCTATGCACAACCACGCCGGCGTTGCCGCCCAGTTCGAGAGCGACTTTTTTCTTCCCGGCGCGGCGTTTGATATCCCAGCCAACCGGAACGCTTCCGGTGAAGCTGATGAGCTTGATGCGCTCGTCGGTAACCAGAAGGCTGGCATCCTCATTTGATAGCGGGAGAACGTTGAGGCCGCCGTCGGGCCAGCCCGCTTGCTGAATGCATTCGGCAAGTAATAAAGAAGAGAGCGGCGTTTGCGGGGCGGGTTTCAGAACGATGGGGCACCCAGCAGCAATCGCTGGAGCCACTTTGTGCGAGACCAGGTGCAGCGGAAAATTAAACGGAGTAATACCGGCGATCGGACCCAGCGGGAAACGCTTGACGATGCCCCAGCGTCCGGCAGTGAACTCCTGCCAGTCGAGCGGAAGATATTCACCGTTAATACGTGTGGCTTCTTCAGCCGCAACGTTAAAGATAAAGATGGTACGGTCGACTTCGACGCGCGCCAGTTTGATCGGCTTGCCCGCTTCCTGCACGATGGTCCGCGCGAATTCGTCGCGGCGCTCCGCGATTTGCTGCGCCACGCGGCGCAGCACGCGCTGGCGTTCAAAGGCGGGCAGGCGGCGCGTGGTGCCGAAAGCTTTTACGGAGGCGGCGATGGCGGCGTCGGCATGTTCGCGGCGGGCTTGGGTGATTCGCCCGACGACGCTGCCGTCGTAGGGCGAACGCACTTCCAGCACGTCGCCGTCTTCTTGCCAGCGGCCATCGATGAAGAATCCGTGGGTTGCTATCGGGGCGATTGTCATTTCCGCCATGTTGGCCTCCTAAGCTGAACTTCCGGGTTTGATTATAGGCTTTGGGCGGCGGTTGCTTTTTCTGTAAAAGCGTTAACGCTGAGAACACGGAGGAACGCAGAGAAGCTACTACAATGAAGCCTTCCTATGAAGACTTTGGGAACCATTACTGAGCTTGCTCCGCGACTGCGACGGAAGGAAGTTTCTCCGGTGGAACTGACTCGAGATTGCCTGGATCGCATCGAGAAGTTGAATCCTGCGCTGAACGCTTTTATTACCGTAACCCCGGAGACGGCGCTGGAAGAGGCTCGGCTCGCAGAGATTGAAATTGCGCGCGGGGATTGGCGCGGGCCGCTGCATGGGATTCCAATTGCTTTAAAAGATTTGATCGATACCGCTGGCGTGCGCACGACGGCGGCCAGCGCGCTTTATCAGAATCGCGTACCCAGTGAAGATGCCGAGGTGGTGCGGCGGTTGCGGCAGGCCGGCGCGGTAATTCTGGGCAAGAACAATCTGCATGAGTTCGCTTATGGCGGAAGTTCGCTGGTTAGTTTTTTTGGCGATGTTCACAATCCGCGAAGCGCGGCGCATATTGCCGGGGGATCGTCAGGAGGGTCGGCTGCGGCTGTGGCTGTGGGACTTTGCTACGCGTCGATTGGAACCGACACGGCCGGCTCGATTCGTGAACCAGCGGCGCTGTGCGGGTGTGTGGGCATCAAGCCGACATATGGACGAGTTTCGGCTCGAGGCGTGATTCCGCTTTCGTGGTCGCTCGATCATGTGGGACCGCTGGCGGCGACGGTGGGTGATGCTGCAATCGTATTACAGGCAATTGCGGGATACGATGCGCTGGACGCTGCGAGCGTTGATGTTGCAGCGGAGGATTATGTTTCTGGATTGCGGGAGGGAGTAAAGAATTTGCGGGTGGGCGTTCCGCGGGCGCATTTTTTTGACGATCTGGATGATGAAGTGCGAATGGCCGTCGAGCAAGCTCTGGCTGTGATGCGAACTTTGGTGGCGGAGGTGCGTGAGGTATCGCTCGATACGCCGACGGATCGAGCGGTGCAGTTGGCGGAGTCTTATGCTTACCATGCTGAAAATGTTGCGCGTGCGCCGGAGTTGTATCAGGCAGAGACTTTGCGGCGGATTCGATTGGGCGAAAGGATTTCTGCGGCGGAATATATTTTGCGGCGGCGGGAAATGGATGAAGCGCGGCGATACGCCGGGAATATTTTTGCCGACGTGGATTTGCTGGTGACCCCGACTATGCCGATTCCAGCGCCAGTAATCGCCGATCTGAAAAAAGATCCGGAGGCATTGCGTCCGGCAGAGCTGGTGCTGCTGCGCAATACACGCCCGTTTAATGTGTGGGGATTGCCGGCGATTTCTGTGCCCTGCGGTTTAACCAAGAGCGGTCTGCCGATCGGGTTGCAGATTGCGGGAGCACACTGGCGGGAGGATTTGGTACTGAGGCTGGCGTATGCCTATGAGTCAACACAGGGCAGACATCAGCTAGGGGTTCCAGCGATGAAGGCCTAGGATGTTGGTCTTAGCGGCGATTGCAAGCCGAGTGCCGAGGTCATCCTGCGAATTGTGATTGAGGCCGATTCGTGTTCCATAGTTTACCGCTAACGAATCGTTTAATAGCCCGTCTTCTTGATAGTTGCTTGACCGTCCGTGTATCGAACTTCTCCGCTAGATAGAGTTAAGGAAGTAAGCTCTCCCCGGTTCGAAAAGAGGCAGTTATGAGCCGTAGATTTTTGCTGCTTGGAGTTTTGGTTGCTGGTTCCTTGCTATTTGCCTACCGCGCGCCGGCGCAATCGAAAACATCCGGCGGGAGCGTAATCCCAACTGCAACGGTGCCCTCTGACTCGAGCATCACCACCCAAGGAGGCCTGCTGGTCTCGGTGGTTGGCGAAAACAAAACGCCTCTTGACCGCCAGGCGGTCATAAAAGCCTACAGCAAAGATCCGGAGAATAAAGACAATCCAGATGTGAAGTGGCAAACCACCGGTTACAACGCCGAGGCAACTGTCGCCGTCGCAAAGGCGGGTGTGTACGAAGTTGAGGTAAGCGCTGTCGGATACCTTACTTCCACCATGGATGTGAATGTTCCTACAGCAAACACTGTTTATCAAGTGCATGTGACTTTACAGAAAGATCCTTCCGCTATCGAATTTATCGAACCAAGCGCAGAGCAAATGCCCGGCAAGGTGCGCAAGGAAGTGAGCCGGGGTATTGCGGATCTCAAATCTGGGAAGTTGAAGGCGGCGCAGAAACATTTGAATGGGGCGAATCAGTTGCTTCCGTCTGACGCAGAGGTCAAGTTTCTGCTGGGGTATTTATTTTTTCAGGAAAAAGATTTCGAGCGGGCGGAAACTGAGCTCACGGCTGCATGTACTTTGCATCCGCACAATGTTCAAGCCCGTACGCTGTTGGCAAGGGTACAAATTCAACGCGCCGATTATGACGCGGCTAGAAAGACGTTAGAAACGGCGATTGAAGCGGACCCCAGATACTGGACGGCGCACGATCTTCTGGCCGATATTTATCTGAACCAGCAGGACTATGAAAAGGCGCGCACGCAGGCTCAGCTTGCCATTGATAATGGCAACGGGGCTGAGGGTTCCACGAAAATCGTACTTGGACAAGCGCTGGAAGGCCTTGGTCAGAACGATGAAGCACTCAAAGTCTATAAGAGTTTCGTGAAGAACTCACCTTCAAGCCCGATGGCATCCCAGGTGCGCACGTTATATGACGAGCTGGCGCAACGAATCAATGGGCAGCCAGCGGGTTCAGCATCCGCGAAAAAGACTGTCATGCCTGCGATTAACATGGATATGTTATTCAGCAGCAGCGAGCCTGGGCTTCTTCCCAAAACGTGGGGTCCGCCTGGTGTCGACGATGTGAAGCCTGTCATGGCTGAGGGAGTGGTTTGTCCTTTCGATCAGGTGATTGGCGCAGCAGGCGAGCGAATCAAACAACTGGTCGATGATGTTGGGCGTTTCAATGCTATCGAAGAGTTGACGCATGAGGACCTGAACGAGCTTGACCGTCCGATTACGAGAACCGTGCTCAAGTTCAACTACGTGGCGTCGATTTCCGAACCGGAGCCTGGATTGTTCGCGGTGGGTGAGTTTCGTGATGAACGCGCGGGTGCCGACGATTTTCCCGATCGAATTGCAACGCGCGGCTTGCCGGCGCTGGCGTTAATTTTTCATCCTGATGAACGCCCGGATTTTCAGATGTCCTGCGAAGGGCTGGGCGATTGGCGCGGCAAGGCAACCTGGCTGGTGCGATTCGAGCAACTTCAGAACCGGCCGCATCGAATTCAAGAATACAAGATAGCGGGGCATTCTTACCCGGTCAGTTTGAAGGGCCGTGCGTGGATCTCAGCGGATACTTTTCACATTGTGCATCTTGAATCGGATTTGATGAGCCCAATACCTGAGATCCAGCTTCTCAGTGAGCATCTGGATATCGATTATGGTCCAGTGATGTTTCAAAAGAAAAATGTAGAGCTGTGGTTGCCCAAGAGTGCAGAAATCTATTTTGATTTCCGCCGGCACCACTATTTACGGAGGCATAGCTTTGACCACTTCATGCTGTTCTCGGTGGATGCGGATGAGAAGCGCAGCGAACCCGGAGCGAAAAAAGGCCACACTGTTGCACTGGACTCTGCCCATCCAACGAGTTAAAAACAAACCGCGAGCAGTCTGTGCTGACGATAGGAATATGGTGTTAATGCGACCTACCTCACGAATAAGTAGTAAGTGAATAGATTAGTAATTAAGTAATAATGTACCGGCCTAAGTCGGCCATAAGGTCACTTAGCCGATTCTGCAACACAACTTTACATTCAAGTTAGGCTCGATTACTTCCGTGATGTTTCCAAAGTAGGAGTCTTTCTCTAAATTCTATTCTGGCATGTGCAACTAGCAGTCCTGCCTGTACCGCCTGTTTTCTCAAAAGCATCATCAGCCTGAACAGCAGTAAGCAGTACACCCTAAAAAATCGGAAGGATGAAGAGAGATTCATGAAGCGCCTCTCGTTGTGCATACCCCTGCTCCTTATCGCCGCAGTGCCAGGATTCGGATCCTCGCAAGCGCGCAGCGTCAATTCGCAAAATCAAATTCATTTTCCTGCAAATGCGCGTAAAGTTTCGCCAGCTTCCAAGCTCAGCGACGCGCACCACAGACTCAATCAGCGTCCGGAACTGCAACCTGACCCCGTTGCCAAACAAAGCCAAACACATTCCGCACCCCAGCCCAAGCCGCAATCCAGGCGCGCACTTACGCCTTCTAATCCACCAACCGGCAAACTTGGATTCGTATCCGCGGCTGAGATTGCCGTCGGCGGCCAGCCGTACGGGCCGGTATCTGCAGGCGACTTCAACGGAGACGGCAAGCAGGATGCGGTCACGCTTGTCCAGACTTTCAACAGCAGCAATGTTATGACTCCGTACGTCTCCGTGGTGCTGAGCAACGGTAACGGAACCTTTCAAGCGCCCGTTCTGACCGTAGTGCCCGGAAACGACACCTGTGCCGCCTTCGTGGTTGGCGACGTAAACGGCGACGGAAAAGATGACGTTTTGATAATTCACCAGTCGAATTGCAACAGCAATACGACCAGCAACTTCGATGTGCTTATCGGTAACGGCGATGGCACCTTCACCCAGGGGAACAACTATGTGCTTAGCTCCAACCCGCTTGCTGGAGGCACGCTGCAGGACACTAACGGCGACGGCAAACTGGACGCGATGGTGGTTGACGAGCCCAACAGCCAAAACAGCAACGTTATAACGTTGCTGGGCAATGGTGACGGAACATTCGCAGCGCCCAGTACTATCGCGCTTAGCGGAGAAGCCAGTCAGGTCGATGTAACCGACCTCAACGGCGACGGCATTCTCGATGTCGCGGCTACCGACTACAGCACTAATGAAATGACCGTTTATCTGGCAACTTCAGCTACGACTTATGCTTCTGGAGTTACGTATACCACTCCCGACGGTTACTGGGATGCTTGCAGCTTAACCGCCGGCGATCTTACCGGTGATGGCAAGCCCGAAATCGTCAATGCCAATTGCGGCGACAATAACCTCACCATCTTTGTGAATAACGGAGATGGCAGCTTTCAGACCGGTGTATACAACGCCGCTGCCACTGGCACGAGTGGGGGCGAAAAGATCGACGTGAGTCCCTCAGCCGTTTCCATTGCCGATGTCAACGGCGACGGCAAGGCCGACCTGATAAGCACGAACCAAGGTAGCGCAGATATTACAGTGCTTCTGGGTAATGGCGACGGTACAGTGCAAGTGCCGTGCATTGGATACACGGTGGGAGGGAGCTCTCCGCGAATCCAAGCGATCATCGCAGACTTCAATGGGGACAGCCTGCCCGACATCCTGGTACCGGATGGCGCGTTCAGCCTTGCTTATATGAAGGGATATGGCGATGGCACATTTCACGCGGCTGTCGATTACTACCTGCCGACCACCGATGGCGGCTACACGAACGGATTCGGCGTCGCCAGCGGCGACTTCAATGGCGATGGTTATCCAGACATCGTCGCGGGTAGCGACGACGACAGCACAGTTGGCGTTGTAGTGTTCTTATCGCGTCCTGATGGCAGCCTTCAGCCGGGCGTCAACTACAATTCGACCTCCTCGAACGGGAATCTTCTTTTTGTGGCGGTCGCCGACTTCAACCAGGATGGCAAACTCGATATTGCAGCCGTGGACTACGCCAATGGAATCGTGCAGATTTTCAATGGAAACGGCGATGGTACCTTCACCACCGGTTCGACATTCGCAACCGATGTATCCAACACCGAGCCCTACGACCTGGTTGCCGCTGACTTCAACGGTGACGGGTATCCCGATCTGGCGGTGGTCAACTATTACGCAGGGGGTAGCTCGGATGTGGGCATTCTCATTAATGACGGCACGGGAAATTTCAAGCCCGCCGTTCCTTACCCTATATCTGCGTACGCGTGGCATGGGATCGCTGCGGGCGATCTGAATGGCGACGGGAAAATTGATCTGGCAATCCCGTTTTACTATGGGTCAAGCGTGGCAATGCTTTTCGGCAACGGAGATGGCACCTTCCAGACGCCGGAGACTGACGTTGCGATGGGGGCGGTAAATCCCGAGAGCGTCGTCATTGCGGATCTGAACGGCGACAACATCATGGATATGGCTGTCTCGCTCGACAATGGTAGCGGCCAGGATGTCGCTGTCGTGTTGGGAACGGGGAGCGGAAACTTTGGGATCCCAACGCTCCTTGCCAGTTCTTTGCAGAACTTCAATCTGTTCCCCCCGCAGCCGCAGTTCATCAAAGCGGCCGATATTGATGGCGACGGAAACATGGATCTGGTCTATGCAAACACTGGATACGGCACAGTTGGCATTTTATTCGGCCAGGGTGGCGGCGCATTCTATGATCCGGTTGAGTACCCAACCGGCGGGAGCCCCTTCGGCCTTGTTGTGGCTGACGTCAACCAGGATGGCTCTCCCGATGTCATAACCGCGAACCAGCAAGGGGGAGGAGTTACCGTTGCGCTCAATGCCAATGGCAGCGGCACGATCGGCAACTACACTATAATCTCGTCCCCGGCAAACGCTACTGTAACCGCTGGGTCGAGCGCCACGTTCACGCTGACGATCACTCCCAGCAACCACTACAACGGCACGCTGACGTTTAGTTGCGGCAACAGCTTGCCGTCGCTTGCCACCTGCGCCTTCAATCCACCGTCTGTGGAGTTGGCGGGCGACGCGCCGGTCACGGTACAACTCACCATCACAACAGCGGCAGTTTCCGCTTCGCTACAAATTCCGCATCGCAACTCGTCGATCCTCCTGGCTAGCCTGAGCAGTATGGGCTTGCTCGGCATGGTGTTGGCGGGCGGCCTGAAGACGCGCAACCGCTGGACGGGAGTCGGGCTCGGGATGCTGATCCTGATCATGATGTTCTCGCTGGTGGCTTGCGGAGGTTCCAGCAGCAGCACCAAGAGCACTCCTGCAATCGCAAAAACCGCGACAACCACAACCGTGAGTTCTTCGCAAAGCACGGTGATGGTTGGTACCGCTGTGACCTTCACAGGAACGATAGCGGCCACCTCGGGCTCGCCGACCGGGACAGTGACCTTTCTCGACGGGACTAAGACGTTGGGAACTGGCACACTCAGCGGCGCCACGGCAACCTTCCAGACGGCGAGTTTAGCGGCTGGAGTGCACAACATCACCGCCAGCTACGGCGGGGATTCCAACTTCAACACCAGCACTTCGTCGGCGTTGAACCAAACGGTGGATAATCCGGGCACTCCGACCGGCAGTTACACGGTGACGGTGACGGCGACCGGCACTGCCGGCACAAACAACGGCAACACCTCGGCTCATCCTTTCAACCTTACGTTGACGGTGCAGTGAGGTCTTTTGAGGTTGCCGGAACCCCACTTCTCGCACATTGCGGGAGGTGGGGTTTTGCTTTTGAGGAGTACGACAGATTCAGAAGATGCGCCGTAACGCCAAGCGTCTGCCCGACTGGTGGGGTATTCAATCGACGGCTGATTTTACGGGCGAACGTGCTGCTGACAGGGATCCTTCGACTCCACATCTGCTTTCGCTTCGCGACGCAGATGCTCCGCTCAGGATGACAACGCTTTTAGCGTTCGATTATGGGTTTTTAGTCCACCGTCCTCACATCATCCGGCAGTACCAGGACGAACGTGCAGTTTCCCGGGGCCGTGCAAGTGAGGACTCCGCGACGGAGGATTTTTACCGGGGTGTCGTCGGGGAAGGTTAGGTGGTAATTGGCCGTGCGGAGTGCCTCGGTGAACATCTTCAGCTTTTCCTCTCCGCTGACGAATTTTACGGCGTCTACTTTCTCGGGCGTGCTGGCGCCGCCGCTCAGCAGAATGAAGAAGTCCGCGCTGCCGGTTTCTTTTGCTTTTCCTAAGTCGATAGTACGCAGCGATTGCAGATTTTCTTTTGCGTTTTTTCCTGCGCCAGCGAGTTTGGAATCGTCCTTGGCCAGCGTGTTGATTCTGTCCTGAGTTTCCGGGCTGGGGCGAAGACCAGTCAGCGAGAGCTGATAAGTCGCTAGCGCGCGGTCTTTTCTTCCTTGTTTCTCGTAGATTTGGCCGAGATGGTCTCCAACTTCGCCATGCTGGCCCAGTCCCCATGCGGCCGCAACGTATTTCTCGGCCTCATTTAAGTTGCCTTCACTGAAGTAAACCCAGCCAAGCGTATCCCAGTAGGCGACCAGAGAGGAAACCAGAGGCAACTCCTGGGGGGTGAGGCGGTCGAGCGACAGATTTCGCAATGCCGCGGTGGTGGCCGAAACTGCCGACTCGGCATACTGCTGGGCGCGGTCGAGATGCGTCTTCTTGAGCGAAAGCTGGTAGGCGATGTTGTTCCACACCAGCGGCGTCGCGGAAAGCTCGACCGCGTGGTCGAAAGTGGCGAGGGCTTTATCGTCCTGCCCGAGATTGAGATAGGCGTCGCCCAGGCTGACTTGCAGTTCGGGATTGTCGGGTGTGAGCGATGCGGCTTTTTCCAACTCAGGCACGGCCAGATCGTACTTGTGCCACTCGGAATACATGGCGCCCAGATTGGAGTGGGCAAACTTGTCGAGAGGATTGATCTCGAGCTGTTTGTGGAAGGCGGCGGCTGCGTCGTCGTATTTGCGATCCTGCCAGTAGGCGCGGCCCAGATTGTTGTAGGCGAATTCGTCGTAGGGATTTATTTCCGTCTGCTTCTTCAAGGCTGCAATGGCTGCATCGTCATTGCGAATGGCAAGGTAGGCCAGGCCAAGATTGTTCCAGGCGTATTTGTTCTTAGGGTCGACTTCCGTCGCGCGCTTGAGAAGCGTGATCGCCATGGAGAAATTGCCGTTGCCCATGGCTGCTCGGCCGCTTTCCACGAGGTCTTCGGCTTTCATATCGGCGGGAGCTGAAGGAGTGCCGGCGACCGTGTTCTCGAGAGAGAGGTATTGGCTGAGATCCGATAGTACGGCGCGGCGAAAGGCGTGGTAGTCCTCGGCGCGCGGCACGGGCAATTCGTCCTGGACTACGGTGAGCGTGCGGGCGGCGGTGAAGGTTGTGCCTTCGAGCGTGTAGTTGGCCTGGTAGTCAGCGTAGTCGCGCTTTAACGAAAAAGGCAGTGGGGCGCGCGCAGTGTATTTGGAAGGAATTTGCAGCTTGATCTTATAAACGTATTCGGCTTTTGGGCCAAGCTTGAGGGATTCGGAATCCGATTCGCTGTCGTCCTCGCCGCCGAGATCGGGCAGGTTGAATTGGCAGAGCGGAAGGATCAAGTCGGATTTTTTCTTGGACCAGTCGAGATAATTTGGCTTGCCAACGTCATATGACATGGTGAAAGGCTCACGCGTGGCGGCCGGATCGCTGATTTTCAAGTTCGTGATATCGCCACCGACTCCAGCGTTCACGCTCTCTATTACGTGCTGCCACTGTGCTTCGGGAACGCGGCGGAAGATGGAGCGCAGCATCAGTTCTTCATCGCCGCGGAAAGTGTAGTGGACGTGGGCTTCAAGTTTTCCTATGTCGTTGATTTTGGCATCGACCTCGGAAATTTCGCTGTCGGGCATGGGAGTGTCGGCGGGAGTTTGTTCCAGATGAGGGGTGCCCGTTCCGGCGGGAGGTATGACGAGCGCTTGCTTTTTGCGCAGCGTATAGGCGAGCAGGCGGAAGGGAGCGACTTCGCTGGTGGTGTCCATCCAGACTTCCTCGCCGCCCAAGGGGAGCATGGTGATGACGTGGTCGAATTGCGAAGGCGAAGGCACATCGGGGTCAAGCTTACGCGTCGAGTTGATTAATACGGAATCGGCGTGCAGGCCTTCGGCTTCGAGCAGCGAGGCAAGCAGCGTGTGCTTATCTTTGCAATCGCCGTACTGGTTGTGCAGGACGTCGGACGAGGCGTGCGGCTGATAACGGCCGACTCCCAGCGATAAGCTGACGTAGCGAAAATTTTTCGCCACATAATCATAGAGGGCCTGGACCTTATCCAAATCGGTGTTGAGGCCTTTGGTCAGCTCTTCCGCTTTGGCACGAACTTCGGGCGAGGGGGCGCGGCGGTCTTTTTCCAGCCCCGCATACCATGTGCCGATCTGCTGCCAGCTTAAGAACGAGGTGAGTTCGATATCGGGTTTTTCGTCCTCGGGAGATTCTTTTTTCTTGTTCTTGTCTTTATCTTTGTCGTCTTCGCGGATGAGGTGAGAACTGGTCCAGTGGTAAAGGCGCCGTTCGTTGGCTTCGCTGATTTTCGGATCCATGCCGGGCTTGTTTTTCAGCGTGAGCTGGCGTTTTGCGGGAACGTCCACATCGACTTCTTCGTCGAGCATGATGTTGTTTTTGTCGAATTGATACTCAGCCCAGAATTCGCCGGGTGCAAGCGCGGTGTGGACTACGGTGACAATGTCGTAATCAAGGACCTCGCCGGGGCGCAGTCCGGGCACGGTAATGTGCTTCTGGCGATAGTCGGTGTAAACCGGGGCCTGTTGTTCGAGCGGAGCGCTTAAGTCCTGCACGGCGTCGTCTCCGGCTTTGACTATGCTGCCGTCACCTTTGATGACGCGTACGTAGCCAATCTCCACGCGTTCATTGACGGAGTTGTAACCAATCTGAAGCTGTCCCCACTGCTGAACTCCGGCTTCACTCATCACACGGATGCGGGCGATGGTTTCGCGGCGTCCGGTGCCATCATTTTCAAAGCGATAGATGGAGTGGTATTGCTCAATGACGAAGGCTTCCTGGGAAAAATCATGTTTTGGATTTTCCGTTTTGGGAACAGTCTCGCCGGGCCTGGTTTCTCCGGGTTTGGTTGCCTTGCTTGCTTTTACGGGAACGGAAGCACTGCTGGGTGCCTGATCCGATTGGGCTTGTGCAGTGAAGGGCAGAGCTAGCAAGGCAGCTAAAAGAACGTGAGGGAGATGAAAACGCATATGGTTATAGTAAGGCCTCCGAGGTTGTATCCCAAGGCGGGATGCATGGGGGTTCAGGCGTCTCCGTCTGTGTCTTTTGTTTCGCTTCCATAATATTTCTTGGTTCCTGAGACCTGAAACCGTAGTAAAATGCCGCGCAGATAGTCCTGCCAGGCCATGTCGCCGGGCAGGCGTGACGCATAATGTACATTGCGCCACGATCTTTCCTTTCGGAGGTTTTCGGGTATGGAAGATCGGGCCCCTGTCGTCTCTCCTTCGGTTTCGCAGAATTCCTGTTCGCAACCAACCAGCAAACATCATGAAGGCCGTGGAGCGTGGGTTCTCACGGCGTACGGCATCTCTGGGCTGGCTCTTTTTGGCGTTCTAGCGTACTTTTTTTCGGACTTCATCGCTCACTAGAGAATGTTCGCAGTGACGAACGGGCGTGCGCGTCCGCGGAATACTTTGGAAGTGTATTCAGGGTGTGCCGCTTTCCGCGTGCGGATGACTCTGCCTCAATATCCGATTCGACATGCTAAAATGGGCAGCCTTGGAAGTTGACGCTTCGCAAGGAACCCAGCGTTTCCCCTCACAGAAGCACTGAGAATAAGCGCACTAAGACATAAGAAAGAGAACGCCGCCCGTGGCTAAGAAATCTACGTCCGACGCCGCACCCGTCACCTATGCCGACGCCGGCGTCAACATTGATCGCGCCAACCGCACCAAGCAGCGCATCAAGTACCTGGCGCACAAGACCTTCACGCGCGGCGTGCTCAGCGAAATCGGCGGCTTTGGCGGACTTTTTGCGGTGGACAAGACGAAATATGTCGACCCCGTTCTGGTTTCAAGCGTGGATGGCGTGGGAACCAAGCTCAAGGTTGCATTTGAAATGGGCCTGCATTCGACGGTGGGAGCGGATTTGGTGAACCACTGCGTCAACGATATTGCCGTACAGGGCGCAGCTCCGCTTTTTTTTATGGATTATCTGGCGATTGGAAAGCTGGAGCCTACGGTCGCCGAGCAAGTGGTGGAAGGCATTGCCGATGCCTGCAAGCATAACGGCTGCGCTCTGATCGGCGGCGAAACGGCCGAGATGCCGGGGTTTTATCCGGATGGCGAATACGACCTGGCGGGATTTATTGTTGGTGTAGTGGAGCGCGATCGGATTATCACCGGTAAAGATGTACAGATTGGCGACATTGTTCTGGGGCTGCCATCGAACGGCCTGCATACCAATGGGTATTCGCTGGCCCGCAAGTTGTTATTTGAAATCGGCGGCTACTCTCCCGACGATTATGTGAACGAGATCAAAGGCAAAGTCGGCAACGAGCTCATGCGAACGCACAAGAGTTATTGGCCGGCATTGAGAAAGCTGATCGACGCGCAATGCGTCTCCGCGCTGGCGCATGTTACCGGTGGTGGAATCACCGAAAACTTACCGCGGGTTTTGCCGCGTGGAACTGCAGCTGCGATCGATCTTGGTTCGTGGCCGGTTCCACCGTTATTCGAGCATTTGCGGCAGTTGGGTAATGTTCCGCTGGATGAAATGATGCGCACGTTCAACATGGGGATAGGAATGCTGTTGGTCGTTCCTTTGGCGAAGTTCAAGAAAGCGCAGAATGTTCTGGAGCGCGCGGGAGAAAAGGCTTACACCGTTGGCCGTGTAGTGAAAGGTGAGCGGAAAGTGGTTTACAACTAATTTCCGCAGCCTCCGCGTTGACTTATCATTTAAAGCCTCATGCATTCCCTCGGCATTCTCCTCTCCGGACGCGGCTCGAATTTCGTCGCTATCGCTGACAGTATTGATGCGGGCCGTATTCCCGACACGCGCATTGCGGTTGTCATTTCCAATAAAGAAGATGCGCCGGGCGTCGTCACAGCGCGTGCGCGTGGGCTGACTGCGCTGGTGATTCCATCGAAAGGCAAGCCGCGCGAAGAGCACGACCGCGCCTTGGCTGCCGCGCTGAAGCAGAATAATGTCGATCTGGTTTGCCTCGCCGGCTACATGCGGTTGCTCTCGCCCTGGTTCGTGCAGCAATTTCGGCAGCGGATTCTCAATATTCATCCGTCTCTATTGCCTGCGTTTCCCGGACTGGAAGCGCAGGAGCAGGCCTTTGCTTATGGAGTGAAAGTTTCCGGATGCACCGTGCATTTCGTCGACGAGGAGCTAGATCACGGCGCGATCATCGTGCAGAAAACGGTTCCTGTGCTGGAGGACGATGATGAGCACACGCTCGCGGTGCGCATTCTGGAGCAGGAGCACATCGCGTATACGGAGGCCATCAAGATTGTGTTGAGTGGGAACTATAAAATTCTGGGTCGCAGGTTGATTGTGGCTTAAGATCCGCAGTTTTTCAGTCGATTTTCTTTGCCATTTTCACAATCGGCAAAGCCTGACCGTTGCTGAGCGGAGCTTCCTGATCTTCAACGGCCACATATCCCTTGGCTTTATAAAAGGGCACGCCCGTGAGTGTTGCTCCCATCTCTGCGCGCCTGAAGCCCGCAGCGCGGGCCGCGTTCTCGCAAGCTTCCAGAATCAAGCCGCCGATACCGCGACGCGCCCAGTTCGGATGGACGAAGAAGGCGCGAATCTTCGCAGCATCGCGGGTGGGGTCGAGCAGCGAGTCTTCACGCGCGGCGTATTGGTCGCCTCCGTACAACGTTTTATGTTTGCTCCATCCGCCGCAGGCTACGATTTCGTAATTACTCTGCGGCCTCGCGATCTCCGCTACCAGATACGTTCCATCTGCAATAAGCTGGCTATCGACGCCGTACACCGACTTCAGCGCGCCTTCAATTTGGGCAGCCGAGTAATCTTGCGCTTGCAGGCCGCGCACCGAGGCTTCGATTATTTCGCGCAGGCGCGGAACATCGGCCGGAGTCGCCTTTCGGATGTGAATGTTCGTTTCTTTCAAGCGCTTGTTGTGTCCAGCGCCAATTCTAACTTCTGCATTCCGACTTCTTCCTTTCTTTATAATGTTTGTTCCCATGCCAACTTTCGCTTCTGTCGACGAACAACTGACGTATCTCAAGAAAGGCGCTGCGGAAATTATCCGCGAGGCCGATCTCCGCGCCAAGCTGGAGAAGTCACGCGCCACAGGCAAGCCGCTGCGCGTAAAGCTCGGCATGGACCCGACCGCTCCCGACCTCCATTTAGGCCACACCGTCGTTCTGCGCAAGCTGAAGCACTTTCAGGATCTCGGCCACACGGCATTTTTTTTGATTGGCGACTTCACCGGAATGATCGGCGATCCTACAGGACGCTCGGCCACGCGCCCGCCGCTTACGCGCGAACAGATCGAACTGAACGCCGAAACGTATAAGGCGCAGGTGTTCAAGATTCTCGACCCGGAGAAAACAGTCGTCGATTTCAATCGGCGCTGGATGGGTCCATTCACTGCGGATGATTTCGTTCGGCTCATGGCGAAGTACACCGTATCGCAACTGCTGGAGCGCGAAGACTTTCACAAGCGATTCCAGGAAGAAAAACCGATCTCGGTACATGAGCTGCTCTATCCGCTGGTGCAGGGATATGACTCGGTTGCGCTGGAAGCCGATGTGGAGCTTGGCGGCACCGACCAGAAATTCAACTTACTTGTGGGACGCGAACTACAGCGCTCGTACGGTCAGGAATCGCAAGTAGTCCTGACGACGCCAATCCTCGAAGGCCTTGATGGCATGCAGAAAATGTCGAAGTCGCTGGGCAATGCGATCGGCATCCACGAGCCGCCGCTAGAGATGTACGGCAAGATCATGTCGATCTCTGACGAAATGATGTGGAGATATTACGAGCTGCTGACCGATGTGCAGGTTGGTGAAATTGAGAAGATGAAGCGGGAAGCGCATCCCATGCAAGCGAAGAAAGAATTGGCACGAAGGATCGTGGAGGATTTTCACGGAGGGGAAGCGGCAGGGAAAGCTGGCGAGGATTGGGCGAAGCAGTTTCAGAAGGATGAAGTGCCGGACGCGGCTGAAGAAATTTCAGTTTCACTCGACGAGATTGGAGGATCAATCGATACGAGCGGGCATGCCGGAATCCGATTGGATCGTCTTTTGTGCAAATGTGGACTTGCTGTGTCGGTGACGGAGGCGGCGAGGAAGCTGAAGCAGCGCTCAGTAAGAATCGAGAATGAGATATTTACCGAACCGCGAATGACTCTCACAGGACCATCACCTGCGAGATTAACCATAAGGTGCGGTAAACAACTGCGGGTCGCGGTTATCTGTTGGTAAATCCACATGATCTCGCTTGCTTCATAACCGCTAACCATTGGCCATCGCTTCACCCCTGCTAGAATCAAAGATTAGCCCTCACATCCGCATGGACGCCTCCCACATCCGCAATTTCGCCATCATCGCGCACATTGACCACGGCAAATCCACCTTGGCCGACCGGCTGCTGGAACTGACCGGTTCGCTCACTGCGCGCGAGATGCAGGCCCAGGTGCTCGATTCCATGGATCTGGAGCGCGAGCGCGGCATCACCATCAAAGCGCACGCGGTGCGGATGATGTACACGGCGCAGGATGGGCAGACTTATCAGCTCAACTTAATCGATACTCCCGGCCATGTGGACTTTTCGTACGAAGTTTCGCGATCTCTCGCCTCGTGCGAGGGCGCGCTGCTCGTGGTTGACGCGTCGCAGGGAGTGGAAGCGCAAACTCTCGCGAACTCCTATCTGGCCATTAATCACGGACTGGAAATCATTCCTGTCATCAACAAGATCGATTTGCAGAGCGCCGACATTCCGCGCACCAAAGAGATGATCGAGGGTGCAGTCGGCCTCGACGCCACGGACGCGGTTCTCATCAGCGCGAAGACCGGCCAGGGCGTGCCTGATGTGCTCGAAGCCATTGTGAAACGCGTTCCGCCGCCGAAGGGAAATCCTGACAACAAGCTGCAAGCCCTGGTTTTCGATTCCTGGTTCGATCCCTATCGGGGCGTGATCGTGCTCTGCCGCGTGTTTCAGGGAACGCTGCGGAAAGGCCAGAGGATTCGGCTGTGGTGGAACGGAACGACGTTCGACGCCGAAACGCTTGGAGTGCTCACACCCAAGCCAGTGGAAATCGACGAACTGAAGGCGGGCGAAGTAGGCTTCGTCATCGCCAACATTAAGAACGTCGCCGATACGAAAATCGGCGACACCATTACCGACGACGCCAATCCCGCGATTGAGGCGCTACCCGGCTTTGAAGAAATCAAGCCCATGGTGTTCGCGGGCCTGTATACGGTGGATTCGCACGAGCATACGCGGCTGCGCGAGGCGCTGGAAAAGTTACGCTTGAACGATTCGTCATTTTTCTTTGAGCCAGAGAGTTCGGTGGCTTTGGGCTTCGGCTTCCGTTGCGGCTTTCTTGGCCTGCTGCACATGGAGATCATTCAGGAGCGGCTGGAGCGCGAGTTTGCGCTGGAGCTGATTACTACCGCACCCGGTGTGCGTTACAAGATCTACAAGACTGACGGGGTGATGGTCGAAGTGGACAATCCCTCGCGCTGGCCCGATCCCAGCGAGATCGCGAAAATCGAAGAGCCGGTGATCCTGGCGACAATTCTCACCAACGAAGAGTACGTGGGCGGAATTCTGAAGTTGGTTGAGGACAAACGCGGCAAGCAGAAAACGTTCGAATATGTCAGTTCGTCGCGCGTGATGTTGCACTATGAGTTACCACTGAATGAAATCGTGCTCGATTTTTATGACCGGCTGAAGTCGGTTTCGCGCGGCTACGCTTCGCTTGACTATCATCTGGCGGATTATTGGGAGTCGCCGATGGTGAAGCTCGACATCCTTGTGGCAGGCGAACCAGTGGATGCGCTTTCCATCATTGTGCATCGCGATTTCGCCTATGATCGCGGCAAAGCCCTGGTCGCCAAAATGCGGCAGCTTATTCCCCGGCAAATGTTCGAAGTCGCGATCCAGGCCTCCATCGGGGCAAAAATCATCGCCCGTGAAACCGTCTCAGCCATCCGCAAAAATGTTATCGCCAAATGCTACGGCGGCGATATCTCGCGCAAACGCAAGTTGCTGGATAAACAAAAAGAAGGCAAAAAACGGATGAAACGGATCGGCCGCGTCGATATACCGCAAGAGGCTTTCCTCGCGGTACTGAAGGTTGGCGAGGACGCGAACTAGGCAGTTCTGCTGCGTCTGTTACCTAATAAACAGGGATTTCTGTTGCCGGGGATGATCGATGAACTCGGAAGGTTACAGCCTCAAAATGTGCAAATCTTCAAATCGAGAATGCGTGGCCCGAGGTCAGATTCTTTTCGTGTTAATGCAAAGTGAATTGTATAACTGGTTACTACTCAGAGCCTTAGAAGGCAAAATATGAGGTTTCCCGGTCTCTATGATTGCGGTTGGGTGCGAGGCATTTTTACCACGGCTACCAATTCCACAAGCTTTTCCACAGATGTTCCCGCCGAAACAAGTCGAATAGCGTAAGGCAGTTACCGCTCATAACTACAGCAATTCCTGTACCGTGGCAATTACTCTTCCGGGGCCAAACCACCTTCGACCAATGTCTCGAATCTGGTGCAGCTTTTCAGGAAAGCTAAGTTAATGCGGCCAATGGGCCCATTGCGTTGTTTGGCAATAATGATCTCGGCTCTTCCCTGCAAATCGGGATCGTCCTGCTTGTAAACCTCTTCGCGGAAGATGAACATCACCAGGTCAGCATCCTGCTCAATCGATCCCGACTCGCGCAGATCGGCGAGCTGCGGACGGTGATCGCCGCCACGGCTCTCGGGAGCGCGGCTCAACTGGGAGAGCGCAATGACAGGCACGCCGAGTTCCTTGGCCAATGCCTTCAGCCCGCGCGAAATCGCCGATACTTCCTGCGTGCGGTTTTCGTAACGCTTGCTTCCACCCGACATGAGCTGCAGATAGTCGACGATAATCAAATCAAGTTTGCCTTGCGATTGTTTCAGCCGCCGTGCTTTGGCGCGCATCTCGCTCAGTGAGATACCGGGAGTATCGTCGATGAAAATGGGCGCGTGCACGAGTTGCTCCATGGCGCGAACGACTTTGCGCGTGTCATCCTGCCACAACGAACCAGTGCGCATTTTGTGGGCGTCGACTCTGGCCTGCGAGCAGAGCAAGCGCATCAATAGCGCCTCACGAGACATTTCCAGCGAGAAGACGCCGACCACTTGCTGATCTTCGACCGCCGCGTTCTCGGCGATGTTCATGACGAATGCGGTTTTGCCCATGGAAGGCCGGGCAGCTATGATGACCAGATCCGATTTCTGCAAACCGCTCGTCATCTCATCAAGATCGGTATAGTGCGTGGCTAATCCGGTGATGCGCTGGCCGCGTTGCAGCAGGGCGTCGACCGAGCCGAAAGATTCGCGGACGATTTCCTGCACGCCCATGAAGCCGCGCCCAATGCGCTTTTCCGAGAGCTGGAAGATAGCAGCTTCGGCGTCGCTGAGCACCTCTTCGGCGGCGTCGGATTGGTCGGACGCGCGCGCGATGGCCGTATTGGCCGCATGAATCAATCCACGCAACAGCGCCTTATCGCGCACGATCTTGACGTAGTGTTCAATGCTTGGCCGGTCCGGTACGCCATCGAGCAGGCTGGAAACGTAACCCACATCGCCGATGGCTTGCAGATCTTTGTGCCGATCCAGTTCGTCGATCAGCGTGATCATGTCGATAGGGCGCGAGGATTCCTGCAAATCAACCATGCGCGAATAAATGCGCCGGTGCGAGTCGAGCGAGAAATCTTCGATGCGGAGATGCTCGGCGGCCTGGTTGTAAGCGAAGTTATCGAGCAGAATTGCGCCCAGGATCGAGCGCTCGGCTTCTACGTTTGCGGGAAGAGTGCTGATGGAGTAGTTGGTTGTGGCCACGCCTAATTTATTTCCTTAAGTTTTCGAAATGCCTTCGGTACGTTAAATCGGGCGGGCTTGTGAATGCGATGTATGCCTTTGGAAAACGCGTCCAATCCAAAAAATAATTTTGAGTAGTTCGAAACACAGAGCCCCACATTTCAGCTAGGAGAACAAAAGGAGAATTGGAAGTCAAGCGCAAAGTAAATGCGGCCCGGGCCAGCCACCCGAGCCGCATTTGTTTTCGTGATCTCTTTCAGCCTGTCTTCTCGCCACCGGAAGTGACGGACGACGGTAACGGTCCGACAGCGTTCGTATGATCCAAGATCGCGAGATCCCGGATCGAAATGAGCGCCGCATTTACCGGTACCAGTTACGGGATGGCGATTCAAAGAATCAACCAATCCACAACCATTGCGGGAGCCAGCGGCCCAACCCGCTCTGAGAGCGAGAAGTGGAGGAGGCCGCAATGCCTTAAAACCCGGTACGCGCTCGCGCGCGTCTCCGAATTTCTTCTGGCAAATCACTCTCTAAGAACTTGCCAGTCTGCCACCGGCTCACCGCAATCATCGTTCGACAAGCTGCAAGAGTCTCACGTATTCGGTAACGCCACTTTCGCGCAGAACTTTGCGCACCGCAACGGGAAAGAGTATCGCATTTGTGAAGAAGCTGTGGAGGATTAGCCTTCCTTGTGGAAGGCTGAGGAAAACAGGAAGGAAACCTGGAATTGCTACTTTTATTTGCAGTGTCCAATAACTTAAACGGTGTGCAACAAATGACTGTGACCACTTATTCAAATTGTTTACGGAATGACGCGAGCTGCTGTTGCATCTCAGCGACTTCTTTTTTTAGCTGCTGAACTGCATCTTCCAGTTGAGATAAGCGATTAGCGGAGGAAACTTCCGCGGGCGAGTTTGCTCGCGCCACATCCGGCGCGGAAATGTCGACGGCCGGCGCATCGCTGGCGAATAGATGCATGTAACGAGATTCCTTCGTGCCCGGCTGTCGTGGCAACACGGCTGAGAGTGGCGGCTGGCGCTGGCTGAGTCGGTCGAGGGTGGAGACGATATCGTCGAGGGCTTCGAAGCGGTACATGCGTTCGGTGCGGCTGCGGAGTTCTCCCGGGGTCTGCGGGCCGCGCAGCAGGAGCACGCAGAGAATGGCGATCTCGCGGCGGTCGAAGTTGAAGACTTCCTGCAAGCGATGCTCGTACTTGGTGACGCGGCTGTCGGCGCCGCTGGCGGGTCCGGCGAGACGTTTTTCCTGGAGCGTGGAGAGCGCGGAACTTACAGAATTTTCGTCGAGCGACATTACCGGGTCGCGATTATTTTTCTGATTACAGGCGTTCACCAGTGCGTTCAGCGAGAGCGGGTAGTAATCGGGCGTCGTGATGTCTTTCTCGATCAACGAGCCGAGAACGCGAACTTCAGTTTCCGTGAGGGGATCCACATTTAAAGATTAGCAGTTGTGAGTACAGTCCCTACTGAAGAATATCGCTTGACTATAGAAATTCCGCGAACTAAGCTTTTTTTCGGCTCACACGCTGCCAATCCTAAGTCGTCTTCCCCCGACGGCTGAGCACAACTGACTCCTAACTAAAGGACTGACTCAAATGCGATGCAAACAAATTTCCCTCAGCGTAACTATCGCCGCAATGTTGGCCACTACTCTGCTGATGGCAGGCAAGTGCGCAGCCAGCGCCGAGAAAGTGCTGTACAACTTCAGCAACAGCGCCGGTTACCAACCCAAGGGAGGACTCGTAGCGGATGCCGGCGGGAATCTTTATGGCACAACATTTTCTGGTGGCACCGGGACTTGCATGTTCGGATCACCCAGCTGTGGCACCGTGTTTGAGTTGTCGCCACTTGCCGGAGGCGGATGGAGGTACAAGACGATCCATAACTTCGGCAACAGCAAAGATGGGGAGTATCCCGAAGCTGGTTTGATTACCGATGGCGCAGGAAATCTTTACGGCACGACCTCCAGCGGCGGCACCCATGGCTATGGCACCGTGTTCGAACTCTCACCTGCGACCGGGGGAAGCTGGAGCGAGAAGCTGCTGCACAGCTTTAATGTCGGGGGCACTGATGGGTTCACTCCCGCAGCCAGCCTGGTAATGGATGGCTCCGGCAATATTTACGGGACTACTCAGTTAGGCGGCACGGGAACTTGCACCAACGGTTCCGTTTCCGGTTGTGGCGTGGTCTTTGAATTATCGGCGGGGACGGGTGGCGGCTGGACGGAAACGATTCTGCACAATTTCCAAAATGACGGTATCGATGGGACCGGTCCCGTTGGTGCTCTCCTCTTCGACGGCTCCGGCAATATTTATGGCGCAACGGGTGGTGGAGGCCCCTACGACGTACCTCCCTCGTATGAAGGTGGAGTGGCCTTCGAATTAACGCCGGCCGGCGGCGGTGTTTGGACGGAGACAATCCTGCACAGCTTCGGCAACGGTTCGGATGGAGCTGATCCGCTGGCTGGGTTGATCTTTGATACCCATGGAAACCTCTACGGCACTAGCTGGGCAGGAGGGACGCGCAATCTCGGAACGGTGTTCGAGCTATCGCCCGCAGGTGGTGGGACGTGGACCGAAACATTGCTCGCCAGCTTTGGCGGCGACGATAATGTCGGTGGGGCAAGCCCTGAAGCCGGTCTGATCTTTGATACGGCAGGCGATCTTTTTGGCACGACCACAGGTGGGGGCGTTTCGACCGACCGGTCTGGTACAGCATTCGAACTGAAACCGGGAGGTGGTGGAAGTTGGACACGTGCCGTGCTGCACAGCTTTGGCGTAGGCACGGACGGTGCCGACCCCTCATCTGGCTTGATCTCCTTGTCCGGAAAACTCTATGGCATGACCGCTCTGGGCGGAACAAATGGCTTGGGAACAGTTTTTGCGTTGGAGCCTTAGCCGGATATTAAGCCGAAGAAGTTGCGGTGGCGTGAGCGGCGTAAACGTGGGCACTCGCTGCCGCTTCTTCCGGCAGGGTAACTTCTTCCCACAACGTGCGGTCGCGCAGAATGCGGGAGACCAGCGCGGTGTGCATGGCGTGGCCGGCGCGGTCGGCGACGATTTTTCCTAAGATCGGCTTGCCCAGCAGCGCGAGATCGCCGACTAAATCCAGAATTTTGTGGCGAACAAATTCGTCGTCGAAGCGCAGCGGACCGTTTTCAATGCCGTCGCGGGTCAGCACGATGCAGTTGTCGCGTGACGCGCCACGAATCAATCCCATGTTGCGCATGGCTTTCTCGTCGGCGCGTGAGCCGAAGGTGCGGGCGGCGGCGATGTTGCGCAGGTAGCTGCCGTTGGTAAGCTCGACCTGAAAAGTTTCCTTGCCGATGAGCGGGTGCGGGAAATTGATGGAGTAGGAAACGGAATATTTGTCGGCAGGATAGACGGAGATAAATTTGTTGCCTTCGCGCATTTCCACTTCGCGCAGAATCTTCATGAAGCGGCGCGGCCGCCGCTGCTTGCGGATGCCGGCCTTTTGAATCAGCTCAACAAAAGGCAGCGCGCTGCCATCAAGGATTGGCAGTTCCAGGTTGTCGAGTTCGACGATGGCGTTATCGATGCCGACGCCGGTGAAGGCGGAAAGCAAATGTTCGGTGGTGGAAATCAGAACGCCTTTTTTCATCAGGCTGGTGGCATAGCTGACACGGGCCACGTTGCGGCTATTGGCTTCAATTTGAAAGCCATCGAGATCGACGCGGCGAAACACGATGCCCGTGCCAGGAGGCGCGGGCAGGATCTGCATCGAGACGGGAGCGCCGCTGTGGAGCCCGACTCCACTGCATTCCACAGCCGAGCGGATTGTCTGCTCGTGGATCAATAGAGACCTAAGTATTTGCTAATGAATGAATAGATTACAGCCATGTGAATTGAGTTGGCTGTGGTAAAAAAGCCACAGTATGACATTACGTGGCTGGGCTCGTAAACAGTAAACGGCCGCTTAGTTAATGGAAGAAATAAGCTATCCATCTTATTTTGCTTACGGTTACATGGTTTTTCCTTAAAAAACACCGCTCAGTTCGAGTTAAACGCATCCATCAGCGAAATCACTTTCATACCAGTCTTCAGTTGTTCCAGCGTGGCGATGCTCTTCAAGTGTAGCGTCGTGTTTTCACCGGGCAGCAAATCAAAATAGTTGTCGGAGCTTTGCACATCGAGATCTCCGAACGAGACATAAACGCTGCGGGCGAGTTTGGCTGACTGCAAAGTCACGGTGTAATCATTGCCCGTTTTATTCAAGGTCGTTTCAATCCTGGGGGAAACCGGCAGATCGAGATCGTGAGTTGCATCGAAGAAGATCAGGTTACGAGATACTTTTTGGCCGCCTACTTCCAAATCGAAAACCAGAAAGCTGCGATGGGGATCGCCTTTTGCCGTCCACGCGGCTTTATCGATACTGAAATAAATTGCATTTGATTGCGCCGGTACCTGTACGTCTTTGCTCTGCTCCAGCAATACATTTCCAGAGAAATCGAGAAGGCGCATGTGGACGGTTCCAGAAAGCGGCTGGAGTTTGTCGGAGACGACGTAGACATCGACCTTGTCGTCGTGCAGAAATGGGGAGATCAGTACGTCGTCGTAGAAGCGGCGAGCGTAATAGTGGAGTGCCTTCCACCGACCGTAGTAATCGATGCTGGCCCAGGAAGCGACCGGCCAGCAATCGTTCAACTGCCAGTAGAGAGATCCCATGGTGCGCGGACGTTGCCGGCGCAGATGCTCGGCGCCGATTTTTATAATTTCCGCCTGCTGCACTTGGCTTAAGTAAACGAACGAAGCGAAGTCCTTGGGCTCGCGGTATTCGCGCAGCATGTAGGTGAGGATTCGTTCATTACCGCCTTTATTTTTTTGGTGCGCCTGCATGACGGTGGAGCGAATGTCGAAGTCGCCGGGATCGTGCGCGTAGGTGTGAATTGTGCGCATCTCGGGGAAGGATTGAAATCCGTATTCCGACATGAAGCGGGGAAATTGTTGGGTGTAATCGGAAGCCGGGGCCTGGGCGTGCCAGACCTGCCAGTAATGCATGTCGCCGTTGTGCTGATTGTCGGGAATTTCCTCGAAGTTAGCGCTGGGCGAACTTGGCGAGTAGGGTGTCGGATCGGCATATTGTTTAACCGCGCTTTGGAGGATGTCGGCGAACATGATTACGTAATCCTGCCAGACGCGGTCGCGCGTGTCGGGGGAAATTGCAGCTTTGAACTCCTGGCGGTCGCCCCAATGCCACCATCCAGTTTCTACTTCGTTGTTTCCGCACCAGATCACGATGCTGGGATGATCGCGCAGCCGCTTGATCTGGTCGATGGCTTCGGCGCGGACATTTTCCTGATAGGCTACGTCGCCCGGAATCATATCGCCGCCGAAAGAGAACTCCTGCCAGACCATGATTCCCAGTTCGTCGCAGATGTCGTATAAGTCGTCAGATTCGTAATATCCGCCGCCCCATTCGCGAATCATATTCATGTGCGCATCGCGCGCGGCCTGCAGAATATTGCGATGAATTTCCGGAGTTACGCGGTTGGGAAAGCTGTCGAAGGGAATGACGTCGGCACCCTTGGAGAAAACCTGAATGCCGTTTACGACAAATTCAAAACTCTTGCCCCATTCATCCGGGGCACGGCGAAGCTCGATGGAACGCAATCCGGTTTTCGTTTCGGCATGAGCCGCAGCTTCACGGCCGATTTTGATCGAGGCAGAAAAGCGATAACGATTTTGCGCTCCGTATCCCACGGGATACCAGAGCTTCGGCGAGACAATGCGAACCGGAACCGAAATACGATTAGTGCCCGCATTGAGTTGCACGGTCTGCGTTCCGTCCGCGGTTTGCGGCCCTGAGAGTTCATCGTGAGATATAGCCAGAGTAGCCGTGGTTGGCTTGGTGGCCTCGATCTCAACCTCTGCGGTTACGTTAGCAAGATCGCTGGCAATGCTCTGCTGATGAATATGGAAATTCTCAATCCGCAGCGCATCCCAGGTTTCGAGCTTTATCGGTTGCCAAATTCCTTCGGTTAAATAGCGTGGACCCCAATCCCATCCGTAGTTGTAAGGAGCTTTGCGCGTATAGGGAGCGGTGGCGATGTTCTCTTCGTTGCCATAATTATGGGTTGAGATCGAAGGCAAAATGTAGGGCAGCGACTTCACATAAGGCAGCATGTGCTCGACCGGGGAGTGGAAGACGATGCGCAGCGTGTTGGCTCCGGTTTTCAATAACGGCTTTGCGGCAATCCGCCATTGGCGGAACATGTTGTCGGCTTTGAGAATCGATTGGTCGTTGAGATAAACATCGGCGAAGGTGTCGAGGCCGGCAAAAACCAAATCCACATGGTCGTGCGTTAGCGTGGCGGCGTCGACTTGAAACGTGGTTTGATACTCCCAGTCGGCCAGACCGATCCATTGCAGATGAAATTCATTGTCGCGATCAAAGGGATCGGGAATGAGTTTGTTATTCAATAGATCGGTTTGCACCACACCCGGAACCTGCGCCGGATGCCACCCTTTAACCTCGGCCTGATCTGCATTGGCGACCGCACGAAACTGCCAGCCGGAATCCAGCATTCGCGAGGAGGGTTCGGCCGCACGAGCAGGCAACGCGGCAAAAAAACATGAGAGCAGAGCGGCGAGGAAATACGCGGCAATTAGAGATCGAATACGAAGAGATCCATGCAGCATGGTTTTCATCTCGGTTCCTTATGCTTGTAGATATCAGCTAGTGTTGCGAATCTGGCTGTGCGGCCGGTTGCGGCTGCGCCGAATTGTTTTGCAGCTTTTCGAACTCTTCCATTTCGCGCTTCGCGGCCGCCGGTTTTCCCTGTTTGCGATAAATTCCCGCCAATCCAAAATGCGCCTGCGCGGCCAGCGAACTTTGCTGCTCGATCGAAAGGAGTTTAGTCCACACTTTTTCGGCTGCGGCAGAATCTCCCTCGAGAGAGGCTGCCTTGCCCAGCGCATAAAGCGTCTCCGGCATATCCGGCAGCAATTTGTCCGCGCGTACAAGTTCGGCGCGAGCCTCATGCGCTTTGCCTTGTTCGAGTAGGGCGTCTCCCAATCGATATGCGGCTTCTGCATTGCCGGGCTGCAACTTCACCTGCAACCGGAATTGTTCTTCCGCTTGCGGCCACTGGAAAGCGCCCGCATATACTTCGCCCAAGGCAAGATGAGCTTCAGGTAAGCCCGGCCGCAGCTTCAGCGCATCGTGATACTCCTTCTCAGCGTCTTGCATTCGCCGCAGCACGTAATAATTTTCCGCCATCGCCTGATGCGCGCGGGGGGAATCCGGGAAGGCGGCCAGCAAGGTATCAACCGACTGTTTCGCGAGCAATCCGCTGGCGCGGCCGAGATAGTAAAGAAGATCGGGGTCGTTGGGATGGGCGGCTAATGAAGCCTGCAAATTCGCAACCGCTTCCGGCAGTTGCCCGGTCTGAATCTGGGCGATGCCCAGCGCGCTTTTGTCCGGCGAGTGCCGCAAATGGGGAATGGCCTCGCTTGCATATCCCTGCGAGAGCAAGGCATAGCCGAGCAATTGATGAGCGGGCGCGGAATCTGCGCTCAGTTCCAGCGCATGTTTAAGCGCAGGAATCGCGGCGCCGTAGTCGCCGCTTTCCATGTAAGCCTGGCCAAGGCTTATAAAGCCATCCACAAACGAGGGATCGAGTTCGGTAGCTTTTTTGTATTCCGCAACGGCCACATCAAACTTGCGTTCTTTATCCGCCGTGATTCCTGCCTGCATGTGCTCGGCGGCCTGCGGCGATGCAATCTGCCACGCGAAATATAAAAGTAAAAGTGCCCGAATCACGGCTTCTCCGGTTCACGCACTTCGAGAAACTGATCGGCGTGAACGTCATTCAACGTCTGATGAATTCCAGAAGGCCAGTTGATCTCAACTTTGGCTTTATCGGCAGTGCCGAGCCCAAAATGCAACCGCTTGTCGCTGGCGGAAAGATAGCTGCCAGCTGATGTCGCAAAGCGCGTCTGCCCGTTCACCTGCACGCGTGCGCCGAAGCCATCGCGATTGCTGCGCGTCCCGCGGAGGGCAATCGTCAGCCAATGCTGCTTGCCGCCGCGATTGAAAAATATTTGCGGAGCTCCACCGAGCGTGGTCATCACAACGTCCTGCCGACCGTCATTGTTCAAGTCGCCGAAAGCCGCTCCCCGCGCCGCCCAGGGAGTGGTATCTCCGGAGTCGGCACGTTCAAATCGGCCGTTGCGATTCATCGCCAGCAGCGGCGGCTCAAGATAGTGCAGCGAAGGATCGATCTGCTCCACATTATCCAGCACGTGGCCCTGCGCGACAAACAAATCCTTCCAGCCATCATTATCAAAATCTTCCAAGCCAACTCCCCAACCCGAACTTCCGCTGGAAAGCAAGCCAAGCCCGGTTTCGAGACTGCGATAGGTAAACGTACCGTCACCATCGTTGTGGTAGACGCCATAAATCTCGCGTGGCAATTCGGTCACGATCACATCAGGCCGCCCATCGTTGTCATAATCCTGGAAAACCACACCCATACCCGAAAGCCGGCGTCCATCCTGGGAAAGCGCCGTACCCGCTTCCAGACTTACTTCCTTAAAAGTCCCGTCGCCATTGTTGTGAAACAAGTATTGCTGCATGCCGTCGTTGGCAACAAATATGTCGGTATATCCGTCGCCGTCATAGTCGGCGAACGCCACACCCAAAGCGCGTCCTTTTTTCGCGGTAATCCCGGAGTGCTGGCTTACATCGGTGAAAGTTCCATCGCCGTTGTTGTGATAAAGGATATTCGTCGTCGCGGGAAATTCTTCCGGCGGACAATAGGTGTGATAATTGCCGCCGCAATTTTTGCTGTGTTTGGTGTCCCACTCCATGTAGCGAGTGACGAAGAGATCCAGTTTGCCATCGTTATCGTAATCAAAAAATCCGGCTGAAACCGACCATCCTCCGCCAGCCACTCCGGCTTTTGCGGTCACATCGGTGAATGTTCCATCCCCATTGTTGTGATAGAGGATATTTTTTCCGTAGCTGGTGACATACAAGTCGGGATAGCCGTCATTGTCATAGTCGCCGACAGCTACTCCCATGCCGTAATTTCCGTCCCCGGCTTTGGAAAGCCCAGCCTGTTCGGTCACGTCAGTAAAACTTCCATCTTTATTTTGCCGATAAAGCCGGTTCCAGTACTTCGGGTCGTGGCGGTCAAAATTTTCCGGCAGCTGCATGGGGTTGGTTACATGGCCGCCATTTACTAAAAAAATATCCAGCAAGCCATCGTTGTTGTAATCCAGAAGCGCCACTCCGCCCGGCATGGTTTCGATCAAATACTTTTGCGGAGTCGGAGAATTTTGCAGCGTGAAGTCTAAACCGCGCGGCAGTTTCACCTCGAACATTGGCCCGGCAGGGGCCGCAGCCAACAGAGCGAGTGTCAACACGCAGCATCCGCGAAAGAATAGGTTCACCAACTTCAGTTCCTTCGTTCAGTGGCGCTAGCTTGTGGTTGCCGCCGGGTCGATTCCCGTTCCACGAGTTTGGGCGGGATCAATATTTCTTCTGGTTTCAAGATTCGTTTCGAGGAAATCCTAGTAAGCAGCAGTTCAGCGGCGAGCGTGCCAATTTTGCAAGTCCCCTGGTCGATCGTGGTGAGCGGTACTGCCAGGACATCCGAGTAATGAACATTTCCGGCTCCGACTACAGCGATCTCCTCTGGCAATTTCAATCCCGCTTCAAGAATTGCCTTCATGGCGCCGATCGCAACTGGATCGTTGTAACAGACAACTCCATCCGGCAGCGGGGTTACGCTTAACAGCCGTTTCATGCCTTCACGTCCTGCCTCGTCGCTGTGCCCGCCCTCGGCTACGTAGTCGGAACGTGCTCGCAAGCCAGCTTTTGCCAGCGCCTCGCGATAGCCTTCCAGCCGCTGCGCTGCAATTCCCACTTTGGGTCCGCGCAAGTGAGCAATGCGGCAACATCCCTGGGCTATCAGATGCTCAGTCGCGACTTTTCCGATGGCGTGGTTATCCACACCCACATAACACGCGTGCAGTCCGGCGATCGGGCGGTCGATTAATACATAAGGTATTTTGCGATCGCGCACGCGCTCGAACACGGCCAGCCGCCGCGGCGGCTGTGAGGAAGCGATGATCAGTCCATCCACCTGCCGGGCCAGAAGCGATTCGACTTCGCTTGCTTCCAGCTCGGGATCCTCTTCAAACGATGAAATCACAACGTGATAGCCATGAGGGCGGACGGTTTGTGCGACCGCGCGAGCGATTTCGGCAAAGAAAAGGTGGGCGAATTCCGGCAGCAGCAAACCAATGGTGTAGGTGCGCCGCGTTACCAGGCTACGCGCCACCCAGTTCATCTGGTAGTTCAGCTCTTTGGCGCGCCGAAGTACACGTTTACGCGTCGCATCACTAATGCGCCCCTGGTTGCGCAGCACTTTAGACACCGTTACCACGGAGACTTTCAAGTCCTTCGCGATGTCCATCATGGTTACGGGCACAGCCGTGAAGCATACCACCGATATGGGAGGGTTAACGATTATTCAAAAGGGAATCGTGCATTTTATTCTTGACAACGGTCGACGATGTAAACAAGAATCCGGTCGCTCAATCATTTGGGAAATTCCTGTATTTGAAAAGAGGCACCCATGTCGTCACGCAGATTGTGGACCGTGATTCTCTCGATAGGCCTACTTGTTTCTGCCTCCCTTTCCCTGCACGCGCAGAGCACATATGGTTCCATAAGCGGCTCGGTTGCGGACGCATCCGGCGCTGCTATCGCCGATGCCACCGTCACGCTCACCAATCTGGGTACGGGGGAGAAGCGCACCCAATCCAGCGGCAATGACGGGCTCTTCACCTTTGTGAATCTTGTACCCGGTCAATACCGGATTGATACGGAAAAACAGGGGTTTAAGCACTTCGTCCGCGCCGACATCGCAGTCGAAGTGCAGCAGGACACGCACATCGCTGCCGCGCTTCAAGTCGGCGAGGTCAGCCAGATTGTCGAAGTGACGGGCCAAACCCCGCTGCTCCAATCTGAAACTTCCTCTCTGGGCCAGGTCGTCGAGCAGCGCAAGGCCGACGAGTTGCCGTTGAATGGCCGCAACATCTTTAACTTGATCACGGTTTCTCCTGCGGCGGTTGCCCAGGGCGGTTCCGGCGGAACGCCTGTGAGCCAGAACCCATTCAGTTGGGGCAACTATCAGATCGGCGGTTCGTTCGGTAATCAGAGCGCCGAGTACCTAGATGGTCAACCCCTCAACATCGGCTATATCAACCTGCCTATTGTCATTCCCACGCAAGATTCCGTTGACGAATTTAAGGTGCAGTACAGCAACATCGGCGCGGAGTGGGGCAAGTTTTCCGGTGGCGTGATGAACATAAGCACCAAGTCAGGCAGCAACCGGTTCCATGGCTCGGGCTACGAGTATTTGCGCAACAAGGCGTTGAACTCGAACGAGTACTTCAATAAGGGATTAGAAATTGCGAATGGTGACCAAAATACCCCACCCCCCTACGTGCAGAACCAGTATGGGTTTACCTTCGGTGGGCCGGTTATCAAAGATAAGACCTTCTTCTTTGTGAGCTGGGAGCAATTCCGGCTGCGAACCGGTTCGGTGCTGACCACCACTGTTCCCGTTACTGCGAATAGCCCCTTCACTCCTGCTGGCGTCACGGGTGGAATGCGGCAAGGTGACTTTTCGTCATTGTGTGCAGCAGGCTTCACCGGTCCCGGCGGCATTTGTGGCGACACGGCGACAGTCAATGGCGTTACCACGTACGTCGATCAGATCTACAATCCGTATTCGGTAAACATGACCACTGGCGCCCGCGCTCCCTTCCTTAACAACCAGATCCCGTCGGCATATTGGAGCCAGGCAACAACCAAGATGTGGGATACATATTTTATTCCACCCAACCTCCCACAGACCCAGTTCACGGGCGCTAACAATTTCACCAGCGCCACCAGTTCCGGAGGCAACACTAATCAGTTTGTGGCCCGCGGAGATCAGGTCATTAATAGCAGTACACGCCTGTTCGCGCGCTTCAGCTATTTCGGCCTGCTCGATTTGCCCACCAATCCATTTGGTACAGGCCTTTGCAATGATCGTTGCGCCGAGGATTACCACACCAAGGCGTTAGCGATAGACGTGAACCATACTTTTACGCCAACCACTATTCTCGACGTTAACTTGTCGGGCAGCCGATTTATCTATTTGCGATCTCCCATCCTGTCGGGCTTTGACCTTACTACCCTTGGCTGGTCGGCAGCCTACAACAGTCCCGCCTCCGCCATCCGTACCCCTCCAACCCCAGCTTTCCCGTTCCCCAATGACGTAGGCAGGTCGCAGGGTAACAGCGCCATTGGCGATCACAACACCCAGTACAACATTTCGCCGGAACTTACCATGATTCGCGGTAAGCATACCCTCCAAGCCGGCGGCCAGTACGAATTGGGTCTGGATAACTACTACCAAACCAACATCGCCAGCGGCGCTTTTGGTTTCGGCGGTGTGTGGACGTCCAGCACCGGCGGACCCAATCTTGTCACCAGCACCCAGTCCGCCTTCGCGGATTTCCTCTTGGGTCTCTCCGAGAACTCAGGA
>Ga0224568_1000040_pt1 | contig 38448 bp, 33 predicted proteins | sample CLU5metagenome_FD_182727 | JGI IMG/M metagenome (GOLD analysis project Ga0224568, IMG submission 182727) | Spruce litter microbial communities from Bohemian Forest, Czech Republic - CLU5 | ecosystem: Environmental > Terrestrial > Plant litter > Unclassified | place: Czech Republic: South... | reverse complement strand
CAGAGGGATTGACTTGCACGGAATTCCGAATCCTCTTGCCCCCGAGAATCTGCTCAAGACTTCGGGCCGCGGCATTTTTTTGATGCGTTCTTTTATGGACGTGGTGGAAATTCGCCCGTCCCAAACGGGTACAGAAGTGAAATTGATCAAGCACGTCCACGGCAAACCCGTGGGCAATCAGGAGGGGTCTCAGTGAGCATGAAACTTAGCACTCGGCAGGTGGACGGAGTCACCATTGTGGACTGCAGCGGACGTATCACATTGGGCGAGGGCAGCGTGACCTTGCGCGACACCGTTCGTGATCTGCTCGCCAAAGGCAACAAAAAGATTATTTTGAACCTCGGCGAGGTCAACTATATCGATAGCTCCGGTATCGGCGAACTGGTCAGCGCCTTTACCACAACCAAAAATCAGGGCGGCGAACTTAAACTTCTCAACCTCACCAAGAAAGTTCACGATCTGCTTCAGATCACTAAGCTCTACACCGTCTTCGACGTAAAAGACGACGAAGCTGCCGCAGTTAAGGCCTTCAAGTAGGTTTTCGTCTTTTCAGAAGCGATCTTGAAGCCATAGGGACTGGCTACCCAGTCCCTATGGCTTTTTGTGCTGGTTGCCAATAGCAACTGTCAGCCTGGCAGAGTTCCGTACTGGGACCGCTTACTTAAAATTCATCGCTCTATCACTGACTTGCCGCGGATGAAATCATTAGAATCCGCAGTGTGCGAGGGAAGCGAGCAAAACCCGGGTCCATTGTTCTCTTGTCTTTATCTTTGGCGATGACTCTGGCGTTGTCTCCTTCATCGCTCGCGTCCGATTGCCTGCCGATTTCTCAGGCCAGCCAGCACATTGGTGAAACCAAGTGCATTATGGGGAAAGTTCTGCGTGTAAAAGCCGGCGCGAAGGGTGTGCACTTCATCGACTTCTGCGAAGATCAACTGGCTTGCCCATTCTCTGTGGTGGTCTTCCCTTCTGACTTAAAAGACGTGGGCGACGTGCGCCGGCTGGCTGGGCAGATGATTGAAATTCACGGACCAGTCAAGCTATATCAAGGACGAGCAGAGATCGTTCTGAACCGCGTGAGCCAATTAACCGCTGGTTCCACCCTGCTCCCACCTTTGCCAAAGAATTATGACGTGGAGAAACAAGGGCATTACAGCGCGGGAAGAATGCGCCCAACCAAAAAGCCTGCGAAGACCACAGCCACAGTTTCACCAACGGCGACGTACGGAAACGAGGCGGATGTAGGTGGTGAGCCGCCGCAGTGAACGTTCATACCATCCCTCTTCTCAACTCTTCCAGCGGATATCTCGTCCCGCGCCAGATAATTCCATCATTCCAAAGGGTGTGGAACATGGAGCGCAGCAACGTGTATACAAAGAGCAGAGTGCTCACCGGATGCAGCAGAAAATAATATGCGGGAACGCCGGAGCGCAACGACATGCCTAAGTAAATCGAGAACATGGATGCCAGCGCAATCCCGTACGGCAGGCGTTCCCATCCGTGGGCTAACCACACGCCCAGAAAGGGCATGAGGTTTAGAAATGCTAATCCGAACGCCGAAATCAGCGTGAGCGGCCACTTGAATGACAGTACGGCAAAAAAATTCTTGGTCAGATTGTTGACAACGCCCATGGCGCCATTCGCCCAGCGGATCGAAATCAAATCGCCGCCGAAAACATTGCGCTGCGCGAAACCCGCATTCTTAACCACTTTGCCCAGCTTCATATCGTCCAGAACTTCCATGCGCAACGCTTCATACGTTCCCACAGACTCATACACGCTTCGGCGAACCAGATTGAACGCACCTACTCCCATGTGATCCTTAGTCTTCGGATCAGCTACTTTCCACGGACGATGCCCAAAGACAAACATGGTCTGAAAGAACGCGATCATCATGTATTCGCCCGGTTGTTTCATGATCATTTGCGGAAACAAAACAACGTGATCTGCGCCTTCAGCTTCTGCGTAGGCCATCGCTCGCCGCACCGAATCTGGCTTGAACAGCACGTCGGCATCGGTAAACAGGAGCCAGTCGCCGTTGGCGGCGTTCGTGGCTGTCCACATAGCGTGCGTTTTTCCCAACCAACCAGCGGGGAGTTCCTGATGATGAATTACTTTCAGCTTCCCGTTGGAATTTCGTTGAACTTCTTCCATGATCTCGCCCGTACGATCCGTCGATCGATCATTCACCGCGATCACTTCGTAATCACCGTAGTCGAGAGCAAGCAATTGAGTCAGAGCTTGCGCAATATCTTTTTCTTCGTTGCGCGCCGGAACAATGATGGAAACTCGAGGATTTCCGGTCGTCGTGGCGGGATTACGGTTCCACTCCGGCCGCGAAACATCGGCTACGCTGGGCATGCCGATGGCAGCGTCCACAATGCGGGAGAGCCAGGCCAGCGCGAGAATCGTGCCGGCAATCCAATGAAAGTAATGCATCCTGCCTTAAGTCTTCCCTGCCCGAGCGCCGTCGAGTCGCACTACCGGCGCGAATTTCATTCCATAGAACAGTATGGCAGATGAGGCGACCATGGCGATTACCGGCAGGATGAACGCAGCTTGTAGAGTGCGCTTATCGGCAACGTAGCCCATGAGCGTGGGTGAAGGGACATCGCCCAGGAGGTGAAAGATGAAAATATTGACGGCAAGCGCCGTCGCTCGAATTTGTGCGCCTACAGAATTGATGACGGCGGCATTCAGCGGCGAAGTGTTCAGCAGCAGAAAAAATGCAGAAATTGCAATTGCTGGAAGCATGACCGGTCCGCGCATAAACAACGCCGCGATCATAAAAGGCACGCCCAGCGCCATGCTCAAAGCTGAAACAAAGTAGTACGATCCTTTCATCCGCGGCAGCAAATAATCGCCAAGCCATCCACCCGCCAGCGACGCCACAATGCCATCGACCACAATAATGATTCCGAACATGAAGTTCGCCGACTCCAGCGAATATCCGCGGGCGCGCGATAAAAATGTCGGCATCCAGACTTGTATGCCGCCCAGGGCAAACGTCATCATTGCCATGCCCAAGGTCGAAGTCCAGAATGCGGGGTTACGCGCCAGGCCCAGGATAGTGCCTCGTTCAGGTGTTTCTTGCTCGGTATCGAATTGGCCGCGTTTTGGCTCAGGCAGGAACATCACAGCCAGTGCAAGTAAAAATCCAGGTGCGGCTGCAATGTAGAAAGGAAATCTCCACCCGTGCTGCGGGCTAAGATTTCCTCCCAATAGATATCCCGCCGCTGTTCCTACTGGAATCGCCAGATAAAACACTCCCAAAATTCGCCCGCGTTTATTTTCAGGAAATAAATCGGCAACAAACGTGGGCGCGATGGTCACAAAGGTCGCTTCACCGATTCCTACCAGCGTATGCCGCACCAGCAGCTCGGCATACGTGTGCGTAACCGCGGTAAGCAGCGTGAGGCCGCTCCAGAAAATTGCCCCGCCAACAATAATCCGTTTTCGTGAATAGCGGTCTGCCAACGGACCTACAAACGGAGCCGCGACCATGTAAAAGAGCAGAAATGCGCTGGTGAGATAACCGACCTGCGTATTGCTCAAATGGAATTCGCTCTGTACCAGCGGCTGCACGGCGAACAGCACCGAGCGGTCGACGTAGTTGAGCAGGTTCAGCGCGGTCAGAAGAATCAGCGCCGTCCAGGGATAGAGTTTTGCCGAGGTCACGGTCGAGAAAATATAGCACGAGGGCGTTGAGAGTTAGTTACAACCGCTTCGACTTTCCCGCTCGCGGCCATCTAGCGATCACGGTCGTCGAGATTCCTCCCCGAGGCCGAAAATCTCCTTTTACTTCCGCCCACACCGGCTTTGCCCATTTCACAACGTCTTCCAGAACGCGGTTCACAACGTTTTCCTGAAAAATACCGAGATTGCGATAAGTATGCAGATATTCTTTGTACGATTTTAGTTCCAGGCAAACCTTATCCGGCTGATAACGCAGCGTGATCACGCCAAAATCGGGCAAGCCGGTTTTTGGACATACTGACGTGAACTCGGGATCATCGATGACGATTTCGTACCCCGGAAATTGATTGGGCCACGTTTCAATTTCCGGAAATTTGGCGTCCAACCCGGCGGCGGCGTGCTCGGGCGTGTAGCGTCGCTGATTTGGCATGTGACTATTGTAGCCGCTTGGGCCATTGATTATAGCTGCGCTGACTTCCACCCCAGCCTAGCCATGCCGCTAATTTCGGGCATCCGGCAACGGTTGAGGGCATCTAAATCGGTAACGGCTGGGGAAGGTATGCCTTATTTACGCCTGCCGCAGTGGTAAATTAATGCTTGCAATGATCCCCGCCGCAGCCTGAAAGATAAACCGGTTGCCCACAAACAACAATTCGAATGGACATCCCGCGTCGCGTAAGGGACGCACTTGGCTCACGCTGGGCGTAATCGTTGCCGTCTTGGCTGTGGTGCCGCTGTTTACCCGGCAGGCGCCAACCAAGATTCGCACGACCACGGTGGAACGAGGATCCATTCGCAGCCTAATCTCTACCAATGGTAAGGTCGAACCGATTCAGAACTTCGAGGCCCACGCGCCTATCGCCACTACGGTAAAGCGCCTTTTCGTGAAGGAAGGCGACCATGTGCGCAAAGGTCAGCTACTGTTGCAGCTCGATGATGCCGATCTACGTAGTCAGGCGGCGCGCGCACAGGCTCAGATCAAAGCTGCGCAGGCCGATCAATCCGATCTCAGTACCGGCGGCACGCGAGAAGAAATACTTACGCTTGACACACAATTGATCAAAGCCCGCAGCGTGCGCGATGCCGCGCAGCGCAATCTTGACGCGATGCGGCGACTTCAACAACAAGGAGCAGCCTCGGAGGGCGAGGTTCGCCAGGCGGAAGAATCGTTGCAGCGCGCGCAAGCCGACGCGACTCTTCTGGAGCAGAAAAAGAAAGATCGCTACTCGCAACCCGAAGTGGCAAAGGTGCAGGCGCAGGGTGGGGAGGCGCAAGCCGCTTATGAAGCAGCTGAAGATGCACTTGGCAAATCAAGCATCCGCGCGCCTTTTGACGGCATTGTTTATACGCTTCCCGTAAAGCAAGGGGCATACGTGCAGACCGGCGATCTTCTCTTGCAGGTGGGCGATCTCTCGAAGATGCTGGTACGCAGTTTCGTTGACGAGCCGGATATCGGCCGCCTTGCCGCGGGACAAAAAATCGAAGTCACGTGGGATGCCCTGCCGGGGCGCATCTGGAACGGCGCCGTAAGTACTATTCCGTCTACCGTAAAGCTGCGGGGCGCACGCAATGTTGGCGAGGTTACGTGTTCCGTCGACAATCACGATCTGCATCTTCTGCCGAATGTGAATGTCAGCGTAACCATTATCGCTGCGGAACATAGCGACGTGCTCACTCTATCGCGCGAAGCATTGCGCAACGATGACACCAAACCTTACGTGTACCGGGTTGAGGACGGGAAGCTTGTGCGTCGCGATGTCGAAGTCTCGTTGCAAAATTTGACGCGCGTCGAAATTGCGGGCGGACTTCCCGAGCATGCACAAGTGGCCTTATCTTCAACCGACACTAAGCCGTTGCTCGATGGCGCTCGCGTCAAGGTGGTTCCGTAATACATGAAGCGGTTTTTTCCCAGCAAAAATATTGTGCAATCAGCACATCTTTTCCTCGCGTGTCTGTGCTTGATTCCCTTTCCTCTCTCGGCGCAAGCGGACACTCCGCAGAATCTTCTGGCGGCGGGACGCGTGGATCAGGCAATGCAAACCCTGCAGCGGCAAATTCAGACCACTCCCACGGCCGAAGCTTACAACTTACTTTGCCGCGCTGACTTCGAACTCGATGCCTGGGACGCCGGGATACCCGCCTGCGAAAAAGCAGTTTCACTCGCTCCCGAGAATGGCCTTTACCATCTTTGGCTCGGCCGCATTTACGGCGAGAAGGCAGACCGGGTCAACTTCCTCAAGGCAACGGGTCTGGCAAAAAAAGTTCACACGGAGTTCGAGCGGGCCGTCGAATTTGCTCCCCATAATTGGGAGGCTCACACCGATCTCGCTGAATTCTACTTGGAAGCACCCGGCATTGTAGGCGGCGGCGAGGATAAGGCCCGCGCGCAAGCCGATGTGCTGATGCAACTGAATCCAGCCATGGCACATTGGGCTCAAGCCAGGATGGCTGAAAAACATAAAGACAATGCGGCTGCCGAGCGGGAATATCGTGCCGCAATTGAGGCTAGCCACGGCGGCGTACGCGCCTGGGTAAACCTGGCCGGCTTTTATAGACACGTGAACCGTCTTGACGACATGGATCAGGCCATCCATTCCGCGGAATCCGGCCCACTTGATCGACCGGGCGCGCTTATGGATGCCGCCGGACTTCTGCTTCGCACCGGCCGCGATTACCCAACGGCAGTTCGCCTGGTGCACCGCTATCTATCGTCTTCCACAGTCGAGGAATGGCCGGCCTTCAAAGCTCACAATCTTCTCGGCGAGTTGCTGGAGAAACAAGGAAATCGTGACGGCGCAGTGGAAGAATATAAAACCGCACTCGCCATGGCTCACAACTTCACTCATGCTCAGGAAAGCTTGAAGCGCATCGAGCGCTAGAAATTCCCGCCGTTTCCTATTCCGCAATTATTGGTAATAACTTTTCGCAGCCGCGGTGGAGTTAATATGCTGCACCCACCTTAACTTCATCTACACCGAAAACAATTTTGGGATGAAACAGAGTTCCAGCAACGCGGGTGGCAATAGCTATGAGGTCACGTTGGCCGGCAAAAACTTTGACTAACCGTGCACGCGAGAGTTCAGGGAGATTGATGGGCCGACCGTTGCGGATGCGGGCGGCCGTGAGTTCATCGGCGGTGACGCAGGGGAGTTGCGGAAGAAGTTGGCGAGGATGGATGCAGAGAGAATCGAAGGCGCCAGATTCGTTCGCGTCGGTACTCCCCGGCTCTGTCATTCTGATCGCCAGCGAGCGCGAGCGAGCGAGAGTCGAAGAATCCCTATTATTGGCACACTCTGCGATTTCTTCGAGCGTGTGGGCGTCAGATAGGTCGAACTCACCCACGGAGGTGCGGCGAAGAGCGGCGAGATGGGCGCCGCAACCGAGGCGCTGGCCCATGTCGTGGGCTACAGAGCGCATGTAAGTTCCGCTGGCAACGCGTGCACGGAAGGTAGCGTGGTCGGCTTCAAGCGCGGTAATAATAAATTCTTTGATCTCGACTTCAACCGGTTTGAGATCGACTTCCTGATGCTTGCGTGCCAGTTTATAGGCCGGAACGCCCTGAATTTTTTTCGCGGAGTATGGCGGCGGTGTTTGCTGGATGAAGCCTTGGAATTCCTCGGAAAGCCGTTGCAGAGTATCGAACGAAAGCTCGACTGGGACGGGATCTGTGGTGGGAACACCTTCGGCGTCGTAAGTGTCAGTGGCGAAGCCGAAGCGGATGATGCCTTCGTAGGTTTTTTCTGAACCCGTGTAGAACTGGGCCAGGCGCGTGAAGCTGCCTAAGACCAGGGGAAGAATGCCGGTAGCCATGGGGTCGAGCGTGCCAAGGTGCCCAATGGAGCGCTGGCCGAGGATGCGGCGCAACCGGTTAACCACATCGTGCGAGGTCAGGCCGGAGGGTTTGTCGATGATGAGGACGGCGTTCATTGAGAGAATTTGGTAATTTGGTAATTGAGTAATTTGGTAATTTCAAAAACCGCGCTTCGTGAAGCCCTTCCACAGCGGTTTTCAATTACACAATTACTAAATTACCAAATTACTAAATTAACTCATGCTGCCGATTAAAGACGATCAGGTTCGATACAGTACGCCGTGGGTCACGTGGTTTCTAATTGCGCTGAATCTGCTGATTTTTTTCTTTGAAGCGGCTCTCGACCCGCGTAGTTTGAACCTACTGATCCATCAGTTTGGAGTGGTGCCCTATCACACGGCGGCATTATTGTCGGGGTCGCATCGATATACATTGCCCGTAGTCGTACTTCCCTATTTTACGTCAATGTTTTTGCATGGCTCGTGGATGCATGTGATCGGCAATATGTGGTTTCTCTACATTTTTGGCGATAACGTGGAGGACTACCTCGGCCACTTTAAATATCTCGTCTTTTATCTGCTGACCGGATTGATCGCCATGAGCACGCAGGTTGCGATTAGCCTGCATTCGACCGCGCCCACGGTTGGCGCCAGCGGCGCCATCGCGGGCGTGCTAGGTGCGTATTTCATTTTGTACCCGAGAGCGCGTGTGCTGACGTGGTTTTTTGTGTTCGTGCTGTGGGTGCCGGCGTCCATTATTTTGGGCTACTGGTTTGTGCTGCAATTTCTAAGCGGAACAGCGACGGCGCTGGCTGTGCAGGGACAGAACATGGGCGGGGTAGCGTTCTGGGCGCATGTGGGAGGTTTTATTTCGGGAGCGTTGCTGGTGAAGATGTTCGGGGAGCGGGGTGTGAGATATCCGTATGCTGCAAGATAAAGGCAGATAGCACATCTTTAGCAAAAATCCCCATGTCTCGCAAAAACTAAGCGAGACATGGGCACTCGTTTCTTCTCAATATTATTTCTTTGGGCGCGATTCCGGCGGTACCAATCCTGACAAACGGTAGTAGACGACCAGCTGCCCGTAGTGTTCGCCGTCATGCTCGATGAAGCCGTAGGCCCAGTCGATAACGCGAACTTGCTGATGGGCGAAGGGGTCAACGACCAGAGTGAGCATTCCTTTGTCGCCTTTGTCCTTGATCGCGGCCGCGCCGTCGGCAAATGATTTCTTTACGAAGGTCACGATATCGGCTTTTGATTTGTAATCAGCGCGCTTCGGATTGTCATCGGTTGGAGGCTTTTCGCCGCGAACCGCGTTGGTGAAATAGTAGTTCGCCGCTGCGGCGTGCAAAAGCTGTTCGGCGAAACTGCGCTGCGCCGGAGTTGGTTTGAAGTCGTATTTATCCTCGGGAAAATCTTCGGCCATGGCGATGAGCTTGCGGCCAATGTCGTTCCAGGAATCGAGCACAACTTTGAAGGGACTATCGGCGGGTTTGATGGCGGGGTCTTTCTTTGCATCCTGCGCGTGTGCGGGAAAATGAAGAAGGGCAACGGCTAGCAGGGCTGCGGTCAGAAGTGACGATTTTCGCATGGTGGTTTCTCCGGTGGTATCGCTTGATCGAGCGGACGCAATTTTAGTCTGATTTCCCCCTTCGTGTAAAACTGCGAAATTGCAGCGGCTGTTTCTCGACGAACCGCCGGGCACGCCGGTTCGCCTGCATCTTTACCCGCGCTGTTGTCTTTTCTTGCAGGCTTTAGAGCCTGCGTTACGTTCCCGTTCCCGACAATGCCACCGTTTGTGAACCTTCCCCGCCGGTCGTAATGCTGAGTGTCGCGGAACGCGCTCCGGTCGCGGACGGCGTGAATAGCACGCTCAAGCCGCAGTTGGTGTGCGTTAACAGAGTATCGGTGCAACTCGAGATCAACGAGAAGTCTCCGGCATTTGTTCCCTGGATAACAATCTGTGGAAAAACATCGATCGCGCCGATGTTGGCTACAGTCAAAGCAATGGGCGCAGTTTGTGTGCCTACGGCGACGCTGCCAAAGTTTATGTTATTCAGCGAAACCGTAATGGCGGTATTTGGGGTGGGTAGAAATACAACCGTATTCGGGCAAGCCGCGATGCCGCTGCACAAATAATCCGCCGGAACCGGCAGTCCCGATGGCAGGCTTACAGGGGTTTCACTGATGCTCAACGGAAAACCCAGATTGATTCTGGCAATCCATTGTTGATTCGCAACCACCAGTAATCCATAGTTGCTGTTCTTGTAGACATCGTTGAAGGTCGTAATTGCGTTGGGATCGTTGCCATTTAAAAAAGGCTTGCCATCTGGAGTCGCGGGCATGGGCCCATACCAGTAAGTAATGTCAGCGTCATTAAGCGCAGTAGACGTGGAGGAAGGCCAGATTTGAAAGCCCGCGCAACTCCCCGATGTTTGGCTGGTGAACAGCATGTGAATGGCGTCGCTCGGCGTAACGGTTGCGCTCACCGCCATTGCTGCCATGTTCAGAAAAACCGGCGTGCCGCAGGTACCCAAATCCGCAACCGGCGTGAACACCGGGCTCTGCGAGTTCGCTAAATCCACCAGCGACTGATTATTGGTTTGGGTGTCGACGATCGTGCCATAGTCTGTGACCAAATCAATGACGCTCGCCCCGGGAGTAGTAAGTCCGGAATTCAGTGTGGTCACTGCATTCGTCGTCAGGTTAAGAATCTGCAATTGGCTGGTGCCGGAGACCGCGCTGAGAATGTAGTTATTAGTGGCTGTCGTATTCAGCGAGAAGTTGGCTGCCGGAGCCGGAGTTGGCGTGAAAGCAATCGGGGCAAATGTCCCGGCAACCATATCCATGGTGTAGAAACCCTGCGCCGTGCTAAGCAGCAGATTGCCGGTCAGCGGATTGACCATGGCCGCGCAAATCATGCATTGGATTCCATTCAAGGTTACGGTTTGCGAAACTGGTGCGGTAAAAGTTGCAATGACCAAATTGCTGGCTACATCGGATGAAATATTGCTGGCATCGATGATTTGAACCGCCGGCGAACTATAACTGATCACCGCGACCAGGAATTTCGACTGGTTGGCTACGGTAACATTCGGGACATAGCCCGCCGGCATTGGAATCGACGCCAGCAACGCATTGGGGACAGGCAGCACATCGGAGAACTGGTCGGCATCGAGATTCACCTCCTGGACCGCGTACGCCCCTTGCGTCAGAGCCTGCGATTGCGGCAGATATGCCGCGTCCACAATGGTGGATTTGTATGGAACGGAAAGAATCGCAGTAGTACCTGTGGTGTAGCCGTTTGTATCGACGGTGAGTTGCAGCGCCCCCACTACAGGACCAAGTGTCGCGGTGATTACCGATGCGCCAATCGCCCGGCCGGTCGCCAATCCGCCGGGATTCACGGCGACAAAGTTGATCGCGCTCGACGATGACGCGGCCCGCCATGTCACCAGCGAAGAGATGTCGATTTGCGAGCCATCGCTGTAAGTACCCGTGGCGAAAAGCTGGCGACTCTCAGCCAGCGATATTAACGAAGTCGCCGGGGTGATGCTGATCGAAACCAGCGATATTCCGGGAGCTGGATTAACCGAGGTCGAAGTGTAGTTGGGATTGCTTGCTCCGCTGCACGATTGCAGCACTACACAAGCCAGCGTCATAAGAGCCAGCGAGAGGAATTTGCTCGTAAGCGTTGCTCTTGCCATAGATAACTTTCGTCGCGAAATCTGCATTGCCTCTCCTGAAAAGTTGCTCTGACCGCGCAAGCAATTGCCCCTGCGAATTTACTGCGGGTTTGACAATGATTCGTCCCGCGACTGGCCGGCCGCGCTGTATTCGTCGACAACGCGAAACGCCATTTGTTTCTTAATCCAGTCGAATCCCTTGCCGCCCGCAATGGCTTGTTGAAAAGCCGGCGAGTCATAGTAGTGAACGATTTGCGCGCTTGCGGGAGCGGCCGCTTCCAGTTTCTTTTGAGCTTCCTGCGGCGTAACCGTGACGGACTTGATCAGCTGTATTCTTATCCTTGGTGTCTTGAGCTGCGGCAGCCACTTTACCGGATCGAGTGGCGCGACATTCGCCAGCCATTCCGGCTTCAAATAATCCGGCCGCTCTTTTTCCGGAATGCGCGTCGACTTGGCAATCCAATCCGGCCAATCTCCCCAGGGATCCAGCAAGTCCAACGTCTTAATTCGCGGATCAACCGCGGCTGCGAGAATCGCAATGGCCGCGCCCGAGCCGTCGCCGAACATTCCCACGCGATTCAGATCCACATCGCCGCGGGTGCTCAGGTAATTCAGGATCATCTGCACATCGTGCGCGGAAGTTGCAAGCGACTCGGCCAGCTCGCTTACGAACCATTCCTTCATCGGGCGGTCATGATAGCGATGTCCAGTAAGTGCCGACGCAAAGCCGATCGCCGCGTAACCATCCTTCACCAGGAATTTACAGAAATCGTGATTCAGAAAACGGTCGTTTTCGAATGGGTAGCTGTAGAGATACAGAATCACGGGCGGATTCTTAATACCCACCGGCTTGACGATATACAGATCAATCGGATCTCCCGGCCGCCATTGCACGCGGGTTACTTCGTGCGTATATGTATTGTCGATGGTATCGACATCGCCAGCAATGATTGGGAACGGTTTCAAATCACTGCCTTTGAGGGAAGGTGAGGTCGAGGGCTCGACGATCTTGGGCGTGAGCGAAGCGCTGGAAACATTTCCCCGCACCGCCGGAGGTTGCGTGGCAGAGTTTGTTTTATCTGATTCCGTCGCCGGAACGGATTGCGCCCATACACTTCCAACCGGAGCAACCAGCGCAGTCAAAATCAATCTCAAAAAAAATTGGCGCAGCAAATACCGCTTCTCCATCGGGCTCCCCTTACAGATTTCACGTCACACGGGAACGCAAACCGCGTTAATCCTAAAAATCGAAAATCTGAGGCAGACTGCTGAATGAGCCAGTCCGCCTCAGAGCTTATAAAGCTTCTTCGATCATCCGAGGAAGCAATTACTGGTGCTTGGCGACCACACCCGGAGTAGTAGCATCCGGGAACGTATACGGGAACGCCGCCGCGAACGGCACGGCGGTCTTGTTGACGCCAGGGTCGGTCGTAACATAGAGCAGCGTAGTTGTTACAGCTACGTTGGCGATCGTGAAGTTGGAACCATTGACGGTAATGGTGCCGCCTTCCCACGACGTACCGGCTGTGTAGTGCACGCCTGCATGCCACGTTACGGCGTAGCCCTTGTTCTTCACGAGCACTCCGGTGGTTACTGCGGTGCCGTTTGTGGTCGAAACGGTGATGCCGAACGGTCCTTCGATCAGACCGCCTTCATCGCCGCCGCCTTCAGTACCGCCGCCGAGAGTGTTGCCATTGTTCAGAATGTTCGCGGTGGTGGCGCTGCCGTTATTCGCGACGACAGCTTCCTGGGTGAAGTGCGAGCGATAAACCGACAAGCCATCGGTCGGCGTCGAACTCGCGCAGGATGGGTCGGACAACGGGCAAGCTACGAACGGGACGAAGTCAGCGACGTCTGAATCGACGTAGTCCTGTGCGAGCTGAGCCACAGCGGCCGGGCCGTAAGCATCGGAGTTGGGCACGGTCACCCAGCGATAAATCGACCACGCCTTATAGGTACCGTTGCGCAGGCTGGGGAACGTGATGCCACCAGACCACAGAGTAGAGGGGCAAGTCGTGCCGGTGCAGTTGGGCAGGTTCTGCGCGCCGTTGCCGGTCTGGCTGGCAGGGAGTCCAAGAGGATCCACGCCATCCAGGGTCAGATAGTTGAAATCGGCGCCAGTAGCGCCGCCCGACCAGAACTTAGCCGCATTGGCGAAACCCCAGAAGATGTAGCCGATGGAGTTGGGGTTGTTCAGAACGCCGTAGCCGCCGGTGCCGAACTTGCCAACCACTTCGCCAGTACCGATGGAGCGCTCACGCGCACCACCACCACCAGCGCACGTCAGATCCAGCGGATTATAGGGCGAGCGAGAGGGGTTGATCACGCCGACTTCCTGCGAGTTGTATCCGGTAGCGGCGCTATTTTGACCGGTGGAACGGAACAGGCTGAATTCGGTCGTGTTCATGGTTCCGGAAAGCGGCTCACGCAAGAACACGGTAATGTTCTGCGAGGCCGGGGCTCCGTTGCTGAAGGCGTCGAATGCCGGGTTGAGGTTGGTGCAAGCGGTAGTTCCGTTGAACAGATCAGCCAACGGATAGGTCTGTCCGGTAACGTGTACGCCCGGAGTCACACCAGAATTGACATCGATCGGATAGCTGGAAGCTCCATTGTTGTTGTAGATGAAAACGATGGGCGCAGCGCCGATTGGAATGGTGGTGTAAACCGGAACGGGAAGTGCGGTGATTGGATCGTTCTTTCCGCCCAGCGCGAACTTGATCGGAGTTGCGGCCGTGCCCGTGCCCTGAGCGGTGTTGATCGGAGCGCCGATATTGGCCGTCGGACCGGTATAGCCGAGTCCGGCATAGGTGGTTGTGTTCAACGCCGTAAGCGAGCGCACGGTGGCGAACAAAGCATCTTCGGGACGGATGTCGGTAAGGCCAACGTTGACGTGAACGCCGCCGGAAACGCTGGTGTTGATGGCGGCGAGGGCGCTCGTGCTGAGAGCAACGTCAGCGCTATTGTCCGGCCAGAGATTGTTAGGAGTAATCAAGCCGCCGCCGGCAGTGTTAGCGGGCTGGTTAATTTGGAGCTGTGCGCCGCTCACCTGAATGGGGCTTGCTTTGGTGCCGAAATTTTCCTGGATAGAGAAAGTACGCACACCAACCGTGGAGTCGACGCTGATGTCAGTCCAAACGTCAGTCGCGCCGCCACTGCCGTTTTGCAGCCATACCAGCCAGACGTTGCCGAGTTCGGGGAGGATGCGGCCCAGCGTGTCGCGGTTATCGCCGACGGTCGCGCCGTTTTTGAAGGTCCAGTGTTGAACTAATTCTGCGCCGCCATAGACGGTGTTGTTCTCATTGATGGCCGCCTGGTCGGCAGCGATGGCCGCCATGGTAAATTGCGCCGAAGAACCGGAGCCGACGAAGTGCACATTCTGTGCATTCGCTGCCGGGGCCAGGGCTACGATCGCGGAAACTGCAACTCCCGCGAGCAGAGATTTGATTCGTGTCATTGTTCTCATTCTCCTAAGAGCTTAGGGTTGCAAAACGTGGAGATTGGCGCCGTGTCCATGCCGGTATGCGCACACTTCATGCTCCGCGCACCAGGAGATGGAGCCCAGCAAAGAGTAAGTTTGCATTTCGGAATGACCAGCGAGAGCGCCCCGCTCCCCTGATCGCAAGCAACTATGGAGGAAGCGTGTTACGCGTGAATGACTGAATTATTAATGTTGCAAGAATTTTCCCGGGGAACTGTGGGAAACACTAGTAGTTAATTAACACGAAGTGACTAAGCAAATGACATATCGAAAATCGCGGCGGTTTTTTTCGCGCGCGCAGCACTGTAACCTGAAATTCATCAGCCTGTCATGTCTGCGTAACAACGCCCGTGTAACTCTATTCCACTCCATTGGTTTCTGAATTTCGATTTCTGAAATTTGATTTCTGAAATCGCCACCGCATGCTGGAAAAGCGTTGCGGTCCGCTGGAGACGATTTAAGAGGGCGTGATTCCCGATTGAAAACTGAGCAAGCAAAGGTCTTGGTCTGCGCCGGTCTCGCAGTCGGAAGGGCTGCGAACGGCGGTAATTTGGCATTGGCGTGCTCCCAAGTCCCAACCAGCTAAAAGCAATAAGTTCGTGCGGAGGAAAACAGGAATCGTGAGATTTCCCAGGATCGTTTTCTGTCTTTTGATTCTCGTTGTAAATGCCGCCGCTGCAGGTTCGTCCCTGCGCGCTGCCGTACATTTTCGGAACTATGCGGCGATGGCGGAAGCGATGCCGCAGGATGGAACTGCTTCCCTCAGCGGCACAGTATCGGATGCTTCCGGTAAGCCTCTCGGCGGAGCCGTGATTTCAGTCAAGAATGCATCCGGGTTCAACCAATCAGCGACTGCCGACGACAAGGGGAAATACTCGGTCCAATCATTGCCCGCCGGAACTTATACGATTTCGGTAACAGCAAAGCGGTACAAGAATTTCGTCGTCGAAAACATCCCGCTCGCCGTGGGAAATTCCTTGCCGCTGGATGTTCTGATGGAGCCTGGAGTTTCAACCGAAGCTGCCAATGCTAATGAACCTGTCGCTGCTGCAAGTAATTCTGGGCCAGCTTCTGTGAGCACCACACCCGCCGAACCCGCTCAGGCACAGGAGAATTCTGCTGTATGGCTCAATGTGGCTCCAGCTATGCCCGCACCGCCGCCGGGACAAACTCGCGCTACGGTGCCCGCAGTCACCTCCACCATAGTCAACCACGACGGAAAAACTGCCACCCTCACCGGCACAGTCAGCGATCAGAGCGGCGCAGTTCTCGCCGGCGCCACCGTAGTTGTTTCGAACGCTTCCGGATTTAAACAGACCACGACCGCCAACGCGCAAGGCGTTTATGCAATCAGCGGCGTACCTCCGGGCACTTATGATTTATCGGTATCGGCGCAGAACTTTAAATCTTTTCAGACTTCCGGAATTAATCTAACCGCCGGTGACACTCTTCCGATGGATGCCATGCTGGAGACGGGAGGAGAAAAAACCGAAGTCAACGTAACCGCGGGCGGCGCGGCGGAGGTGGAAACCGAAAATGCCGAAGTCTCGGGAACTATTACTCAGAAAGAAGTAATCAATCTCGGATTGAATGGCCGCAACTTCACCCAGTTGATCACCCTCACTCCCGGCGTCAGCAATCAAACCGGGCAGGATGAAGCAAAAGTCGGCGTAAACGGCAGCGTGAAATACAGCGTGAACGGCGGCCGCGTGGAGTACAACTCCTTCGAAGTCGATGGCAGCGACGTTTTGAATGCCGGTTTGAGCGGGGCGGAGAGCACGCTCGTGGTTTATCCCAGCCTGGACGCAATTCAAGAAGTTAAAGTTCTCACCTCAAACTATGGCGCGCAATACGGGCGCACCGCATCCGGCACCGTGGTAGTCACTACAAAATCCGGTGGGGCGCAGTGGCACGGAAATATGTACGAATTTTTCCGCAACGAGGCGATGAACGCGCGCAACTATTTTGACCAGACTCCCAAGGCGCCGCTTTATCGCAGAAATGATTTCGGTGGAACCATCGGCGGTCCATTGTGGATTCCGGGCGTCTACAACCAGAACAAGCAGAAGACGTTCGTGTTTTTCTCCGAAGAAGTCCGCATCGAGAAATCGCCCAGCGAACTTCAGCCCAACTTTAATCAGGCTGTACCCTCGCTAGCCGAGAGGCAAGGAAACTTTAGCGACGTTTGCCCGAACCCCAGCGATCCCGAGGATCTGAAAAAGCTGCATGCGAACGGCGGCACGACGTTTATTTTCCCGATCGCCTCTTTCCCGGACTGCCCGGGAATTCCGAACGGAACCAATACTCCGGGTTACCGGCTCATGTTTTCCAGCCCCACGGGCACGAATGGCAGCGTGGTCTATAACAATCTCGGAAACAGTTTGAATACAGCTGCCGGATTGGATCCGGTTGGGTTGGCGTTGCTCAATACAAATCTTATCCCGCTGCCCAATTCGTTCGGCGGCTGCAACTCGAGTTTGGTGGGGCAGGTGGATCACACCACATTGCAGCCGATCATGCCCTGTTACGACGCGGTTATCTCCGAACCCACGCACTGGCGCGAGGAACTGTTCCGCATCGACCACAATTTCAACTCTCATTTGCATGGGACTTTTCGTTATATCCACGATTCCTGGGACACAGTTACTCCCACGCCAAACTGGGGCACTGTGAAAAACACATTTCCTACGGTACAAAATAAATTCGTGGGCCCAGGAATCGACATGGTGGTTCGATTGACGCAGACGATCACGCCTTCCCTGCTCAACGATACCGTTTTCAGCTACACCAATGCGCACATAACTCTGAGCGATGTGGATGGTCCCGGCGGAGCCAATTACCTGCGGCCGGCGGGACTGGGAAACCCTGCGGCAGTCGGAACTTGCACCGGCGCGACTGGAGCGCTTCAAACTTGTCCCATGGGTTATTTATTTAACAACGGCTTTGGCGGCAAAGCGCCGGGAGTCGTGCTCACCGGAGACAACCAGGCATACGGCGGAGCCGGTTTTACGGTCGATCCTTCCTACATGCCGTGGGAGCATACCAATCCGACTTTCAATTTTCGCGACGATTTGAGCAAAGTGATAGGCAAACATACGCTGCAAGCCGGAGTGCAGTACGTGCTGGCGCAGAAAAACGAAACCAACGGCGCGCTGGGCGCGGCCACGGGCGACGAGCAGGGCTTATTGACATTCAGCAATGTGAATGGCGGCGCTCTTAGCACTGGCAATGCCTTTGCCAACATGATTTACAACGATGGCAACAGCAACTTTCTCGGCGGCGCCAATGCTATAAGAAGTTACTCGCAGGACAGCGCTCAGCTTCGCTACTACAACCGTTATCAAATCGGCGAGCCGTTCGTTCAGGACGACTGGCGGCTGAGTCCGCGTTTAACCGTGAATCTCGGAATTCGTTTTAGCCTGTTTGGAAACTATCACGAGAAATATTTGCGGGCTTACAACTGGGAACCCCAGGCGTTTAGCGAAGCGCTGGCTGCGCAGCTTAAAGTCGATCCCTACGGCGGACAATTATTCAGCATTCCGCAGAACGCTCCGATTCCCGTTAACCTCGGCAGCCTCGATCCGCGCATCACCAACGGAATTGTGCAGTGCGGTGTAAACAACGTGCCTGCGGGATGTATTCAGAGTCACGTATTCAATCCAGCGCCGCGCGTGGGCATCGCGTGGGATCCTCAAGGCAACGGGAAAACATCGATCCGCGCCGGGTACGGCATTTTCTTCGAGCACGGCACTGGAGACGAAGCGAATACCGGATCGCTCGAAGGCAGTGCTCCAAATATCCTCAACATGACGCAACCGTTTCCGGCCAGCTATGCCTGTATCGGAAACTTCGGCACCGCGTGCAACATCTCGCAGAGTGGAACGAATTCCCTTCCCGGCGCATTCCCTCTCAATGTCACTTCGATTCCCACGCAAACTGTATATTCTTATTCGCAGCAGTGGAGCTTAAGCGTGCAGCGCGAACTGCCCCGGAGTTTTGTAACGACTTTCGCGTATGTGGGCAGCAAAGGTACGCACCTTACGGTGGAGCGCCAACTGAATCAATTGGAACCGATCGCTCCGGCATTGAATCCTTTTGCGTTGCGCGAGCCATTTTTGCTCGATGTTGCCGGTTCCACCGCATCCGACTGCGAAAATCTGGGAATTGGCACGATCACCAATCCAGTCTTCGTGTTGCAGAATGGAACGACGGTCAGTTCTACCAGCCCAGCGTCCATCAACATGCAGGTTGCGTGTCAGGGGCAATCGTCAACTCCAATCGCAGTCGCCAATGCGTTCCGGCCCTACCCGGGGTTGGGTGAAATCTTCTCCCTGCAAAATGGAGCAGACTCGTCCTATCACGGTTTCCAAACCACGATCCGCCGCACCAAGGGACCGTTAACAGCCGGCATCGCATATTCGTATAGCCATTCCATCGACGACTCCTCCGATCGCACCGATCCCACTTTCGTCAACTCACTCGATCTGCGGTCGAACAAAGCCAGCTCCAACTTCGATCAGCGGCATTTGCTCAATATCAGCTACCTCTATACCCTTCCGAATTTTGGCCGCGCGCTGCAAAGAGATCTAATGGGTGCCGAAACCGGCGATGACGACGATGCTCCACCATCCACCGAGCCGCCTTCCCGGCTCATGCGATGGCTGGGCGATGGCTGGCAGCTTTCCGGAATTACTTCTTACCAATCGGGAACGCCCTTCAGCGTGATCAACAATGCCGGCAGCAGTGGCATTGGAGTTCTGGATAACGCCGGCGTCGCCAATGGCGTTGGCGCCGGTTCTTATCCCGACGTGGCCACGAACGCGCTTCCGGCAGCCCTAAAAGTGAACGCCGCCAGCTTCGGTCCTCTTCTTTTAAATCCCAATGAATTCGCCGCGCCGCGCGGGCTCACCTTCGGCGACGCAGGACGAAATTTCCTGAACAATCCCAGCCGGCTGAATTTCGACATGTCGATACTGAAACACTTCCAGGTACGCGAAGGCAGTGAAGTGGAATTCCGCGCGGAAGCTTTCAATGTGTTCAATCACACGCAATTCCGCCTCTATAATTCGGACTTGGGTAACACCGGTAGCAACACCATCAGTTGCTACGGCGGTTCGGATTACTCCGCAGGCGCGTATTTCCCCGGAGGATCCGACTGCCTCACGGGCAGTTCCTTCCTGCACCCGGTAGATGCGCATCGTCCGCGTACTTTACAGCTGGCGTTGAAATATAACTTCTAGCAGAATGCGAAAAAAAGGTGAAGATCCATCCCCCTTGAGGATTCCGCGGTGCCGTGCCCTACTTCGCTGAGGTTGGCACTTGGCAAAAGAGAAATCGGATGGTGGTTAAGAAAACCACACCCGTACAAGGCGCAACGGTGGTCATGCCCGAGCGAAGACTTTCTACGGTGCACGTGAGATCGGAGTGAAAGATTCAGCAGGGCACGTCCTGACTTTTGCGCAGTTCAGGGAATAAACCCAATGCTGAAAGAAGAGTCGGTTATCGCGCCGCCGCAAGCGATGCTAGAAATTTAGGATCACGCTGGCGGTGTCAGTCACTACGTTTTGTCCACCAGCGGCGGTAATCGAAGGACATGGCCCCGTCGATCCCAGGTTAGTTTGCACACCGAGAAGTAAATTGCCGCTATCGGGCGTACCCCCAACCAGGGAGACTCCAGTAGAGCTTACAACTACCGTCGCGGGATCTGGGGTCGCGCCCGGCGCCGGCGGCAACACACCTAAAGTTCCAATTTGCTCGCCGTTATATCCGAAAAGTGCGAGATAGACATCTTGTCCGCTGATGGTCCCGCTCATCGTGGCCGTCGCAAAACAAGGATAGCCGACCGCATTGATAGTTCCAGTAAGGGTTGCGTTGCTTGCGCCGGCATTATCGCTCTGCGTCATCGTACCGGACACCGTAATCGGGACCGGTGAATTCGCGCCCGTCACCAGTTGCATGTATCCGGAATAAATTGTGCCGGTAAAACTTCCATTCAATGGCGGAATCACAAAAGCATTCCAGGTGCCGGTCGTGGCCTGGGTAAAGCACGCGCCGCCCAGCGCCTGATAATCGCCCGACATCGAATTATTTCCCGAGGAAATCGTACCCGTGAAGCTGACAACTGTGCCCCCATCATCCACGGTAATCGCTACGTCCTGTCCGGTGATGGTTCCCGACAGAACCGAAACGCCTCCACAGCGTTGATTGGAGCCGAACGCAGGCAGTTGTACGCTGCCAGTGAGCCCTTCAGTGCTCTGCGTCAAAAAACCGGAGACCGCAAACTGCTCCGTCGGACGTGGATAGTTCTGCAAGAGATTAAACTGCCAATTGCCCGACAGCGGCCCGTTCGTCGACGTGCTGGCGGGGGATTTTCCACCACCGCAACCCGCTGAAACCAACAAGAAAAACGCCAGCGACATTGTTGCTAGTGTTCTCACAAATATCCTCATGATGAAGATGAATTCGAGTAAAAACGCCCTGCAACCTACGCAGGTACGCCAGAAGTACGTCTTTCCCGTGGGCAGGCAAGTCTAGCCTTCCCTCAATGACGCTGTTGTTACTGCAAGGTTAAAAGAAGATGAATTTGCGCACTGAGACTTTGCAGAACCTCGATTAGCAAAAGATTTGCCGAAGTTGAGTATGCTTCTGCCTCATTTTTTAACCGTAGATTCACCAACGGCGCTCCATGTCGGCGATATGATTCACCTCTTCTTTTTCTTTCTGAGGTGATGCGATGCGCTGGTGGTTGCTTGTGCCTGCATTGACAGGTTTTTTAACGCTTGCCGGTTGTGGCGGCGGCAGTACGAAACCGGTTGCGTCTACAACCAGCGGCGCTGGAACCGGACCCGTAACTCTATTGACCATCCAGATGAGCCCCAGCAACGCATCGATTGCGCAGGGCACAACCCAGGTGTTCACCGCTACCGGTAATTATTCCGACGGAAGCACGAAAGATTTAACGGCGACCGCGCAGTGGTCATGTCTGCTCCCCACTCTCGCAACCGTCAGCAACATTTCACCCACGCAAGGTTTGGCTACCGGCGTAGCGCCCGGAACGGCGCTCATCACAGCGTCGTCGGGAAGCGTTTCCAATAGTGCGCAGTTGAATGTCACCTCGGCCACCGCTTCCTCTCTCGCAATCACTCCCGCTAATCCGACAATCGGAATCGGCAATCAGCAACAATTCACCGCGACTGCCACATTTAATGACGGCTCTACGCAAGACGTTACCAGCCTGGCTTCATGGTCTTCTTTTCCGCCCTTCATCACGAGCAACAGCGGATTGGCCATCGGACAGTCGCCGGGAGTTAACGGCATCACGGCCATTTTCAGCGGTGCGCTCGCCACCACAAATCTGACGGTGGATCTCTCAAATCTGGTTTCAATTTCGGTTTTGCCGGCGAATCCTACCATCGCGAATTACACGCAAGCACAGTTTTCGGTAATCGGGACGTTCAACGACGGCAGCACGCGCGATGTCAGCAGTCAGGCGACTTGGTCTTCGTCCAACCCCGCGGTAGCAAACTTCCCTTCCACGCCGGGTCTCGCCAAGAGCACAGCACCGGGAACGGCGGATATATCGGCATCGGTCGGCACGTTGAATGCCGCGGCCACCCTTAATGTAACCGCCGCGCAACTCCAGTCAATTACCGTGTCTCCTGTGAATGGCTCGCTCGCTCCCAGCACAAAGCTCAACTACACGGCGATGGGGCTTTTCAGTGACTCGACGACGCAAGATCTTACGACGGCGCTTATCTGGACGGTCACGGATACCTCGATCGCGTCGATCCTGACTCTACGAGGAACCGCAACCGCGGTATCCGGTGGATCGACTGTGGTAAACGCGACCAGTCCTTTAACTATGGGATCGATCCAGGGCTCCGCTCCGCTCAACGTAAGCTCCGCCACGCTCAATTCGATTTCTGTTACCCCGGCGACGACTTTCATACCGCCGGGAGGTACCCTCAATTATTCTGCGACCGGCAGTTTTAGCGATGGTTCCACGCAGGATGTATCCGCGTTGGAGGGATGGTCGTCCAGTTCGCAAACCGTCGCCACTGTTTCTTCGAACGCAGCCACAGGACAAGGCGTGGGTCTGGCGACCATCACCGCCAAGCTCGATACGATTCCGGGAACAGCAAATCTCTCTGTAGTTTCGCCGAGCCAGATCTCACTTGCCATCGCTCCCGCGACTGTACAAATTGCCGGACAGACCTCCACTCAGTTAGCGGTCACCGGTACATATATCGACGGCACCACCCAGGATTTCACCACCATCGCGAACTGGACGTCTTCCGCGTCCAGCGTCGCAACCGTCGGCTACCAAACGGGGATCGTCTCCGGCCTAACGCCCGGAACTGCCACCATCACGGCCACGATCGGACCAGTTACCAGCACAATGCAAGTCACGGTAACGAGCGCTACTCTCACATCAATTACGCTTACTCCGTCGAATCCCAGTGTTGCGGTGGGAAACTCGCAACAACTCACCGCGACTGGAAACTTCAGCGACGGCAGCACGCAAGCATTGTTGGGCGCGAATTGGAGTTCTTCTCTTCCGCCCGTTGCAGTTGTAACTGCCTCGGGATTGGCTACCAGCACGGGGTCCGGTACGTCCGCAATTACTGCAACCGTGAACGGAATAAGCGGAAGCACGAATCTCACAGTTCAGTAGTACGCAAAAGTTTGCGCTATTGCCGGCTCTGCGCATCGCTCGGTTCGCCCGCCAGACGGCCCATTCGCTAGTCCCTTTAAATTAATTTCCACAGAATTACGGTTCTTCGCCGCGAAATTCATCTCCGCTTAATTTTTTCGTCATCCTGCCGCAACACGCTTTCTCAATACTTGCTCCCGCGATTCTGCGAGACGCAGACCAGAGTTCTAATGCTCCGAAAACATGGCCGATCCCACTAGAGAAGCTTCGAACGCTGGACACTTCGACAATTCGTGGCAACCGTTGAGCCCAGGTTCAATGGACGTTGCGCCCAGTGGAATTTTGCCGAACATTACAGCGCAGACAAGGCAAAGCGGCAAAGGGTTGCGGATTTCTGAAGATGTGAGGTCGGCATTGAGCTTCGGCCTTGAGCTTGTGAGGCATGGAGCAATGTTGGTGGCGCATGAAGGACATCCTCATATTGCAAACCGTTCAGCTTTGGCGATTTTGCAGAAGAAAGATGGACTCTCGTTGAGTGCAACTGGATTAGTAGCGGATCGCGCCGCCGACACGCAACTGTTGCGGCGCCTTCTGAAGGATGCGATTACATCGCCGGAATTGGGTGAGCCCAAGGATTCACCCATGACGCTGCCGCGCAAAGGATCGCATAACGCTCTCATCGTTCGAATTGTTCCCGGGCCGGGATCGGAATGCTGGCCGGGGACGGAGAATCGCGCGGCTCTCATGACTCTTTACGATCAGGACACCAGCTTGCAGGTGGACGCATCGGTTCTTTGCAAACTTTACGGCCTGACGCGCGGAGAGGCCGCCTTGGCAATACATTTGTTGCAGGGAAAATCGGTCGAAGAAGCGGGTGCCGAACTTTTCATCAGCCTGCACACAGCCCGGACTCACCTTAAGCGCATCTTCATGAAGACCGACACTCATCGCCAGACAGAATTAGTTGTGCGCATTTTCTCAGCACTGCTATAGCCGCCCCCCCGCAGCTCACACTTCACGAATACCCCATTTGAGGGATTACAGGATTTACTGCATCCCGCAAAGTACGCTACAGGAGGAACTGTGTATGAACTCTGTGCGGGGCCATGTGGTCAATCGATTTCTACTGGCGTTTGCGCTTGCTTTGCTTGCGCTAACGCCTTTCGCGGCTAAAGCCGACTCTTCATCATTCGGCGCTCCGGGTTCGACGTGTTTTCCCGGAGCGGTATGCATTGACAACGGTGGCGGTACGGCCACCAGCGGTATCGGGAGCGCGTTCACGGGGTTAAGCATGACGGGAACAAACGCATCTACGATCACCGGGGTACTTGGGGGAAACAATTTGTTCGGCAGTGATTTGGGTACGCTCTCGCTAACCACGGGAGGGCTTCTCTCGGGATCGCTGGCCGGCGGCGGCACATTTGCCGATGGCACGCTGACCATCAATCTGACTACGGCTTATAACGGCTTCACCGGAGTTCTGTTCACTGGAACGTTTTCCGGCCCGATCCAATGGATTGCGCTGGGCAAATCGGGGGCGTTCTTCCAATACGAACTCGTTGGCAGCGTGAACGGAACGTATGAAGGTTTTCTGCCGGTTTCGGGTGAAACCGCACAGCTCTTCTTCGAGAGCAAGACGAAGTATAACGGCGGTCCTATCAGCCTGTTCAGCGGCACGACATCCGTCATTACCCCCGAGCCTGCTTCGCTCGGCTTGATGGGTACGGGATTGGTTGGACTGGGCTTGGTCGTAAAGCGCAAGATCAAAGCACAAGCAACTTCGATCCTTTGAGCTAAGTAACGTTATAAGGTAAGGGCGGCCACTGCGACGAACATTGGCCGCCTTCGTATTTCCGCCGGAAATCCTCCCAATGAATGGCCCACGCACAATACCCCATTTAGGGGATTACAGTTCATCGCGATTTGACGATGATGTTTCGGAAGACGAGGTTCATCATGCAGACTTGGGTGATTCAACAGAACGACTTTAACGGAGACATCAAACTGAGTTCGCAACCCCGCCATAGCTTTTATCGCTACTCCCTCTGGCGCGCAAATACTGGTGAACATCTCTTCGATGGCGCAGCCGGCGATCTGGCTGAGGCAATGGATACCATGCACGCGCACATTCGTTACCTGGTTGCAGGAGAATCACTGGCCGCAAGGGAGTAGTCACGTCACATGAAATCATCTCAACCTGTCCAGGCAGCTCAAGACCGTAAAGAGCCTGCTGGCCGCCCCGAGAGGTTTGAAGTTATCGATCTCGGGCCGTTCGATAACAATAAGAACGATGTGCTTGCGTTGAATGACGTTGCGCAATGCGCAGGCGTATCTCTCAACCCGGAAAGCGGTCGCATAGAAGCCTTCCGGCAGCAGGACGGAGCCCGCAGTATGTTGGGAACTTTGGGCGGCTCATTCAGCATCGCCCGCGATCTCAACAACAATGGAGAAGTCGTCGGCGGGTCCCTGACCGAGGGTGACGAGAATTTTCACGGCTTTCTTTACCGTGATAATCAGCTTCGCGATCTCAACGAATTCCTGGATCCTGGAACTGGGTGGGAACTCCTCCAAGGGCTCGGCATCAACAATCACGGGGAAATCATTGCGATAGGCTGCCAAACCGGCCAGGATCGCATCGTACTTCTTCGTCCCCGCATGTAATGGGGCAAGAGCCGCACCTTGTCGCAGTTTCTGGGCGCGGATTCCATGGAGACCGGGAATGTTCGCAAAGGGGATTGGAAGTGCTTTTGTAACTATCAACAGCTGGCAAACCAGAGTTCTGTTCGCAGCTGCATTAGTTTTCGTAGTATCGCTTCCATCCCAGGTACTGCATGCGACGCCGATCACGAACGGCGAAGACGTTCAGCTTCTCTCTAAACAGTTGGCTGGCGATATGAATTATGCAAGTGTGGCGAAATCGCCACTGGAGTTTGCGGGGTTTCATACGTCCACATCCCCGCTCCCCGTCAGCTCTGGCTGCATTTTCGCCAACAACTGTTCTAATCCGGTCGAAGTTCCGGAGCCAACAGCTCTTGTGCTGGTGGGAACCGGCCTTCTATTGATGGCAGGCATCGTCCGCCGGCGTTTGGCTCGAGAATGAAGCCATTTCAATTTGATCTTGTGTTCCTGCCCGCGTCCCAGCCTCTACGTTCTTAACATGGATGTAACCCTCACCGGATATAAAAAGAATGTGGTTGCTTCGGATTCGCGTCCGTTTTGACGGTTCGCAAGTTGCACGTAAAATAAATTAAGGCTTGCATTGCGCCCATAAGCGCACTCGAGCTTGCATGCATGAGCCAAGAGAGAATTGTGATCATAGGGGCAGGCCCCACGGGATTAGGCGCAGGCTACCGTTTGCACGAGCTCGGCTACGAAAACTGGGCGCTTTACGAAAAAGCGGACGATGTCGGCGGACATGCCACATCCCATGTCGACAGCCATGGTTTCGTGTGGGATGAAGGTGGGCACGTTATCTTCTCGCATTATCCATATTTCGATCACTTGATCGATCAGGCACTGGGTAATGAAGTGCATGAATGCGTGCGTGAGAGCTGGATCGTGAATGGCGAATCATGGGTGCCCTATCCCTTTCAAAATAATCTGCGTTATCTGCCGAAAGACGTTCAACTGAAATGCCTCGTCGGAGCCGCTAAAGCCGCTGCCAACAGAAAAGGTGAGACCGCTAACTTTCGCGACTGGATTCTGGAGGCCTTTGGGGAAGGAATCGCCGAAGCTTTCATGTTCCCTTACAACCTGAAGGTTTGGACCACGCCGCTGGAGAAGATGTCGAAATCATGGATTGCTGAGCGGGTTGCGGTGGTTGATTTCAAGCGGCTGCTGGAAAATGTGCTCTACGAACGCGACGATGTAGGCTGGGGACCGAACAGCAAGTTTAAGTTTCCGCTTCATGGAGGAACCGGCGAGATTTACCGCCGCATCGCCAGCCGGTTCCCCGGCAAAATACACACGGAAAAGAAACTGGCCGAAGTCGATACAGTTCGACGTACGGTCTCATTCGAAGACGGCACCGGCGATAACTACGACATTCTGATTTCAACTGTGCCACTTGACCTGCTGGTGAAGATGTTGAAGCCCGCGCCACCTGAACTACTGGATGCAACCCAATATCTCGAGCACAACAACCTGCTCGTTTTGGGATTAGGTCTGAACAAGCCGATTGAGACCAATAAATGCTGGGTTTATTTCACCGATCACGACATGCCCTGCTACCGGGCAACTTTTTTCTCGCATTACTCGCCTTACAACGTACCCAATGGGGACGTAAGCCGTTACAGTTCACTGATGTGCGAAGCCTCCATCCCCAACGGAGAATCGGTAGATGCCGACCGCATGATGAATGAAGTCATCGCTGGGCTGATTCGCGCGAACATTCTCGAAGAATCCGACAAGGATCGGGTTATATCGCGATATCAGCGCTTCGTCGCTTATTCCTATCCCATCCCTACGCTAAAACGGGATCAGGCTCTCGGCGCAATCCAGCCGGCATTATTGAGCCAGAATATTTACTCGCGAGGCCGCTTCGGCGCGTGGCGTTATGAGATCGGCAACATGGATCACTCGGTGATGATGGGAGTTGAAGCGGTGAATCACGCTGTTGCAGGCGAAAAGGAATCTGTATTTCACAGTTCGTAGGGCGGGAAAAGTTTATGTCGAAAGAGAATCCCAGAGTCAGCGTAATCATCCCGGCCTATAACACGGCTGAGCTGATTGCGGCTTGCCTCGACTCGGTTCTCGGCCAGACTTTTACCGATTTCGAAGTCATTGTTGTAAACGACGGCTCGCCGGATACCGCTCAACTGGAAGAAGTGTTGCGTCCATATCAGGAAAAGATTGTTTATATCCGCCAGGAAAACAAGCGCGCGGCGGGAGCCAGAAATACCGCGATCAGGCGGGCGCGCGGAGAATTTCTCGCGTTCGTGGATAGTGACGACTCCTGGCTTCCGGATCATCTTGCCAGCCAGATGAAGCAGTTCGAACAAGACCCAAGCCTGGGACTGGTTTATTCCGACGCTTTCCTGATTCGCGACGCGGGACGTCCAAAAACTTTCACGGAGACATGCCCATCCGAAGGGCCGGCGAATTTCGAAACATTAATCGCCGAGCGCTGTCAGATTCCAATCTCGACTGTCGTAGCTCGTAAAACGGCGATCGTGAAAGCGGGATTGTTCGATGAAAGCCTGGCGAGATGCGACGACTACGACATGTGGCTGCGCACTGCTTTTCACGGGACTGGAATTTCTTATAGCCGCCAAGCACAGGCCCGACTCTATACCGGGCGCCCCGATTCCCTTGGGCAATCGCGCTCCAGGATGACGGAGGCGCACTGGAAAATTCTGGAAAAGGCCGCGCAGACTTTGCCCTTGAGTGACGATCAGCGGCAATTGGTAAACGAACGCGCGGCGGAGATTAAGGCCAGATATCTGGTGGAAGAAGGTAAGCTTCAGCTTCGCGAACATCCTGAAGAAGCCCGCGAACTTTTCGCGCAAGCAAACCGCCACTTGCGTTTGTTTAAGCTGAGTATTGCGATTCGGGGATTGCAGCTTGCGCCCCGGTCCTGTAGCGCGCTAATCGGCGTCTGGAGCAGGTTTCGCGAGGGTACAATGGTATGATGACAAAGTCTAAATCGCGCGGGATGAGATGATTAAGCACCTCATAGGTGGCGCCAGGCGTGCATTCGGGCTTTATCGACCGGGGCGAAATTTGGATGTTTTTCCCGACGATACTTTCCTCGTCTCCTACCCGAAATCCGGCAATACCTGGACTCGTTTTCTTGTCGCCAACCTCGTATATCCGGAAAGGCAAGTCGATTTCGCGAATATCAACGAACTGACTCCTGATCCGGAAGCGCTCACGAAACGGGATCTCGTTAACAAATCCCGTCCGAGAATTATCAAGAGCCATCAGTATTTCGATCCACGATACCGGCGCGTCATTTATATTGTGCGCGATCCGCGCGATGTGGTTCTATCCGCCTATCATTTCGATATTAAGCGCCAGGCTATCCCGGAAAACCATCCGCTGGAAACCTATGTCACAAATTTTTGGCGTGGAAAGACCGATCACGAGTATGGCACCTGGGCGGAAAATGTTGCCAGTTGGCTTTATGTCCGCGGAAACGATCCCGAATTCCTCCTGGTGCGCTATGAACGGCTTCAGTCCCACGGAATGCAGGAATTAGCGAGAATCGCCCAATTCTTTAATATTCCATCCGATTCGCAGCGCTTGACGCTTGCTCTGGAACAAAGCTCCGCGCAGCGAATGCGCGAGTTGGAGCAGAAGCAAGCTCACTTGTGGTCCTCGACTAAAGAAACAAGAAAAGATAAATCGTTTGTCCGAGCCGCGAGAGCGGGCGGATGGAAAACTGAACTGCCTGAGAGTTGCGTGGGTGAAATGGAATCCAGTTGGGGCGGATTAATGAAAGATTTGGGCTATGTTCTCTCGACCGCGCCGAAACAGAGCGGCCTTCAGGGCAGCGATTATCTTGAAGGCGTTCCCCAAAAAGTAGGTACCGAATGACTGCGCGCCTGACCGCTGCACTATACCGCGCATTAGAATTGAACCGGCCGGGGCGCGAACTTGTCATTTTCGACGACGACGTCTTTCTCGTTTCCTTTCCAAAGTCCGGCAATACCTGGACGCGATTCCTGGTGGCAAATCTTGTATTCCCGGAGCAACGCGCAGACTTTGGGAATATTCACGACCTGGTTCCGGACCCCGGCGCAACTACAAAACGCCGCCTGCACAATATGCCGCGGCCACGCATTATCAAGAGCCACGAATGCTTCGATCCCCGCTATCCGCGGGTTATCTATATCGTTCGCGATCCACGCGATGTCGCCGTATCCCAGTATCACTATCACCGCAAATGTAAAAGGATCGATGACGATTACCCGATGGCGAAATTCGTCACCCGCTTCCTTGCCGGAGAAACCTGCCCGCACGGGTCGTGGGGCGAAAACGTGGCTACCTGGCTGGTAACGCGGGCGCACGACCCTCGATTTCTGATGTTGCGTTATGAAGATATGCTTTCCGACACGTCTCGCGAATTGTCGAAGATCGCATCTTTTCTGAACCTGGCTGTCACCCCACAACGTATTTCGCAGGCCATTGAGCGGAGCTCCGCCAAAGAAATGCGGCAGATGGAAAAAGCGCAGAGTGATTTGTCCCGGCTGACGCGGGATACGCGTAAAGATCTTTCTTTCGTGCGCGCCGCCAGTTCCGGTGGATGGAAATCGGAGTTACCCGAAGCGCTGGCTGCCAGGATTGAAGCCGCATGGGGACCGCTGATGGTGCGCCTTGGCTACGAACTAACCACCGCCCATCCCGATAAGCGCGTTGAGGCCGCTGATGGAGAAGGCAACCTCGCCCTGCAATTCGATCTCTCCCGGAAGTAGTTCAAAACCATCAGTACACTCAGGATTCATTTTTACGCTGCGATTTATCGGACGCGTATTGGTAAACGTCAAAATACCGCTCTCTGGTCAACCGCTTGAATTGCGGCCTGGCGCCAAAAGCTCGCTCGCGCATCCCTGGAACTCCCGTGAATAACACGAATAACTCGCGCGGGTAACGGCGTAACGAATCTTCGATATTTGCAACGACTTTTTCCATCACCGCGCCGGTGAACGGGCTATAGAAAAACAACACTTCCGGCTCCGGGGGCAATTCGTATTCCGTGGCATCCATCGTGAGAACGCTAATATCCCGGCACCGCATTCGTTTTGTGCGGTAGCTTTTTAAATTCCGCCGCGCATCCTCCGCTAACTGAGGCGCAAACTCCACTCCAACAATTTTGCGGAATGGAAACTCAGATGCAAGCAGCAAAACGCGTCCCTTACCGCAACCGAAGTCAATAAATGTGTAGTGTTTGTGCTCGATGTTCAACGCCGATAGTATCTGGTAAAGAATTTTCGGATGATGCGATTGATATTCGAGACCTGGGTTCTTGTTCTCGCTTTTGAAGTCGAAAGATGTGAGAGGAATTTCGCCGCAGGTCTTCACTCCGTGCACAAAGTCCCATGTTTGGCAGCGCGCGTTGTTGATTTTCTTGAGCGCGTAGCTCAACAAAGACGACGACTTTGAAGGCGCTTTGCCGCAGGTTGTGGGTGCCGGCATGGAATGCTCTTTCTGGCAGCAATTTAAGAATCCGCTGTTTTTTCTAAACTGAACTAGATGCCGCCAGTCCGCCCCGTAACGCATGCTGATCGATCTGGAATGCGCGGTTTCTTTTATATATCCACAAGAAGCAGACGCCGTAGACGCTCCAGGCAATCGCCAACTGCATGCCGACTTCGATGTAACGATGAGGTACAAACCAGCGCCGTTCCAGCAGCAGCGCCGCAATCATGGGCAACGTGATGAGCACCGGCAAGGTATAAGCCGCGCGCAGAAATGTAATCACGCCAATGCCAAACCGGTTGCATGTGTGGCGCGGCAGAAAAAACAGCACTGTACACATCATGGGTATGGAGGTGCCCAACGCGTCTCCAAAAATGCCGTAGGGACGAATCAATAAAATGCTGAGGAGTACATTCACCACGCCTTCTACAAAGCTGACAATCGCGAAGGTCCCATGTTTGCTGATTCCCATCAACATGCGATGCGAAACCCCCTGTGCCAGCATCAGCGTAAAAGGAACCATCAGCACAACCAGCACGGGATAACTGTCCGCAATGTATCTCGCGCCCACCCAGACTTCGATCACCGATTTCCCCAGCATAATAAGCGAAGCGCTGATGGGCAGAATGACAAAAGCACAGGCGCGGTTGCCCGCGATCAGAATTCTTCGCAAACCATTCGCATCCCCCTGCGCCTCCGACTGGCTCGACATGGGAACGACAAGTTGCGCAATGCAAAGCACCACGTTTTTCGAGTAATCCACAATGCGGGCGCCGATCGAAAATAATGTGATCGCGTTGGTCGACATCATGGTTCCCAAAATGATTTCATCACTTTGAAAACGCAACTGGGACGACATCAGCATGATAAAAGTGAGCCCGCTGTGGTGCGCCATAAGGCGTGCGGACTCCCTTGAAACATAGCGCCATGCAATCGGCGTGCGCAGAATTCTGAGAGCGATCCCGGCGCCGATCAGAGATGCGATCAGCGGAATGATCGTGGTAATCACCGCCAGCGTCAATAGCCCGTAGCCGCGCGTGAGCACGAACACAACAGCCACCGCCCGGACCAATGAACCTACAACGTTCATCGAGTTGACCAGGTAGAAGCGCTGTAATCCTTCCAGCGCGCCTCCGAAAACTCCGGCGGGAAAGCCGATGGCGACAGACGCGCCCACAATCATAAAAATCCAGCGCGCCGTCGAATAATATTCCGGCGGGATTTTGAACAGCGAATCGATGTGAAACGCTCCAAGCACCGTTAATAGCATTATCAATACACCAATGCCGCCATAAGCGAAAACGCTGGTGTTGATGACTCGCGCGAGATTTTCAGAATCATTCGTTGCCGAAAACTTGGCGACGAAACGAACCACGGAAGATCGAATCCCCAGATCGAAAAGTCCGTAGTATCCGGTAATAGAGAAGATAAGAATCCAGATTCCGAAAGCGGAGTCCCCGAGGCGGTGAAGGATAAAAGGAGAAAGGAAAATACCGATCACGATGTTAATGCCAAGCGCAAACCAGCTGGAAAAAGCGTTGCGCAGGATTTGGCCTTTTACGGTTTTCACGATGAGTAGGCCAGAGGGGAATCCGAGCTTCGATGCTTGTAAAACACATCGAAAGAAACACAGACATTATACGTCGAGAGCGGGTGAATCTTTGTTCTTTTCAAACCCCGCTGGGCCGTTGGCGAATGAGCGATAGAAATTCCTGGCGCGTCTCCTCTTCATTACGGAAGCAACCCAGCATGGAAGAAGTAACGGCAGCGGAGTGTTGTTTTTCGACGCCGCGCATCATCATGCATAAGTGGCGCGCTTCAATCACCACTCCCACCCCTTGTGGTTCGATCACGCGCTGAATCGTTTCCGCGATCTGTGTTGTAAGGCGCTCCTGAATTTGCAGGCGGCGCGAGAAGATCTCGATTAGACGCGGAACTTTGCTGAGCCCGATGACTTTGCCGTTGGGAATATAAGCGACGTGCACTTTGCCGAAGAACGGCAACATGTGATGCTCGCAGAGGCTGAACATTTCCACGTCTTTGACGATGACCATTTCGTCGTAGGGTTCGGTGAAGAGCGCGCCTTTGAGCAGGGCTTCGGGATCTTCGCTGTAGCCGCGGGTGAGGAACTGCATGGACTTGTGCACGCGCTCGGGAGTCAGCTTCAGGCCTTCGCGATTCGGATCTTCTCCCAGGCGAACGATCATTTCCTGGACCAGATCTTCGAAGCTGGCGCTGGTCAGGGTTGTGGATTCAGTTGAGGGCTTCATGTCGATTCAGTAGTTTTTAAATTTCGTAATGGAAACCATTCGATTTTAACGGTCACTTCGGCGTGTTTTCTCCCGTGTATTCGAACGAGTTCATCATGGTTTCTTCCAGCCGCACTCTTTCCAGATGCGCATGGGTGAAGCCGCGGTGCACTATTTCGTAAATCTGAACGCAAAGATTTTCAGTCGTCGGCACCTGCTCGGTGAATTCTTTTAAAGTATTCAAATTCTCCTTGTCATAGCGAGTGAGGACTTCCCTCTCCATAAACGTATCGAACTCTGCCAGGTTGCAGACCATGCCAGTTTTGCCGTCGACCTGGCCGCTTACGGTTACTTCCAGCGTGTAGTTGTGGCCGTGGCCATAGGGATTGTTGCATTTGCCATAGGTATCGCGGTTTTCTTGCGCCGACATGGCCGCATTGTCCAGGCGGTGCGAGGCGGAAAAGAGGTAGCGGCGGGATAGATGGGCTTTCATGGCAGCTTTTGGCTCTCGTCTTTTCGTTCTTGGCGTAAACCGCTCATCTAACGCTATTCTTCTCCGTAAAAATCAACAAACAGGTCTGGCGTCTCGTAAACGCGCACTTTGTGAAGTTGCGCTTTTTGTAGTTTGCCTTGCAGTCGTCGCCAGACTGCAATGGCAATATTTTCTGTTGTAGGAATGCTGTGCAGGAACTCGGGAACTTCTTTGTTAAGGAAGCGGTGATCCATGGCGTCGAGCACTTCGCGGTGCATGACTTCCTTGAGCTGTTTTAAATCAACCACAAAACCGGAGCGAGGGTCGACCTCGCCCTTTACCGTAACTTCGAGCATATAGTTGTGGCCGTGGCCGTTGGGATTGTTGCATTTGCCGAATATGCGTCGATTTTCTTCCGGCGTGAAGTCGGGATTGTGGTAGTAGTGCGAGGCGGCAAATTCGGCTTTGCGGGTCAGGTAGAGCATACGATTTGTTCGACGCACTTGGCGTCGCAGCACTCTTCCATATATTACTGGTTTAGGGACGCTGGCGCTCTACAGCGCTTCCACCATGGCTTTGATGCCATTGGCGGATTCTCGTTGCTGAAAGGCCGGCACAATAGATTATCGAACTAAAATTATCGAGTCCGAATTTATTGAATCTGATTTATTGAACGTGAAGATCAGCAAACTGAACCGCATCGCCCGCTAACATCATGATCAATTGGCTGCATATTCCGACTCCCGAACTTTTCGCGCTGCTGGCGGCGATTGCCTTTGCCGCTGGACTGAACGTCTATGCCACCGTGGCCGTGCTGGGACTGTTGGGGCGCTTTGGGCATCTTCCCATTCCGCCTGCTTTATATCCGCTCGAAAGCACCCTGGTTATCGTTGCCAGCGTAGCTTTGTTCACGGTCGAATTTTTCGCCGATAAAATCCCCGCCTTCGACCTGGTATGGAGCGCGCTGCATACGTTTGTTCGCGTGCCCGTCGCAGCGCTGCTGACCTACGGAGCCACAAGCCAATTAGGCCCTGCACAACAATTGCTCGCCACTTTAATGGGAGCAGCCATTGCATTCGCCGCTCACGGAGGCAAGACTGCCGTGCGCGCCGCGGTAACGCCTTCTCCCGAGCCACTTTCGAACATTGCGCTGAGCCTCGGCGAGGACGGATTGGCTATCGCTCTTACCTGGCTGGCTACGCATCATCCATATGTTGCTGGGACGATCGCCCTCGGTTTAGTCATTGCGATTGCTGTGCTGGCGCGCTTTGTAATCAGGGCTCTAAGAGCGCTTTTTCGAGGGGCGGAAAAAGAGTTTAGCCATCCGCATTGAATAACTTTTAAAGAGGCATTCAAGCTGCGTTGGAAGGAGTGGGCAAAGATTCCGGTTTCGCGTGCGGAGGTTGAGAAGTATATGTGCGGCCTTTCCAGGAGACGAGTCCACGCTGGTGGAATCGCTTTGACCGTAGAAGCAGATACGAGAACAAAGGAAGACCGAACAGGGCGAGAAGGTTCGCGTCCCAGTGAAAATGGGCGCGCCGGATGCGGGCAAAGAAAATTCCGTACAAGACCACACCGAGTATTACCGCGATTGACGCAGGCCGCCGATGGCCGGCTACTGCGCTTGCACATGCAATTACGGCACTTGCAACGATCAGCACGAATTCGATCATTCGCAAAAGTGCAAGCAGTATTGGCGAGTGGAATAGAAGCGCGAGGTTTTTAGTCCAGCCTTCGCGGAGTTGCGCAAAGCTGCGATACATCCGAGTGCGAACCGCATCAGGACCATAACGGAAGAAGATTTTTCTGCCGGAGCGTTTGACGGCGCGGGCAAGCGCCACGTCTTCGAGAATGTCAGTGGCGATCGCGGCGTGCCCTCCCACTGCGTCGTATGCTTCGCGAGCGATCAGAATGTATTGGCCGTTCGCGGCGGCCGCGGGCGAGCGTGGATCGCTCACTTGCGAGGGCCGAAAGCTTGCGGCCAGTTCGGCAAAAATTACCGGCATGACGGCTTTTTCCGCGAAAGTTTTTACAATTTGTTCCGGTGAATAGGAGAGCATTGCCGCGTTACGGCGCTGCGCTTCCTGAACGCTTCGAGCCAAAGATCCGGAAAGATGGATGGTATCGGCATCGGTGAATAGCAACCATTCGCCGCAAGCCGCGCGTGCTCCAGTGGTGACGGCATTGTTTTTGCCGGTCCAGCCTGGGGGAAGTGTGCCGGCTTCGATAACGCGAATTCCGCGGCCAGAAAAAGAAGCCGCGATTTCGCGAGTGCGGTCGGTCGAGTGATCGTCGACTACGATAATTTCGAATGCAACCCCGTCCTGTGCCACCAGCGATTCGAGGCAAACTCCCAGGGAGACTTCTTCATTGCGCGCAGGAATGATGACCGATACGGTGGGGCGCGATGTGACTATCGCAGGCATACGGCCAATCCATTATTATAGCGGGGTGCAATGGTCCCCTTCTTTTGTTAAAAGCGTTGCGGTAGTTTTGGGGCTGCTGACGCTTTCCGCTTGCTACAGCGGGTCGCGGCCGCCACGGATTGGTAGGGCTGCGCCGGATTTTACTGTGCAGGATTCCGATCACGCGGTCACGCTCAGCCAGCTCAAAGGTCAGATCGTGGTATTGAATTTCTGGGCCACGTGGTGTCCGCCGTGCATCGAAGAGATGCCGTCGCTCGTCCAGATGCAGCAGCGAATGAAGGCCAAGGGCATCATCGTACTGGCAGTGAGCGTGGACGCCGACGGAGGCGCATACCGCCAATTCCTGAAAGACCACAATGTGAATCTGCTTTCGGTGCGCGACCCCGATCAGAAGAGCAACGGTTTGTACGGAACTTCGAAGTTCCCCGAAACCTACATCATCGACCGCGACGGGGTGATCCGGCGCAAGTTCATTGGCGCCGTGGATTGGACGGAACCGGATGTGATCGAGTATTTGGGGAAGCTGTAGAAAGCATTCAGCGCTCAGCATTCGGCCAGTCGAAATTAAGCCGTCATCCAATGCTTAAATAGCTGGATGCTGAGTGCTCAAAGCTTTACATTTCTCAGCCGCAGCGCATTCGTGATCACTGACACTGAGCTAAAACTCATAGCCGCAGCGGCGAAAATCGGGCTGAGCAGCAACCCAAAGAACGGATATAGCACGCCTGCCGCGATCGGCACGCCAACGGCGTTATAGATAAACGCAAAGAAAAGATTCTGCCGGATGTTCCGCATGGTAGCCCGGCTCAGCGCGCGCGCGCGCACGATTCCGGTGAGATCGCCTTTAACCAGCGTGATGCCGCCGCTTTCCATGGCAACGTCGGTACCGGTACCCATCGCAATGCCGACACTGGCTTGGGCCAGCGCGGGCGCATCGTTAATGCCGTCGCCGGCCATGGCAACGACTCTTCCCTGCTCTTGCAGCTTGCGTACAATATCCAATTTTTGTTCAGGCAGGACTTCGGCTTCGAATTCGTCGATGTTGAGTGTCTTCGCTATCTGAGCGGCGACTTCTTTACTGTCCCCGGTTAACATCACGACGCGGATATTTTGATCACGAAGCGTGTGAATCGTATCGCTCGCCGATTCCTTGATCGGGTCGGCAATCGCGATGTTGCCCACATATTTGCCGTCTATGGCAACGAAAATAGGGGTCGCTCCCGGCGTTTGAATGTAAGGAATGCCTTCCCTGCTCTTGATCACTCCCACTTGACGCAGAAATCCAAGATTGCCGATTACAATCTTTTTCCCTTCGACCTCGCCTTCGAACCCTTTCCCCGGGGTGAAGCTCAGATCGGCTGGCTCGGAAAGTTTCAGGCCGCGTTCGGTTGCGGCTTTTATGATCGATTCCGCGAAAGGATGTTCGCTCGCGCGCTCCAGACTAGCCGCCAGGCGCAGCATTTCATCGGACGCGGAGGCATCTCCGGCGACATAGGATACAACCTTCGGCTTGCCCTGCGTCAGTGTGCCAGTTTTGTCGACCACGAGCGTATCGACTTTTTCCAGAATCTCCAGCGCTTCGGCATTCTTGATGAGAATTCCGGCGCGCGCCCCGCGGCCTACGCCCACCATGATTGCCATCGGCGTTGCGAGGCCAAGCGCACAGGGGCAAGCGATGATGAGTACGGCAACGGCATTGACGAGCGCATGCGCGAGACGCGGTTGCGGGCCGAAAACCAACCACGCCGCAAACGTGACGACTGCAACCGCAACGACGATGGGCACGAACCATTTCGCCACGCGGTCGGCAAGGCGCTGGATGGGAGCGCGGCAACCGCA
>Ga0224568_1000039_pt1 | contig 38617 bp, 32 predicted proteins | sample CLU5metagenome_FD_182727 | JGI IMG/M metagenome (GOLD analysis project Ga0224568, IMG submission 182727) | Spruce litter microbial communities from Bohemian Forest, Czech Republic - CLU5 | ecosystem: Environmental > Terrestrial > Plant litter > Unclassified | place: Czech Republic: South... | reverse complement strand
CGCCCCAAAGCCGCACACGTTGCCGATATAAAGCTTCTTCGCCTGCCAGGGCTCCAGTCCTTGCGCAATCTGCTCCGGAAAACGCTTCGGGTCGGCTGCCGCGCGAAACGCCTCCCGCGAAAGGATGCTCGAAGCCTGATGATGGCCATGTCCATCGCGCTCGGTTCCAGAAAATCGCGCGACCAGCACATCCGGACGGAACGTCCGAATCACCCGAACCATGTCGGCCAGAGCCGTGTCGTGTCCGCCCCATTTCGTAAAAGTCTCATCCGCGCTCTTCGAAAAACCGAAATCGGCTACGTGCGAAAACCGCTCATGCACGCCGTAATATTCGTCGGCGGCCAGCAATTCAAGGGTTCGCAGCACGCCCAGCACGTCTGACAAATTGCTGCCGACCTTATTCTGTCCACCCTCTCCGCGGTTAAGCGTCATCAACAAAACGTCGTCGCCATGCCCCCGCGCTTCCAGCGTCAGCATGCCGCCATCTTCGTCGTCGGGATGCGCCACGGTCTGCATCAAACGCGCGGTTGTGCCCAATTGCTTAAGCGCAAGCCGCAGTCCCGGTGCCCCTTGGTCTTGCGGGATTTCAGCCGGCGATCCTTGATAAGGAAGCTGAGGGAAGTTCGTTGCGGCAGACATGTGCGCTCCAGCGTGTTCTCCAGCCTCCCCATGCGGCACAGTGTCTGCCGCCTGTTGCGACAATGCCGCTGGAATAATGAAAAGCAGCAACGAAGCTGCCAACAAGGTCAGGGCTGATTTTTTTCGGAAAGTTCGCCGAATGAAATGGCTCACGCGGTTTGCGGTTTGGTTCGTGTCGAAATATTTCACCTTACAAGGATGGGGCATGTCCCGGGTTGGACGCAAATTAGTTGGACGCAAGTTATTGCCGCTGGTTAACAAGTAACCCGTGACAAATCTTATTGCCGCCCTTCTTTTAAGGTTTCCTGGCAGGTGCTGGCCGCGGTGAGCACCTGGTTGAACGCCGGATCTTTGCGCAACTCCTTCAGCATAGGATCACTCAACAGCGCCGAATACGCGCAATAATTCTGCTGCACCGCCGCTTTCAGCAAACGCAAAGCGGCATCTTTCTGTCCGCAATATGCCATCAGTGAGCCCACTCGGTACCAAGCCTCTGGATCAGGCTCAATCATGACCGAAGACTCGTTTTCTCGCACAATTTTTTCCATATCCGCAGGCCGTTGCGCCTGAGTGCACGCCACCATCAGTTCCTTGTGATAGAACTGGGCTTTCGGCATATTTTTAGCTGTCTCCCGCGCTTGCGCTAAATTCCCCGCGGCAAGATAAACATACGGTGTTGCCCAGGCCGCCCACTCCGAACCCGCATCGAGATGGACAAAATCCATGGCTCGATCGGTCTGTCCCAACTCCAAAAACGCCCAGGCGCACGAACGGAAACTGAAATTCCCCGGATCCAGCGACCGCGCCGTATTGCACTCCTGCGTCGCTTTCTCTTGCATGCCCCCATATCGCAGCACGTAGCTCAAAGCGAAGTGCGCATCGGCGCTCTGGGGCCGGTGCCGTACCAAATCCGTAGCGGCGTCATATGCCTGCCCCAACTCACCCCGCTCCACGTGATTTGTAATCAAACTGCTGGCTGCCGCGACCCGGTTGGGATCCAACGCCAGCGCCCGTTCATAGGCCGCATTCGAGCGCTGGAACATCGTCTCCCCGCCGCCGCCGTAGTACGAATCGTAGTAATACCGCTGCCCCAATGCCTCCCACGCCGGCGCGTAGTTTCGGTCCTCACCGACCACATGTTCGAGCACGGCAATCGCATCTTTATTCGGCCCGGGGTCATGCGGCAAAGCCAGGCTGTGCAGATACAAATCGTAAGCTTCCTGGCTCTGGGGACGCGAAGCCGTGCTCAAAGCTCCTGCCGCCACGCCCAGCGTAGGCAACAGCCCTTGCTGCACCTGCGTGCTCAATTGCGATTGCAGAGCAATTAAATCGTTCACCGAAGCGGTTGCGCCGCCTTGCCAGATAAGCCTGTCGTTGGAAACGTCAATCGCCTCCAACGTAACGCTGAGCCGCTCGCCCTGTCGAATGAAATGCCCAGTCAGCAACTTGCCCACGTGCAATTCCTGGCCTACCTTGTGCGGATCAAGATCGATCTCCACAAACCTGCGCGCAACCGAAGAAGGACGCACATCCAGCGATCGCGAATAGGTCAGCACGCTGGTTAATTCGTCAGCCAGCGCGAAGCGCAGATAATCCATGCTCACATCGCCATTCATGTTCTGCAACGGCAATACCGCGATCGCATTTTGCAGTTCCGCGCTCGCCGCCGAGCGGTGTTTAAACCAATACGCGGCCACGGCCGACAATACGGTAATCAGCAGCGCCAGAGTTCCCAGCAAAAGCCACAACTGCCATCGGCCGCCTTTCCGCCCAAAGGTTTTGCTGGCGACCCGCAATTTCGCGGGATGAAAAGAGCTTTTTACCTGCCCTGATTCGGTCTCGCGTTTCAGCTGCTGCAAATCCGCTTTCATCTGCGTGGCGCTCTGGTAGCGGTCCTTGCGGTCCTTCTCCATCGCCTTGCCGATGATGCCTTCCAGTTCCACTGGAACCTGCGGATTCAACTCTCCGGGTGGCACGGGTTTATCGTGCAACACCGCATCCAGCGTCATCAACGAGTTCTTGCCGGAAAATGGCTTCTTTCCCGTTGACATCTCATACATCACCACGCCAAATGAAAACAGATCGCTGCGGAAATCAATCTCCTCGCTGCGCGCCTGTTCCGGCGACATATATACCGCCGTCCCCGGAATCACACCGACCGCGGTCAGCGAATTATCCGCCGCTAATCCGTCGCTATCGGTTCCAACGTTGTGTACCAATTTCGCAAGGCCGAAATCGAGGACCTTCACCTGCCCAAACGGAGTCAAAAAAATGTTGGCGGGCTTGATATCGCGGTGCACAATGCCTTTGGAATGAGAAGCAGCCAGCGCATCCGCGATCTGAATGCTGATATCTATTACCTTGTCGATGGCCAAAGGATGCCCGGCGATGGCTTGCTTCAGGCTTTCGCCCTCCAGCTTTTCCATCACAATATAAGGGTGGCCGTTATTGTCTTCGATTCCGTGGATGATGCAGATGTTGGGATGGTTCAATAGCGAGGCCGATTTAGCCTCGCGCACAAAGCGTTCCAGCGATTTGGGATCGCCTGCCAGGTTGTCAGGAATAAACTTTAACGCAACGTGCCGCCCCAGCTTGAGGTCTTCCGCCTCGTACACCACGCCCATGCCACCACCGCCAAGTTTTCCCAGGATGCGATAGTGGGATATAGTCTGGCCAATCATGAAAAGACGACACTCCCGACCGCGCTAATGTTAGGCCGTGGCAGCAAGCAGGTCAACCAAAGTCTAATCCGAGAAGTGAAAAAAGTTCGATGGTCATCCCGAGCGAAGCGAAGGACCCCATGCCCGCATATACCGGCACAAGCTTCAAAAGGTTTTCCACAACTGTAATAGCTCTAGGTTTTGTTCATAGCGCCAATGCGCGCGCTATCTCTCCGCATACAGTGCCGCCGAAGCCCCCACCCACTCCATATTCTTATTATGATCCACGCCCATCATTAATCCGCGGCCCATGCGAATAATCGTCAGCACCGCCTGCAATTCCTCCTGCCACACAAACATCACCCGCACTTCAGCCTTGGTCAGCCCGAACGGGGTTTCGATCACCGGCTCGAAATGCATTCGCTCCTGCAAAATGTAATCCGCCCGCTTCTCCGCGGGAATCGCTTCGATATCCTCTTTCGTCGGCGCAATCACGACCCCCAGCCCGGCGAAAGAATACAAAGGCTTCAGCGCATAATTCTGTAAATCGTCAGGCACCTGCTCCAGTTGGTCCAGAAACCATGTCTTCGGCACCGACTCATGCTTCAAATAAGGAATCGAAAACTTGCTGATGCGGAAATACCAGTTCGGATGGCCGGCCCATTCGACGTCGAGATCGTCGCGCCAGTCGAACCCTAGTTTTATGTTTTTCCGCTGCAACTCGTCGACAATCGCCCGGTTGTAAATCCGGCGAATCGGCACGCGGGTGCCGTTGTTTTCATAATAAAGTCGATTGCTTTCTTTCTTGATATCAACGATGTCGACCGTCTTGATCCCAAGCATCTTCTCCGTCAGCAGAAAATCCGGCAAAGTCTTCTGCTCTTTAGGATGAATCTCCATCAGGATCACATTCTCGGGATCATGTTTGCCGACGATCGCGCCGCGTAAAAGATCGCGATAAGATTTATCGTCCAACCCTCCTAAGAAATATTTCAAGCCGGACTCCGGATGCCGGACGCCGGACGCAGCCAACTGATCCAACCCATACACATCGATATAGCTCTGAGCCAAAGTCACCTGATAGGCGTAAAGGGAAGGGAAGGCCTGCAGTTCCACAAGTTTCGGCTGCAATTGGCCGTTAGCGTCACGCACCAGACCAAAATCCACCTGTACAAACATCGGCCGCGCCGGCTCATTCGGAACGCGAAATTCTTCTGGGATCGACGCGTCGGATTTCCGACGATACTCCGGATTCTCCACCAGTTGCCGGATCAATTCCTTGCCATCCGTAGCCATTCGATCAAGCAGCGGCTTCGGGAAGAAGCACGGTGTCTCCGATAAGCGGAATGCGACATGCGTTCCACAGGTGTCATCGATGCACTGCAGGAATTGCCGGTATTTTTCTGGAGTGAAGTTCGCGTTGAAGGCTTTGCGCAGGGAGGGGATCATGGCGGCAACAAGAAATTCTAGTCTCGGATTTCCATGCTGCGAACCAAACCATTTTCGAGCGCGTAAACATGCTCGACCGTTCGGTCCAGCAAAACCTTGCCGTCCAGTTCGCGGACAATCTGGTGAACGTTTACGATTACGCGGCCACAACCGTCGGTCTCAATCTTCACCGGATCGACGTGTGGATTGATCATGCTCCACTGCCGGGTCCAGTAATCGCGAACGCCATCGCGTCCGCAAACCGTGCCGCCTTCCATGCCATTCGGCCATTCGACGTTGGGTTGCATGCCAGCTAAGCAGGTTTCGATGTCGCGGGCATTGAATGCGGAATAAAGGCTCCGGATCGCGTCAGCCGTGGATCGTTGGAGCGTCACTACCATCTCTGACATGGTTGCGCCTCATGCCTCGACTAGAAACTTGCCGTCCTGCATGATCTGCTCGTCATCGACCCAGATGTTGAACTTTCGCCCGACCACGTCGATATGCGTGGACGAATCCCACTCTGCGCCAGTATGCGCACCGTAGGGGTTCCCGAAGGCAATGTGAATGCCAGGATATTTCTCATCCTGCAAAATCTGCCCGATGACCTCTTTCAAATCAATGTTCGTCCCAATGGCAAACTCGCCTACCCGGTCGCTGTTCTCGTCGGTATGCGTGTACTTCCAGAAGTCGTCTTCAAGTTCGCGATTCTCCGAATGCGCCTCGGTCAGCCGGTTTTGCTTCACGTGAATGGTCAGCGGCGTGTGCTGAAGGCTGCCAAACTTCGTGCACAAATAATCGCCGACAACGCCATCGATCACAAATGTCCCATTTACCTCACCCGGAGTGGTAAAAATTTCCCCGCCAGGCAAATTTCCCCACTTCTCCGGACTAATAATCCCGCTGGTCTTCAGCCAGTGATAGTTAGGATTCAAATCCGCAGTCAAATCGGTCCCAGCCGCAGTTTTCGCCCGTACCCGTTTTGCCTTGCGCACCATGGCAACAACCTTTGCGCTCAGCCGGTCAACCTTCTGGAAATCCGCGCGCATCCCCTCCAGCATGATCTGCCGGTTGATGTTCACCATGTGCGCATGGCGAATTTTCTTCCGGTTCACCACATCCGTCATCTGCATGCGCGAGCGCAATTCATTTCGCTGCGCCCACACCGCAAAGATCGAAACCTGGCTCGTCTCCAGATCGGCGATGATCTCCGCTGGCAAATCCTTTAGCGGGCGCTCCGCTAAATCCTCCAGCACCCAAACGTGATACGGCGAACCGACCCTGTCCAACTCAGCCACGATGGCCGCGGCAATTTCCCAGGTAGCATCGTCGGTAATAACGCAAACTTTCTCGCTCGGCTGAATGCGCAGGCAAACATTCACGGCATTGCGCGCGCCGGGAGTGTACTCAGGGTCAAATTGTGCGGGATTTCGTTTTCCCCAGCCTCTTTTTTGAGTCAGGGCAGAAGCGCTAAAGGTATCTGCAGGAATGGTCATTAACTCGCTTTTTCTTCGGCCGCCGGCACATCTTCTTCCAGCCCGGCTTCCGTCTCTTCCATAACGTAATCGACAACTTTCTTCAAATCTCCAGTCTCCTTGTACACACGCAACTGCCGGTCGGCGCCATTGCCCTCATCCAGAATCTTCCGGATATAATTCAGTTCTTCGCGCGAATCCAGTTCATCCACCACGTCGTCCACAAAATCCAGATACTCCAGAATCAACTCCCGCGCCGGAACTTCCGTCTGTTTGCCGAAATCGATCATCCGCCCATCCAGCCCGTAGCGCGACGCCCGCCACTTATTCTCCATAATCAAGGCGCGCCGGTACAAACGGAATCCTTGATTGGACGCATGCAATTTATAGAGCTTGGCCACCGTAGCCTGGATCAGCGCTGCAATCGCAATCGTCTCATCAGCCCGCATGGGGATGTCGCACACGCGAAACTCAATCGTGTTGAAGAATGGATGTGGCCGGATATCCCACCAGATCTTCTTCGCATTATCAATGCAGTTAGTCTTGATCAGCAGCTTGATGAAATTTTCGTACTCGCCCCAGCTAGGGAAATAATCGGGAATATTTGTGCGGGGAAATTTATCAAACACCTTGCAGCGGTAAGATTTCAACCCGGTATTCATTCCCAGCCAGAAAGGCGAATTGGTCGAGAGCGCAAGCAGATGCGGCAGGAAATACCGCGCATGATTCATCATGTGAATCGCCGTCTCACGATCCTCAATCCCAATATGCACGTGCAGGCCAAAAATCAGATTCGCCCGTGCCACCAACTGCATGTCCTCGACGAGATTTTTGTAGCGGTCGTCGGGATTGATCTCCTGCGTCCGCCAATCGGAAAATGGATGAGTGGCCACTGACGCCAGCCGCAACCCATTCTCTTTCGCCAGCCGGATAATGTCGCGCCGCAGCATCTTCACTTCTGCCTTGGCTTCCTTAATGTTTTTGCAAATCCCCGTGCCCACCTCTACCACGGACTGATGCATCTCAGGTTTCACCCGCTCCTGCAAGATCAGTTGGCCCTTGGCCAGCAGCTCAGCCTGAATATGCGACCGCAGATCCCGCGTCTCCGGATCGATGGTCTGATATTCCTCTTCAATCCCGATGGTGAAAGTAGGTTTCATGGCGAAAAATACCCCAACCTGAGTACAGGCTCGAGCCAGACCAGTATAACCAATTAGCGCCAAGGGTTCCTATGCGAAAACCCTGTACAGGGTTTTCGCTCCATGAAGCGAATGGGTGATTGGAGACCGCATAATGCGGCCAGATTTTATTTCGTCGACGCTTCAGTGGCTCCGGTTTTTGCGAGAGCGTAGTAACCCTTGCGGGCGTATACGTGCAATTTACGGTCCGATTTGTGGGCGGTAATTTCTATCGTGCGGTATCGGCCATCGCGTACGAATGAGGCAGGCTTGTACGAAATCAGATAGCGGCTGCGGATGATCTCTTGCAGTTGGGCGAGACTGCCTTTGAGATGACCTACCGATCCTGGGAAAAACGCCGTTCCACCCGTTCGCTCGCCCAGAATTTTCAGGGCGCGATTTCCGACTGTGGACAGAGAGTCTGCGGGATTGGCCTCCTTCGTGCTAACGGCGTATACAGTGAGTTGTGCTCGTTCCGCGCTCTCGATCGCTTCCTCTAGGGTAGCCGTGCTGGAATTATCGTCGCCGTCGCTAATGACCACCAGGATGTTCGCGACGGGAGGGACTCGTGGCTGTTTTGAAAGCTTCTCTGCGGCGAATACAATGGTGTCCCAAATCGCTGTGCCGCCGCCAGGAGCCAATTGGCTAATTCCGTGGGAAAGTTGCGTCGCTTCTGAGGTTAAGTCTTGCACGAGCAATATAGAGTTCGAGAAGCCGACAACAAAGCCAAGATCATTCTCATCGGTGAGCAGCCTCTCTAAAAAGCTGGACGCAGCCTCCTGCTCAAAAGCAAACCGGTCGGTAATAGACGCGCTGGTATCGATAAGAAGACCCAGGCGTAGTGGTAGTTGACCTTCGTTGCGGAACCCTGTTACCGACACCGGAACCTCGCGATCGTCCAAAATTCGAATATCCTCGCGGGTCAGATCCGTAATCGACCTCCCATGGTCTGTAGCCGCAAAAAATACAGCCACCTCGTCAACCGCCGATCGGAGGACGAACCCCCTTGAGTTGGAAGCAGATTCCCGAGTGTCTGAAATTGTCTTGTTCGGCGCGTCGGCTTCAGCGCTCGGTTGCGGCTTGGTCACTTCACAAGGGTCACATGCCGCTGTTTCCACCTGATTCTGTTCGCGAAGTTCCTGAAGGATTTTTAGTGCCTGTGGCCCGAATTCTCCGGGCCTTGCGGAAGCGCCGCCCGAGGATGGTGTGTATGAAATAGCTAACGCAGCGGGGGGAGGTTGAGTCCGCTGCGCTTCGATTTGCGCCATCATTCCTCTTGCTGCCCCTGAGAACGGCGATTGTGGTTCTTCGTTCAGTAAGAGCTGCAACTCGCGCTGGGCTTCGGGAAGATTGTTTTCGGCCTGCCACGAGGCGGCAGCGAGATAGTGAACCACAGAGGCGCCTGAGTGTTTGCCTGCATGCACCGAATTCGCGGTTGCTATGGCCGCTTTGTAATCGTGGCCCATGTATTGCGTATAGGCCAGAACTGTGCGCAAGCTGAGGTTTAAGGGATCAATCAAGGAAGCTTTTTGGAACGATTTTTCCGCCTCACCGTAATGCGAGAGCGCGAGTTCCGCACGACCGAGATTCAAATGGGAGCGGGGCAAATGATCGTCGAGCGAGACTGCTTGCCGGAACTCGGCCATGGCTTGGTCGTTCTGACCTAAATCCAGATAAGCGCAACCCAAGGCATTATGCGCAGCCACAAACGCGGGATAGACCGCGATCGATTTTGCTAGGTGCGGGACAGAAGCGTCAAAATTCTTCTGTAGCAGAAGCCGCAGACCCTTGTCGTACTCCCGTCGTGCGCCCTCCGGTGCTTTCAGATCCAACACGGAGACGGAACTAGAAGGGCTACCCAGTTCGCGATGCTGCATCTCGGCATCGTCGTGCGCCATCACTAGCTGCAGCTCGTCGAATGGATTTCTTGGAGCGGACGGCGCGGGATCAAGATGTTGCGCTCTCACCGAAACCGCTAGAATCGCCAGCCAAACTATTCCCGCAAAAGTCCGCTTGCACATGCAACCACGCTCCGCCAAGACCGTTCGAAAGATTGTATTTCAGAGCGGATAACCGGTCGATCATAATCGTGCAATCCTGCATCTGTGCATTATTTTGCGACCTTTCCCCTCTTTCTCTCCGCCACCCAGGCCGGTTCACCCTTCTTCTCAGACTTCTCCACCGGCTTGCCCTCAAGAAACGAAGCCCACCGCAACTCCCGCGCGGGATCCTCTCCCGTAACCGCCATCTTCACCGCCATCTCGGCCACGGCATTCACAATCCAATCAAAATTCTCCTGCCCTACCGACGTAATCTCCGCATCCGGAGCTGGATTCAGGAAGTCAATCGCATAAGGCACGCCATCCTCCACCGCAAACTCCACCGTGTTCAAGTCGTAGCCGAGCACCTTGCACAAAGTCAGCGCGTCTTTCTCAATCCGAGCCCGTAACGCTTCTGATGACGGCGGCGGATTCCCCTTCACATACCGCTCATGATGCGGCAATCGCGGATCGTATTTCATGATGTGCACTTTTTCCTGCCCTACCACGTAGCAGCGGTAATACTCCTCAAACACCACGCCATGTTGCAGAGTCATACACAGATCGCCCGTCTGGTTGTAATGCTCGAAAAACTCCTCCGGTGAGTGCACGTGATAAACATGCTTCCATCCGCCCCCGGAATAAGGCTTCAGGAAAGCAGGGAAGCCGACGTAATCAAACAGATCCTGCCAATTCAAGGGATAAATCAGGTTCCGCATCGACCGGTCAGTCGTCCCCTCAGGATGTTTGTTGTGCGGCAGAATTACCGTCGGCGGAATCGCTACGCCCAGTTTGTGGGCCAGCGCGTAATTGAAAAACTTGTCGTCCGCCGTCCACCAGAACGGATTGTTGACGACAATCGTCCCGTGCAGCGCCGCGTTCTTCAAGTAAGCCCGGTAGAACGGGATATCCTGCGAAATGCGGTCGATGATGACGTCATACTTCCTCGGCTCATCCATCCGAATCCCGCCAATCGAGACAAACTCCGCAGTCACATCGTCGACCTTCATCGAGTTAATTTTCTCGACAACCGCCGGCGGAAACGTATTTTCCATCCCAAACAAAATCCCAATTTTCTTCACGGTATATTCTCCCTATGTCATCCTGAGCGAAGTCGAAGGAGCCCTACCCTTTGATTACTGCTGTGCGTGCCCCTGGCAAACTGATAACCCCTTAAAAGTACTTCTCCGCCATCCTCAACCAAAGCGGCCAGTCATGTTTAGAATTATCCCCAAAAACATCCAGCCAATGCGGCACCGCCTTGGCATTCAAAATCGCCGAAAGCTTCACGTTCTGGTCCAGACACATATCCCAATCCGCCGATCCCAATACAATCTTCATCTGCCGGTAGTGGCTCAGGAACCAATCGTCATTCTGATTCGGTAAGTAATCCGGTGGGCAGTTGAAATAGCAATCGTCGTCATAATATCCATCCAGGAATTGGTGGATATCGAACGCCCCGCTCATGCTCACGCAATGCGTCACCACATCCGGATGTTTCAATGCGAAATTCACTGCCTGATATCCGCCAAAACTCGCGCCCGTAACCGCCAGCATCGGCTTCTGGTTCTTCCATCGCAGGAACGGTAAAAACTCATGCAGGATGTAACGCTCGTACTGCAAATGCCGCAGCACGCGCACCTTCGGATGTACGCTTTTGTTGTACCAACTCTCGGTATCGATGGCATCTGGGCAAAACACCTGCAATTCGCCCCGCTCAATTTTCGGCGCGAGCACACCGATCATCCCGCGGTCTTCATATTCAAAAAACTTGCCCATGGAAGTCGGAAACACCAGCAGCGGCGTGCCCGCATGGCCGAATACCAGCGCTTCCATATCCCGATGTAGTTCCTGGCTGTATCCCTTATGGAATTCGCGATTCATGAATGATTATTTTCTTTCCCTGTGGACGAAGTATCTTACCTGAATCGAGGCCGGTGCAGTCCAATTTTGTCGAAGCCTTCGAGCCCCGTTCTCTCGGAAATGATATCGTGATACGAGATATGTCATGGACCGTCCCGAGACTGATTCCTCGCTCTGCGCCGGTCATTTTGCTCGTTCTTACCTTGGCCGCAGTCACCGGATTCGCCGCCGTTGGCCATCTCGTAACCCGCTTTACCGCGAATCAACAAGCCCGCGGGCGCAAGCTTTACGCGCTGGGCCTAACCGACGCCGCTGCCGGACGGTACGATGAAGCCATCGAAGCCTTCCGCGCCGCGCTCACCTGCGATCCCACCAATTCTCAATACCAGCTCAGCCTCGCCCGCGCCCTCCGCGACAGCAACGATCCCCGCCGCCTGGATGAAGCCGAGTCTTATCTCATCGCTTTGTGGCAGCGGACTCCTCAGGACGCGGCCGTCAATCTCGCGCTCGCTCGCGTGGCCGCGCATCGCGGATCGATCGAAGATGCCACTCGCTACTATCACAATGCCATGTACGGCGTTTGGAACGCCGAACCCGACGCCAACCGCAATCGTTCCCGCATCGAACTGATTCAATTTCTGCTGAAAAAAAACGTACGCGCCCAGGCCGACTCGGAGTTGATTGCCTTAACCACAGCATTACCTCCCAATCCAGACCAGCACCTCGAGGCCGCCCAGCTTTTCGAGCAAGCGCAGGATTATGCCGGCGCATTATCGCAATATGAAGAAGTGCTACGCCTGGAGCCGGAGAACGCGATTGCATTGGGAGGAGCCGGCGAAGCCGCATATCATTCAGGCAACTATGCCACCGCCGAGCATTACCTGCGGGAAGCGGTGGCCGCCAATGGCAACGATTCCAATGCTCGGGAGTTGCTGGCCACCGCCGATCTCATCATCCGTACCAATCCCTTTCACAGCCACATCTCCGACGCCGAACGCAACCGCCGCATCGCCGCCGCTTTCGCACAAGCGGAAGATCGCTTGACCAATTGCACTCAACAGACCAGTGCAGCAACAAAAACCATCGGCTCGGCATCTTCCTTAACCGCATTGCAGTCCCGGTGGACGCAAGCTCAGCCCGATCTCGACCACTTGCGCTCACCCGGAGAAACCGATCTTCCCGATGCGATCATGGATGTAGTCTTTCAAATCGAACAACAAACTGCCGCCACCTGCGGCCAGCCGCAAGGGGTCGACCTGGCCCTTTTGCTCATCTCTGAGAAACGTCAGGCCGCCAGTCAATGAGCAATCCCGCGCCAACCGTCAGTTCTTCGCCAGATTCGCGTGTCCCGCCTGCGCGTATCAAAGCCACGAGCCAGCTATTTTCCTCGCTCGAAGGCGTCTTCCATGAAGAAGTATTTTTCCTCATCCTTTCTGTCTTCATCGGAATTTTTTCCGGACTCGCCGTCGTCTGTTTTCGCCTCGCCATCGACTGGACGCACTTAGCCCTGCTAGGCCCACTTCCGCAATCCCACAGTTTGCGGCTAATCGCGGTTCCCGCGCTCGCAGGCCTCGTCGTCGCCGTGGCGGTACTGCATATTTTCCCCGGGATTCGCGGCAGCGGGGTCAATCAGACGAAATCTGCGCTGTATATCTTCAATGGCTTCATTCCATTTCGTACTGCGATTGGAAAATTTATCTGCGCCGGGATTGCCATCGGTTCCGGCCAGTCTCTCGGCCCCGAAGATCCTTCCCTGCAAATCGGCGCCAGCATCGCATCGTTTCTGGGCCGCAGATTGGAAATCTCGCGCGAAAAAATTCGGCTGATGGCCCCGGTAGGCGCAGCCGCAGGTTTGGCGGCCGCGTTCAACGCTCCCATCTCCGCGGTGCTTTTCGTGATTGAAGAAGTCATTGGACGCTGGAGCGCCGGCATCCTCGGCTCCGTCGTCTTGTCTGCTGTATCCAGCGTCGTCATCGTACGATCATTTCTCGGCAGCGAACCGCTCTTCCGAATTCCCGTCACCACCTTTAAGCGCCCCAGCGAGCTTCTTGCCTACGCCGTGCTCGGAATCGTCGGAGGCCTCGCCTCGGTCGCCTTCGCAAAATCCATCGGCTACCTGCGCCCCCGCCTCAAATCGCTGCCCCGCTGGACACAATATTTCCAACCCGCGGTGGCCGGATTTCTCGTCGGACTGATCGGCTTCCTCGGTTTCCCCCAGATCATGGGGGCAGGCTACGATTCCATGGATCAGGCCATGCACGGCCAATACGCCTGGAAGATGCTCGCCATCCTCGCCGTACTTAAAATTCTCGCCACCACCGTGTCTTTCGTCAGCGGCACCCCCGGCGGCATGTTCGCGCCCACACTTTTCATCGGCGCGATGCTCGGCGGCGCAGTGGGAGATATCGAGCGCATCTTTGTCCCTCAGCTCACCGGATCAACCGGAACCTACGTACTCGTCGGCATGGGCGTTCTATTTGCCGGATTTCTGCGCGCGCCCATGACGTCCGTTTTCATGGTCCTCGAAGTCAGCGGCAACTACGAAATCATTGTTCCGGTCATTGTCGCCAATACTTTTTCTTATCTTGTATCGCGCAGCTTGCAGAGCATTCCCATCTTCGACATGCTCACGCGCCAGGACGGATTAGTCCTTCCCTCGCTCGAAGAAGAACGCGAAGAAACCATTCTCCACGTCGAAGATGCCATGTTGCCGGTTCCCGAAACCATTCTTAGCGCGCAGGATTATGTCGACGCCAACGCCCACCGCGTGCAGAATTCTCCTGAGTCATCGTTCCTTGTACGCATGCATCCCAACGGCTGGAACACCATCAGCCGCGATCAGCTCCTGCGCTTCTTCCACGAAGGCAAAGGAGAGCTGACGCTGGCGTCGGTTCTTCCCGCCCAGGTTTTACCCAGCCTCTATCCCGACCTTCCCCTCGATTCGGCTCTCCGATACGTGAATGACTATCCCCTCGTTCCGGTGGTGAATCGCGCCGACTCCCGCCGTTTGGAAGGCGTCGTCTCCCGCGACTCCGTTTTCAAAAAATACGAGAGTGGCCGCCCGATTCAAGTTTCTCCGTCATGATGGCCACCCCGACCGGTTCTTTTGTGAAGGGAAGGCATAATAGAAAAATAAAAAACCCGCCCTGGCAGGCGGGTTGTGAATGAAGCACGGCAAAACTAGCCGCCGTTGTTACAAATCCCCAGACCGAACGGGTTATCGTGGAACGACTCCTTGCCGCCATCCACCGAAGTGGTGGTTGGTGCTCCGAAGTATTCCAGATAAACCAGATCCTGCAAGTGATACGTCGATCCGTTCAACGTGTACGGGAACGCGCCGTAAAGCGCCCCATCTTCGTTGAACCCTTCTTCCGGATCGCCAACTTCAAGAATGCCGCATTGGACCGGGTTACCGCCGTTGGTCACCAGCGGATCATCCAGCCACTCGCCCGCTTCGTGCGACAGTGCCGATACGTCCTGCGCGAACACGCCCGCCGTACCGATGTAGGTGAAGTGCGCATAAGCCTGCATGGCCCCAGTGGCGCCAAACGAACTGTGGTAGCCACCGATGCAGCAGGTGCCTTCCGTCAGATACGCGTTGTAGGTGATGAAAATGGGGAACGTATTGGGCGTGATATTCGCCTTCAGCTTGGTGAGGATTCCTTGCAATTGGCTGTCGAACCAGTCAATGTCAGCCAATCCAACCTTCACTCCAAACTCATTTCCGATGCTGCCGTCCGCCGCCGGTACTACGATTGTTTGTACGGGCGCTACTCTCGGAGTTCCCAACAGTACGTGGTATCCGGGAGCCGCTGATACTTCGGTCCAGAAGTTGCCACGCTGGAAGGCATCTTCATATTGCGTCGTTCCCAGGTCCGTTCCTTCCGGAGTGACCCAGTCCATCTTCTGGAAGATGGGCGACCCGGTGGTGCTGCTAACCGCAGTCAGGCCGTTCGAAAGTTTGGTCAGCGGGCTGAAAGTGGTTGTAGTGGTTCCGCTCTTGTACGACAACGCAACCGGAATAATGAACACCGGAACGGTGGTCGATTTGCCTGTGGTCGGCGCAGTGCCAACCATCGTGTACTTGTAGGTGGCGCTCTTGTATACGAACGAGCCATTCCAAGTGGTCAGCGGGGTAACCGGCTCACCGGTGGCGGGTTGAGGATGCGGCAATCGAACCGCATACCGGGGCACTGCCGTTTTGTCAGTTGCGTCCTGGGCGAAGACGGTGCCGGCCACGCTGGCCACCACCAAAAGCCCAGCCAATATGCTGAGCGCAGTAAATCGTTGCTTCATGTGTAGGGGTCTCCTTCTTGTTTTTGGCATCAATGGATAGAAGCTTTAGAACGGACGGCAGACTTGTTGGGTCCAGCACGAATTGGAAGCAGAGGGCAACAAGACTCGCACGATTCTCAGGGCTTCGGCCAGCACTGTCAACTGTGAAAGTTTTTTCACCCGAGACTTTATTCTCGTATCTCGCATAGTTATGTCCAATTGCGACGCCAACTCGAACGAATCAAGTTAGTAAACCTTCACGTCATCAGGTTTTTAAAAAGAGATGTCGATTGTTGGCTCGAATATCTCGATGCATCTTGTCATCCTGAGCGGAGACGCGCGATAGCGCGGCGTAGTCGAAGGATCTCCGGCACCCGCCGAAGACGAAAACTTTATCTATTGAGCCTTTGCCGGGGAAGAAGTAACAGACTGCGGCACTCGGTCATTTTCATCCGCCCGTTTGTAGCCGCTGTACTTGATAATCTCCCGCAGATGCGCCGCCCCACGGCGAAACTGCAAAGTATCATCGGATCGCGTGTATGCCGGAAACCAGTAGCGTCCATCGATTTGCTGGCGGTAAGTCACAAACACAGGATGCAGATCGGGATGCTCGTGCTTTTTCACCTGCACCTTATCCGGACCGCTTTTGCCGCACGCCTTCACTATCTGGAAATCCTGCCCATCCACCCAGATGCGTCCCAGAAAATATCGCACGCCTTTTTCTTCTTTTTTCGGGTCCACGTGGAAGACATAAGTATCCAGATCGTCCACATGCTGTTGTCCCAGATAAGTGAGTTTGTATCGCGGTAAATCGTCGCCGGTCAGAACCAGCGGCATGAATACGCGGACATCGTCCATATCTTCTTCTGTGAGCTGAATGCCGCGCAGCGAAGGCTGTGCCGCGAAAGTCACCTGCTCCTGGCGCTTACCCTTCTCGTCATAAGAAATGGTGGTGACTTCGTGAAATTCCCCCGTCACATTTTTGCCGCTGAGAGTTTGCAACAGCACATCCTGTTTAAAGCTGTAGTGGCGGCGCGCATCCTTCATGGCAGCCTCAGCCGCACCCAGCTTCTGCATCACATCCGGCACGCTCAGGGTTTTCGGTGGTGCGCTGTCCAATGAGCTGTCACCTTCTTCGCAATTCGTCTGCCCTTGTAAGCGAATCGATAGCAGCAAAAGCAAAACCATCGGGACGACGCCAACACTTCGAAAGGAATGTCTCCACGCCAATAGGAAATGCGTTGCCATCTTCAATTGCCTCCGGCGCGGAAACCATACACCTGCGGCCCAGCTCTTGCAATCCTGCGTAAAAAGCCAAAAAACCTGGTTTTCAGCCCGCTTCCCGAGTGCTACCACATATGTGCAAATTCTTGCTCTAACCCTTCGAAGCATGCCCCTAAACCGAATCCCAGCCGCTCCGGTTTGGTATCGCGATTGCCTTAATGTAAGCGAAGCCGCGCCAATCGCGGATTTTCATCAATCGATAGAAGCACGAACCGATGCTCGTTTGGCATCGCCTCTCCCGCATGAGGGCCACTATGAAAACGATCGCAATTGCATTCTGCTTTCTCTGCGCAACCGCTGCTTTTGGGCAAAACGCTCCCGTTATAAGCAATAATCCCCAACCTACCGAGGTGCCTGACCATCCCTGGCACGCCTCTCAGCACTCTATGGCGACAGACTCCAATCTGCGCGGAAGTGCCGACTACTCCTACGAACACGGTGATCGACCGCTTTGGGAATTTGGGCCGGTAAAAGAAGAAAGACCGCTAGGCGACATCGCCCGCGACTATCGCAAGATTCACCTGGCCGAGAGAAAAGCTGCTGTAGTAATGAATAAATAACGAAAAGCTTGTTGAAAGGGCTTGAGAAGAATCTTCTCAAGCCCTTTTGACGCGCAAATCACCAGGCTAGCCTTATTCTCCCGCGCCCACCATCAGCACCGGACTGGTAGGAGCCGCCGAGCCAGCTTCATTCTCCACCGTAATGGCAAACGCCTTGGCCTCCACTCCCGCAGGCAGCGGGGGATTCACCACCACCGCGCTCCCGCGAGCATCCGGCTTGAAAACGCCCGCCGGGATTGGGCTCCCGCTGGTTGGAATCAGCCACAACTCATAAGCCTTTTGCGCGGGAAGCACGGGCATGTTGCTGGCCAGGAAGACGAGGCTATTGCGGCTCTTAAGATAAAAAGCCTTGCCCTGCGGCTGCGCCGGAGTCTTCGCAGCCACCAGCGTTACCCGCTGCGCCTCCGGCTCGATAATCGGAGCCGCAATTTTTCTTAACTCATCCAACTGCCGCGCGCTTTCCGCGGAATGAGAGCTTGCCGATGCCAGCATATCTTTAAGCGAAGAATTCTCGCGCCATAACGACAAGGCAAAAACAATCACCGCGGCCGTCGCGGCCCAACCCAACCATCCCCACCATCCGCGGCGTGGTTCCGCCTGCGCTACCGCAGCCAGCCGCGGCTCTCGCGCCACCGCATCCAGCAATCGTTGCCGCGCCCGCTGCGGAGGCCTCGGTCCCGCCGCCGACAAAGCCAGCAGCGCCGTATCGCCGCGCAGTTGCTCCAATTCAAGGCGGCAGGCGGAGCAGGAAACCAGGTGCTGTTCCAGCTTCACCCGGTCCGCTTCTGCCAGCGCATCCAGCGCGTAAAGAGCCAGATCTTCCGCGTATTGTTCGTGCTCGCTCATTGTTGAATCGTTTTGCCGATCATGTCCTATGTCTGAAATGCCTTGCGCAGCGCGATTAATCCCGCGCGGATCCGCGTCTTAATCGTTCCCAGCGGCTCTCCCGTTTTATCCGCAATCTCCGAATGGCTCATGCCTTCCCAGTAGGCCATTTCTAAAACGCTGCGTTGATTCGGCGCCATCGATCCCAACACTCCGCGCACCTTCTCCGCCGCCCGCGCACGCTCGGCTTCTCCAGCCAAATCCGGCGCAACCGACAGCACCACATCTTCAATATCTGTTTCTGGACGGCGTTTCCTGAGGGAGTCGATCGCCCGGTTGCGCGTGATCACCGCCAACCAGCTTCCTAAACTTCCGCGTGCCGCATCAAACGCGCCGGGGTTGCGCCACAATTGCAGAAAGACCTCCTGCAATACATCTTCCGCGGCCCCAGTATCGCCGAGCACTCGCAAAGCTACTGCATACACCACGGAAGAATAGCGGTCGTATAGATCCGCCATCGCCCCCTGGTCGCCAGATTTCAGGCCGGTGACGATAGTCAGATCTGCCGGGACGCCTTGTCGTTGCGGGCTCGACAAACCTTAAACTCTTCCTTCCTTAGATGTACGTATCCGCAGCCCCAACGGATTGCCCACGCAAGCTGCCGCAAAACCATAGCAGCCAGACGCGATTCGGGCAACTAGGTGTACTGTTGCAGAAACGGCACAGTACCAAAAATTTTGTCATTCTGAGCGAAGTCGCGAGCGACAGCGAGCGCGAGTCGAAGAATCCTGGAGTCGCCGATAAAGACCGGAAACAAATTTGCTGAGTGACCTAACCCTGCGTTGTTCGTAAAAGCTCAGGTTCCTCGATTTATTTTCTGGGATTGGTTACTGGCTCAACTTAATCGCCAACTGCCGCTCCGGCGGTGTCATCTGTCCCCAGAGCTTCTGCAGATCATCCTGCACCCGTTGATTGTCCGGCTGCTTGTGCAAAACCAGCGCAAACCAGCGGTAAGCCGTCGGCAAATCGCGCGGCGCGCAATTTCCGGAAGAGTACAGCGCACCGAGTTTCACCATGGCATTCGCATCGGAGCGCCCAGCCGCGGATTTCAGCATGCTCAAGCCGCGGTCGCAATCCTGCGGCACTCCGCGTCCATAGATATACCGCTCGGCCGTAGCAGTATCATCCACCGGAGTAACCGGAGACGGTTTGCGCTCTCGCGGCTTTCTAACCTCACTGCGTGCCGGGGCTGCGGCCGGCGAATCTGAACCTGCCTCAGAGTCCGCCGGCGTGTCAGAAGAATTCTCCGCCGAATCGGCGCCCTTGTTTGCGGAAGTCTTCTGCGCCGCATTCGTGGACGGAGCATTCCCATCCTGCGTATCTTGAGGCGAAGCGGTGCTCGGTGAAGAAGGAATATTTGCCTGAGAATCAGGAGAAGCAGCACTTGGTTGAGGCGCAGTCTGGGTTTGTGCCCCACTCACCGCGCTGGATGGCTGCGCCGCCGCGCCGGCATCAGAAGTTGTATTACTTGGAGTTGCAACCGCAGGCGCATTGGAAGCAGCCGCCGGAGGTGTATTCGAACTTGGCGCACCCGAAGAATCGCTGCCGTTCGGCGTTGCTTCCGTAGCAACCGGAGTTTTTTGTTGGTTGGTTAGCCAGTCAAAGCCGCCCTGCTTCCACCGCAAATACCCCAATCCACCCACCAACGCCACCGCAATTACAACCGCCACCATCTTGCCCCGCCCGCGCTTCGGCTCTTCTTCATCATCCAGCAGATAATCCAAACTCCCCGAAGAACGCGCCAGCGGATCGGGATAACTCCTGTGATCAGGGTGTGATCCCCGATTTCCGCCATCGGCAGGCTGGTTCAAGCCCAAAAAAGATGGTCCGGTAATCGTGGGGGATTCGGTCGTGCGCTCTCCTTCGGGCGCAAATCGTCCCGGCCGGCGTGACTCCGCGGGGTGCGGCGTGGGCGCAGGATCGGCCTTTCTTTGCTCCCGCACACTCGTCGCAACTGGAGCCTCAGGAACGGGCTCTTGCCGAATCAGCCCCGCTCCGCACATCCCACAAAAGCGGTTGCCCTCGGAATTTTCATTGCCACATCGCGCGCAGCGCACTCGTCCTCCTAAAAACTCGTTCTAATAGATTAACTCCAGAGTCGACCCGATCGCGAATATGATGCGAATTCCGGTAATGTAGTTCGATGTCATCCTGAACGAAGTAAGCGCCCGCCCGGAGCGAGCCGAAGGAATCTGGGCGAGTTGCTCAATGCTGCCTGCCCTGAGCCTGCCGAAGCGTCGCGCATTTTTGCTCGCTTCCTTATGAAAAGCCACATCCCCGCCGCGAACCCCACCTTTCATGCTATGCTGCGCAAAACTTCACCAACGATCTTCAGGAAACCTTGTGCTGGTTGAACTGCGGCTGGAAAACTACGCGGTTATCGACAATGCAGCGGTAGAGTTCGCCTCGGGGCTGAACCTGCTCACCGGCGAAACCGGAGCAGGGAAGTCCATTCTGATCGACGCCCTGGCCTTGCTCTTGGGCGAGAAAGCTTCGAGCGACATAATCCGCACCGGAGCCGACCGTGCCGTAGTTTCCGCCGTGTTTGAATGCGAAGCGGATACCAGCAACTCGATCGAAAAAATCCTCGAGCGCAACGGACTGGATGAATCCGAAGATGGTTCGCTAATTGTGCGCCGCGAAATTGCCGCCGGTGGTAAGGGCCGTGTATTCGTGAACAATCAGGCCGCCACCGTCGCAGTTCTCCGCCAGCTGGCGCCGCACCTCGCCATCATCCACGCCCAGAACGAGTCGCTGCTCTCATTCGACGGCCCCGCGCGCCTGGCCTTGCTCGATAGCTTCGCCGCAAGCCAGATGGAACCCATTGCCGCAGCCTACGAATCCTGGAAGGGAATCCGCAATCGTATCGAAGAATTAGAGCAAGGCGAGCAGGACCGCTTGCGGTTAGTCGATCTCTGGACCTTCCAGCGCCGTGAGATCGAAGAAGCTAAACTGCAATCGAACGAAGACGAGCAACTGGAAACCGGGAAGCGCGTTCTCGCTAACGCCGAAAAAATTTACAACGCCGCCATGCAAGCCTTCGACCTTCTATACGAAGGCGATATATCCACCGCTGCATCCCTGCGCTCGGCGCAAAAACAAATCGAAGAACTGGCCCGCTATGAACCCAAATTCCAGGAAGCGCTGTCCGCGTTAGAAACCGCGCGCATCAGCGTAGAAGATGTCGGCGCCACTCTTCGCGATTACGCCGGCGGAATCCAGGCGTCACCGGAACATCTGGCGGAAGTAGAAGACCGGCTGGCCGCGCTCGACCGCCTGAAACGCAAATATGGCCCCACTCTCGAAGACGTAATCGCCTTCGGTGCAGATGTCGCCGGCAAACTTTCCGAAGTCGAAAATAAAGATGAAATTCTGCGCGACCTGCGCGCAGATTTATCCAAAGCCGCGACAGAATATTTACGCGCTGCGCGTGCACTCTCAAAACATCGCCATGACGCCGCCCGCAAACTAGAGAAGTTGGTCGAATCCGAAATCAACGATCTGGCGATGAAATCAGTTTTCCGCATTGAGTTAACAACCAACGAAGAAGAAGGGAACTGCACCGCCACCGGCATGGATCAAGCCGCCTATGTGATTGCAACCAACCCCGGCGAACCCATGCGCCCCTTGGAAGATATAGCCTCTGGCGGTGAATTAGCGCGCGTTATGCTAGCCCTAAAAGTAAGTGTGGAGGCGGGCAGTCAAGGTGGAAGAGCGGCCCTTCAGGGCCGCGTTAGCAGTTTAAATTCTCGCGGGGCTTCAGCCCTTGTCAACCAGCGCACCATGGTCTTCGACGAAGTAGATACCGGCATAGGCGGCCGCGCCGCCGAATCCGTAGGCAAGAAACTGAAATCCCTGGCTCGCACAAATCAAGTGCTCTGCATAACCCACCTGCCCCAAATTGCCACCTTCGCCGACCACCACTACGTGATCGAAAAGAAGGAACGTGCGGGGCGCACCCGAACCACCATCCGCCCGGTAACCGGCCAGGAGCGCACTGAAGAAATCGCCCGCATGCTGAGTGGCGCCAAACTCACCGACACCTCTCGCAAGCACGCCGAACAGATGATCAAAGCAAATGAGTAGTGCGCCGGCTCTTTAGTGGGTTGCTCCACCGGTGCTTTGCAAGTCTTCTAATAAGGCGATGGAAACGCTGTGCTTCTCCATCATGTGACGATCGAAGTCACGCCGGGTGGTGAGAGGAGGAGAGATTTGATTCATGAGGCCTACCCTTGTGATACAGAGCGGGCAATACAGGTATAGGACATCCCTGCTGGCGGTCATCACCACAATGGGATCCTTCCAGGGGACATCGGGGTAAACAGCTTGAAAGAAAAGTTCCATCATATCGTCGTCGGTGGCGGCGATTGTCAACGGCGTCTCTAGTTGCCTGCTTCCTATCTCCATGGTTTCCTACTCCATTCAGAGTTTTAGGCATCACCATTTCCCGACATTCGCGCGTCCCTTAGGCCTCTATTTCCGGACTAGGCGATGTGCAGCTATACGCTACGATCCTGAGAAAACTATCCGCCTCACTTTCATAGTCGGAGGAAGAAGCGTAGCTGGCCGCGCGTTTCGGTTCGGAATAAAGTACGAGGACGGGGACACGCGATTTCTGCACGCTCTCAACCAGGGCTATGCCATCGAAGGAAGGAGGTTGGTAACCCACAATCACCAGATCGAAGGGTTTCACCTCAAGCAGGCACCGCGCCTGTTCAGGAGTGTTTACTGTATCGACGAGGTAGCCGGCCGCTGTCAGGATGGATTCGCGCTGGGCGGCCACGGAATTCTGGCAAACAACAGAGAGTATTCTGTTTCGAGTCATATGTTGGTTACTGATATTTGTCTTGACGTGTTTTTATGGTCACTGTAGTAGTTCCAGCGTTTTGCATACCCGCACAATCGTCTGCTGCTGATCTATGGTTACGGCGACGAATTCGACTCCGTACGTAAAACTATCCCGGTTTCTGATCACGCCGCCCATGGTCAAACTTCGCGAAGTGTAGGGAAGCGTGAATTCCATAGTGATAAACATGCCCATTTCTAATTCTTGTGGGATGAACACTCGCAAGCCGCCCTCGCTAATGTCCAAGGTCTGTCCGTAATACCGGAAGGTCGTGGTGTCATTTGTCAGAGTAATCTCGGCTCGAATCTGCACTTCATACCTCCCCCACCTGCGGAGCTCCTTAGGCCCCCTTTTTTCGAACACTCCACCTCCACTGTCGCGCCAACCCAGCATGGCCTGCATACCACGTTTGTAAGATAGTCAATATAGATTTCGCCGAAGTGCAGATTATTTGCAATCCGCTTTCCGCAATTGGCGGGCAGGAACAACATTAGAAAATAAAAATAATCGACTATCCGCATTACGCAATTGTCGGCACAGTGAAAGAATTTGCTTACTTGAAAGTTATTGCTAACGAGAGCTAGAGTTGCGCAGAGGTGTTGTGCGAAAAGTGATCTGATTGCTGGATGCCAGAACCTACATCGCCACAAAAAAGGTTTTTGTTACAACCACGATTGGGAGGTGAGTTCATGACCGAACGGGTTCCCCTTTTTCGTCACCTGGTACTTGAGACAAACGATCCGGATGCAGCCGAGGAATTACTTGCACAATCCGCTGTTCCGTACCGCTCCGAAGCAATGTCGCGACGAACCGCTTTTCATACCGAAGTTTTCATAGCCCACGGTTCGCAAATGCAATTGTCTTACGTCCGGACCTCGGGGCAGAGACTAGTGCGCACCCTTATGCCCGAGGACTGCTACGTGGTGACGCTGTGCATGAAGGGAAAAATTGAGGTACACGCGGTTGGAGCACAAATCTCTCTTACCCCCGAGATGAGCCTGGTGTGTTCGCCCTTGCACGAAAATGAAGTGCAAACACCAGATCGCTTCGAGGCATTGTTTCTAAGGTTCAGCCGGGATGGTTTGGTGGGAGAGATGCAGAAAATGCTGGACCGGCCAGTGAGTGCGCCCTTGGTATTTCAACCAGGACTTGATATGACAACCGAGGCCGGCCAGCGGTTTCGTAAGCTGGCGTTGTGCTTGTGCAGGCAAGTGAACGGGGAAGATGCCGAGGATGCAGCTCAAAAACTGATTACCCCCATCCTGGAAGAAGGTTTAGCCACGCTGCTGCTCAGCGCGCAGCGGCACAACTACACCAGACTTCTTGGCCGCTACTGTGAGGCTGGACCCTGGCAGGTACGAATTGCGGAAGAGTACATGCTTGCCAACGCCCACCTGCCATTGTCATTAGGCGACATCTGTGCGGCTGCGGGCGTGTGTTCGCGAACGTTGCAGCATAGCTTCCAGAAAATGCGCGGCTACACTCCATTAAATTTCCTGCGGCGGTTACGCCTGGACCGGGTCCGTGCAGCTCTTTTGCGGGGCGATGTCACCACCGTTACTGATATTGCTGCCCAATGGGGATTCTTGCATTTTGGGCGCTTTGCTTGGGTCTACCAGTCATCCTTTGGCGAAAAACCATCGGAAACGCTGCGGCAGGCGCGAAAGCGGCGGCTGCGTTAAACGCGTTTATCTTTTAGCTAAACTGGTTTCCCAATACTCTAGACGAAGCTAAATTAAAAAACCAGTTTGCGAGTGCAGACTAGATTAGCCATGGGTATTAGCTAATTAACCTGTAGGTTAAGGTTGGGAGCGAGCCCCTCGCCAAGAACATACCCCTTGTAAGTAATGATCAAGCTTTGCATGGATACGGCGTCAACAGTTTATGGTAGAAAATTAGTATCCGGTCGCTGCTGAATTCCCGCCTCTCGCTGCTAAATCTTGCACTTTCTGCCGCTTACATTGACCATAAGGATACATTCCAGTAGCCTAGTATCACCTTAAAAATGGGAATCGTGTACCCTTAGCCATACTATTTTCAGGCTCGAATTTTGCATCCAAAGCAGTTTAGCGAATATCTCAACAATGGGAGCTTGATGGTGTCCAACACCCAGGGAAAAACCTTACTTTTGTTAAAGCCGCGCGGCTTTTGCGCTGGAGTAGTGCGCGCCATCGACGTCGTCCGCATCGCCCTCGAGGCCTTCGGTCCGCCCATCTATGTGCGCAAGGAAATCGTCCATAACAGCTTTGTCGTGGACGAACTCCGCGGCAAGGGCGCCATCTTCGTCGATAGCGAAGACGAAGTTCCCAACGGCGAACGCGTCATCTACAGCGCCCACGGAGTTTCTCCCGAAGTCCGCGAGCACAGTGCCCGTCGCGGCCTCCGCGTCATCGACGCCACCTGCCCGCTCGTCACCAAGGTTCACGTCGAAGCCGTCAAGTTTGCCAAAGAAGGTTATTCGCTCATCCTCATCGGCCATCACGATCACGATGAAGTCATCGGAACGCTCGGCGAAGCCCCGCTGGTCACGCAGGTAGTTGGCACTCCCGAACAAGTGAACTCGCTTACTGTCCCTGATCCGGATCGGGTAGCGTATCTCACCCAGACCACGCTAAGCCTCGACGAAACCAAAGACATCATCGCCGCGCTAAAGAAAAAATTTCCCAACATCAAAGGCCCGGCTGCGCAGGATATTTGCTACGCCACGGAAAATCGGCAGGTAGCGGTGAAACAAGTCGCTTCGGAATCCGATCTGCTACTGGTGGTCGGCTCGGAAAATAGTTCAAACTCCAATCGTCTGGTCGAGGTCGCTCGCAACTTGGGCACGAATGCACATCTGATCGATAGCTATAAAGATATCGAGCCCCAGTGGCTGGTGAATGTGAAGACAATCGCGCTCACCGCCGGTGCTTCCGCGCCCGAATGTCTGGTGGAGGAAACCGTAAAATTTCTAACCACCAAAGGTTTCGACAACGTGCAGGAACTCGAAGTGATGCCGGAAAACGTCCGCTTCGGTCTGCCGCCGGAGATTGTCGAAGCCATCGCCGCCGCTCCGGTCACCGTTACCGCGGATTAACGGAGCCGCACATCGATGGAAACCAACTCCCCCGACTCTCATTTAGCCTCCGAACCGCAACTTCGTTTCGGCAAAATCGACGCTCTGGCTAGCCGCGTAGGCGCGGCCATAAGTGCCGCCCGCAAGCTCCTGTTCTCCCAACAGCACGAAGAAGGCTACTGGTGCGGCGAACTCGAAGCGGATACCACGCTTGAATCCGACTATATCCTGCTGCATACCTTACTCGGCACCGGCGATACCGGGCGCTTTCAACGCGCCGCCAACTGGATTATTCGCCATCAAAACGAAGACGGTGGCTGGAGCATTTATCCCGAAGGCCCTTCGAACATCAGCGCCTCGGTAAAAGCCTATTTCGGCTTGAAGCTTGCCGGATACAAAGCAGATCATCCCGTCCTCGAACACGCACGCAAAAAGATTTTCGAACTCGGCGGCGTCACCGAAGTCAATACGTTCACTAAGATCTATCTCTGCTTCTTCGGGCAATACGACTACGACGCCGTCCCCGCGATTCCACCTGAGATCGTTCTGTTCCCCAATTGGTTCTGGTTTAACATCTACGAAATTTCTTCCTGGTCGCGCGCCATCCTGGTGCCGCTTTCCATCTGTTACGCGAAAAAGCCCTTCAAGAAAATTCCCCGCGAAATGGGCGTCGAAGAGCTGTTCGTTGGCGGCATGTCGAAATCACGCATGCACCTGCGTTGGTCGAAAAAGATTGTTTCGTGGCGCAATTTCTTCCTGGTGCTCGATCGCATGACCCATTGGTTTGAGCGCGTCCACATTCGCCCGTTACGTTCCATCGCCCTCAAGAGCGCGGAGAAGTGGATGCTCGAGCGCGTCGAAATGAGCGACGGCCTTGGCGCCATTTATCCCTCGATCATGAACTCCATCATCGCGCTGCGTTGCCAGGGATATTCCCTTGACGATCCGCAAGTGATCCGCGCCATGGACGAGTTCGAAAAGCTGGGCATTGAAGAAGGCGACACTTTCCGCATGCAGCCGTGCATGTCGCCCGTCTGGGACACAGCCTACGCCCTGTTCGCGCTCGGCGAAGCCGGGGTTCCCGCCAACGATCCGCGCATGGTCAAATGCGCCGATTGGATTCTGCAAAAACAAGTGCGAACCGTCGGCGACTGGCAAGTCAAAAATAAGAACGGCAAGCCGGGCGGATGGTACTTCGAATTTAACAACGAGTTTTATCCCGATGTCGATGACAGCGCGATGGTTTGCCTCGGCTTAAGTAGAGTCGAGCATCCCAATGGCCGCTATCAGCGTGAGTCCGTCCAACGCGCCATCGATTGGATTTTCTCCATGCAGTGCAAAAACGGCGGCTGGGCCTCATTCGACAAAGACAATGATCGCATGGTCTTCCAGCATGTCCCCTTCGCCGACCACAACGCGATGCTCGATCCCGCGACCGTCGACATCACCGGGCGCATCCTTGAGATGCTGGCGGCCTACGGTTACGACAAAAACCATCCGGCAGTAAAGCGCGCCATTCAATTTGTCAGGAACGAACAAGAGCCGGATGGAAGCTGGTTCGGTCGCTGGGGCGTTAACTACATCTACGGCACGGCGCTCGTCCTCCGCGGCTTGGAAGCCATCGGCATGGATAACCACGAACCCTGCATTCAGCAGGCCGCCGAATGGCTCCGCATGGTGCAAAACCCCGACGGCGGCTGGGGCGAAACCTGCGGCTCCTACGACGATCCCGCGACGCGCGGCGTTGGCGAGAGCACACCCTCGCAAACCGCGTGGGGGATTATGGGGCTGTTAGCGGTAGGTGATACCCGCAGCGACTCCGTAGCCCGCGCCATCGCCTATCTACTGCGTACGCAAAAAGAAAACGGTGGCTGGGACGAAACGTTATGTACAGGCACAGGTTTCGCGCGTGTTTTCTATTTGCAATATCACCTCTACCGCGAATACTTCCCGCTCATCGCGCTAACAACGTACGCAAAAGTGATGGAAAAAGAAAACGCTTAGGTTTCTGTGGGCACAGCCGTCTAAGGCTCTCCCACAGAGGTGAAGCTCCGCGAGTGGTGCCTTGTTCGGACAGCGGTTCTACCGCGGAAGCCCTAGCCCATTCATCTCAGCGTCAGGTGAACTCTCAACGAACAACCGCATCCGCCTGCGTACCTTCTGAAGGCTGTACAGCCTCTCTAAATTTTCGCCCAACACTTTCTAAGTACTTATCGAGACTTCGGTGATAGCCAAGAAAAAATCGCGACACAAACCGGAACACGGGATTATAAATTTCACCCCGCTCGGTAATGTTTAGTCGGCAACCTTCGGGCATCGAAGAAATTTCGTAGATCCAGTATCCGCCGAACGGCAATTTCGGATCCGAAATTCGCGTAACCATCCGCGTAGGCGGCTTCAAGTCAACAATTTCATAAGTGATGGTCCCGTCGTCACTGGCTTCTCGAAACCGAGTTAGGCCATCATTCGCCGGCAGCAACTCCACCTTGCGTAATCCGGTCCGCCATGTCGCCGCATTCTGCACGTCCGTAATGAGAGCGAAGGTCTCATCGGGTCCGCGCCGAAGGGAAATAACCCGCGCGCTCACATGGCGAACGGGAAGCAAGTATCCGATCACAATCACCAGCACAATAGAAATTGCCAGCACCACTCCAATTCCGATTGCGATTTTCGACATAACCGTTATCCCTTAGCCTTTTTACGGGCTTTCTTTTTGCCGCTCTGCTCCATGAAATCTCTGCTTGCCTTCGCCAATATTTCGAGCCCGGCAAGAGCCATGCTTTTATCTTTTTTGCTGAGCCGGGAAAGAATGGCTTCCACCCGGTCATAATCGAGCACCGACGTTGCTGCCCTTGCCACTGCGCCCTTCTGAGTCAGCCACACCATCACCACGCGGCGGTCAGCCGATTCCTGCCGGCGTTCGACATAACCCAGCTTCTCCAATTTGCTGATGGCGGCAGAAAGCGTCGGCCGCCCTATGCCAAGATGGGCGGCAAGCTCTCCATGCGAGATGGGGACCGTCAAGCTGAGATGCGAAAGCAACGGAGAATCTCTCTCCGACAATCGATGTCCTGTGCTCGCAGCCCGCTTGTGGCGTGTATGGCACGCCAGATAAATTTGTGGATAACACTTCTGGACAATTGCGACATCCACTAGTGAGACTGACATGCGCGGATTATCGCTACGAATAGATCGTTCGTCAAAACAAACTATCGGGATGGCTGGCCTGGGCCGATAACATTTGTCATTCTGAGCGCCGTCACGAGCGCTAGCGAGCGCAAGTCGAAGAATCCCTATAACCCGTCGGCTGCCTCGTGCCCTCGCCAGGCGTTCGCACAATCAACGAAGAGGGGACTAGACCCACTCCCGCATTCCCTTACTTCTTCAACTCGACCGAAAAGTTCGTCATCACCGTTACCGACTGCGCCACTTGCTGCACGATTCGGTTGAGCAGAAATTTACTGCCATCCGGTGTAACGTCGTAAAACGCCTGCGGCGCCGACCAGTTCGTTGTGCCCACCATCATCTGCGGCGCGCCGAATTGCAAGGCTCCGCCATTTTCTTTTACGGGCACGGAAAACACGTTGAAGGTTAAATCCATGTAGTAGAGTTGCTTGCCATCGCGGCTCCATTGCGGCTGTTGACCGCCGCTTGAAACCTGCCATTTTCCCTGGCCGCCGCCATAAGCCTCCACGTAGACTTCGGGCAATCCGGATTCGAGCGAAGTGTAGGCCAGCCAGTGGCCGTCGGGAGAAATTTTGGCTTCGTTGCCGCGCTGCAACACCAGCTTCGGCTTGTGGTCGCCCGCCAGCGGCAAGACCCATACTTCAGCCGTGGGATTTTGGTACGACTCCGTCAGGAATAATTCTTTTCCGTCATTCGACCAACTGCACGGCCTCAACGAATCCAGGGCGCCAGGCTCGCCTGTCATTAAAAGCTCTTCCCCGCCGCTGCCATCGGAGCGCTTGCGGTAAAGGTTGGTGTGGCCATCCCGCACGGAGGAATATGCGATCCACTGTCCATCAGGCGACCATACCGGATTGGCATTGGCGATCGGGCCGAAGGTCAGGCGCGTGCGCACGTTCCGCGCCAGGTCGAGCACCCAGATGTCGTTCTCTCCCGTATCGATTCCTATGGCGATGCGGTCGCCTTGCGGAGACAGCACCGCCGTCTGCAAATTTGCCAGCTTGTCGGCAACGGTGCTCATCTTCTTGTCGTCGCGATCCATCCAAACCAGTTGCCAATCGCTGGCGCCGCCGCTGCCGTAGATGAGCAGGCCATTCTCCGACGCGGAAGCGTCCATGTGCCAGGTGGCTTGATCGTTCATTACGTTCTTGGTCAGGATGCGCGCCTCGCCGCTCAGCTTGCCGTTGGCCGGATCGAAGGGCTGCGCCATTAATTGGTCGCCGTGCGCGAACAAGAGAAATCCGTTGGCATATACCGCATTCGATTGCGCGTGAAACAATACGCGATTTTCTTTGCCATCGATCGATGCGTAGTAAAGGGCGTCGTTGCCAGCCTTGGCGGGCTCGTGGTGTATGGCTACGTATAGGAAATGTTTGCCATCGGGAAGTAAGAACGGCCAGCGATGCGAGGTATGCTGCGATGCGTCAATCGTGGTGAGGGCCGCTGGATTGCCGCCTGACGCGTTCACGCGCAAAATCGCCGCAGAGGGAGAGGGCGAGAAGATGATGACGCCGTTCGCTCCCCATGCTCCTCCTCGTCCGTAGGGAGCCGAGCAAACCTCCTGCGCTGCGCTGCCATTCAGGTCGATCGTCTTCATTTTCCCCGCCGTGAAAAATCCGATGGACCGGCTATCCGGCGACCAGAAGGGAAAATATGCGCCGTCGGTATCGGCAAGAGGACGCGCGTCGAGCGAGTTCATAGCCCGCACCCACAATGACGATTTGCCCTCCGTGCTGGCCGTCGAAAAAACGATGGAAGTCCCATCCGGCGAAAGCACCGGCGGTCCGGCAAAATCTCCCGCGAGGTTGAAAGAGGTTTTCTCCGGAGAATTGATGACGGTGCGTATTGCCGGCGCAGGCGGAGAGGCCGAATGAAGAAAGATTCCGGCGGCGGCTCCTAGTATAAGCATCAGCGCACCGAACACCCATGCCAGACGCTGACTCTTGCGCGGAGCTGTTGTCGCCGCATCCGGCACACTTGCCGCACTCGCCGGTTTTTCCTTGGCAATCCACAGTAGCTGAAGCTTCAAGTCCTGGGCGTTCTGAAAACGTTCTTCCGGGTTTTTCTGCAAACACGTCGTTATGACGTTTTCAAATGTCAACGGAATCTGCGGTTTGCTCGCATGAATCGGCTCCGGATCATTTTCCAGAATCGCCGACGCCAGCGAAATCTGACTCTTGCCCGAGAATGGCCGCTTTCCCGCCGCCATCTCATACAGGACCGCGCCCAACGCAAAAATATCGGAGCGCGCATCCGCCTCTTTACCTTCAATCTGTTCTGGCGACATGTACTGAATCGTTCCCACGATGCTGCCCGCCATGGTCAACGGAGTCAGTGGACTGGGGCCGCTCATCGTCGCCGCCGCCGTGAACGATGGCGCCGACGTCGACGAAACGCCCGCAGCTTGCGTGCTCAACGGCTTCGCCAGGCCGAAATCCATCAGCTTCGCTCCGCCCGGCGTGAGCATGACGTTTCCGGGCTTCAGATCGCGATGGACAATCCCGTGCCGGTGCGCAAATGCCAGCGCCTCCGCCACCGCGATTCCAATTTTCAGAATTTCGCCCAGCGGTATCGCGCCCTTGCGCAGGCGGTCGGCGAGAGTCGCACCCTCCAGAAATTCCATGACCAGGAAATCGGTCCCGTCCTGCGAGCCAATGTCATACAGATGGCAAATGTTGGGATGGTTCAGCGCGGAAATCGCCCGCGCCTCGCGCTCGAAGCGCTGCTTGATCTCTGGATTTTCAGAAAGATGCGTGGAAAGAATTTTGACGGCAACCATGCGATCGAGACGGGTATCCTTCGCTCGATACACCTCGCCCATGCCGCCCGCGCCCAGCGGCGATTGAATCTCGTAGGGTCCCAGCTTCGTGCCAGAGGTTAACGCCATGCGTGGGCAATTATAGCGAAGGGATTCGTAGTGCGGAGCGGACCGGAAGAAAGGATAGAGGGCACGAACCGCGGGATTCCAGTCCGAGTTGCCCTTAGCGACTGAATGCGGAATACTGACTGCTGCATGCTGGCTTTCGTCACAGGCGCCACCGGATTCCTGGGCTCTCATGTAGCCCGCGTTCTTTCGGAACAAGGAGTGAACCTGCGCCTCCTGGTCCGCCCCACCAGCAGTCTGAAAAATCTGGAAGGCCTGAAAGCCGAAACTGCCCAGGGCGACCTGCGCAATCCCGCCTCGCTCGAAAAAGCCATGTCCGGCTGCGACACCGTCTTTCACGTCGCCGCCGACTACCGCCTCTGGCTGCGCGACCCCGCGGAAATGTACGCTTCCAACGTGGAAGGCACGCGCGCAATTATCGAAGCTGCGCGCAAGAACAAAGTTCGCAGCGTGGTCTACACTTCCAGCGTAGCCACCATGGGTTTCACCAGCAACGGCCAGCCAGCCAACGAAGATTCGCCCGTCGCCCTCGCTGACATGATCGGCCACTACAAACGTTCCAAATTCATGGCCGAACAAATTGCCATGGAGGCCGGACGCAGCGGGCTCAACGTAATCACCGTCAACCCCACCACCCCCATCGGAGAAAGTGACGTCAAGCCAACTCCCACCGGCCGCATCGTCGTAGATTTTTTAAAAGGCAAATTTCCCGCCTACGTAGAAACCGGCCTGAATCTTGTAGATGTCCGCGAGTGCGCCCTGGGACACATCGCCGCACTCGAAAAAGGCAGAACCGGCGAACGCTACATCCTGGGGGGCGAGAATCTGACGCTCAAACAAATTCTGGACAAACTCGGCAACATCTCCGGCCTCCCGTCGCCCAAAATCAAGCTGCCCTACTTCGTTGCCTACATCGCAGGCGCGGTCGACCAAACCGTCTCCGGCAAGCTGCTGGGCCGCGAGCCCCGGGCCACCGTCGAAACCGTTCGCATGGGAAAGAAAAAAATGTGGGCCAGCTCCGGCAAAGCCGAGCGCGAATTGGGATGGAAAATTCTTCCCGCCGAAAATGCCCTGCGCCGCGCGGTACAGTGGTTCCAGGAAAACGGCTATGCCTAAGCTCGCCATAGTAGCTGCGCTGGAACGCGAAGTAAGCACGCTGATCAAGCACTGGACCCGCGCCCAGCGCGAACATGAAGGCCACAAGTTCACTTTCTTCGAACACAATGACACAGTCTGCATTTGCGGCGGCATCGGAGTGCAATCCGCCCGCCGCGCCGCGCAAGCCGTGATCGCCTTGTATCATCCTTCTCTTATCCAATCCGTTGGCTTCGCCGGAGCTCTTGATGCAAATCTCCACGTCGGCGATATTCTCACTCCCGCCGTCGTACTCGATGCACGCGATGGCAGCCGCTTCCCCCTCGCCGGGGGAAACGGAATGCTGGTAACCTTCATGGAAGTGGCTGGCGCATCCCAGAAAATAAAACTCGGGGAAGCCTACGCGGCTCAGGCCGTCGACATGGAAGCCGCCGCCGTGGCCGTAGCCGCCAGCGCGCACAACATCTCATTCGGCGCAACCAAAGTAATCTCAGACGAACTCGATTTCGAAATCCCCGCCATGGACCGATTCATCACCTCCGAGGGCCGTTTTAATACCGCGAATTTCGTCCTCTTCGTTGCCCCGCGCCCCTGGCTCTGGAAACGCGTACTGGTCCTGGCCAGCAACAGCCGTAAAGCCGCAAAAGCGCTAGCGCAACACCTGCAACAACTCGTCCAGAACCCGCAACAATCAGCCGTCGCCCCTCTAACTCGCACCGCCGGAGACCGTAATTGAAACCGTTGCGACTTTTCATCTTCTTATGCCTCACTACGCCACTCCTGGCGCAGTCATCCCTTCCCACCGCCTACGCAGAAAGCTTTCGCAAAGGCTCAACCCAAATTGTTGAAGAGAAATTTGACGTCAAACTAACCCCGCAGAACCGCGCGTATCGCGAACGCATAAAAGACTCCCACGGCAACGACCGCTACGCGCTTTCGATTATTCCGCATGGTCCCGAAGGCGACACCTCCATCACTTATTGGCAGGTAAAACTAGCAGATCTCAACTATCGCATTTACGATAACGTGCTGCTATCTTCGCTGCGGGAAGATTCTTCCGCTCATCCCCAAAGCGATTTATGGATACTGAATCCTTACGCCTTCGCCACCGTGCCCGTAACCGCAAAACGCATCATAAAAGTAGAGAATTTCTATGTGGTGCTGCAAGTCAAGGCTTATCACTTCACCCCGCCCGATTCGCCATACTTGGATTCCATGACAGTTGCGGTAGACTTCAGCAATACCGACCCCAGAACCGAGCCGCCGATGCAAAATAGTAACGACGCAAAATAACAACAAGTGAGGCCTGAAGCGAAAGCGCCTGCATCACATCTAAAGAGAAGCTGATCCATGGCCATTGCCGGACAATTCGCGCTCGATAATCCAACCCAGGCAATTCCTGCCACTATGCTGGCCGCAGTCTACCGTGGCGTAAATGACGTTCGCCTCGAAACCGTTCCCGTTCCACAAATCGGAGTCGGCGAATTGCTGCTGCGGGTTCACACCTGCGGCGTCTGTGGCACCGATCTCAAAAAAATTGCCACCGGATCCCACTCCGCCCCCCGCATCTTTGGACACGAAACCTCCGGCGTTGTAGCGGCAGTCGGCGCCGGGGTTACCCGCTTTCAGCCTGGCGACCGCGTCGTTGTTTTCCACCACATACCCTGCCGCGAATGTTATTACTGCCGGCACAAAACCTTTGCCCAGTGCGGCACCTACAAGAAAGTGGGTTGCACGGCCGGTTTCGAGCCTTCCGGCGGCGGTTTCGCCGAATACGTCCGCGTAATGGATTGGATCGTAGAACAGGGAACTGTGAGAATTCCCGATGGCGTCTCCTACGAGCAGGCCTGCTTCGTAGAACCCGTAAATACCTGCATTAAAGGCATCGAAGCCCTCCGCCTCCAACCCGGCGAAACCGTTCAGGTGATTGGGCAGGGTCCAATCGGCATCATATTAAGTGTCCTGGCCCAAAGGGCAGGGGCCAGCGTTATCACTTCCGATTTGTACCCCGAGAGGCTTAAAATAGCTAAAAGCCTCGGATTACAGAATACGGTCGATGCGTCGCAGGTTGACGTGGTAAAAGCCATTCGCCAGCAGAGCGAAGGCCGAGGGGCGGATGCTGTCATTTTAGCCGTGGGTAGAAACGGCCTGATTCGTACTGCCATGGACGCAGCCCGTCCCGGCGGTCGTATTTTGCTCTTTGCGCAAACGCAGCATGGCGAAGCAATCGTCGACCCAGCCGCGATTTGCGTGGACGAGAAGTCGTTGGTCGGCTCTTATAGTGCATCTGTAGATCTACAGGAAGATTCCGTACGATTTGTTATGAACCGGGAAATGGATTTGGAGCGTCTCATTAGTCACCGGTTCCCGCTGCAGGAGAGCAAGCAAGCCTTGGAGCTTGCCGCCCACCCGCAGCCTGCGTCGATGAAGATTGTGCTTCAGCCCGGCAGCGCCTGGTAACGCGAGGCTGGGAAGGAATTCAGCTGTGAATGGAAAAATGACGGCTGCCGTTCTCTACGGCAAAGAAGACCTGAAAATCGAAAAAGTGCCCATCCCTCGCGTCGAGAAGGGCGAGGTGTTGGTCAAAGTGCAAGTGGCGCTCACCTGCGGCACCGATCTTAAGGTGTATCAGCGCGGCTATCACGCCCGCATGATCGTTCCTCCCGCACTCTTCGGCCATGAACTGGCCGGAGTCATAGAGGAAGTCGGCGAGGGCGTGCACAGCTTCCGCAAGGGCCAGCGCGTAGTCGCGCTGAATTCCGCACCTTGCCAGATGTGTTTCTACTGCTCCAAGCATCAGGAAAATCTCTGCGAAGATCTGCTCTTCAATAATGGAGCCTACGCCGAGTACATCCGCGTGCCGCGCCGCATCGTCGAAGCCAACATGCTGGTGATTCCGCAGAATGTAAGTTACGAAGACGCGGCCATGACCGAGCCTCTGGCCTGCGTTCTCCGCGGCCTGCATGAAACCGGCGTCGAAATCGGCGACACAGTCACCATCATCGGCGGCGGACCCATCGGCCTGATGTTCGTCCAGGTCGCCCGCGCTATCGGCTGCAACGTAATTTCGGTCGTCAAACGCGACGAACAGGTCATCGCCGCCAAGCACATGGGCGCGCACGAAATCGTGCAGACCACCAAAGTTCAAAACGTTATCGAAGCCGTGCGCGCCTTAACCCCGCAGAAGCGCGGTTGCGATGTAGTCATCGAAGCTGTCGGCCGCCCCGAAGCTTGGGAGTGGACGGTCGAAATGGTCCGCAAAGGCGGTACGGTAAACTTTTTCGGCGGCTGCGCCAGCGGCAGCAAAGTGCAGCTCGATACCAACCGCTTGCACTATTCAGAAATCACCCTGAAGGCTACGTTCCATCACACGCCCGAAACCGTGCGCCGCGCCTTCGGCCTGATCGCCGCCAAAAAAATCCGTCCCACCGATTACATCACCGGCGAAGCCCCGCTCTCGAGTTTGCAAAAGGTGCTCCGCCACATGCTGAACCGCGGAGGCGACATTAAAACGGCGATTATCCCAGGACATTAAGAAACGTTGGCGCATCAAACAGCGGTCGGCGTCCCGCGGACAAATTTGTCATCCTGAGCAAGCGATGTGCTAACGGAGTGAGGGCATCGCGAAGTCGAAGGCTCCCTTTCAGCAAATTGTTAGCATGATGTTGAGGGAGTTTTCTTATCTGGGATATTCTCGGCGACAATCGCTGATATTGAAAATACGTGACCCCAAGCGCCACACAAAATCCGGCTCTCGAACCTACAGCCCTAGGCTGGAGCCGTTTGCCGTCCCAATACGCAATCCCAAAATCTGCTCCATCGCTTGAGCAAGCCCAACAATACTGCGCAAATCTCGCCCAAACCCACTACGAAAATTTCTCCGTAGCCACCTGGTTTCTTCCCAAAAAACTCCGCCAGGATTTCTTCAACGTCTACGCCTACTGCCGCATCTCAGACGATCTAGGCGACGAAGTCGGCGACGCCAACGCATCCTTAGCCTTGCTCGACCAATGGCAATCCGAACTAGACGCCTGCTATGGCGGAAATCCGCGACACCCAGTTTTCGTAGCCTTAGCGGAAACAGTTCAAAAATTCGCCATCCCGAAACACGAATTCTCCGATCTCCTGATCGCCTTTCGTCAGGACCAAACCATAACTCGCTTCGAAACCTTCAACGACGTGCTAGCCTACTGCTGCTACTCGGCCAATCCCGTGGGCCATCTCGTCCTCTACCTCTGTGGATACAGCGACCCCGAGCGCCGGCAACTCTCCGACTTCACCTGCACCGCGCTGCAACTGGCAAACTTCTGGCAGGATGTCTCCGTGGATTACGAGAAAGGAAGAATTTATCTACCGCTCGAAGACCTGCGCCGCTATTGGGTATCGGAAGAAGACATAAAGCAGAAACGCAATACGCCGGCCTTCTGCGAAATGATGAAGTTCGAAGTCAATCGCGCCCGCGAATGGTTTGACAGCGGCCTGCCGCTAATCAAAAAAGTAAACAAAGAGCTGGCCGTCGATCTCGAACTCTTCAGCCGTGGTGGCCAGGAAATCCTAAACGCCATCGAGCGCCAGAACTTCGCCGTCCTCGGCAACCGTCCCGTAATCTCTAAGCCCCGCAAACTGGCTCTCGTAGCCCGCGCCGCGCTGGGAAAGTTACTGTGAGCGCCGGAGCCCAATCCGCCATGGTTCCCTGGACCCCAGCCCCCGCGCAGCTCACCATGGCATACTCGGTTTGTCGCGGCATCACTCGCGCCAGCGCCAAAAATTTCTATTACGCCTTTCAAGTTCTACCGAAACGCAAGCGCCAGGCCCTGTGCGCCGTCTACGCCTTCATGCGCCGCTGTGACGATATCGCCGATGATCCCGGCCTCACCGTTGAAGAACGCCGCTACAAACTCAACAACTGGCTCGACGCGCTTCACCGCGCCCAGCAGGGCCAACCCAGCGACGATCCTATCCTGCTGGCCCTCACCGACGCTCAGCGAAAATACACCATCCCGGCCGGATTGCTCGACGACCTGGCTACGGGCACAGCCATGGACGTAGTCGAACCGGCAACCGCGAACGCCAGTGAGAAAGCCGGACTCACGGTGCAATATCAAACTTTCGAAGACCTGAAATTGTATTGCTACCGCGTCGCTTCCGTAGTCGGCCTCGTCTGCATTCACATCTTCGGCTATCGCGATCCTGCCGCCGAACTACTGGCCGAGCAATGCGGTCTGGCCTTCCAGCTCACCAACATTATTCGCGACGTCAAAGAAG
>Ga0224568_1000038_pt1 | contig 40313 bp, 37 predicted proteins | sample CLU5metagenome_FD_182727 | JGI IMG/M metagenome (GOLD analysis project Ga0224568, IMG submission 182727) | Spruce litter microbial communities from Bohemian Forest, Czech Republic - CLU5 | ecosystem: Environmental > Terrestrial > Plant litter > Unclassified | place: Czech Republic: South... | reverse complement strand
GCCCGTGCAGCAGGAATGAAAAATCCGCACTTCCTCGTGCCCGATCTGGCTGCCTCGGGCCTGATGCGCCTATTCACCTAATCTAAAGTGCATCGAAGAGCTGGCGGAAAGTACATCACTCATCCCCCAGCTCTCCGATCCGGCAAAGCCGCTCCTACTGCGTATTTTTCACGGGCGCAGGCATGGCGCAACCACTGGCCGGAGTTGCGCAATGCCCAAGTGCATAGAGCCCAATAAACGGGTCTTTAGCGTAGGTAAGAGTAGTCGTTGTAGTGTTGTCCAACAAAGTCGAACTGGCCGAGGACCCGTTTCCAACACCAATGATCGTCACATCCGCAGAGAGAGGAGATGCGTTACTTGGGTTGCCCACCGTGATTGCACTGCCGCCAGCCGTCAACGTGGCGATGGAGATGTTAGAAACTTGCACGGCATGAGTATCGCAGCTCCCTCCGTACGACGAACACAAGCTCGCACTGGAAGTTCCGATCTGTATTCCATTGCAAACGTACTCGATATGGCTGTTTGTAAACGTCGTGGAAACGCCGTAGATCACAATGCCCGCGGCAATACCGCTGTTGGTACCGCCATAACCGCAAGTGTTCGCAGCCGCTCCACCCCCGCTGATCGTAATGTCGTTGAACTCGCGAATCACTTTGACAGTTGCTGCTCCGCTGATAGTCGAGCCGGGCCCATCCACCTGAATGCCAATGGCCGACGTGCATGCACAGGTCGCGGCTACATATGAAACCTGAATGTTGCGGTAGGGACCGCTGTTGGAAGCAGCCGGGTGGGTCGAGTCACTCGCGTTGTATGCACTTACGTGGAGTCCAACTACGGGCGCGTTCCAAATTTCTACTTCGTGGACAGACGAATTTTCCTCGGCTTCATCATTGACAATGCCGGTGCAGCCCGACACGCCGAAGCAGTCCACGGTCAGGTCGTCAATGACTATGCCAAAATAGGGACCGCCCGTCGACGCTCCCATCTGAAGAACCGTGCTTTGAGTTCCGGCATTGTGAATGATCGTGTTGTACGGATAGGTGCTTCCCGAGGGACCGCCCGTACCGATGCCCCGTACTTCCGTCTGTGTGGGAATCACCCAGGTCATATAAGCCGCAATGTCCACGTTACCGAGTAAGAGGATTCCATGTGGTACCTTGCCGCTAGCCGGCGCAAAGGGGCCCGATGTGTTATTACACGTCCACGATCCTGTGAATGCTCTCGCGTCAATCACAGCGCTGCTCACGGGATTGACTAGAACGGCGTTCCATGCGGCTGAAATGCGCGTGCAGATGTCTGTACCTCCGGTCGAGCCGCCGGTTCCCACGTAGGCGTCGAAGTAGGCTGCATCTGAGGTTGCCGTTGTTCCGGTCTCCGCAACAACAGGCTGGCCTTCGGTAGCGCCGCTAATTTGTGCAAACACTCGCTCTCCTGACATCAGTAAGAGCACGGTAGCTAAACCACAGAGTACTTTTGCTTTCATACATTCCCTCGTAGTTCTCAATTCTTGTGCAGACGATACGCATCAAGAACTGCGACTCTACACGTCAGGGACTGGACGGCCGGAGAAGTTTTATTGACGTTACAAAAGGCGGATTGAAATCGACCGAAAGAAAGTGAACGGCATTGCGTCTGCACGACTTACTCTTGTCTGTCGGAGCATACGAAAGGTTGTGGAAAAGGAAATGGAATCTCGAGTTCTTTTCGGATTCCCGAACACGCTCCGCACTACCCCGCCAGCAGCGCCACTCCAGCCGCCACCAGCAAAGCCGCAATCCACCGCCGCCGGTCCACGCGCTCATGCAGAAAGACTTTCGCCGCAATGGCATTCCCAATAAAAGTGAGGGAAGCGGCCGCAGGCGCGACCAAACTCACATCCCCCCACGATAGTGCAAACAGCAAACTGAAAAAGGCCACAGCCATCGCCGTGACCCCAAACATAAAATTAGGATTGCCCGTCGTCCGCCCGATCACTGCCAATAATCCCACACGGCGCCGCAAAGCGCCCACGTCCCCTACCTGTTTCATAGCCCGGGCCAAAAGCACATCGCCCACCACCGAGGCGAACACAATTGCCAGAATCGCACTCCATGTATAAGCCGCTCTCACGATTCCACCCCACTCGCAATCTTCATCTCACTCTCCGCGGCACCCTTCGCGAGATGATTCTCTTTCCCGGCGGGATGAGTAATCTCCGGTCCGCCGGCGATGAACCCAACGCCGCTGGTAATCAAAGCAATCCCCAACCAGCGCATCGGGCTAACGTGCTCATGCAAGAGAAACCGCGCCACCAGCGCCAGGATCACATATCCCAACGAAGTCGCAGGAAGAACATAAGTGAGATCCGCCCACGAAAGCGCAGTCATGTAAGTAGCGAAAAATGCCAGCAGAAAAAGAATTCCAATCGCTACCCATGGATTGAGAATGGCAAAAATAACGCCCTGCAGGTTATCCAGCGAAATGCTGCCGACTTGCTTCATCCCATGCGAGAGCATGGAGTCTCCAGCCGCAGCAAACACGGTAACTCCGGCCAGAACAAGATATTTACGAAAGGTCATTGATAGATTGTTTTTTCGCGCGCTGTGCGGGTTTCACCTTCATCCTTCCACGATTACACATCACACTGTGCGAGGCAAATGAGATGGCCGCAATGTTCTATGAACTCTCCCAAAGTCTTGCCATTTCCGAACCGTCGCGGAGCGTCAGTGAGGAACCTGCTTTTCGCTTTCAACCGCAAAAGAAAAAGAAGCAGAGTTTAAGCCCTGCTTCTTTAGAAAAAATTGGAATCTTATGCCTTCGCCAGCTCCGCCGCCGCATCATCACTGTGCTTCTTAACCATCTTGTTCCGGGCAGACCGTAGCTTCAGGAACGTCTTCGCTTCTTTGTAGAGCCGCTTGCGGTCATTGCTGTCAAAAGCAGCCTTCTTCAAGATGCGGAACACAGCCTTCGGCCGGAAGTAATACTCGTCATAAAAGCGATGTACCGCTGACAAAATATCATCCGCCGGGAGCCCCGGATATTGAATATGCGCCAACTGATGCCCGCCTTCATCCACCATCTTGTTGTCGCCCACCATGAACCCGTTCTTCACCGCGTAATCGTAGAGCTCGGTTCCCGGATAAGCGTGCGCCACTGAAACCTGAATTGTCTCCACATCCAACTCTTTGGCGAAGCTGATGGTGTTGTTAATGGTCTCGTGCGTCTCGCCCGGCAGCCCCATGATGAAGTCGCCGTGAATCACCAATCCCAGCTTGTGGCAATCCTTGGTGAACTGCCGCGCTCGCTCAATCGTTGCGCCTTTTTTAATATTTTTCAGAATCTGCTGATCGCCCGATTCATAACCAACAATCAGCAAACGGCAACCCGCTTCCTTCATCGCCTTCAACGTTTCGTAGTCCGTCGTCACGCGCGAAGTGCAGGACCAGGTCAGTCCCAGCGGTTTCAGCTTCGCGCACAACTCAACCGTGCGCGCCTTCTGAATGTTGAAGGTGTCGTCGTCAAAGAAAAACTCTTTTACTTCCGGCCAATAGGACTTCACCTTCGCCATCTCAGCCGCTACATCGTCCGTCGATCGCTTCCGCCACGGGTGTCCGCTCAAAGTCTGCGGCCACAAGCAGAACGTGCACTGCGCTGGACATCCCCGCGTGGTATAGAGCGAGACATAAGGATGCAGCAAAAACGGTACGTTATAACGCTTAACATCGAGATCGCGCTTGTAAATGTCCGTCACATGCGGCAGCGCATCCAGATCCTGAATCTGCGGTGCATCCGGATTGTGGACAATCTGTCCATCTTTCAGAAATGAAACACCGGGAATTTCCGCCAGCGGCTTGCCCTTGGCGTAATCCACCACCGCAAAATCGAATTCTTTGCGCACTACAAAATCAATTGCTGGGCAATCGCGCAACGACTTCTCCGGCAGCACGCTCACATGCGGCCCCACAAAAGCAATCTTCATCGTCGGATTCGCCGCTTTGATCGCCCGAGCCAGTCCGATATCTCCGGGAAATCCCGGAGTGCTGGTAAACAGCACCAGGAACTCATAATCTTTGGCAATCTCAATGGTTTGCTCCGCCGAAACATAATGCGGAGGCGCATCCAGCAGGCGCGACCCCTCCAGCATTCCCGCCGGATAGGCCAACCATACCGGATACCAATAACTCTCGATTTCACGCGTAGCCGGCCAGCGGGAGCCAGCTCCGCCGTCAAAGTTTTCAAACGAGGGGGGGTTCAGAAATAATGTTTTAAGAGGCATATTGAGTGATGTCTTATTCTAACATTCCAACACCTGCTAAGTGCTTGAAAAGCAGTGTTTATGCAGGTTCATGATCGGATACAGCATTTGATGCAGCGAACGGCGAAAAAGACCGCCCGCACGCTATTTGTTCCCCAAAGCCCACCCTTCCAACTCTCCCGTGGCCCGCAGTAACGCCACCTGATTGCGCTCCAGTTCAAAGGTAACGTCCTGCAACCTAATCCATTTTTCGCTGGCTTGGGTGCGCGCGTCATCCAGTTCGTGCAAATTCGCCGATGAAGACTCCATGCGCGTCCGCACGGCTCCAATATTATTCTGCGCAATCTCATACTCCAATTCGGCCACATCGCACGCGGCTTGCATCTGCGTGACAGCGCGTTGCAGCCGCAGAGTTTGCTCCGACACCTGGTTCTTCGCAACTTCGGCTTGGCTCTGGGCTTTGCGCGCTTCCGACTCGGCTTCTTGTACACGGGCGTGCTGGGCGAGATTTAAGAAGGGAAGATGGACCACGACTCCGACCGTAGCGTTGTTGGGCTGAAAACTCCCTGGCGCGTAATACTTTTCAAAATTGTTGAAGCTGGCCAGATTTGCATACTGCGCCGCAAAATCCATACTCGGCCATAAGGAGCGCTTCTCTCCAGCCACGCGTAGATATTGTGCGCGCGCATGTTCCACTGCCGCCTCAACCGTCGGATTCGCCGCTGTGGTTTTTCCCGCCAGATCTTCATCCTGTTTCACCACAGGCAGCGCAGGCATCGAATCCGGATCGACTTCAACCGATGCCGCCGGAACTCCCGTAAGCTTCGAAAGGTGTTCACGCAGTACATCCGCTGCCCCATTCGCCTCCGCTAATCGCAACCGCACCCGCGCCGTCGAGAGCTTAGCCTTGCTCTCATCCATCTTGCTGTCGATCCCTTCTTTTACTCGCTGCTGCACCGCAGCCGCCATCGCGTCTTCGTCTCCCTGAGCTTCTTTCAAATTGCTCAAACGCTTCTCCCACTTCGCCAGCTCGGCATAGCTCAGCACCGTATCCTGTATTACCTGGTTGCGCTGATCTTTGGTGTTCAAAGCCGTAACCTTTACTTCGCTCTGCGCCGCGCGAATAAAATCTTTCAGCGCCGGATTCAGCAACGCCGACTGCGCATTCACATTGAACAGCGACGGCGCCGCGCCCTCCAGGCTAAGAGGGAAGCCGTCCGACCAGCCGATCCCGGCACCGGCGTTCAATTGCGGAATATAGCTGTTGCGCAGTTCGTGATAGCTGGCGGTGGCATGTTGCTCATCGGCGGAGGTAATGGCCAGCCCATTGGCATGCTTCAGCGCAAGGTCGACCGCCTGCTGCAACGTGAGCGGCTGCGCCGCCAAAAGCGCAGGCAAAAATAACCACGTTGCCAGCAAGATCCTGAAAAAGCCCACACCGCCGCACAATTTATTTCTCATCGTTCTTAACCCTCGTAGTCACTGGGAAGATTCTACGGACAATCTGATGCCAGAGAAATGATAAGGATGGATCAGTTTAAGAGCGGCCGGAAGGAACAATCATTGAAACAAAGTGGACCGAAATTGTCATTCTGAGCGAAGCGGGAGCGCCAGCGACCGCAAGTCGAAGAATCCCTACCCACCCCGAAAGCCTCGCGGGGCATTTACCCTAACCCCTCCCTCGAAACTGAATAATATGTCGCCGATCCCGCTTCGATGGCCGTCCGGCAGGGAGCTGTTCAAACTCGCGCGTAGCTCTTCGCTCCGCCGCAACCTTCTGCCGCAGTTCTTGGCTGGCCTCCGTCTCGCGATAAAGAGTTTGCGCCACCGCAGCCGGCCCGCGGCTGTCGCTAAGAAGCAAAACCTCGACTTCAAAATCGCCGCCATCGTTGCTAACCCGCAGCATGTCGCCAATCCTAACCTCGCGCGACGCCTTGGCCGGTTGCTCGTTCGATCGAATCCTGCCAAGTTCACAAGCTCGACTTGCCAGTGACCGCGTCTTAAAAAACCTGGCAGCCCAAAGCCACTTGTCGATGCGTACAGAAGTCATTGGTTTATCTGCGATAGAATCCGGGGCGCGAAAGCCCTGCTGCGGAAGACATCAGTAATGTCCGATAACAGGTATTATGTAAAGCCAACGAAATGCCTTATGCAATCACTTCAACAACTCCGGCTGGCGCTAACTGTGCAATCCCTCTGTCCAGAGTAGCCAGCCTTCCCCGGTTACGAATCGCCAGGGCAACAAGATAGGCATCGTTAATCTGCTGGTGCCCGCTTAGAACTACTGGGATAAGCTTTATCGCCTCGCATAGATCGATCGAATCGCTCCAGAAATGATGGCCCTGGAGTTCGATATTGCGCTGCAGCACTCGCACGGCGTCAGCCGGGGTCAACGAGCGAGGCGAAAAACTGGGATTCGATAGGACCCTCACCAGCGCCGTCTGTGTTATAGGACAAGTTGCCCAGTCTTCGCGTGCGTGATTCGCAAACCACCGACTGGCCCGCATATGCTCCGAATGCTCCGGCCACGCCAGCGCGATGAGCACGTTCGCGTCGAGCAGGTAGCTCGGCACTTAAAATTCATCCTCCAGCAAGCGCTTCACCTGCTCGCTGGTAACCTTCTTGCCGCCCTTGGGCAGGACCACCCTGAAGAAGCTATTCACCATCTCCGTCTGGACTGGCGAGTTCGCGCCCTTACGAACCAGTTCCGACGCTGCCTTGCCCAAAGCCACGGACCGCGCGCGTGAATAATCCTTCAAAATTTTGAGGGCGTCATCATCCAGGTTGAGTGTGGTGCGCATGGTAATAAAATGATGCCATGCGGAAGGAAATGATGTCAATCTTCATAAATAGACATCAATAGAGATGTGTAACTGAAAAGTTACATTTTATACTTGCCCAGATCGTCGTCGTTCAACCCTTCCAGATACTTGCGCAACTCCTCGGCATTCACCCGATCCGACATATTGGCCGCCTGCTTGGAATTCTTTAGCACCAGTTCATCCACAAAGATTGGACAATCCACCCGCAACGCCAGCGCCAGCGCATCCGACGGGCGCGAATCGATGCTGATCACCTCGCCGCCGCGCTCCACCCAGATCACCGCATAAAACGTATCTTCCCGCAGCTCCGTCACCACAACTTTGTGTACCTGCGCCTCTAGTCCCGTCAGCACATTCTTGATCAAATCATGCGTCATCGGACGCGGCGTGTTCACCTTCTCCATCTCCAGTGCAATCGCATTCGCCTCATAAACTCCCACCCAGATCGGCAGCACCGCCTCGCCCGCCACATCCTTCAAAATCACAATCGGCGTATTAGTAACCGGATCTACCAAAAGGCCGCGGATTGTCATTTCTACTTCCATTTGGGGCTCCTTCTGCTGCTGCAACTTCTATTGCTGCCCGGTGCTGCTTCTGCAGGGTGATTTGCATGCTGGCTTTGCACTTATATCAACTCACCTAGAAGGCTGTTGGGGAAACTTTGGGTTGCTTTTACTTTTACGTATGCTCCTACTTGAGGAATCGATGTTTCGGGCGCGGTGAAATTTAGGGTTTTATTCTGGCTGGTGCGGCCGATCCATTGATTGCGGGATTCGTTTTTACCTTCAACCATCACTTGCTGAATTGTCCCTATGTAATTCTTGTAGCTAGCGATTTGTATTTCTTTCTGCCGTGTCATCAATACTTCCAAACGGCGGGATTTTTCCTCATCTGGGATCGCGTCTTCCAGCGCTAGCGACGGTGTGTTGGGGCGCGGCGAATATTTGAAAGTAAAGACGGCGTCGTAGCCGACTTCGTCTAACAACGATAAAGTTTCAGAAAAATCTTCTTCCGTTTCGCCGGGAAAGCCGACGATGATGTCGCTGGTGATGCTGATCTGGCGCTTGGCGGACTTCATCCATGCGATGCGCTCGAGATATTGCTCGCGGGTGTAGAGGCGCTGCATGGCGTTGAGTATCTTGTTCGAGCCACTTTGTACGGGGAGATGCACGTGGTCGCAGAGCGTAGGGACGGCGTCAATGGCATCAATGATGTCGCGGCCGAAGTCGCGGGGGTGGGAGGTGGTGAAACGGACCCGCTTTATACCCGGCACTTCGCCCACTGCGGCCAGCAATTCGGCGAACGACCTCTTCCCTACCGGGTCTTTGTAAGAATTTACGTTCTGACCGAGCAACTGAATTTCACTGTAGCCGAGATCGGCCATCTGGCGGGCTTCGGCGAGGACGGAATCGGAGGTGCGGCTGCGCTCTTTGCCGCGGGTGAACGGAACAACGCAGTAGGCGCAGAATTTGTCGCAGCCTTCGATGATGGTGATGTATCCGCGATGGGGATTGGTGCGGGCGGTGTATTCGGTTTCAAAACATTTGTCGGTTTCGCGGTCGTCCAGGCCGGTGATGCGGATTAGTGGAGCGGCTTCCCGCTTCCGGTCGCCGGCTTCCAGGGTTCGGATGGCGGGAGACGATTCAAGTTCGCTCAGCATCTGGGGCAGGTTGCGGTAGGAGGCTGAGCCGCAGACCAGGGAGACGTGCGGGGCGCGCTCAAAAATCTTGTCGCCCTCCTGCTGGGCTACGCAACCGAGGACTCCGAACTTTTTGCCCTGCTTCAGGAGTTTCTTGTAGTCGTTGAGGCGATGGAAGACTTTCTGCTCGGCTTTGTCGCGGATGGAGCAGGTGTTGTAGAGGATGAGGTCGGCCTGCTCGACGGATTCTACCTGGCGGTATCCCTCGTGCACGAGCGTGCCGATGACTTTTTCGGAGTCATGGACGTTCATCTGGCAGCCGAAGGTTTCTAGGTAAAAGGTCTTTTCCCCGGACATATTTTCAGTATAACGCCTGGTTCTTCTCATCGTGCCTTCGTTGTTGCGTCAAGAGACCATTCAAGCGACGCTTGGATGCGGCTACTTTCAATAATTTGTGACGTTGAAGCCATGTGTGCCGCCCGCTTCTCCCACGAATGGGCTATTTACGCCGCTTGCTGAAAAGTCTAAAGTGCGGCGCTGGAGACCTAAATGAAGCGCCGAATTTTCGCCTCTTTCCTGCCCCTGCTGTTATCCCCTATCGTTCACGCCCAAGTTTACAAAATCACCGACCTGGGCCCGCTTGCTCCGACGGCGATTAACACATGGGGACAGGTTGTGGGTAGCCTTAACGGTCATGCGTACATGTGGACACAAAGCCTGGGCAATCGAGATTTGGGCATATTGCCCGGCGGCACTTTTAGTTCCGCCACCAGCGTGAATGATCTCGGGGTGGTAACGGGCACGGCTGACGGAGCGGGCGTGGTGGTTTCTTTCGAAGCCGACATGCCGAACCAGCAATGCAGCAGTGGTCTGACTCAGCCGTTCCGTTGGACGCAAGAGAAAGGGATGCAAGGATTGGGAACGATAAGTCTTATCGACGAGGGCTCGGACTGGTGCTCCTTCGCGTTCTATGCCACGGGCATCAACAATCACAGCCAGATCGTCGGGTACACCCAACTTTACTCGCTGGATTATCAGTGGGCTTTTCTTTGGACTAATGCGAGCGGGATCAGTACATTCGGCAGCAATTGGGTACCAACCCTCATCAGCGGAACGAACAACTTTAACCAGATAGTCGGTCAAAACAGCTCCTTCGCAACCTACGGCTTTGGGCAGGCGGCGTCGTGGCAAGGCAGCGCTCAAACATCCCTGGAAATGTTAGGGGACGGAGACGATTACAGCAGCTCCGCGAATGGAGTTAACGATTTGGGCCAGATTGCCGGTTGGTCCACGACTGCACCTATATCCTTTAATGGCTGCCTGGGAGACGGCGGCACAGACGCCTGCCCGGTTCATGCCGTTCTTTGGACGAAAAACGGGGCAATCCGCGATTTAGGAACTCTACCCGGTGACACATTCAGCATTGCGTCGAGAATAAACCTTCTCGGGCAGGTAATCGGGTCTTCCGGGAATTCGCTGGCTTTTCCGTACGGCCTGCAAGCCTCCATTGAAGGAGTGCCCGAGGTGATTGGCCAGCCGTTTGTTTGGGCACAGCGCGGAGGTATGCAGAATCTTAATGCTTTGATTCGCGCTGGTTCTGGCTGGGTTCTCAACTCGGCAAGCGACATTAATGTATGGGGACAGATTGTCGGATCGGGCAGCCTAAATGGCCAGACCCACGGCTTTTTGCTGACCCCGAGACTGTAACTGCGCTTCAGCCAGCAGGCATCAACGGGGACCGTACTTTCTTTTCTCTACGCGCGCATTAGCTGAGGGAGCGCGTCGAAGTGCGTGTCGCGGGCACATAAGACTAGCGAGTGTTGCAGGACGAGGGCTGCGATCCACATATCGTTGGTCGGGATGGGCGTGCCTTGCTTGCGCAGTTGACGGTAGACTGCGCTGTAGAGATGCGTGGTTTGATCGTCGGCGTATAGCACGCGGACTCCGGACTTTAGTAAAAAGCGGTGCAGAACAGCTTCGTTGCGCGGCCCCTGACTGCCTACGGCGAACCCGGCCCGCAATTCTCCCAGCACGATGAAGGGCAGCCACACCTGCTCGGCGCGTTCGACTGTTTCGACAACTGCAGCATCGCCCCGGCACAGGTCGGTATAGCGGTTCGTGTCGAGCGCCAGCCTCACCGCCACATCTCTTCGTCGATGGTATCCTGCGCGGCCACTGCGCTGTCGAAAGCCGGGTCTTTGCGCCATGTGCCAGCGATGTCGCCGAGATCGCGTTGCCGGCGTTGCTCCCCGGCAATGCCCGCGCCGCGGGCCAGGGCTTCAATGGCCACATCGTTCAAGCTTTTGCCGCGCTCGCGGGCGACGCGGCGAAGAGCTTCGTCCAAAGTATCCGGCACATTGCGGATGGTATATTGCATGCATTTATTGTAGGCAGTGCAGGCATAAAATGCAAGCATGGGCGCTGGCAGCAAGTGCCCTTTCAACAAAGCTCAGGGCAGGTGTAGCGGGCAGATGGCGCATTGGGTGCCTACTTCCCTGCTGCGGCATAAGACTGGGATGTCTTTCCAGCCACCGTTTTTGCGAGGGCAGTCCAAGAGGCACCAGGCTTCGCGGTATTTTTCGTACATGGCGCGCGAGGGGCGGCGGGTGTGGGGATAGAAGCGGATGCCTTTGCGCTGGCCGAGGGCTTCGACGGGGACGATGTACCAGATGTTTTCGGTGAAGATGCAGCCGACGAAGAAATCGATGTCGTCGATGGTGTAGACCTGGCCGTTGGCGCCGGTGGTTTTGACGCGGTAGCGATGGTCGCGATAGCAAGTAGCGGATTTGACCTGGATGCGGAGGAGTCCGTGGCCGAAGTCGACGACGGAGTCGTAGCGGTTGCTGTCTCCCCAAGGGATGAGCACGCTGAAGCCGAGGTGGGTGGCGCGGGCGAGGAAGGCGGCTTCGGCGGCCTCTCCGCGGCGCTTGCGGGTGGGGCGGGCAGAGGCGTGGAGGGTTAATGGCTTGTGAGTAGTGGAGGCTGGCAGCGATTTTTGCGTGACCCCGTTTCTTGTCACGGAGATTAGAAGCGGGGAGTCTTTCGCGGGTGAATGGGTTCGATGGTTGAGGTTCTTCTTCAGCATAAATAGAAAAGGCGCAGCGTGGGCTGCGCCTGAAGGCTCCTTTGGAGTGGCTTGTTGTTGAATGAGCGCTTTAAAAAAGCGAAAGGCGCAGAGAATGTCTGCGCCTAATCTTATTACTATACTTCCATTATATCATATTGCTCAGGGTGATTGTGACATGATGGGCCTAAGTATATTGCTCGAGGAATCAAGTACTTAGTTCTTTGGCCGGGGCTTTGGGGTATTGACAAGATTTGGGTGCATTAGGTTGTTACGTTAAAAGCCCCATCCAAGCAGAGTTGGATGGGGCGTTCTCGGTTCATCTTCACGGGGATACATGCTTGCGCATGGGCCAGTCCCCTGGGCGTCTGCTCTAACTGCTTAGTGGGACGTACTCGACTGCCCCGGTGTCGCCGTCAAGAATCTCCTCTGCCGGGAACCAGTAGATTTCTTCGTTCCCGTCATCGTCGATGTAGGAATAACCGATTTCCACCGTGCCCATGTCCATGTCCTGAGGTAAAGCGAAGGCTGCGTAGGTAAGATGCGCGCCGGTCGCTTGCACCATTTTCTTGTTGGTCTTGTATTTCTTGACGGGGATCGCACCCTTGGTGTCGTGAACGACATGGAAGGCGGCAATCTTTCCGCCTTTGCTTTCGACCGATGCGGCGTAGTGGCCCCTCTTCTCGATGTCATGGTGGCCGTCAGTTTTGAGCTTTGCCGCGACCAGCCGGTGGCCGTCGTGATGGTTTTGCTTTTTAGCCGCTACTGCAAATGCAACGCTGCCAATCGCTAACAGAGTAAACGCAATAGCGCTGGCCGCGAAAACGCGGTTCATCTTCATTATCAATCTCCACTTGTCTACGATTTAAAAACCCGAGCAGAAGAAGGATGCTTCTCAGTGAGATGGGGTTGGCTTTGAACACTATTTTAGGGAGAGACGCGACCTTCGTGTTTTTTCAGCTCGTCCTGCTGGAGAGCAGGGGAAGCGCGCTAAAGCGCGAGAAGTATGGGAGTGTTTCGCGGCACGAGGAAATTCGTGCTCTTCCCTTCTTCCCGGTTGAATTGCTGTTTTCATGGTCGGTGTCGCACTATAGAGTGCGATGACAAATACTTCTAAACGTTTGGAGCCACGGTGGCCGGTAATGCTTGCTCTGCTGGCCGTGGGTGGATTGCGTTTGTCTCTGCCCGAATCTCTGTCGGCGGGCCCGGACTGGTTGATCCTTGCCGTTATCGGAGTGCTTCTGATTCCTGCAACATGGGCACGCCAGCGCGGTAAAGATAATCTCAATAAGTTTTTGGGCTACCTGCTGAGCTCCATTGTGACCGCCGACATGATCTGGTCGCTTGCATTGCTGGTCGCGGCGCTACCGGCGCATCGACAGTCTCCAAAAGAGCTGTTGCGTTCGGCAACTGCCTTATGGATTACGAACATCCTGGTCTTCGCTTCGTGGTACTGGCGGCTGGATGCGGGCGGCCCGCGCGAGCGTGAGTTGCGCGGCGTGCATACCGACGGAGCATTCCTTTTTCCGCAGATGACTCTCGATCAGCAAGCCAAGCGCGAGATGGGAGAGCAATGCTGGAGCCCAGGTTTTGTGGATTATCTTTTTCTCGCCTTCAACACCAGTACGGCGTTCTCACCAACGGACTGCCCTGTGTTGTCGACGTGGGCCAAATTACTCATGATGGTTCAGGCGCTCATTTCGCTGGCCACGGTGGCTCTGTTGGCGGCTCGCGCGGTAAATATTCTTTAGCGTCATCTTTCTAAAACCGCGCAAGGAGAGAGGCAGCATCGCACCCGGCTCTTATGAATTATGATGAACGACACGAAAATCGCCTTTGAGGAGATTTGACAATGCGTGCCTCGTATACTCGATATCTCGCTGCCTGGGCTGTTCTCTTTTTTAGTATTGGCTTTGCGCAAGCCGTGTTGGCAACGGATATCCTGATCGCCGATGCGAAATCACAGCCGGAAAGTTTGACCATGGCGCCGGGCGGCGTGCTGATTGTGGGCAGCGCCAGTTCGCCATTCGTCTATAAGGTGCGTCCGGGTTCTTCTACGGCCGAGAAGTTTATCGACGTCAGCTCGGAACCTGCGGGGACGTTCTTTCTCGGCATGCTGGCGGACGCTTCTACTAATACGTTGTGGACCTGCCAATTGACGCCGGTGCCGAACAGCAATCCGGCACAGCGGCATACCGCGCTGAGAAGCTTTGATCTCACGACTGGCGCGCCGAAGATTCGCTGGAACCTGCCGGGCGACAACAATGTTTGCAACGACTTTACGATTGGGCCGGACAAGGCGCTCTACATTACGGACACCATCCCGGGGAGAATTTTCAGGCTGCCTGCGGGCGCGTCCAGCGCGGAACTTTATCTCGAGCATCGCACGCTTATGGGCGTCGATGGCATCACCTTTCTGGATGGCACGCTCTACGTGAACAACGTGATCTTCAACAAGCTCTACCGCATTCCTGTCGATGCCGCCGGCAAACCGGGCGACCCGGTCGACATCTGGATGGACCAGCCGATTAAGGGGCCGGATGGGATGAGGGCGGCGAACGGCAAGCTCATCCTGGCGGAGAATGCCAGCGGCAAAATCGCCGTGCTCACCGTAAACGGCGACAAGGCAAGCGTGACCGTAATCAAGGATGGACTCAACACTCCAACCGGAGTGGAACCTGCAGGCGACACGATCTGGATTTCCGAGCGCGGCGCGGGCAAGGCCGTGTCGATTCCGATGCCTAAGTAAATGGCTTGGATTACCGGGGTGGCTGATGGGATGGATTGGCCTGTTCAACTGACGGTTTCATTTCTTCCGTTGGGATGCGATGTGCATCGGCATAGGCATCGTGGCGGATGCCGGTTACCTGCCACGATACTTTAACGTTTGGTTTACTTGTCTTGATCAGGAAGCGATTGCCTTTGATTTCCTCGGCGACCATGGCCTGGGCGAATTGGCCAATCGGGGTTAGTTGATAGCGAAAGTCGCGGTTTAGCGCTTCAAAGTATCCGGGTAAGGCCACAGCCGCTAAGCCGCTATTATTGGTCGTAACATTGCCGTTGTAGACATCCATCATGTCTGGCGATTCCACAAAGGAGTGATGAAGATACTTGTTCCCGGGATCGAGCGGATGGTCGATTTTGAAGCCGCCGGCGCCCTTGGAAATCGTGCCGCCAACATTAAGATTGCCCGGGATATTGAAATTGCCTGAACCATCGACACTCCAATTGCTACGGCCCGCTCCCGGTATTTCGATAGCGCCGGGGCAGGCATTCGGCGTATTGCCTCCGCCGTATTTGTTGCGATCGTAGATGACAAGGCCCCAAACCTTCCCGGCACAGCTCACGACGGCAATGGGAGAAGTTCCGCCAGGATAGTTGGATTGAACGTCTCCTGGCTGAAGATTGATGACGCTGCCTTCGCCGATGCCGCCAGTTGTGCTGGCAAATACGATTTCCGGGACGGCAGGCACCGAACTATCTGCGAATGTCCCATCGACTTCAAATCCTTTAATCCCGTTGCTGTGGAGAACCGCGAGCTGGTCTCGGGCGTTTTCCGCCTCCACGCGCATTCCGATCATATGAATGTTATGCAGTTCACCGTTAGGAGACAGATCGGACAGAAATGCCCGTGGAGAGTCTGATCCAAGATTCGCGTAGCCGGACAGTGAGATGTTGCTGATCGAGTTGTATCCTCCGCTTCCAAACGTGTTGTTATCCAGTTCGACGCACGCGCCCGTCAACGCCCCGCAGCTAAGAACGGTACCCTCATCGAAAAATACCTGGGTCATGGATTCCCAGCCGGTTTGAATAGCTTGAAATGACGATGCAATACCGCGCGTATTTGAGGTGCTCAACATAATAAGCGCCTCGCCATGGCTGCGTACCGGTCCGGCGTAGCTGAAGTTGCAATTTTCGCAGCGCATGATTTCGCCGCCATAACTATAAAGAGCAAATTGTCCATAGGTTGAGACGGTCACGTTGCGAAAATAAAAGCCTTCGGTGTATTTGAGGTCATTCTTAGTTTGGGCCAATAAGATAGAGGTCCGAGGAGCATTCCCGCTGCTGGAGCCTCCTTTAATGTAGAGATTCTCGATGGTTACGAAGTCAGAGCCACTGAGATCGATGCAGTTGCCAGAGTTTGCTTTTGATTCGATGCATTCAATGGATGCCTGCAGGCCGTTTGTTCCTGATTGTCCAATGACATGAATAGATGCACTCTTGAGGCCCGCGTGACCAAAGTGATTCGTCAAATCCCATTGGTTGACGATGCAACTGTCTCCCGTGGCCGGGACGACAAGGGTATTGCCATTGACAGAAGAAGCGAAAGCGGCGTAAGTGGCATTCCGGAATGCTTCATTGTCATTCGTTACCCCATCGCACTTCGCTCCAAAGCTCATTACATTGACGGCTCCCTTGATATCGCCGTTCGATGTCTCGCCGATGCTGGTGGCAGAGTCTCTGGTTAAACCTATGTTAACCGGACCAAATGTGCTCGCCGCAGCTAGAGGCGGCGCCTGGGTGAGGTTTGCCTTCAATACGCGGTTCAACCCTCTTCCCGTCAATGTTGCGTCTGCGAGCGCAAGCAAAACAAACAAGCACAATAGCGACAAAACCAGTCTAAAATTACGGATCATAAATTCTCCTCGCGACGCAGGGAACTGCTTCGATACCCGTTACTAAAGAACTGTTTCGTACTCATTCCCGTTGCGATGTTCTTCGTTTTTACATGCGAAGAGCCTTAAGGTACAAGGCAGCGCACCTTCGCGTAGTGGCTGAATCTGAATCGGCCTAATTTTCTACAGAAGTAAACTCCAACCCAAACCAAAATGGGAGTCCTGACGCTGTTTGGCGAAGGTAAGGTAGATTTACTCGGTGCGTCTTTTAAGTTCTCGGATTTTGAGGATTCCCCATTCGTTGGAAGGGGTTCTATGGATAATGCAGTAGAACGAATAGAAGCAGAGTTCCCAGATGGCAGGATGTTGGTATTTGCACGTATGTATGATTTTTGATGATTCTGTGGCATAATCCTCCTCAGAACGCGGCCACCAAGATCGCGCTACGAAATTCAAGTTGTGCAGAAGGCCCGGACTAGGCGTCCGGGCTTTTCTTATTTACAATACCGGAACCGACTTCATGTACTCCAAATAGGTTTCAAGGGATTGGTGCTGTGATTCCGGAGCACATCTCCAAGTAGAATCTACGAATAGCCATACGATGTGACCCAGCGGCCCGACGTAATACACATCCGCCCCGTCAGACGTTATCTCAAACCCTGCATTTTTCAATTCTGAGTGCTCTTCCGGAGTTCCGCGTTGCCCACAATCAAGCGGCCAGTTTTTGCCTTCACAAGCGCATTCCCAGCGAAGTTCGAACGGATTCTTCTTCGGTGCTTGCCTACAGTCAGGGCAGATTGTTCCTCTAAAATAAGTGCGCATAACGCAATTCTCTCGCCACTCGCCTCAACATGCAAGATCAGATTCAGCCACTACCCACCTTCGCGTGCCAATCAGATCACAGCGTGGCTTTGTTACAACCTGCGCGCCTGCCCTCATTTTTGCCGAAACGAGGAATGAGCCGTCCATACCGTTAATGCGGCAGTGTGCTGTACGGCGTAAGGCAACGTTTTTTTTGTGGGATTAAGTCTGATGAGTGAACATCAAACCCCGCCCAAGCAAACGCTTGACGCTGGCATGCGCTCAGCTCGCTCCGAATGACATTCGCGGCTTTGTTATAATCCGCGCCTAGCCCTCACTTTGCCGAAGCGATGAATGAGCCGTCCACTCCGTTGATGCGGCAGTATGCTGCTGTCAAGAAAGAGCATCCCACCGCGCTGCTGTTTTTCCGCCTGGGGGATTTCTACGAACTTTTCTTTGACGATGCGATTGTGGCTGCCAAAGAGCTGCAAATTACGCTGACCTCGCGCAACAAAGAAAAAGGCCTGGCGGTGCCGATGTGCGGAGTTCCGCATCATGCGGCGGAGGGATACATCGGCAAGCTGATTCGCAAGGGATTCAAAGTGGCGATCTGCGAGCAGATGGAAGATGCGCGGCTGGCGAAGAAACTGGTGCGGCGCGAGGTAACGCGCGTAGTGACGCCGGGAACGGCGGCCGATTCTCTGCTGGGATCGGAGGAAAATAATTTTCTGGCGGCGTTGGCGCAGGTGGGCGAACGGGTGGGCTTTGCCGCTTTGGATCTTTCCACGGGGGAATTTCGGGCGACGGAGTTTTCTGGCGAGAACGCGTTGCGGCGGGTGCAGGAGGAGCTGGAGCAGTTACGTCCGAAGGAGTTGTTGTATGGGTCGGCTGCGCCGCTGTTCGATGCAGGTACGGCACGGGCACAGACGCCGCGGCCGCGGGCGGCGAGCGCGAGCTGCACGGAGACTCCGCTGGACGATTGGATATTTGCGCCGGATCATGCGATTCCGCTGCTGGAAAATCATTTTGGCGTGTTGTCGCTGGAGGGATTTGGGCTGGCGGGGCGCACTGCTGCCGCGGCCGCGGCGGGCGCAATCCTTTATTACGTGCGATCGACGCAGCGGGGTTCGCTGGATCACGTGGACCGCATTGGATGGTACGAGCGGCAAAATTGCCTGGTGCTGGATGCGGTTACGGTGCGCAATCTGGAGTTGATTGAGCCGCTGTTTGCCGGGGCGGATGCAGGGCTAACGCTATTTCGTTCGATGGATGCGGCGGTGACTCCGATGGGCAGGCGGTTGCTGCGGGCGTGGCTGCTGCGGCCGTCGCTTGATCTGGCGGAGATCGAGGCGCGGCTGGATGCGGTGGAAACGGGAGTGAAGGAGACGATTGCGCGCGAGGAGTTGCGGCGGGCGCTGGACGGCGTGCTCGATCTGGAGCGGCTTTTGAGCCGGGTAACGCTGGAGGCGGCGAATCCGCGGGATGTGCTGGCGCTGGCATCGTCGCTGGCGAAGATTCCGGCGATCAAGGCGGCGCTGAGTCGATTGACGGCGGAGCGGCTGGCTGCTTTGAATGCCTTGCTGGATGAACTGGGCGACCTGCGCGAACGCATTGAGAAGACGGTTGTGGCGGAGCCTCCGCTGAGTTTTGCCGATGGCGGCGTGATTGCAGCGGGAGTGGATCGCGATCTCGACGAGTTGCGCGAGCTTTCGCGCAACAGCAAGCAGGTGCTGGCGCAGATTGAACTGCGCGAGCGCGAACGCACCGGGATTGGGTCGCTGAAGGTGAAGTTTAATTCGATCTTCGGGTATTACATCGAAATCTCGAAGGCGAATTTGCATTTAGCGCCGCAGGATTATGAGCGCAAGCAGACGCTGGTGGGCGCGGAGCGATTTACAACTCCTGAGCTGAAGCAGTATGAGGCGAAGATTCTCGACGCGCAGGAAAAGATTGTCGAGATCGAGCGGCGGCTGTTCACGGAATTGCGCAGTGCCGTTGCGGCGGAGGCCAAGCGGATCCGGCAGACGGCTTTAGCGTTGGCTGAGGTCGATGTGCTGGCGTCGTTGGCGCAGGTTGCGGCATTGCGTAATTATTGCCGGCCGCAGTTTTTGGAACCAGCGGATGGCGCGGGGGAGTTGGAGATTGTGGAGGGACGGCATCCGGTGATCGAGCAGCAGGAGATGGCCGGGGGCAGCGAGCGTTTTGTGCCCAACGATCTGCATTTGAATTCGACCACGCACAGCATCTTGCTGCTGACCGGGCCGAACATGGGCGGCAAGTCTACTTATTTGCGGCAGACGGCGCTGATTGTGATTCTGGCGCAGATGGGATCGTTCGTTCCGGCGCGTGCGGCACGGCTGGGCGTGGTGGACCGGGTTTTTACGCGCATTGGGGCGAGCGATAACCTGGCGCGCGGGCGGTCTACGTTTATGGTAGAGATGACGGAGACGGCGGCGATTCTGCATACCGCGACTCCGCGTTCGTTAATTTTGCTGGATGAAGTGGGGCGCGGGACCTCTACTTATGATGGGCTGGCGATTGCGTGGGCCGCGGTGGAGTATCTGCATGCGCGGGTGCGGGCCAAGACTTTATTTGCCACGCATTATTTTGAGTTGACTGAACTGGCTGAGCAGCTTTCAGGGGTGAAGAATTACCACGTCTCGGTGAAGGAGACTGGAGGCGGGATCGCATTTTTGCGCAAGGTTGAGCCGGGGGCGGCGGATCGCAGCTATGGGATTGAGGTTGCGAAGCTGGCGGGGTTGCCGAATGAGGTGATTGCGCGGGCGCGCGAGGTGCTGGCGGAGCATGAGTCGGCGGAACGAGAGCTGACGGAACATCTTTCGCCGGGGGCCGCGCCTCCGGCTACGCAGCTGACTATTTTTACGACGCTGTCGCAGCCGGTGCTGGACAAGTTGCGCGAGGTGGATTTGAACCGGATCACGCCGCTGGAGGCGCTGAATTTGCTGGCGGAGTTGAAGAAAGAAATATAACCCATTCGACCTTGATGGCAATTCCAAACAATACAGAAAAGATCGGTCAACTGCTGATCGTCGGTTTCGACGGCACGGAGATGACGCCGCGGCTTAGTTCCCTGCTTACACGTATACAGCCCGCGGGAGTGATTTTATTTGCGCGCAATATCAAGACTCCGGAACAGACCTGGCGGCTGTTGCGCGATTGCCGGAAATGCGTGGCCGCACCTTTATTTACTTGCGTCGATCTGGAAGGCGGGCGCGTGGACCGGTTTCGCGATGTACTGGGGCCCGCACCTTCGGCAGCGGAGGTATTCTCGACTGGCGATCGCAAGCTTTTTCGCAGGCATGGGCAGGTGATCGGAGAAAATTGCAGGGCTTTGGGGTTTAATGTTGATTTTGCGCCGGTGCTCGATCTTGCTTTTGAAGCTTCGCGCAGCGTGATGAGTTCGCGAGCAGTATCGGCTGATCCGCGCGAGGCGGCTGGTTATGCGCGCGAGTTTTTAGCCGGGTTGCGGCAGGCGAAAATTCTGGGATGCGGAAAGCATTTTCCTGGGCTTGGCGAGGGCAAGCTGGATAGCCATCATGAATTGCCGGTGATTGAGAAATCCTGGAAGAAACTTTGGACGGAAGATCTGCTTCCCTACCGCACGCTGCGCACGCAACTTCCGATGGTGATGGTTTCGCATGCCGCTTACCCGCAGGTTACGGGGGAGCGCACTCCAGCGTCGATCTCAAAAAAATGGATTGGCGAGATTTTGCGCAAGCGCATTGGTTACCGCAATCTGATCGCGTCGGACGATTTAGAGATGGGGGCGGCGTTGTCGGCGGCTTCGGTGGGTCAAGCGGCGGAGGAACATGTTCGGGCGGGCGGGGATTTATGCCTCGTCTGCCATCGCGAAGATCACATTGAACAGGCTTGCGAGCGGCTCACGGCTGCGGCGCAACGCGACTCTCGCTTTGCGCGGCGCGTTGCGGAATCGGTGAAGCGCGTGCTGGCTTTTAAGAAAAAGTCGGCGGCAATTTTGAAGGGATCGAAAGCGCCGTCTCCCGCTGCGATGCGGAAACTTTCGCGGCGTCTCTGGGAGTTTGGAGAGCAAGTTCGGCTGGAGGCTTTGGGCCGGGCGGAAGAGATGCGGTCACGGTTATGAAAGAGATGATTGTGGCGGGGGTGATGAGCGGAACTTCGGCGGATGGGATCAATGTGGCTTTGGTGCGAATGGGTAGGGAATCCGGGATTACTGGCGCCCGCTCTTACACAGGCGGTTTTGAATTGCTGGGGCATGTTGAGTGCGCTTATCCGAAGAGGGTTCGGGATGCTGTGTTGGGGGCCATGAATGCGACGTGCGCGAGTGTGGCTGATCTGGCGCGGCTCAATTTTTTGTTGGGTGAGCTTTATGCGGACGCGGTGTTGAAGGCGGAGCGTAAGTTTCGCGTGAAGGCTGATTTGGTTGGGTGCCATGGGCAGACGCTATATCACCAGGGCGAGCGGCAGACTTTTCTTGGCCGCCGGGTAGCGGCTACCTGGCAGACCGGAGAGGCGGCGATTGTGGCTGCTCGAGTTGGGGCTCCGGTGGTTTCGGATTTTCGTCCTGCCGATATGGCTGCCGGCGGTAAGGGCGCGCCGCTGGTTCCCTTTCTTGATTACATGCTGTTTCGGGATTCGCGGATCGGGCGGGTCGTTCAGAACATCGGCGGAATTGCGAATCTTACGGCGATTCCCGCGGGTGCGGCCGCGGATGACGTGATTGCGTTCGATACGGGGCCGGGGAATATGGTGATTGATGCTGTCACCAGGAAACTTTTTGGCCGGGCATTCGACCGTAACGGCCGGATCGCGGCTGCGGGGAAGGTTCAGGACGACGTGATTCGCGATGTTTTGCGGCGGGCGTTCTTTCGCAAAGCGCCTCCAAAGACTGCGGGGCGGGAAGAATTTGGGCGTGAATTCGTGAGCCAGTTTTTGAGGATGTGCAAAAGGCACAAGAAAGAAGATGTTGTGGCTACCGCGACTGCACTGACCGTTAAGTCGATTGCGGATGCTGTGCGGCGGTTCGTTTTTGGAAAGAAAGGCTGGGCTGGCAAAGCCACGTTCCATGAGATGGTTATCTCCGGCGGCGGTGCGAAAAATTCTACGCTGGTTGGCCTGTTGCGCAACGAGCTTGCGCCACTCGGTTTAAAACTTAAGCTTTCTGACGAGTTTGGATTGCCTTCAGCGGCTAAGGAAGCGGTTGCTTTTGCTTTTCTTGCGCACGAAACATGGCATCGGCGGACGTCTAATGTTCCTTCCGCTACGGGGGCAAAATGCGCGGCGGTGCTGGGTAAAATTTCGTATCCTTGAGTGGACATAAGAGAGTCTTACTATGCCGGTTTATGTTGCGATGCCACGCGGGATCAACGTGGGCGGACACAAGAAAATCAAGATGGACCTGCTCCGAGCTGCGCTCGAAGAAATAGGTCTGGAGCAGGTGAAGACCTATATACAGAGCGGGAACATTGTGTTCAAGTACGCCAAGGCTTCTCCGGAGGCGCTTTCCAAAAAAATCGAGAATAAAATTCTGGAAGAATTTGGGCATGCGGTTTCGGTGATTACGCGCAGCGCCGAGGAAATTAAGAAGTCGATCGCCGGCAATCCATTCCTAAAAGAACGTGGTATTGACGAGGAAAAGTTGCACGTCATGTTTATGTCCGGCGCTCCCGCGCCGGCGGCTTTGAAGCAGTTGGAGGCGCTTACGATTGCGCCAGATCAATTGCGCTGCGTTGGTAAAGAACTTTATTTTTATCTTCCCAATGGAATGGCGGGGAGCGTTCTGATGAAAAAGCCGGTGGACCGCCTGCTGGGCGTGGTTACGACTACGCGCAATTGGCGAACCGTCAACACGCTCCAGCAGATGTGCATGGATTGCCGCTGATGCGACGAATCGTGTTCGCATTTGTCACTCTTGCACTCTGCTCTTCCCTGCTTTCCTGTTCGCACAAGGCCGACCCTAACACGCTGGTGATGCTGATCGAGTCGAGCCCTGCGAACCTCGATCCGAGGATTGGTGTCGATGCGCAGTCGGAGCGTATCGACAGCCTGATTTTTGACGACCTGCTTTCGCGTGGCGATCATCTGGATGTGGCGCCGGGATTGGCGGAGCGCTGGGAGATTCCCGATCCGCTGACTTACGTTTTTCATCTGCATGCTGGAGTTCGGTTTCACGACGGGCGCGCGCTTACCGCGCGCGATGTGAAGTGGACCTTCGATTCGCTGCTCATGGGAAAGATTCGCAGCCCCAAGGCGGCGACTTACCGATTTGTCGATCACATCGACGCGCCGGATGATTCCACGGTGACCTTTCACATGAAAGAGCCGGATGCGGCCTTGCTGTGGAATGTTTCTGACGGGGCAATCGGCATTGTGCCTTATGGCAGCGGAAATGAAATGGCGGGGCATCCGATTGGCTCGGGACCGTTCAAGTTTGTGAGCGCGGAGACGGACAAGGAAGTCATGGTCGAACGCAACGACAATTACTGGGGCGAGAAAGCGAAGCTGGCTGGCGTGCGCTTTGCGGTGGTGCCGGATGCTACGACGCGCGCGCTCGAATTGCGAAAGGGCGGCGCCGATGCTGCGATCAATTCGCTTACACCCGATACTGTGTTGACGCTTCAGCGCGAGCCGGAGCTGGCGGTGGAGACGGCGCCGGGAACTGTGCTGGCCTATTTTGGATTCAACCTGCGCGACCCCATTCTCAAAGATGCGCGGGTGCGGCAGGCTATTGCTTATGCGTTCGATCGAAAGCCGATGATCGAATATTTATGGCGGGGCGAGGCGGAGCCGGCGCGCAGCGTGCTTCCGCCGCAGAGCTGGGCCTACAACGGGGATGTACCTGCTTATGATCACGATCCTGAGAAGGCGCGCGCACTGCTGGATGCGGCCGGGTATCCCGCGGTGAATGGGGTGCGATTTCATCTCACGATGAAGACTTCCACGGATGAGAACACGCGGCTGATGGTGGCGGTAATGCAGCAGCAGTTGCGCGAGGTGGGGATTGTGCTGGATATACGCAGCTTTGAGTTCGCCACTTTTTTTACCGATGTGACGCACGGAGCGTTTCAGCTTTACTCGCTGCGGTGGATCGGGGGGAATGAAGATCCGGACATTTTTTCAGTGTTCGATTCGTCGAGGTTTCCTCCGAACGGGGCGAACCGCGGGTACTATGCGAATCCGAAGGTGGATGCTTTGATTGACCGCGGGCGGCGGGAAGTGGATCCTGAGGTGCGGAAGTCGATCTACGCGGAGTTGCAACGAATTCTAGCGAATGAGTTGCCTTATATCAACCTTTGGTATTTGGATAATGTTTTAGTGCACAACAAGCGCGTGCGCGAGTTGCGGTTGAATCCGGCGGGCAATTACGACTTTTTGCGGACGGCGGAGCTGGCGCCTTAGCGATGGCAGAACTGCGGTTCGCATCAAAGGGAAACCGGCTTTAACAAGCCGGGGCGTCTTCGTAATTTACGCACTGCGATTTGTCGGTTCCTACATACCAGAGAGCGGACATATCGGTTTTGTTGGCGAAGGCGTTGAACCAGAAGATGTAGCCGGTGCCGCCGAAGTTGAGAAGCTGGCCGAATCCGAATTGGTCGGCGTAGTCGTTGGGGTTGCAGGTGGTGCCGTGGTAGAGGAGGGCGTTGAAGGCGTACTTGCCGGGATTTTTTACTGAGACGTCCACGGCCTGGTAACGATTTTTGCCTTGCTTGTACCAGCAGCCTTTGAAAGTGGCGTCGGGATTGGTCGCAGGGGTGGCTTCGTTGGAGGCATTCTCCGATTGATTATGGGCCTGCATGGCGGAGTTGTTTGCATTGGTTGTGGGGTTTTGTGGAGTTCCGCAACTGGAAAGCAGGAGTGAGGAAACGGCGATTAGTTCCAGCCAGGTGATTTTCATTTATTCCTCCGGCGTATTGGGCGGTTTGCCTTGGGCTATACCCGCAGCGCTTCAATGCTTTAGAGCTGCTCTTTCGCCCCTTCGGCAAGCTCAGGTCAGGCTGTGGGCGTTCTTTCGCGGCTCCGCGCATGAAGTTCTTGCGAAAACGCCGTTTTTCTTGACTTGCTAGGTATCTCACTCAAGCTCAGCCTGGGATAGGGCTTAGAGGTTTGGGAACTATCGACTAAAGAGCTTTTTACCGCGGAGGTCGCAGAGAAAATCTGTTACGGCTCGCGACATTGTGCTTCTTTCCTCGTGTCTCGCGATTTCCTCAACAACTTAGGGTGATACCATCGAATTTCGGCCTACGGAACCAGTTGCCCTCAGGCCTACTTACCTCATGAAAATTCTTTTTATTGGCGATATTTTTGGGCGGCCGGGGCGAACTATTGTTCGGGAGCAACTGCCGGGCATTGTGCGCGATCATGCCATCGATCTGGTGATTGCGAATGGCGAGAATTCGGCGGCGGGATTTGGCATCACGCCGGGGCTGGCGGAAGAGCTTTTCGAGCTGAATATTGACGTGATTACTACCGGCAATCATGTTTGGGACAAGCGCGAGATTATCGATTATTTTCAGATGGCTGAGGGCAACGGACACGGGCCGCAGCGGCGACTGCTTCGTCCGGCGAATTATCCCGCGGATATGCCCGGTTGGGGGCTTTATCAGGGACATAAGGGAAAGGTTCCTTACGCGGTGATTAATTTGCAGGGGCGCGTATTCATGGCCTCGAATGACGATCCGTTTCGCGTGGCCGATCAACTGTTGAAGAAGGTGGAAGCGAAGGTTATTTTTGTCGACTTTCATGCGGAGGCGACTTCGGAAAAAATTTCGCTGGGATGGTATCTGGATGGGCGTGTAACGGCGGTAGTGGGCACGCACACACATGTGCCTACGGCGGATGAGCGGGTTCTGCCGAATGGGACAGCCTATGTTACCGATGTTGGCATGACCGGGCCTTATGACGGGGTGATCGGGGTAAAGAAGGAGTTGGTAGTGGGCAAGTTTTTGAGTGGGATGCCGGTGCGTTTTGAGCCGGCTACGGGAGATGTCCGGCTGTGCGCGGTGGTGATTGACTGCGACGAGAAGACGGGCAAGTCGCGGGATATTGAGCGGATCATGTTAAGTTAAAAGCGGGTTGAGTTAAAAGCGGGTTGAGTTAAAAGCGGCTTGAGTTAAAAGCTGCCGCAAGAACGATGGGGTCTCTCGTTCTGACAACGCTGCGAACGGATGCTTCTTAGGCCGATGATGTTTGGCCGGGCGGTCTATTGGAAACGAAGGTACCCGGCACTTTCAGGTGACTTCGGCGATCATTGGGCAGGGTAAAATCAAACGAATGCGTTGCGCGCGCTTTATCGTTGTTTGTCTGCTGGCTTGGTGGGCGGTTCTTCCCTGCCTGGCGGCCGATGATGCGCCTGTCAGCGCACCGATTATTTCCTGCGGCAATGGGGTGCCGGGCGGCACCAGTTGCGCTCCCTCAAAAAAAGACTTTAAAGAAGCGCGCCATGCTTATGAGCGTGGATTGAAGCTGGAAGAGGGCAAGAGCTTTCAAGAGGCTTTTGCGGCCTTCGACGAGGCTTCGCGGCTGGTTCCGGACAATATGCAGTTTTTCGGGGCGCGCGAAGTGGCGAAGTCGCAACTGGTGTTTCAGCACACGGAGCGCGGCGATGCGATGCTTTCCAACGCGCAGCGGGAAGTGGCGACCGCGGAGTACCGGATGGCGCTGAAACTCGATCCTGATAACGATTACGTGCAGGGGCGACTGACTGAGGCTTTGCGCGCCGATGACAGGGCCCCGGCTGCGGACGTACCAGAGTTGCTGAGCAATTCCTACGAAATCCATTTATTGCCGCGGCCGGAGCGGGCGACGTTTCATTACAGCGGCGAGGTAAAGAGTTTGTTTACCGAGTTGGCGTCGGCGTACGGGTTGGCGGTGGAGTTTGACGATTCGGTGCAGGCCAAGCAAGTCCGGTTTTATGTGGATGATGTCGATTTCTTTACCGCGCTGAATCTGGCGTGCCGTGTCAGTAAGACGATGTGGACGGTGCTGGATTCGCGGCAGGTTTTAATTGCCGCGGATACATCAGAGAATCATAAGCAGTTTGACCGCATGTCGCTGGCTACGTTTGCCGTGCCGGGAGCATCGACGCCGCAGGAAGCTACGGAGATGGTGACGTCGCTGCGCAACATCTGCGATTTTCAGAAAATCAGTTCGGGGCAGATTGGAACGGTCGAGGTGCGAGCGCCGCAGGCTACGCTGGAGGCATGCACCAAGCTGTTGCAGCAGTTGACCGGGCAGCGGCCTCAGGTGGCGCTGAACATCAAGATTTACCAGGTCAGCCACAACTTTACGCGTGACATCGGCCTGCACGTTCCCAATACTTTTAACGTGTACAACATCCCCGTAGCTGCGCTGGCGGCGTTGGGCGGGCAGAGTATTTCGTCGCTGGTGAATCAACTGGTTTCTTCGGGAGGAATCAACCAGGCAGGCAGTTCGGCGCTGTCGGGAATTCTGGCGCAGTTGCAAGGCGGGCAAAGCGGGATTTTCAGCCAGCCGCTGGCTACTTTCGGCAATGGACTTACATTTTCTGGATTGAGCCTGGATCATTTGACGGCGGCGCTTTCGCTGAACGAGTCGTGGTCGAACAGTTTGAGCGACGCGACTTTGCTCACGGGACAGGGCAAGGAAGCTACCTTTCATTTGGGAGAGCGGTATCCGATTTTGAATGCATCGTATGCGCCCATTTATAACTCGCCGCAGATTTCGCAGGTGCTGGGGAATCAGAGTTACGTGGCCCCCTTCCCTTCTGTGAGTTATGAAGATTTAGGATTGAATCTGAAGGCTACGACCGCGATTCACGGCAATGACGAAGTCAGCCTGAAGCTGGATTTGCAGGTGCGTTCGTTGACCGGAGCCAGCGCCAATGGCGTGCCGGTGATTGCGAATCAGCAGTATCAGGGCAGCATTCGACTACGGGATGGAGAGCCGGCGGTGGTTGCGGGAGAGATTACGACCAACGATCAGTATGCGATTGCCGGGATTCCGGGGATTGCGGCTATTCCGGGATTAAATCAGGTGCTGCTCGATAACAATAAGATGAAGGAGTATGACGAGCTGCTGATTATGATTACTCCGCATATTACGGCTAACCGGACCCATAACACGGATGAGATTTGGGTTACGCAGAAGTAACGGGCTGAAGAGCCCAAGTGCGAGTAGTCAAACGAATCGTGCTTACGGGCGCCTCAGCGGCTAAAGCCGACATCAATTTACATACCTTGCGGCACGAGTAAAACTCGTGCCCTTCCCAAGTCGATCCAAAACTCCTGATTTTTATTTTCCTTGCTTGGCTGCGAAATCTACCAGTGCTTTCAACGTTTCGGCGGGGACCTGGCTTATGTTTCCTATGGTGCGGCCGTTGATGTATAGCGTTGGGGTGCCTGTAACATTCACTGCTTTGCCCAGGGCGAGGGAGGCATCAATGTGGGCTTTGGTTACGGGCGTGGTGGCGCAACCGGCGATGTCCGCGCCTTTTACTCCGGCGGCATCGGCGAGCGCGGTCAGTTTTTCGTCGGCGTTTGCCGCGGTGATGTCAGATTGAGTTTCGTAGGTCTTGGCGACGAACTTCCAGAAAGCATCGTTGGAGGCTTGTCCGACGCAATCGGCGTAGGCTGCGCCTTTTGCCGCCCAGTTGTGCATCTCGAGAGGAAAATTCTGGAAGACGAAGCGGGCGGTTGGTTCGGCCGCTACCAGCGCTTCGATGGCCGGCTGGGCGGCTTTGCACGCGGGGCATTGCAGATCGCCGAATTCGACAATGGTGACCGGCGAATCCTTCGGACCGCGCGCCGGGCCGGTAATTCCCTTGACCAGCGTGTTCTTCACGGGATCGAACGGTTTGGGACCGAACGGGATGATGTCGCCGACTAAAGCGTGTGCGCCATCCTCGGTGACGTAAAAGCGGCTGATTTGCTGGCCTTGCGGGCTGGCGAGAACGACATCGACTTGTGCGAGTCCGGGTACCGGAGCGGGTTTGATGCTGGCGATTTTCCAGCTTAGCCCCTGCTCATAGCCGAAGGTTTGTTGCAGAAAAGAATCTACTGTGGTTTCGGTGGGGAGGGTTACCGTCACTTTTGCAGCGGCCTGTGCGACCAGGTTTGGCGCGGCTAAGCCGATGGTGAGAACGAGAATAAAAATTGCTTTCAAAGAATTGCGCATGTTTCCTTTCCGGTATTTAAGACCAACAATAACAGGGATGCGAGCTGAACGCACAGGATTGCGGCGGGCATGCAGCGCTTCGGGTGTCATTGGAGGTTATAGGGATCCTTCGCTTCGCTCTGGGTGACAAATCATTGTCAGGCTGGCATCCTTCAAATCTCGCTTTTTGCGGCGATGGGAAAGCGGCGGCCGTACCCGAAGGCTTTGGGAGAAATTTTGATACCGGGCGCTGCCTGCTGGCGTTTGTATTCGGCACGATCCACCATTCGCATCACTCGCTTTACTACTTCCAGGTCAAAGCCACGGTCGGCGGCGATGCGTTCTGCCGAGTGCGCGTCTTCCACATAATCTTCCAGCACGGCGTCGAGAATTTCGTAGGGCGGAAGCGAGTCGCTGTCTTTCTGATCGGGGCGCAACTCGGCGGAGGGCGGCTTTTCCAGTGTGGCCATGGGGATGACGGGACGGCGCGAGTTCACGAAGTGACTTAGCCGATAGACCAATGTTTTGGGCACGTCGGAGATGACTGCGAGTCCGCCAACCATATCTCCGTAGAGTGTACAGTAGCCCACGCCCAGTTCGCTTTTGTTGCCGGTGGATAGCACGATGGCTCCAAACTTGTTGGAAAGCGCCATGAGCAACGTGCCGCGAGCGCGCGACTGGATGTTTTCTTCGGTTACATCTTCTTTCTTTCCAGCGAAGACTGATTGCAGAGTTTGCTTGTAGGCTTCTACTGTCTGGTTGATGGAGAGTAGTTCGAAGCGGATGTTTAAATTTCTTGCCAACGCGCGCGCGTCTTCGATTGAGCCTGGCGAGGAGTACGGGCCGGGCATGCCAACTCCAATTACATTTTCCGGGCCTACTGCGTCGGTAGCGATAACGGCGGTGAGGGCGGAATCGATGCCGCCGCTCAGGCCGATGATGGCCTTCTGGAATCCGCATTTGCGCATGTAGTCGCGAGTGCCCATGACGAGGGCGGCGTAGACGCTGGCTTCCTCGCCCTGCATTTGCTCGTGCAGTTCGCCGGTTGGCGGCTGAGATTCCGATCCGGAATCGAAATAGATTAAATCTTCTTCGAAGGAGCGGCCTTGCGCGATGACGTTGCCTTCGGCGTTGAGGACGATGCTGGAGCCATCGAAGATGAGGCTGTCATTGCCTCCGACCTGGTTGACCATGGCTACGGGAACCTGGTGGGAGCGGGCAATGGAGGCCAGCATGTTGCGGCGGAGCTCGCGCTTTCCGATCCAGAAAGGCGAAGCGGAAATATTCAGAACGATGTTGCCGCCGGCGCGGACTAGAGCGTCGATGGGATCGACGGTGTAGAGGCGTTTGGGCCAGAACAGCTTATCGTTCCAGGCATCTTCACAAATGGTGAGCGCGACGCGGTCGCCGGAGAGTGGAAATAATTCCTGATGTTTGGCTGGAGCGAAGTTGCGCATTTCGTCGAAGACATCGTAGGTGGGTAAGAGCATCTTGGATTGGAGGAAGGCGATTTTGCCGTCGCGGAGGAGCGCGGCGGAATTCATCACCGACTTGCCGGTTTCCGATTCCGCGGGCGTTACCAGGCCGCAGATTACGGCGATGCCTTGGGTTGCGGCGGCGATCTGTTCGGCGGTTTCGCGGTTGCGGGCTACGAAAGAGGGGCGCTCTACAAGGTCGCGGGGCGGGTAGCCGCAGACGGATAGTTCGGGGAACAGGATGAGTGCGGCTCCGGCGGATTGGGCGCGGCAGGCATAGTCAATGATTTTGGCCGCGTTGCCCGAGAAGTCTCCGACAGTGGGGTTGATTTGGCCTAGGGCGATCTTCACATAAGTAGTTTAAAGGTTGGAGAGAGGTTGGGAAAGTTAGGGCGCGGATTACGAATGTTAGCGTTGTAATTTGTGATTGCTGGACTTGCGCCCCTTCGACATGCTCCGGGCGGCTGTGGGCTGCACTATTCCGCCGCTTCGCAGTTTTCTTAATTACTACTTGGGGGTTGCGCTGGCTGCCGCGGCTGTTTCTAAAGGCGGAGGGCTGGCTGGTTCGGTTACTGGCGATTTCAGACATAGATCCAGGGCTTCCGTCATGCTTTGCGTTTCTTCTTGTTTCATGGACTGCCAGTTGCTGAAGCGGGCTTTGTCGCGGGCTACGCCTTCCGTGGTGCGGTTTATGCGGCCCATGTAGTGGGCCTTCATGCTTTCGAGTTCGGATTGAATATAGGCGACTTCTTCGGCTCGTCGCGACCAGTCGGCTTCGACCTGTTTTTTTTGCCCGGCTTCGTAGGCATTGAGAGCGTCCTGGCGGGCCTTGGCATCTCTTTGAATCTGATCGAGGGAAACTCCCGCAGCATCGAGCGCCATGAGGACGGAGGAACGCTTGAGTTCTTTGGAGAGGCTGCGGATGTGTTCGCTGTTGAGCATCTCAACTACTTTTTTTACGCTGTAACCTTTGCGTGGAGCGGTGATGCCGGCAGCGATGTAGATATCTTCCATGGGCAAAAGCTCGGCCTGCAAGCTGGGGACTTCGCGCGCGGAGTGCGCCGCAGACTTGTCTGAGGATGGAGTGAACGGGGGCATGGACTTCTCCTTTGCGCTGTCGCCGTTGCTGTTTTCGTGGCCGCTGGTATTGGGTCCGTCCTGCTTGTGATGCCAGGGTGCCTTATCGAGCCATTTGTGTCCCATAAATGTCCTTTTGCGGTTAGCGTCTTTTTCTTTTGGATGCGATTCCGGGGAAATTTCCTGGCGGTGCGGCATGCTGAGGCGATTGCGGATGCGCACATCACGGTCCCAACGGTGGCGGGAAATTATTTCGTGAGAATCCGCAGCGCGCACGGCGGGGGCAATTTCCAGTTTGCGCGAGGGTATTTGTTTAACTTTGGCCTCTTGCAATGTTGGCGAAGGTCGCGCGGGGCTGGAAAGAGTTGCCGGAGTGGACTTTTGCGTGTCTTCTTTGATCGCAGCGGGGCGCGTTGATGTTTGTTCGATGACTGGCGGTTGGGGGGAAGCGGGCGAGGCATCGCGCTGAATGCCTACCGCATATTCGCGATCTTCGCTGCGGCAATATTTTACGATGCCGGAGAATTGCTCGAAGCGCCACTGTATGCAGATTTTTGAGCCGACTGGGATCGGCTTCTTGACGCGAATGCAGGCTCCGCCGAGGGATTTGTCGATCATGCGGGCGGAAATTGTTTGTTGAGCGCCGTCTTCGCCTGCCCACGATGCTTCGACCACGATCATCACGTAAGTGCGCACATCCGGCATAGCTGTGCTCATGCCAGATTTATCGGCAGCGAGGGTAAATCAGTAAAAAACTTGGGTAACTGTGCCGATTTGGTTGTGAATGCAGGGTTAATTTTGTTTTTGGGAATGAGAGGCTTTTCAAGCATCCTGTTGAGGCTGGTGCCACCTCAACAGGTAAAAGCGATCCTTCTACTCCGCAGACCCATTCGCTTCGCGCATCGGTCTGCTTCGCTCAGGATGACAAATGCGCGAAGAGATTGCCTACAGGCCGGAGGCGCGGGTGGGCAGTTCTTGCGCGGACTCGGCACGCTCTTCTCCTACACTTACATTGTGGCGGACGTCCGCGCCCTGCACCCAGAAGATTACATCTTCGGCAATGTTGGTAGCGTGGTCGGCTACGCGTTCCAGATTGCGTGCTACCAGCAATGCGTCGAGCGCTTGGCGAACGACTTCGGGACGCTGGTTCATTGTCTTCACAAGCTGGATGAAGGCATCGTCTTTCATACGATCTACCACGTTGTCCATTTCGAGGACTGCCTGGGCGAGTTCCGCCTTCCCTTCGATAAACGACTCCAGCGCGCGGCGCACCATGGCGCTAACGGCTGCGCCCATGCGGGCGATATCGACGGGAAGATCGGCCGTTGGGAGGTCGACCATATCCATGACACGCTCGGCGATGTTGACGGCCTGGTCGCCGACGCGCTCGAGATCGGAATTGATCTTGGTAACGGCGAGAATGAAGCGGAGGTCGACGGCCATGGGTTGTTGCATGGCCAGTAGATCGAAGGCAGCCTCGTCGATCTCACGCTCTGATTGGTTGATGAGGGTTTCGCTCTCAAGCACCATCTGGCAGCGGGTAAGGTCACGATCGATATAGGCCTGGCGCGCGCGGTCTACGGCCTGCTCCGCTAGACCGCCCATGCGAAGGAGCTTTTGGCGGAGATCGTCGAGGCCCTGCTGAAAACGCGTACGCATTATGTCGTCCTTTAATTTGGTTTATTCAACCGTCGGGATTGAAGAGTGTGCGAGAAAAACTCTTTCGCCCCCTCTGGGGCTTACTCATTTCCTACGATCACCCACGGCTTACGTCGTGGGCTGTATTCTTGCGCCGCTTTGCGGCTATTTTTTGGCTGTGCTGCCCCGGCCATACCGGGCTGCTTATCCAAATCTTCCGGTGATGTAATCTTCCGTGCGCTTGTGCGACGGCTTGGTGAAAATCTTTTCGGTTTTGTCGAACTCGATCATTTTGCCCAGCAGGAAAAATCCAGTGAACTCGGCTACGCGTGCCGCCTGCTGCATGTTGTGAGTCACAATTACGATGGTATACCGCTCTTTGAGCTGAAAGATCAACTCTTCAATTTTTCCGGTGGAGATGGGATCGAGCGCGGAGCAGGGCTCGTCCATCAATAAAACTTCTGGTTCCACAGCCAGAGCGCGAGCGATGCACAGGCGCTGCTGCTGTCCGCCGGAAAGGCTTGCGCCGGATTTTTTGTGGATCTGATCTTTGACTTCGTCCCATAGCGCGGAGACGGAGAGGGATTTTTCGACAATTTCATCCAGCTTGCGGCGGTCGCGGAAGCCGTTCAGCTTTAAGCCCGAGGCCACGTTGTCGTAGATCGACATGGTAGGAAACGGATTGGGCTTCTGAAAGACCATGCCTACGCGGCGGCGGAGCTGCGTGGCGGAAGTTCCGTTGTAGGCGTTGATTTCGCCGATGCGGACACTGCCGGTGACGCGTGCCTCGGGAATGGTTTCGTGCATGCGGTTCAGGCAACGGATAAAGGTGGATTTGCCGCAGCCGGACGGGCCGATCAAGGCCGTGGCGTGGTTCGCAGCCACGTTCAGATGAATGTCGTATAGCGCCTGCGTCTTGCCATACCAGGCGTTCAGGTTTTCGACGTGGATGCCAACGCCCATAAACTATGCCGCTCCAAACGTGCCGCGGCGCACGGCAACGCGTACGGCCGCCACGGCGGTAACAATGAGAATAATAAGAACCAGCGCTCCGGCCCAGGCCTGGCGATGCCATTCGTCGTAAGGGGAGATAGCGTAATTGAAAATTTGCAGCGGCAGCGCGGCGGTGGGCTCATTCATGCGCAGATTCCAGAATTGATTGCCGAAGGCGGTGAAGAGCAGCGGCGCAGTTTCTCCGGCTACGCGGGCGAAGGCCAGCATGATTCCGGTAATGACCCCGGACGTGGCGGTGCGCAAAGTGATGGAGAGAGTGGTGCGCCAGCGCGGTACTCCCAGGCCGTAGGCGGCTTCCCGCAAAGCTTGCGGCACCAGCCGCAGCATTTCTTCAGTGGTGCGGGTGATGGTGGGAATCATCATGATGGCGAGGGCCACGCCGCCCGCGAGTGCTGAGAAATGCTTTTGATAAAGAACTACGATCGAGTAGGCGACGATGCCGATTACGATCGAGGGCACGCCGTTGAGCACGTCGGCGGTGAAGCGAATCGCGTCACCCAAACGGTTGCGGCCGTACTCGGCAAGATAGATGCCAGCGCCTATGCCTAGCGGCACACCCAGAAGGCTGGCCAGGGCGAGAATGAATACCGAGCCCACGATGGCATTGGCCATTCCTCCGCCGGCTTCGCCTACAGGTTTTGGGGTCTGCGTGAGGAAGGCCCAGTTGATGGAACCGATGCCGCGATAAACCAGATAGGCGAAGATAGCGAACAACGGCACCAGCACCAGAATTACCGTGAGCACGGCGACTCCGGTCATGGCGTGATCGGTGATGCGACGCCGCAATGCAATGGGCGGGACGGTGTGCTTGAGCGCGGTTTTAGGCATTGGCCCTCGATGGCTGGCCGCGAGTCACGCTCCAGACTAAAAAGCGGGCGAGCGCGTTGACCACGATGGTAACGAGGAATAACGCCAAGCCAATTTCGATCAAGGCTGACAAGTACACATCCCCGGTGGCTTCACTGAATTCGTTGGCCAGCACGCTGGCCATGGTATATCCGGGAGCGAAAAGAGATTTGGCGATTTCCGGACGGTTTCCGATCACCATGGTGACGGCCATGGTTTCGCCTAATGCGCGGCCGAGCCCGAGAATAATTCCTCCAACGATTCCGGCGCGAGCGTTGCGCAGAACGCCGAGGCGGATCATCTCCCAGCGAGTTGCGCCCAGGGCTAATGCGGCTTCGCGCTGGTGCTGGGGCACGACCATCAAGACCTCGCGAGTGATGGAAGAGATGATGGGGATGATCATGATGGCGAGAATAATTCCCGCAGCCAGCATGCTGATGCCGTAAGGCGCTCCGGTGAAAAATCCGGTCCAGCCGAGGGTTTTGGAGAGGAACGGTTCCACGTAGTTACTGAGGATGGGCACGAGCACGAAGATGGCCCAGAGTCCGTAGACTACGCTGGGAATTGCGGCCAGAAGTTCGACGAAAAACGAAAGCGGGTTGCGCAGCGCCTTGGGGCACATTTCCGTGGTGAAGACGGCCACTCCGACCGACAGCGGAACCGCGATGAGGAGAGCCAGCAGCGACGAAAGCAAGGTGCCGTAGATGAACGGCATTGCGCCGAATTGCTCGTTGACCGGGTCCCAATCGTGGCCGGCGAAGAACTTGAAACCGAAGGCGTGCCAACTGGGGCCGGAGCGGAGTACCAGTTCGTAAACGATCAGGACCAACGTGCCAAGGACGGCAAAACCGCACAGCAGCATGGCGTATTTAAAGATTTGATCGCCGATTTCGCGGCTGGCATGGGGGACGCGGCTGGGCCGCTTCCCGGCTGAAGAGAGATCGCTAACTTTCTTGACTTCAACGGGTTGCGGGGTTGGCATATCGGGCCGAGGTCGGGCAGGAATAGCCATGCTCTTTCACAGTAGCAGACTCCTATTAACAGAAGGTTAAAAATGTCGATAGCGGTCTGGGTGAAAATTCTTTCGTTCTTCGGAGCTTTGATTCTTTTTTGCTTTCACCCACAGCTTGCGCTGTGGGCTGTAATCTTTCGCCGCTTCGCGCTGGAACTGAGCTTACGCAACCGGGAAACTAAATACTATTCCTCAACTAAAATGACTTCATCGCGGATGACCGCGTGGCATTCGCCATGTAAACTGTTGACCTTCCCATGCCGACTTTTGCCGCGGTTGATATCGGTTCCAACTCCGTCCGTCTGAAGATAGCACGGCTCACCCGCGGGCATCTGCGATCCATTCACGAAGATCGTGAGGTCACGCGGCTGGGCGAAGGCGTATTTCGCTCGGGATTTCTCACGCCGGAGTCGATGGCGGAGACGGTAAAGGTGCTGCGGAGATTTCATCGAGCTACGCAGCAGGTGGTGACCGATCCGGTGCGGGTGGTGGCCACGAGCGCATTGCGCGATGCGCGAAACTCGCAGGCGTTTCTGGAGTGGGTGCGATCGGCGACGGGATGGACGGTGGAAATTATTTCCGGACTGGAAGAGGCGCGGCTGATTCACCTGGGGCTGGTTTCGAATCTTCGCGCCGACAATGCGCCGACACTCATGATGGATTTGGGCGGCGGAAGTTGTGAGTTAACAGTTTCGGCGCGTGGGCATATCCGCGAGACGGTGAGTCTTCCACTAGGCGCGGTGCGGCTGACGGATGAGTTTTTGCGCCATGATCCGCCGCGCAAGGGCGAGATCAAACGGCTGCAAGGTTTTATTGCGCGCGAGGTGAACCGCATTGCGTCGCGCATTGTGGCCGCGAAAGTTAAAACTGTGATTGCGACTTCTGGAACGGCTGACGCGCTGGCGACGGCGGCGAGCGGCCTGAGAAAAAATGGGATCCGGCAACGCCCTGGGGTTACTCACGCGGAGATGACGCGGCTGGCGAAGCGGCTGGCACGTCTGCCGGTGGAGGAGCGGCGAAAGATTGAAGGCATTGGTTTACGGCGGGCAGAAATTGTAGTGGCGGGCGCTCTGGTGTACCAGGAATTGCTGGATCGCTGCCATCTCAGAGGCTTCCGTTATTCTCCGTTGGGATTGCGGGATGGCTTGCTGGCGCAGATGGCGGCGGAACATGACGGCAGCACGCGATCGGGGAAGCAGATCGAGTCGGAGCGGTGGGAGTCGATCACGCGAGCGGTTGAGCATTATCGTGTGGATATGAGACATGCGCTGGATGTACGGGAATCGGCGATGTTTTTGTTTTCGGCGCTGCATTCGGTGCACGGGCTCGCGCCGGAGTTTCGCGAGTGGCTTTCGGCGGCGGCGATGCTTTATGAAGTGGGAGATTACGTGAATCGCAACGGCCATCACCGGCATACGCATTACATTCTTTCGAATTCGGAGATTTTGGGTTACACGCCGCAGCAGCGGCGTTTGATTGCGGCGATTGCACGCTATCTGGGAAAGTCACGGCCTACTTTGGAGGACGCTGCAATGAAAGCGCTTGATCCTACCGAGCGAGCCGGCGTGCAAAAGGCAATTATGTTATTGCGCCTGGCGCGGGCTTTACATTTGGGACGAACGCGGGCGGTGCAGAAAGTGCGCGTGAGCCATCGCGGGGGCGAGGTGCATTTGACGCTGGTTCCACGGCGGCGGATGGGCGTGGATCTGGAGCTGTGGGCGATTGAAAAAGATGCACCCTATTTCCGGGAAGTTTTTGGGAGAGAACTTTCAATCGCCGCGGTGTAGAGCGTGCGCAGGGCTTTTGGCGTGATGCACCACTGGAGAGTTCCGGAGCTGCGACGCATATCCACGCGGGCGACCGCTCCCTTTTTTAGTTCGATGGAAGCTTCGCAGCCGGACTCGCTGATGATCGTTCCCAAAAACTGGCTCAGGTTGGGATTGTGCCCGACCACCATGATCGATTCTTGTTTGGCGTACTTTTCGAGGAGGCGGCGAAAGTCCGCGAAGTTCGCGCCCGGTTTTAATCCTGTTTCGATTTGCAGCTTGCCTTCGTAACCCATTTCGTTGCCCACGAGCGAAGCGGTCTGGGTGGCGCGTTTCAGCGGGCTGGAAATGATGACGTCGACCTGGACGTCGATGGCAGATAAGGCGCGGCCAATGTAGCCGCACTGCTCGATGCCTTCTTTATCGAGGGCGCGCTTCTCGTCTTTTTTCGGAGTCGCGAGGTGCTCCCCGGCGCTGGCGTGACGCAGGAAATAAATGATCATGGCTGGTTATCGTGCTCCGTCATCGTACTCTACTGGCGGACGCTTTCCGCTTCTTCGCCGGTAACTGCGGCGGAACAATTCCCGAGCCCTGCTTACCCTCGGCTACGCTGATCAGAAAATCCTGCGCACTGAAAGCGCCGGTGGGCGGTTTGCGATTGCGCTTGCCATGCGCCGTCTGCCAGGCGCGAATGTATGTGGCATCGCGCAGCAGAATGCGGGCTTTGCGGGTGTCGGCGAGGTAGGCATCCAGAATTTCGTGGTGCACACGTTCGCGTAAGAGTTCATCACGCAGCGGAACCAGTACTTCCACGCGCTCGTAAAGATTGCGCGGCATCAAGTCGGCGCTGCCGATATAAATTTCTTCTTCGCCACCGTTGCCGAAATAATAGATCCGGCTGTGCTCGAGGAAGCGGCCTACAATGCTGCGAACTTTGATGCGGTCGCTCAATCCACGCACGCCCGGACGCAGGGCGCAGATTCCGCGCACAATGAGATCGATTTCCACACCCGCCTGGGAAGCACGATAGAGCGCTTGAATCACACTCTTGTCGAGCAGCGCGTTTATCTTGATGATGATGCGCGCTTCGCGGCCCTGGCCGGCGTGTTCGGCCTCGCGGTCGATGAGGGCTACAATTTTTTCGGCAAGATCGAGAGGCGCGACCAGCAGCGGTTCGTAGCTGGGGTTTTCCGCATAGGCGGTAAGAAAACTGAAGACATCGTGCACCGCGCGCGTGATCTCGGGATTTGCCGTGAACAAACTTAAATCGGTGTAGATGCGCGCCGTGGTCGCGTTGTAATTTCCCGTGCCAATATGCGCGTAGCTGCGCGGAACGCCGTCGGGGTCGCGGCGGACTAACAGAGATAATTTGCAATGCGTTTTAAGGCCAACGAGGCCGTGAAAGACCTGTACTCCGGCGTCCTCGAGATCGCGTGCCCAACGGATATTGTGGGCCTCGTCGAAGCGGGCTTTCAGTTCCACGACCGCGGTTACTTCTTTGCGCGAGGCCGCGTCGATGAGCGAAGGAACGATCAGGGAATGCTCGTTGGTGCGGTAGAGAGTTTGCTTGATGGAGAGAACCTGATCGTCTTCCGCTGCCGATTCGATGAAGGCGATTACTGCATCGTAGGAGTCGTAGGGATGGTGTAAGAGAACGTCGTGCCGGCGCAGCTCTTCGAAAAGATTTTGAGATTTTGCCGTCAGGCGCAACTCGCGCGGGGCAAAGGGACGGTCTTTCAGATCGGGACGCTGGGCCTGCTCGTAGATATTGAAGAGGCGCGACAGATTTACCGGGCCATTCACGGGGAAAACCTGCCAGGGATCGAGTTCGAAGACGGTGCGCAGGCGGTCGATGATTTCGGGATCGGCGTCGGCTTCGATTTCCATGCGTACTGCATCACCTTTGCGGCGATTGTGGAGTTCGGCGCGAACGGACTCGAGGAGATTGCGGGCTTCCTCTTCCTGAAGATAAAGATTGCTGTTGCGGGTTACGCGGAAAGGTGCCGTGGCAACGATGTCGTAGCCGTGATACATGTTTTGCGCGTGGTGGGCGACGAGATCGGCGAGAAAAATAAAATCGGTTGTGCCTTCTGAGGGCAAGCGAACCAAACGCGGCAGCGCGCGCGGCACGGAGACGACACCCGTATAAGTGAGGGCGGAGCGGCGGCGGCGGCGGAGAA